>CEVM01126746.1_pt1 | contig 57907 bp, 47 predicted proteins | sample 531481 | NCBI WGS metagenome assembly CEVM01 (sample SAMEA2623649, study PRJEB7988) | marine metagenome | biome: marine biome (ENVO:00000447); feature: mesopelagic zone (ENVO:00000213) & marine oxygen minimum zone (ENVO:01000065); material: "saline water (ENVO:00002010), including plankton...
GTTCCAAACAGCGTGTTCGGCGGCTTGTGAAACAGGCGCCATTGCATTTGGAGATATTAATGATAACGAAAGTGAAGTGCACGAATTGAAGCAAAATGATCGAATGTATCATTTGTTAGAGGCGGTAGGAACAGAGCCTAACGTATTTTATCAAGCCAAAGTTCGAAACACAAACGAAGCATAAACTAACTAAGAAATAGATTATATAGATATGGCGTCGCATTACGAAGCACCTATTAGAAGACCCTTAGTTACAGGCGATAAGACCTACCACGATGTAACCGTGGATGTGGCGGCACCTGTGGAAGGAAAAGCCAATAAATCATGGTGGATCGTCTTTACCATTGCCCTTGTTGCCTTTTTGTGGGGATTGGGATGTATCATCTACACCATTTCCACAGGAATCGGAGTTTGGGGATTGAACCGAACCGTAAACTGGGCTTGGGATATTACGAACTTCGTTTGGTGGGTAGGTATTGGTCACGCTGGTACGTTGATTTCGGCGGTATTGTTACTCTTCCGTCAAAAGTGGAGAATGGCGATCAACCGTTCCGCGGAAGCGATGACCATCTTCTCAGTAATTCAAGCCGGATTGTTCCCAATCATTCACATGGGGCGTCCTTGGTTGGCTTATTGGGTACTTCCCATCCCGAACCAATTTGGTTCGCTGTGGGTGAACTTTAACTCGCCTCTCCTTTGGGACGTATTTGCGATCTCGACCTATCTTTCTGTTTCGTTGGTATTTTGGTGGACAGGTTTATTGCCTGATTTCGCGATGATCCGTGATCGAGCGATTACTCCTTTTACAAAACGAGTTTACAGTATTTTATCCTTTGGTTGGAGTGGTCGCGCCAAAGATTGGCAGCGTTTTGAAGAAGTTTCCTTGGTATTGGCCGGCTTAGCGACACCGCTGGTACTTTCGGTACACACCATTGTATCCTTCGACTTTGCTACCTCTGTAATTCCCGGATGGCACACCACCATCTTCCCGCCATACTTTGTGGCCGGGGCGATCTTCTCTGGGTTTGCAATGGTAAACACCTTGTTGATCATCATGCGGAAGGTTTCCAACCTTGAAAATTATATTACTATTCAACATATCGAATTGATGAACATTGTGATCATGATCACTGGTTCTATTGTAGGGGTGGCCTATATCACAGAGCTGTTCATTGCATGGTATTCCGGAGTAGAATATGAACAATATGCATTTCTTAACCGTGCTACAGGACCGTATTGGTGGGCATACTGGTCGATGATGACCTGTAACGTATTCTCTCCTCAATTTATGTGGTTTAAGAAGTTACGTACCAGTATCATGTTCTCCTTCTTTATTTCGATTGTGGTAAATATTGGGATGTGGTTCGAGCGATTCGTAATTATCGTTACCTCACTACACCGTGACTACTTACCGTCGTCATGGACGATGTTCTCACCTACGTTTGTGGATATTGGGATTTTCATTGGAACCATTGGATTCTTCTTTGTATTGTTCCTGTTGTATTCTCGTACGTTCCCTGTGATCGCGCAAGCGGAAGTGAAATCGATTTTAAAGTCTTCCGGAAGCAAATACAAAAAATTAAGAGCTGAACACGGTGATGATGTAAAACATTACTCACCAATCGTTCGTGAACCTGCAGCCAACACCACCCATTTGGATGAAGTAGATGTCGACGATGATGTAGAAGGAGTCTATGCCGATGCGCTCATTACAAATGACTATCAAAAAGAACAGGTAGATAACATGCTTGATCGTATTGGGCATTACGATGCGGCCACACAATCTCCTGATGATCTGAAGAAGATTAGTGGTGTAGGACCAGTTATGGAACAGAAATTACACCAATTAGGGATCTATACTTTTGATCAAGTAAGTAAGATGACGGAAGCAGATTACGACCTATTAGATGAAATTATCGGCGAATTCCCGGGTCGTGCAAAACGTGACGACTGGGCGGGACAAGCTGCAAAACTTAAAAATAACGCATAGTATGGCATCAAGAATGATTCACGCTATCTATAATGACGACGATATCTTAATGCAGGCCGTTAAGCAAACTCGTGAAGCTCGTTATCATATTGAAGAAGTATATACGCCTTTTCCGGTGCACGGACTCGATAAAGTGATGGGATTGGCCCCTACGCGTATCGCCATCACCTCATTTATGTACGGTTTGGTAGGATTGACGGTAGCCATTACCATGATGAATTTTATCATGATCGAGGATTGGCCTCAAAATATCGGAGGAAAGCCAAGTTTCAGCTACATTGAAAACATGCCGGCATTCGTACCGATTATGTTTGAACTTACGGTCTTTTTTGCAGCGCACCTCATGGTGATCACATTTTATATGCGTAGTAAACTATGGCCTTTCAAAAAAGCAGAAAATCCGGATGTGCGTACCACCGATGACCATTTCTTAATGGCCGTGGATGCAGGCCATGAAGATGTAGAAAAGCTATCAAAATTTTTGTACGATACCGGTGCCTTAGAAATCAGTTTAATAGAAAACGATGAAGATCACTAATATGAAGAAACTCATTCCCATATCAGTTGCTTTTGGAGCTGCATTATTGTTGGTTTCTTGTTTTAACGAATCAGACCCTAACTACCAGTACATGCCAAATATGTACAAACCGGTAGGGTATGAAACCTATGGTGAGTATACTATTTTTGAAAACCAACAGGAAGCTATGTTGCCACCGGCAGGAAGTATTCCTAGAGGTTGGACGCCTTACGACTATGAAAATACTACCGAAGGATTAGAGTTAGCACGTGCTGAACTTACCAATCCGCTTCCGGTAACAGAAGAGAATCTAGCCGCAGGAGCACAATTATATACTATTTATTGTGCAGTGTGTCATGGAGATAAAGGAGATGGACAAGGTATCTTGGCACAACGCGAGAAATTCTTAGGAATTCCGAGTTACGATGATCCGGGTCGAAATATTACAGAAGGAAGTATCTACCACGTACAAATGTATGGATTGAATACAATGGGATCGTATGCTTCCCAAACCAATGAGTTGGAACGTTGGCAGATTACGCAACACGTGATGAATCTAAAAGCAGCTTTGAAAGGAGAACCTGAATTAACTCCTGAAACGCAGACAGATTCCACAGCAAATGTAGAAACTGTGGCAGAAACAGTAGCTCCGGAAGGTGAAACAAATACCGAGCAGGACAATACGTCCCAAAACGAAACGAACTAACGTATAAAGAGAATAGCTTAAGATATGTATACGCTACCCAGTAAACTGAAACTATTTGCGATTATTTTTATGGTAATCGGAGCCCTTGGTATGGGAATCGGTTTCATCACAGCGCCTTCCAGTACCGAAGAGGTCAAAGAAATGATGGCTGCACATGGTGATGGCCATGGGGGTGGACACGAAACAACCCACGACACAGAAAAAGATAGTCATGAGGTCGCTTCAGGTGACCATGAAGAAGGACGCGGTGAAACTGCCCACGACAATGAAGAGGAACATTTGCTACATACCTTACACCAATTGCAAAATAGACCATGGTCTGCGTTGTATATTGCTTCCTTCTTCTTTTTCATGATCGCTTTAGGTACATTGGCCTTTTACGCCATTCAATATGCGGCCCAAGCGGGTTGGTCTCCTGTATTATTTAGAGTAATGGAAGGGATAACAGCCTACCTGCCGGTAGCATCTGTCATTATCTTTATCTTATTATTACTTTCCGTATTCCATGTAAACCATATTTTCCATTGGATGGATTCAGAACTTATTAATCCGGATAGCCCAAAATACGATAGCATCATTGCAGGAAAGAGTGGCTATTTGAACGGGCCTTTCTTCTTAATTCGCGCCGCGATCTTCTTGATCGGATGGAACTTATACCGTTATTTCTCTAGAAGAAACTCTATCGCAGACGATACAGCAGAAGATAATCGCTACTTCAAAAAGAACTTTAAGATGTCAGCCGGATTCTTGGTTTTCTTTATCGTAACCGAATCGATGATGTCTTGGGATTGGATCATGAGTTTCGATCCGCACTGGTTCTCTACTTTATTTGGGTGGTACGTGTTTGCCGGAATGATGGTCTGTGCGATTACCGTAATCGCCATGGTTACTATCGTATTGAAGTCGCAAGGGTATTTAGAGTACGTAAACGATAGTCATATTCACGATTTGGCGAAGTTCATGTTTGGTTTCAGTATTTTCTGGACCTACCTGTGGTTCTCACAATTCATGTTGATTTGGTATTCCAATATCCCTGAAGAAGTAACCTATTTCGTGACACGAATTGAAGATTATAAATTGCCATTCTTCGGAATGTTGGCAATGAACTTTATTTTCCCAGTATTATTACTTATGAATAGTGATTACAAGCGTGTAAACTGGTTTGTAGTAATGACGGGAATCGTTATCCTTCTCGGGCACTATATCGATGTGTTTAACATGGTAATGCCTGCTACGGTAGGAACCTCATGGTTCATCGGAATTCCCGAAATAGGATCGCTACTTTTCTTCTTTGGATTATTCGTCTTTGTGGTGTTCACGGCGCTTACGAAAGCTCCACTGCTCGCAAAACACAATCCGTTCGTAAAGGAAAGCAAGCATTTTCATTATTAATTAAAACTTTAGAAGTCTAATAAGATGACCGCATTTTTAGTAGTATTAGTAATCATTCTTTTTGGAGTTGCTGTCTGGCAAATGAGTAAGATATTTGAAATGTCGAAGACCGGGCCGGCAGACAATGCTTCCGAAGTAGCTTCTGATAAAGACAACAACGTGAACGGTTGGTTGATGATGGGCTTTGTTCTGTTCATTTACCTGCTGTCTATCATTTCTTTCTGGAAATGGGGCGATGTCCTTTTGCCGGAATCGGCTTCAGAACACGGAGTAGAAATCGATCAGTTGATGTTGATTTCGATGGCGCTGATCTTCGTCGTAGGAATTGTCACCCAGTGGTTGCTACACTATTTTGCTTTTAAATACCGCGGAAAGAAAACACAACGTGCTACCTTTTATGCGGATAACGACCGATTGGAATTCATCTGGACCATCATTCCCGTGATTGTATTGGCAGGATTAATTATCTATGGATTGTTTACTTGGACTGATATCATGGACGTCAATACTGACGATGACCCAATGATCGTAGAACTTTATGCATATCAATTTGATTGGCGCGCACGTTACGGTGGAGAAGACAATACGCTAGGAGAGGCGAACGTTCGTTTGATCGAAGGAGTGAATCAATTAGGTGTAGACGCTTCCGATCCTTATGCGCAAGATGATGTTGTTGTCAACGAATTACACTTGCCAGTAGGTCGAAAAGTGCTTTTCAAAATGCGCTCACAGGATGTATTACATTCGGCCTATATGCCGCATTTCCGTGCCCAAATGAACTGTGTTCCCGGAATGATCACGCAATTTGCCTTTACACCCACAGTGACTACTGAAGAAATGCGTATGAACGATGCGGTGGTCGATAAAGTGCGTCGCATTAATGAAATCAGAAGAGAAAATAGCAGAGAATTAGCGGCCAAAGGAGAAGAAACTTTGGAGCCTTATGAATTTGATTACCTTTTATTGTGTAATAAGATCTGTGGAAATAACCACTACAACATGCAGATGAAGATCATTGTAGAAACACAAGAGGAATATGACGCTTGGATTGCCGAACAAGCAACCTTAGCCGAAGCATTGAAACAATAATAAAAAATTAGCGAGAAGAGATATGTCAGCACAAGCACATGCACCAGCAGTAGATCACCACGATGATCACGGACATCATCACAAGGAGACGTTCATTACCAAATATATCTTTAGTCAGGATCATAAAATGATCTCGAAACAATACCTTATTACAGGTTTATTTATGGGTATCATCGGTATTGCAATGTCGATTTTGTTCCGTATGCAATTGGCATGGCCAGAAGAACCGTTTACCATTTTTGAAATTTTCTTAGGAAAATGGGCTGAAGGAGGCGTGATGGATCCGAGCGTATATTTAGCGTTAGTGACTATTCATGGTACTATTATGGTATTCTTTGTATTAACCGCAGGACTAAGTGGTACCTTTAGTAACTTGTTGATCCCGCTTCAGATTGGAGCACGTGATATGGCTTCCGGATTTTTGAACATGGTATCCTACTGGTTGTTCTTTCTTTCGAGTGTAATTATGGTACTTTCCTTATTCGTGGAAGCCGGTCCGGCATCTGCAGGTTGGACCATCTACCCACCGCTTAGTGCGTTGCCACAAGCCATTCCTGGATCAGGTGCAGGAATGACGTTATGGTTAGTGTCCATGGCCATATTCATTGCTTCCTCTTTATTAGGGTCTTTGAACTATGTGGTCACGGTATTGAACTTACGTACCAAAGGAATGTCGATGACGCGTCTTCCGTTGACTATTTGGGCATTCTTTATTACAGCAGTGATCGGTATCGTATCGTTCCCGGTACTTTTAAGTGCAGCCTTGATGTTAATTATGGATCGAAGTTTTGGAACTTCTTTCTTCCTTTCAGATATCTACATTGCAGGAGAAGTACTACACAACCAAGGAGGTTCTCCAGTATTGTTTGAACACTTATTTTGGTTCTTAGGCCACCCAGAAGTATATATCGTACTTCTTCCGGCATTAGGAATTACTTCAGAAATTATTGCTACCAACTCCCGAAAGCCGATCTTTGGATATCGGGCGATGGTAGCTTCCATCCTAGCGATCGCGTTCTTATCAACCATCGTTTGGGGGCATCACATGTTTATTTCAGGAATGAATCCATTCTTAGGATCGGTATTTACCTTTACGACCCTCCTGATTGCAATTCCTTCCGCAGTAAAAGCCTTTAACTATATTACGACCTTATGGAAGGGGAATTTACAAATGAACCCGGCCATGCTATTCTCTATAGGATTGGTGTCTACCTTTATCACAGGAGGGCTTACCGGAATTATTTTAGGGGATAGTGCTTTAGATATTAATGTTCATGATACGTATTTCGTAGTAGCGCACTTCCACCTGGTAATGGGTATTTCTGCACTCTATGGATTATTTGCCGGAGTGTACCATTGGTTCCCGAAAATGTTCCAAGGTAGAATGATGAATAAAAATCTAGGATATGTTCACTTCTGGGTGACGGCTATTGGTGCCTACGGGGTATTCTTCCCGATGCACTTTATCGGAATGGCAGGATTGCCCCGTCGTTATTATACCAATACGAACTTTCCCTACTTTGATGATTTGGCCGATGTGAATGTTGTTATTACCATTTTTGCGATTATCACAGCAGCGGTTCAATTGGTGTTCTTGTGGAATTTTATCTATTCTATTTTCTACGGAAAAAGAGGTCCGAAAAACCCATGGAAATCAAATACTTTAGAATGGACAGCAGAAGTAAAGCACATTCACGGAAACTGGGATGGTCCAATACCACATGTGTACCGTTGGGCATACGATTATAGTAAGTTGAATGAGGATGAAAGTGACTATGTTATTCCCGGTGAAGATTTTGTGCCACAAACCGTTCCTTTGCAGGAAAATGAAGAAGAGATGAATCACTAAGATTTAAAATATAATACCATAACAACCCTTTCCATTTTTGGAAGGGGTTTTTTTATATCTTCACTGTCTAATTGCTTCACATGCACCTTCTTCGAAAGATCATAACCCACCTTCCAAAAGCCATTTCAGGAAAAGAAACTGATGTCACCACAGGTAGTATACGACGTGCTATATTCTTATTGTCAGTACCTATGGTCCTCGAAATGATGATGGAATCTATATTTTTCTTGGTGGATGCCTATTTTGTTTCCAGCCTGGGAGCAAATGCTATTGCTACCGTTGGTCTAACAGAGTCTGTCTTAACGCTAGTATATGCTGTAGCGATAGGTCTTAGCATGGGGGTCACCGCAATTGTGGCCAGGCGAATCGGAGAAAAAGATGTTCGTTCTGCGGCACATACGGCAGTTCAATCGATTTATCTAGGCGTACTTATCGCCATTCTTGTGAGTATTGTTGGGATGCTATTTCCTAAAGAGATTTTAGCATTAATGGGAGGAGAAGCTGATTTGGTTGCGGAAGGCTACGGCTATACGCAAATCTTGCTGGGGGGTAATGTAACCATCATGTTGTTGTTCATTATCAATGCTATTTTTCGGGGTGCCGGAGATGCTTCCGTAGCGATGCGTGTCTTGATCTTCTCAAATCTGTTGAACATCGGTTTAGATCCGCTCTTCATTTTTGGATGGGGACCGATTCCGGCCTTCGGAGTGAAAGGAGCTGCAATTGCTACTACCATCGGGCGTGGAAGCGCCGTTATCTTTCAATTGTTGATACTCTTTTACGGTTGGAGTCGCATAAAAATTACCCTACGCGATGTAGGAGTTCAATTTCAATTGATGATGAAACTAGTCAAAGTTTCTTTGGGCGGTATTGGACAGTTTATCATTGGCACCTCCAGTTGGGTATTTTTGATGCGCATTATGGCGGAATTCGGAAGCGAAGTACTTGCCGGATACACCATCGCTATTCGCGTTTTGATGTTTACCTTGATGCCCTCTTGGGGAATGAGCAATGCGGCAGCTACCTTAGTAGGTCAAAATCTCGGAGCAAGGCAACCGGAACGCGCGGAGCGATCGGTTTGGAAAACAAGCAAATACAATGCATGGTTTATGGCTGCTGTGTCTGTTTTTTATTTGGTCTTTGCCGAACGTATTTTACAGATCTTTAGTGAGAATCCCGCTGTGATTGAAAACGGTGCGTTGAGTCTTCGTGTCATTGCCGCCGGGTATGTGGCCTACGCCTATGGTATGGTAGTAATACAAGCTTTCAATGGTGCCGGAAATACCCGAACACCAACCATTATTAATTTCTTTTGTTTTTGGTTGTTTCAGTTACCGGTAGCATACGTAGCTTCTATTCAATTGGAATGGGGAGCTTTTGGTGTCTTGTTGGCCATCACGGCAGCAGAAATTCTTATCGCTATTGTAGGGATTATTTGGTTTAAAAGAGGACGCTGGAAACTGGTCGAAGTATGATGCCTACTGAATTTACGTGTTTCCACTTATTGCTTGCAGCGGAAATTAGGGCTACTTTAGTACTGCTTAATACTAGTTGATAGTCTGGGGAGGCTATCGAGAAAAGGTTGTACAAGTTTTGTATGACCTTTTTTTACGTTCAGTCGATCACTTTCCTTTTACTGCTTTGTATATTTGTAGTATGAACGAACATCTCGATCCTTCCGGAGATCATTTTACTCCTCAAGATATTGATCTGGAGAAGAGGCTCCGCCCCTTAACTTTTGATGATTTTACCGGGCAAGATCAAACTCTTGAGAACTTACAAGTGTTCGTAAAGGCCGCCAATTTACGCGAAGAGGCATTAGATCATACACTTTTTCACGGGCCACCCGGCCTAGGAAAAACAACCTTAGCGCACATCCTTGCGAATGAATTGGAGGTAAACATTCGTGTCACATCCGGCCCGGTACTCGACAAACCCGGTGATTTAGCGGGACTGCTTACCAACCTGGAAGAAAGAGATGTCCTTTTTATTGACGAGATCCATCGGTTGAGTCCGATTGTGGAAGAATACCTATATTCAGCCATGGAGGACTTCAAGATCGATATCATGATAGAAACGGGTCCAAATGCACGTACGGTACAGATCAACTTGAATCCCTTTACCCTGGTTGGTGCCACAACACGCTCGGGCTTGTTAACAGCTCCTATGCGAGCCCGTTTCGGAATTGCTTCCCGCCTTAATTATTATACCACCGAATTATTGACCCAGATTGTGCAGCGAAGTGCCGGTATCTTGAATGTTCCCATCACCATGGAAGCAGCTATTGAAATTGCGGGGCGAAGCCGCGGCACACCTCGAATTGCCAATGCCTTGCTTCGACGGGTTCGTGACTTTGCGCAGATCAAAGGCGATGGGAATATCGATATTGAGATTGCGAAATTTTCTCTAAAACAGTTGCATGTAGATGCACACGGACTTGATGAAATGGATAATAAGATCTTGACGACGCTAATCGATAAATTTAAAGGAGGGCCGGTAGGTATCACTACCTTGGCCACCGCAGTTTCTGAAAGTGGAGAAACGATTGAAGAAGTGTATGAGCCATTCCTTATTCAGCAAGGTTTTATCGTACGAACTCCGCGCGGTAGGGAAGTTACCGAGGCGGCCTACAAACATTTAGGAAGAATTAAAGGCGGCGGACAAGGAGGCTTGTTCTAACCATGGCAACTACCAATATTCCTTCCGTATCGTTTGTTCGTTTTTTAAAACATTCTTTCAAAATTCTTAAAAATCCGCTGCCGTTTCATCATAATAATTTTGAACGCCTAGGCGATACGTTTCAACTTACTATTGGCTGGAACAAAAAAGTAGTGTTCTCTCGAGATGCTGCTTTTCTTCAATATGTGCTTCAGAAGAACCACCGTAATTATACCAAATCGGAAATTCAAACAAAAGACCTCTCTAAATATGTGGGAAAGGGCCTGCTAACTTCCGAAGGAGCACACTGGAAACAACAACGCAAATTGATTCAGCCCGGATTCCATAAGAAACAGTTGGTGACCTTATTGGAAACCATGAATCAGACGATTTCAGAAGAACTAAAAAATATCAAAACAAACCAGCCTTTTAATGTATTCTCCGTTTTCAATGATTTGGCATTTCAAGTGGTTGCAAAATCATTATTTAGTGGTGCGGTGCGTGCGGAAGAGATCAACCGACTTCAAGAAATTACGGAAGCGGCGCAAAAAATGTTGGTTAGAGAATTACGTCAACCCTATTTGCGGAGTTGGTTTCGCTGGAGCGGAACCTTAGAAAAACACACTAACCTAGTTCAAGAGGCTCGCACCTTACTTCAAAAGATCGTTTATGATCGCAGAAATAGTGGTCAACGTGAAGATGACCTTCTCGATATGTTGCTGGATGCCAGATATGAAGATGGTAGCGCTATGGAGGATACGCAATTGATAGATGAAATTCTCATCCTCTTTGTTGCAGGACACGAAACAACGAGCAACGCCCTTACCTTTACCTGTGAATTATTGGCTAGAAACCCTGTCTATCAAGAAAAGATCCTTTCAGAATTACCAGATCAGATGACAAAGGAAAGCTTAGGTTTCCTGATCAGAGAGGCAACATGGATTCCCATGGTCATTGAAGAAACCATGCGCCTGTACCCGCCGGCATATTTTATTGATCGAGTAAATCTCGATGACGACCAATACAAACAGATGCAGTTTGATGCAGGCACGAGTTTGCTATTCTCGGTATATGAAATTCATAGACATCCCAAATTATGGGAGAACCCTCTGGCCTTTCAACCGGAACGTTTTGAAAAACGAACCTCCAATGAACATTCAGGACATTATTTTCCTTTTGGGGCGGGACCGCGTATGTGTATTGGCAATAACTTTGCAATGTATGAGATGATCATGACCGTGGCGCAACTGATGAAGCAATTCAGAATTGAACCCACATCCAAACCTATCGAAATTGAACCTTTGATTACGCTCAAACCCAAAAACGCTATGTTGGTATTTCAGAAACGCAAGTAGGAGTCATGTCGGAACGTTCAAAAAACACCCAACTAATTAAATCTGAAGCCAAACGCTTAGGGTTTATGTCTTGTGGCGTAAGCAAGGCCGAATTTTTAGAGGAAGAAGCGCCGCGATTAGAGGCCTGGTTAAAGCAGCAGTACCATGGCGAAATGGGCTATATGGAAAATCATTTCGACAAGCGCTTAGATCCTACCCTGCTGGTTCCCGGCGCCAAGAGTGTGGTGTCATTATTACTGAATTATTTTCCGAAGGAAATACAACGAGACGACAGCTATAAGATCTCAAAATACGCTTATGGAACCGACTACCACTTTGTGATCAAGGACAAACTCAAAACCTTGCTGCACTATATTCAGGAAACGATTGGAGCGGTCCACGGAAGGGTATTTGTAGATTCTGCTCCCGTACTCGATAAAGCGTGGGCCGTTCGCAGCGGCCTGGGTTGGATGGGAAAACATACGAATGTCCTTACCAAGCAAACCGGTTCCTTTTATTTTATTGCTGAATTGATCATCGATCTGGAACTAGAATATGATACCCCGGTTACCGATCACTGCGGAAGCTGTACCGCGTGCATAGATGCTTGTCCAACGCAAGCTATTGTGCAGCCTTATGTGGTAGATGGGAGTAAATGTATTTCGTATGCCACCATTGAGCTGAAAGAAAGTATTCCGAGTGATTTTTCAGGTCACATGGACGATTGGATGTTTGGTTGCGATGTGTGTCAAGATGTATGTCCTTGGAACCGATTTAGTAAATCGCACCAAGAACCCTTGTTCCAACCAAAACCTGAATTGCTTCAGTACTCAAAAAAAGAATGGGAAGAGTTGACCCAAGACGTGTTTCAGGAACTGTTCAGAAAGAGTGCGGTAAAAAGAACGAAGTACAGCGGACTTCAACGCAATATTAACTTCCTGAAAGATTAACGCCTTTCGTTTCGGTATTCCTACGAAGCTATTACCTTTGTAATTCGTTAATTTTTCAGCCATGAGCAAACAAAGCAAACGCCGCGAAGCCCTTATCTACCACGCGAAACCACGACCCGGTAAAATTCAAGTGGTGCCTACCAAAAAATATGCAACGCAGCGCGATCTGTCGCTGGCGTACTCCCCGGGCGTGGCCGAACCTTGTTTAGAAATTGAAAAGGATATAGACAACGTTCACAAATACACCAACAAAGGAAATCTAGTGGCCGTAATTTCTAACGGAACTGCCGTTCTTGGCTTAGGAAATATCGGGCCGGAAGCTTCCAAACCCGTCATGGAGGGGAAAGGATTACTGTTTAAAATATTTGCAGATATTGATGTCTTTGATATCGAAGTGAATACCGAAGATGTGGACGCTTTTGTTGCAACGGTAAAGAATATTGCCCCAACGTTCGGCGGAATCAATTTAGAAGATATTAAAGCGCCCGAAGCATTTGAGATCGAGAGACGGTTAAAAGAAGAATTAGACATCCCCGTGATGCACGACGATCAACACGGGACAGCCATCATTTCGGCAGCAGCACTTCTAAATGCATTAGAACTAGCCGATAAAAAAATTGAAGACGTCACCATCGTTATTAGCGGTGCGGGCGCAGCAGCTGTGTCTTGTACGCGGCTTTATAAGGCTTTTGGGGCGAAGGCTGAAAATATTGTGATGCTTGATAGTAAAGGAGTCATTCGGAAGGATCGTGACAATCTTACGGAAGAGAAGGCCGAATTTGCTACAATGCGTGATCTCGAAACGCTGGAAGACGCGATGAGAAATGCTGATGTGTTTGTAGGACTCTCAATTGCGGATATTGTCTCTCCTGAGATGCTCAAAAGCATGAATGAGAATCCCATCGTCTTTGCCATGGCAAACCCCAATCCGGAAATTGATTACGATCTGGCCATCAACACCCGAGAGGATATCATCATGGCCACAGGGCGAAGCGATCATCCTAATCAGGTGAACAATGTGTTGGGCTTCCCGTTTATTTTTAGAGGTGCATTAGATGTACGGGCAACAAAGATCAATGAAGCCATGAAAATGGCCGCCGTGCAAGCCCTCGCTGAGTTAGCAAAACAACCCGTTCCGGAACAGGTAAACATTGCCTATGGCGAGACAAAACTTCTCTTTGGAAGAGAATACATCATTCCTAAACCTTTTGATCCCCGACTCATCGCTGCCGTGCCACCGGCTGTGGCGAAAGCGGCAATCGACAGTGGTGTGGCTACCTGCGAGATTCCCGATTGGGAAAAATATGAGGAAGAGTTGCTCGAGCGTATGGGAAGTGATAATAAGATCATTCGCTTGCTATACAATCGTGCTAAAACAGCTCCCAAACGTATTGTTTTTGCGGAAGCAGACCATTTGGATGTCCTCAAAGCAGCGCAGATTGTCTTCGATGAAGGTATTGGAATCCCCATTTTGTTAGGTCGGAAAGAGATCATTACTGAATTGATGGAACAGATCGAATTTGATGGCGATGTAGAGATCATAGATCCAAAAAGCGATGAACAACAAGATCGATTGAATCGCTATGCCGAGAAACATTGGCACAATCGCAGGCGAAGTGGGATCACGCTCTACGACGCACAAAAGATGATGCGAGAACGAAATTATTTCGCCGCAATGATGGTAAACGAAGGCGATGCCGATGGAATGATCTCGGGCTATGCTCGGGCGTATCCTTCCGTGGTGCGACCTATTTTGGAAACCATTGGAAAATTTGATGGAGTAGAGAAAGTGGCCACAACCAACTTGATGCTTACCAAGAGGGGTCCTTTATTTATTTCAGATACTTCTATCAATATCGACCCTACGCCCATTGAACTGGCCAAGATCGCTCAGATGACGAACTACACCATGAAAATGTTTGGGCTCAACCCGGTTATTGCCATGATCTCATACGCCAACTTTGGCTCGTCCAAAGATCCACATGCAACGAAAGTCAAGGAGGCGGTTCAGTATTTACATAAGACCGTGCCTGATATGGTCGTTGACGGAGAACTTCAAACCGACTTCGCGCTGAATTCAGAATTGCTTCGGAAGAAATTTCCATTTTCCAAATTGGCGGGTAAGAAAGTGAATGCCTTGATCTTCCCTAATTTAGATTCAGCAAATAGTAATTACAAGTTACTCAAAGAGTTAAACGGGGTAGAATCCATTGGTCCTATCATGCTAGGTATGCGTAAACCTGTACACATCCTTCAATTGGGGGCTAGCGTTGAGGAAATTGTGAATATGGCCGCTGTGGCTGTAGTGGATGCACAACAAAAAGCCAAGTATAAAATCAGAAAAAAACAGGCGGCTAAGAACAGCTAGATTTCACATTTGGGAGCCTAGCAGATGCAAATAATTATACTATATTTGAAGCCATTAACTTTTTGTTAACGAATGATTACCCACCTAGAGGGCAGATTAGTTGAAAAAAACCCGACCGATGTAGTGATTGACTGCCATGGTGTGGGCTACTTGGCGCACATTTCGTTACATACATTTTCGCAACTCCCCGATACCGAAAATGTAAAGTTATTTACCTATTTACTGGTGAGAGAAGATTCACATACCCTGTATGGTTTTAGTGACCTTTTGGAACGTGAGCTTTTCAAGTTATTGATCTCCGTATCGGGAGTGGGAGCAAGTACGGCAAGAACCATGCTTTCTTCGTTATCTCCGGAAGAAGTGCAACACGCGATTGCGCAAGAAGACATTACAACCATTCAATCGGTAAAAGGAATTGGGGCTAAGACTGCACAGCGTGTAGTGTTAGATTTGAAAGATAAAATCTTAAAAGTGTACGGTCTGGACGAGCTTTCTGCCGTTTCAAGCAATACGAACAAAAATGAAGCGTTATCTGCATTGGAGACGCTGGGATTTGCTAGAAAACAAGCAGAAAAAGTGTGTGACGCGGTGGGGAAAGAACATCCCGGGGCTTCGGTTGAGACCATTATAAAACTTGCTTTAAAAAAATTGTAGACTTTGGGTGCAAAACATTACGATTTGAATACAAGCTGTAGCAGGCTATTACTTATTTTTCTTTTTTTCTTCGGAAGCGTAACCTCACTCCTCGCGCAGGATTCTACCGCAACCGGCATGGATGTTGGGCAGATGGACCTTCCTACGCCAACCAGTATCGAAGATTTATACACCTACGATCCCATCACAGATCGCTATATCTATTCTCGTGTTTTAGGAGGGTTCAATATTTCCTATCCTATCATTCTTACTCCGGAAGAATACGAGGAGTTGATTCGAAAGGAAGAAATGCGAAAGTATTTCAAAGAAAAGATCGATGCGGCAGACGGTCGAAAAGAAGGTTCCGAAGAAGCACAGAAAAACCTATTACCCACCTTCTACGTGAATTCTAGTTTCTTTGAAACGATTTTTGGCGGAAATACCATCGAAGTGATCCCGCAGGGAACCGTAGAAATGGATCTTGGAGTGTTGTATACCAAACAAGATAATCCCGCTTTTTCGCCGCGAAACCGAAGCAATTTTTCGTTTGATTTCGACCAGCGTATTAGTTTGAGCTTATTAGGAAAGGTTGGTGAACGCCTGCAGGTAACGGCAAATTACGACACCCAATCTACCTTTGATTTTCAAAATCAGGTAAAACTGGAATATACGCCTACTGAGGATGACATTATTCAGGCAATCGAGATTGGTAATGTGAATATGCCATTGAACAGTAGCCTCATTCAAGGCGCGCAGAGTTTATTTGGGGTGAAAGGTATTTTGCAGTTTGGAAACACTACCATTACCGGTGTATTTTCAGAACAACGTTCCGAAACCAGGTCCGTTGTTGCTGAAGGGGGTGCTACTGTAACTCCTTTTGATCTATTTGCTTTAGACTATGACGAGAACCGTCACTTTTTCTTAGCACATTACTTCCGAGATAACTATGATCGTGTCCTTCGACAATATCCCTTTATCAACAGCAACGTGCAAATTACACGAGTAGAAGTCTGGATCACGAACCGCAATAGCAATACCGAGAATGTTCGAAATATCGTGGCATTGCAGGATATTGGTGAATCAAGAGGTGAAAACATTGGCTTGCCCCAAGCTCCGGGTGGCTTTGTCAATAGACCCGGGAACGCTTTTCCTGATAATGCGAACAACGATTTCAATCCGTTTGGAATTAACGGAGGCCCGCAAAGCTTGTTGACTCCTGCCATACGTGATGTAGCCACGGTAGCGCAAGGTTTTGGAGGGGTTCGAGTAAGTGAGGGAATTGATTATGCGATTCTAGAGAATGCCCGTCGCTTACAACCCAATGAATATCAATTGAATTCGCAATTAGGATACATCTCCCTAAACCAACGTCTCAACAATGATGAGGTGCTTGGGGTCTCTTTTCAGTTCACGGTAAACGGGGAAGTCTATCAAGTAGGAGAATTTTCTACCGACGGAGTTGAAGCTACAGGAACAACTGGAACCGGAGGAGTCGGTGGCGGTGATCCGGGCGGTGAAGAAATTCCGATCTCCCAGAATTTGGTAGTAAAAATGTTGAAAAGTAATATTACCAACGTGAACGAACCGGTGTGGGACCTAATGATGAAAAACATCTATCCCTTGGGTGCTTTTCAACTGGAACAGGAGGATTTCCGAATGAACATCTTATACCTTGACCCTTCTCCCTTGAACTATATTTCTCCCGTCGCGGGAACCGATTTTCCAGAACCTACCAACGAAATGAACGCAGTAGATGTGGAGAACGCTACCTTATTGCGGCTATTTAATTTAGATCGACTGAATTACAATGGCGATCCACAGCCGGGAGGGGACGGTTTCTTTGACTTCTTACCGGGAATAACGGTCGATACACAGAATGGCCGAATCATTTTTACGTCGGTAGAACCGTTTGGAGAATATTTATTTGAACGACTTCAACTTACCGGATCAGAAAATTATAACGTTCCCAACTCCTACAACGCCAATCAAGAAAAATACGTCTTTAGAACGCTGTATACCACTACTAAGATTCAAGCGGAACAACAGGATAGTGATAAAAACAAGTTTCAGCTACGAGGAAGTTATAAATCTTCAGGAGGTGACGGAATCCCTATCGGAGCATTCAATATTCCGCAGGGATCAGTAACCGTTACAGCGGGAGGAAGAACCTTAGTAGAGGGTGTTGACTATACGGTGAACTATCAATTAGGGCGTGTTCAGATCTTAGATCCGGCCTTACAGAATTCGAATACCCCAATCAACATTACCACAGAAAATAATACACTATTCGGGCAACAAACGCGACGTTTTTCTGGGTTAAACGTTGAGCATAAATTCAATGACAACTTTCAGATCGGTGCTACCTATCTCAACTTAAACGAACGGCCGCTGACTCAGAAATCTGTGTACAGTACAGAACCTATCAACAATAATATTTTTGGATTCAACGCCAATTACTCTACGGAGGTGCCCTTCTTGACACGTTTGGTGAATAAGTTACCGAACATCGATACGGATGTAGAATCGAATGTATCGGTTCGTGGTGAATTTGCCTATTTAATGCCTGGTGCACCGAAGGTGTCCGACTTCGATGGAAAGACCACGTCTTATGTAGATGATTTTGAAGCCTCACAAACCGCGATTGATGTGAGTTCTCCTTTAACGTGGTTCTTAGGAAGTACGCCCATTGGATTTGGTGGCGAGGTTGCCAATGGGGATTTATCGTACAATTATCGACGTGCCTTTATGAACTGGTACACGATTGATCCTATTTTTTATAGCAGTGCGCGTCCTGATGGCATCACCGACGAAGATCTTTCTTCTCCTTTTACGCGAAGGGTTTTTATAGATGAAATATTCCCGCAACAGGATATCATTCAAGGGCAAACCCAAGCTATCTTCACATTAGACCTTGCCTACTATCCGGGAGAACGCGGACACTATAATTACAACCCGGCAACCGGAGGAACGAATACTTTACCAAATCCGGAAGATAATTTTGGAGCGATCACGCGACAATTAACAACCACAGACTTTGAGCGCTCAAATGTTGAGTATATTCAGTTTTGGGTGATGGACCCCTTTATTTACGATACCGATAATCCGGGTGGAAAACTTACGTTCAACCTAGGTAATATTTCTGAAGATGTCCTAAAGGATGGGAGAAAGCAATACGAGAACGGACTTCCGGAAGATGGCGGTACTATAAACACCATTCCAACGGCTTGGGGTAAAGTACCTTCTAACCAGTCGCTGGTATATACTTTTGATACGGAAGGTATCCAACGAACCAATCAAGATATTGGATACGATGGGTTAACAGACGATGGTGAAATCGCTGAATTTGGTGCGTTTGAAGGCGGTGATCCGGCACGTGATAATTATCAATATTTCTTGCAAGGAGAAGGCGGCATCCAAGATCGATACCGCTTGTATAACGGGTCGCAAGGAAACTCTCCGGTGGAAGTGACCGATGACAATCGAGGTAGAACTCCACAACCGGATGTTGAGGACATCAACCGCGATAATACTATGAATACGGTGGATAGCTATTTTGAATATGAAATTGATCTATTCCCAGGGATGAACATCGATAATAACGACTACATTACCGATGAGAAAAATATTGAAGTGACGCTTCAAAATAATGAGGTTATCCCTGTACGCTGGGTGCAATTTAGAGTTCCGATCGGAGAAGCTGATCGTGCTGTAAACGGAATTTCAGACCTACGTTCTATTCGCTTTATGCGGATGTACCTTTCAGAATTCAATCAGAATACCACCTTGCGCTTCGGAACGCTAGAACTGGTTCGCGGTGATTATAGACGCTATCTGCAATCACTTGAAGCCGATAATGACGACCCTTCAGATGATAATACCGAATTTGAGAATGAAGCGGTAAATATTCTTCAGAATGAACAACGAGAACCCATCCCTTATGTACTTCCTCCGGGAGTGTTCCGCGAAGAACTCAACAATAATAACAACATTATCCGTCAAAATGAGCAGTCGTTAGCCCTACGGGTGTGTGGTTTAGAGTCTGAAGATGCTCGTGGTGCCTATAAGAACTTCAACGTGGATATGCGGCAGTATAAAAATCTTGAAATGTTTATTCACGCCGAATCCTTAGTAGATGAAATGATGATTACTGATGGCGAAATGGAGGCATTTATCCGTTTGGGGAATGACCTTAACACAAGCTTTTACGAAATCAGAATTCCGTTGAACATTACCAGTCCGGGTGCTTCAACGGCAGAGGATATTTGGCCTATTGGAAACCGAATCAATTTGCCTCTGGAATTATTACAAGCTGCGAAGACCATGGTATACGGGCCTACCGGAGCTCCGAGAGATGAAAATTTTGATCCGACACAAACGCAGTTTTTTATGCAGTCGGAATTAGGAGAATACTCCGGCCCTGAAAATGAACTGCAAATTGGTATTCGCGGAAACCCTAGCTTCGGAAATGTTCGTGTTGTTATGCTGGGAATGAGAAATACGACGGGGAGCGACATTTGTGGGGAAGTTTGGTTCAATGAATTACGCCTTTCCGAACTCAAAAATCAAGGAGGATGGGCGGCAACCGCAGCCTTAGATGCGAATATGGCCGACTTCATGAACGTGAGTGCTACCGGAAATGTGAGCACCATAGGATTTGGTTCTATTGAACAAGGTCCTACCGAACGCAGCCAAGAAGACCTGGTTCAGTATGATGTGGTTACCAACATGAACTTAGGACAGTTGTTGCCACGCAAATGGGGAATCCAACTACCATTTAATTACGGAATTGGCGAAACCTTCATCACCCCTCAATTCGATCCACAATTTGATGATGTCGAGTTAGATACGAGGTTGGATAATGCCGAGAATGATGATCAGCGCGATGACATTAGAGAACAGTCTATCGATTATACACGCCGTCAAAGTATCAACTTTATCGGAGTTCGAAAAGAGCGCACAGGAGAGAAGAAGCCGATGCCGTACGATGTGGAAAACTTCACGTTTTCATATTCGTACAACCAAGTAGATCATAATGATTTTGAAATTGAAGAATCCTTAGATCAAAATGTACGGGTAGGTGGTACCTATAACTATAGCTTTGTTCAAAAGCCATATGAGCCCTTTAAAAAGAACGATTCTCTGTTCACCGGAAAATACTGGCAATTCTTAAAAGACCTCAATTTTAATTATTTGCCTACTAGTATAGCGGTGAGTTCTAACATCACGCGTCAATACAATGAGCAAAAGTTTAGAGAACTTTCCTTATTGGATAATAATATTGAATTACCACGATTGTATCAGCGAAACTTCCTGTTCGACTGGCAGTATACGATCAATTACAATGTTACTAATTCGTTGCGATTTAATTTCGATGCCACCAACAATAGAATTGTTACCAATTATTTAGGGCCTAATGATGGTGGGTTGATTGAAGTGGATAATTCCATTGGTGTTTGGGACGGCTTTTTTAATGTTGGCGAACCGAACCAGCATTTTCAATCGTTGCAACTCAATTATGATTTACCAACGAGTAAGTTTCCGTTCTTGAAATTTGTTAGGGCTACCTATTCCTATCAGGGAGATTTCCAATGGCAAGACGGGAGTGATTTATTTAACAATATCTCTATTGTATTGCGCGACGGAACCGAGCAAACCTATGATCTGGGGAACTCTATTCAGAACGCAAGTACTCACCGTATCAACTCGAGTATGGATATGACCACATTCTATAAGTACATCGGGTTTACGAAGAAAACGAGAAGCCGTGTTCGAAACAACGCTGGCAATAGTAGAAATGGTGCGAGAGGAGGAAACACCAGCGGAAGTCGTGAAGGTGGAAGTTCAGGAGCCGGTGAAAAAGGAGGCGAAAGTACGAAAGAGTCCAGAGCTGCTGAAGGCAATAACAATAGTGGAGGACGAAATGAAGGTAGAACGTTACTGGCAGGAGGACAATCCACTAATAATGCACGTCCACAACAGTCGTTGAATGCAGGGGATAAAGCATTAAATTCGGTGATTGGTCTTTTTACTTCTTTGAAAAAAATTCAGTTTAACTACCAAGAGAACAACGGAATATTTGTGCCGGGATATACTCCTTCCATTGGTTTCGTAGGAACGTTAAAGCCTGGAGCTTTTGTTTTTGGAAGTCAAGCGGAAGTACGTCGCGAATTCGCTAGAAAAGGTTGGTTGACCCTTTATCCTGAATTCAATGAACGCTATACGGAAGTAGAGAGTAGACAAATGGATGTTCAGCTGAATTTTGAACCCTTAAATGATTTGAAGATCGATATCAATGGAAGTCGGATTTACGCTGAAAACTACGCCGAAAACTTTATTGTGGAAGATGGGCAGTATCGTTCGTTAACTCCAAATGTCTTCGGAAACTTCAACATCACTACCTTCTTGCTGCCTACCGCATTTAGTTCGAGCGACGAAAATGGATCAGAGCCTTTTGAAACGTTTAAAAGCAACCGATTGGTCATTGCCAATCGCCTGGCGACAGAGTTTTATGGAACGCCAAACTTTCCGGTAGACGAAGAGACGGGGTATCCGGTAGGATTCGGAAGAACCAATCAAAATGTGTTGTTGCCTGCATTTTTAGCAGCCTACAAGGGAAGCAATGCCGAAGATGAAAAGAAAGGAATTCTGAGGGATATTCCACTCCCCAACTGGGATATCAAGTACACCGGTTTGATGAACTTGAAATGGTTCAAAAAGACATTCAAACGATTTTCGGTACAACACGGATACCGTGCAAATTACACCGTGAACCAATTCCAAACAAATCTCGATTACAATCGAGACAATCCGCAGGAAACAGATCAAGCGGGTAATTTTAAAAATGAGATCTTCTTGACCAATGTAAACCTTACGGAACAGTTCTCGCCTTTGATCAAACTGGATTTCGAAATGAAAAACTCAGTGAAGATTTTGGCGGAATACAGAAAAGACAGAGCCTTATCGTTGAGTTTTGCTAATAATTTGCTTACGGAAATTCAAGGGAATGAGATCATTTTAGGGTTAGGTTATCGTGTCAAGGACTTACGAATAGGAACTAACTTTGGAGGAAAAAAGACGATTTTAAAGAGCGACTTGAACTTTAAATTAGACCTTTCCAGACGAGATAATAAAACAATTATTCGATATTTAGACATCGATAATAATCAAACCACCGCGGGTCAAACGATCTACGGAATTCAGTTCACGGCAGATTATGCATTAAGCAAGAATCTAACGGCACTGTTCTACTACGATCATACGTTCTCAGAATATGCGATATCAACAGCGTTCCCGCAGACAACGATACGAAGTGGAATAACCTTGCGTTACAACTTTGGAAACTAAATACAACCTTAAAAACACTGCATTATGAATGTTCCATCTGAATTAAAATATACTGAAGATCACGAGTGGGTTCGCATCGAAGGGGATGAAGCCACAGTTGGCATTACCGACTTCGCCCAAGGAGAATTAGGCGATATTGTATACGTTGAAGTAGATACGCTAGACGAAACGCTTGATAAAAATGAAGTCTTCGGAACCGTGGAAGCGGTAAAGACCGTTTCCGACTTATTCTTGCCACTATCTGGTGAGATCATCGCTTTTAATGACGCTTTAGAAGATGAGCCAGAACAGGTCAATTCAGATCCTTACGGAGACGGTTGGATGATCAAGATCAAAATGAGTGACCCAGATGAGGTAGCTGGTTTGCTAGATGCTGCAGCCTATAAAGAGATCATTGGCGGGTAAAAAGTATTTTTATTTGGGAATAGCAGGTTGCTACACTATTGCGATCACTATTCTTTTCCTCCTGCCCCCAAGTGGGACGGAAGCTCCCTTTCCTCAAGCGGATAAAGTAATCCATGTCATCTTGTATTTGATATTGATGCTGGTATGGACAGTTCCGCTACTTGCGTTTCGCAAAAAACTCAACATTCGTAATGTCTCACTCCTGTTGATCGCCTTACTGTTCTATGGCATAATAATTGAGGTAATACAAGCGAAGATCATTGATGGTCGTCAAGGCGATGTGCTTGATGTGATCGCGAATCTGTTGGGATCGATACTAGGACTCTTTCTCTTTACAAAGCTTCAAGAGTACCTTCCAAAGTAATTTTAAAGTTTCGTTTTCGATTGCCACAGAAAATGTATATTTTAGCAACTATCTAAACCCACAATTATGGAACCTAAGAAAAATCCGAAGGCCGACTTGTCCAGAAGAAGTATGATCTTCTTTCAGATTGGGTTGGTACTCATGCTGTTTCTAGCATGGCAAGCCATTGAATGGAAGAATTACGACAAAGATGCCCTTGATACCGGAATGGTAGATGTTGGGGATGAATTGGAAGAAGAAATTCCAATTACGCAGCAGTTAACGCCACCGCCACCACCGCCACCACCGCCACCAGCTCCCGAAGTAATTGAAGTAGTGGAGGATGAAGAAGAAGTGGAAGAAACCATAATTGAATCGACGGAGACCAATCAGAACGAAGAGATCGTTGAGATCGAAGAGATTGAAGAGGTCGTTGAAGAAGAAATTGCGGATGTACCTTTCGCGGTGATCGAAAACGTACCGATCTATCCGGGATGCGAAAGCGCCGGAAATAATAACGCGAAAAAGCAATGTATGTCTGAAAAGATTCAGAAATATGTTCAGAAGAAATTTGATACCGGTTTGGCGGGTGACCTTGGGTTGTCTGGACGCCAACGTATCGCGGTTCAGTTCAAAATAGACAAAAATGGAAATGTAGTAGATGTTCGCGCTCGAGCACCACACCCTCGCTTAGAGCAGGAAGCTGTAAGCGTTGTGAAGTCTCTTCCTAAAATGGTTCCAGGAAAGCAACGTGGAAAAGCGGTTGGGGTACTCTATGCCCTCCCTATTTTATTCCAGGTGCAAGACTAAAGAACAGTTCCAACTTATAAAAAAATGCCTCGTCCATGGACGGGGCATTCTTTTTGGCACAACCCTTGTGATTTAAAAAAGCATAACCTTTAAATACATACGTTATGCTTTCATTCTCATCACTTTTCAGAACTAAACCACCAAAGAAAGCGCGTAAACAAGACCAAAAGAAAGCCGTTAATCTCAATTGGAATGCTAGGCTCTTCTTTCAAATCGGACTCATTGTTTCTTTGTTAATTACGACCTATGTAATTGAAAACACCTATGGGGTTGGTCCTATTGTAAGGGGTAATTCTGGTCCTGAATATGAAATTACCGAACCTCCCATGAAGCGATATGTAGTTGCATCAGAGATCCCACCTGCACCGGAAGTGCCAAAACAACAAGAGAAAACACCGTCGCGTGAAATCGCCAAAGCGTTAACTAGTTTTACAACAACTCCAGACGCAAGCAGTACGATAGAAACCCCAACGTTGGCTGAAGGAGATCCAAGTCCAACCACACCCGATGTGCCAGTGGAGACACCCTCGGTAGAAACTCCTGCAGGACCCACGAATATCTTAGCCGTAGAGTATGCCCCAGTCTTTCCGGGTTGTGAAGGACTCAGCTCTAAGTCGGCGCAAACAGAATGCTTGTCGGAAAAAATTCGTGCGTTTATCGGGAAGAAGTTCAATACCGAAAAATTTTCAGATGGAAGCCGCGGATTAAAAACCATTCGCTGTCAATTTACCATTGGTGCTGATGGTACGGTCTCCAATATTATGGCAAGAGGGCCTGAGGCACGTCTAGAGGCCGAAGCCTTACGAGTGCTTGGTGCTCTTCCGAAGATGCAACCCGGGAAACAAGGTGAAACCCCGGTCCCAGTCGTCTATAACATTCCAATAGTATTTCAAGTACAGTAATGTAGAAACCCGCTTTAAAGAAGCGGGTTTTTCTTTCCCACCAAAGAATCGAAAAAACCGTATCTTTCGCTTTGAAAATCCTATTGGTTATTTCCATGAAAAGATTCGCCTCGATCCTTGTTTTCTTTGTTACCGGCTTCCTTTACGCTCAAAACATCAGTTCAGAATTTGAAAAGTATCCCGTTTTTCCGGAATGCGAGAATGTTGCTGTGACTGCGCTGGAATCCTGTTTCAACCAAACGCTCCAACAATTTGTTTTTGAAAATTTTGAGGTGCCTCAGGTGGTTTCAGAAGAATCGTATTCAGGTACCATGAATGTGTTTTTTGAAGTTGATAAAACAGGAACCTTCAAAGTTTTGTATGTAGATGCCATGTATACTGAATTGAAGGAAGAAGTGCGCCGAGTGTTTGAAACCCTACCGCAAATTACACCGGCTACCTACAATAGTAATCCCGCCTACGTTCAATTTACGCTGCCAATTCCCATTCCGTTGCGCCCACCCACACCCGGGACGACCGTTGTTAATGAGACTTCTTCCGAAGTAACTTCCGATAAGAAAAACAATACCGTCGCTATTGATCGTTCTGATGAATATGAAAGTCTTGAAAAACAACCGTACGATGGGGAAGAATATGAAAGTAATATCAACATTCCGCTGTCTCACCACAATTATTTTTTGTTTGATGCGGCTATGAATCAAGTCGGGGCAAATAACCACACCGCCCAAAAGCCATATCTATATTCAGATGTCAATCAATATTATGATTTTAAGGAGCGAAATAAACAATGGAGTATGAACAAAACCTCTTGGTTTGGTAGAAAGTGGTGGGACGAACATTTTATTACTATCAAAGGAAAAGACTACTGGCTCACCGTAGATCCGGGAGTAGATTTGCAAGCGGGAAAGGATACAGACGCCGATATTGATACTTATAATAATACGCGCCTCGCTTATGTGCAAGGAGGTATTGGCAAGCAAATTGGGTTTTTTGCAGTAGTGTATGAGAGTCAGGGGCGCTTTGCAGATTATTTCAATCGCTTTGCAGAAGCTAGGAGACCCGATGGAGGAAACCCGGCGATCATTCCGGGTCGTGGAATTGCAAAACGGTTTCGCGATGATTCGTACGATTACCCCATCGCTACAGGGCATGTTTCCTATTCACCATCCAAATGGTTTAATGTGCAATTGGGGCACGGAAAATTGTTCTTAGGAGATGGGTATCGATCCTTGTTGCTAAGCGATAATGCGAGTCCGTATCCCTTCTTCAAGTTGAATACCACCTTTTGGAAGTTGAAATATACCAACACTTGGATGTCGCTTCGTGATGTGCGTCCGGAGGTGACGGCAGATGGCTCCTTCCGAACCAAATTTATGGCCAACCATTACTTAAGTTACAATGTGACTAAGCGGTTGAACATTGGCTTGTTTGAATCGGTGATCTGGGAAAATGATAACGATCGCGGTTTCGACTTCAATTATATTAATCCGGTGATCTTTTATCGCGCTATTGAATTTTCTACCGGTTCCCGTGGTGGAAATGCGCTGATCGGGATCAGCGCAAAATACAAGTTTACCGATCGTATCAATGCGTATGGACAGTTGATCATCGATGAATTCTCTTCCAGTGATTTCTTTGGTTCCGAAGGAAGCTATAAGAACAAGCAGGGTTATCAATTGGGTGCGAAGTATTATCATGCCTTCGGAATACAAAATTTGATGGTCCAAGCCGAGTATAATCGCGTGCGCCCATTTACCTATTCTCACAATACAGTAGTGTTAAACTACGGTCACAACAACCAATCAATGGCGCATACGCTAGGCGCTAATTTTTCTGAATTTATTGGGATTGCCAGATATCAATGGAATCGCGTTTTTGCTGATGCAAAGATCATTGTGGCCAAACGCGGTTTTGAATTTAATACCGAAGACGATATGTTGTTTTATGGCGGAAGTATCTACGGTACCGAAGATAATCGCGTCTCTGATCTAGGGAACGAATTGGCGCAAGGAAATACCACCGATTTCTTTCATGCAGAATTCCAAGCCGGATATGTGATCAATCCTGCTTCAAATTTAAAGATTTACGGAAGTGTCATCTTCCGGGATTTTAAACCGATGCTAAATACTGAAAGCGTCTTTGAAAATCAAACGACTTGGATCAATTTTGGAATTCGAACCGATCTTTTCAACTGGTACTACGATTTTTAGCGACTATTTCTTACCTGCTGTTGGATATTTCTTGCGAGCGTCTGCGATTAGAACTTGAAGGATCTTTTCCGTACTAATGAAACCATCGCCAAACCCTTTGGCGTCATATTCAGCGGTCATTTCCTTGATCTGGAGAATTTCGGCATCTGTTTTTCCGGCGACCACATGATAAGCAACACGATCACGTAAAAACTCAAGCATGCCATGAAGGTATTGGACATCATCCTTATCAGCAAGTTCACCATGTCCGGGAATGATCTTAGTGTCGTCATTTGCCACGTAGAAAATACGTGAGAGCCCCTTAATGTACCCATCTACGGAACCTCCATTATTCGTGTCAATAAAAGGGTAGCCGCTATTGATAAAGGCATCTCCGGTATGCATTACATTGGCTTTTGTAAAATATAAAATGATGTCGCCTTGCGTATGCGCATTGTCAACATGAAAGGCCATGATCTTTTCCCCATTGTGATAAAAGGTCATGTCACGAGAAAAGGTGATTGCCGGTAAATTTTTAACGGATTTCATCGCTTCTTCCTCTATGTTTTGTGCGGCAATTTCTGCCTCTTGCTTCGCAAGTTTTTGATTTTCAGGATTCGTTTCATTTCCCAAGCGTTTCATAGCATTATTGTAGGCTTCTTCGGAAGCCTTATCCATGAGCTTCGTGGCTTCGCCATACAGTAATTTCCGAACGTTATCATGAGCAATAACGATGGCGCCTTGACCTTTAAGATTATCGTTTCCGCCCGTATGATCGCCATGATGGTGCGTGTTTACCAAATAGCGTAAGGGTTGCGTGGTGACGCTCAAGATCTTATTTAGAATCTGCGGGGTAGCATTGGCAAACTGACTGTCGACCATCAAGGTGCCTTCGGACCCCGCTTGAAAGGCAATGTTTCCTCCACGACCTTGAATCATATAGATGCTGTCCTGCACTTTGGTAAGCTGAAGGGTAGGGTTGTCTTGCGCGAAGGCTTGAAAATGAAAGCATACGGCAACAACAAGTGATAGGGAAAATATTCGCATAGAAATGTACATTTATTACAAATTCCAAAATAATAAAAACTGTAATGTTGACCTAACTAAAGCGGCGAATTATTGCCAAAAATTATTGGGAACCGTATCTTTGCAGCCGAAAATGTAACGGCCATTTGTAAGAACGGTTCGTTGTCTGTAAACCCTTTTGTGTCGATGGCTTTAGCCCTGTTCACCAACTTTTCGGAAATTACGAAAATGCGCCTCTCGGTAAGCGTGGTGTTTTCTTCCGTAGCGGGATATCTTTTAGGTGCAGATACCATCGATTTTACCGTGCTCTTATTGCTTTGTATTGGGGGATATTGCATGGTGGGTGCTTCTAATGTGTTTAATCAAATTATTGAGCGTGATCTGGATGCCCTCATGGAGCGTACCAAAAACCGCCCGCTTCCCTCGGGAAGAGTTGCTGTTACTCCAGCGTTTCTTTTAGCGAGTGTGCTTACCATTATTGGAATCGCGGTGCTTTACATCATCAATCCGCAGACCGCCTTGTTTGGCGCCATCTCCATTTTTATGTATGTGAGTTTGTATACGCCGTTGAAAACAAAAACACCCCTTTCTGTTTTTGTAGGTGCCTTTCCCGGAGCTATTCCTTTTATGTTGGGTTGGGTTGCTGCAACCAATGATTTTGGGATCGAACCCGGAACTTTGTTTATGATCCAATTCTTTTGGCAATTTCCACATTTTTGGGCAATTGGTTGGTTCTTATATGATGATTATCAGCGAGGTGGGTTTTATATGCTTCCGAATGGAAAACGAGATCGTGGTACGGCCATACAAGTAGTATTGTATTGTATCTGGACGGTGTTGGCGTCGCTGATTCCGGTCTTGGGGGTCACCGGGAAACTCTATTTGACACCGATTTCAGGAGTACTGATTGCAGGACTAGGTATTTGGCTTATTTATTACGCCATGCGACTCTTCCGAAGAAAAACTGAAAAAGCAGCCCGACAATTGATGTTGGTAAGTGTGAGTTATATCACCTTATTACAAATTATATATGTAGTCGATAAATTTATACGATGACAGATTATACAGAAGGAACCGAAGAAAAAAAATTAAAACGCGCTAAAAAGATGATGCTGTGGTTTGGTATCATTAGCTTGTCGATGAGCTTTGCCGGACTTACAAGTGCCTACGTAGTGAGTAAAGAGCGGCCGGATTGGTTGACTGATTTTGAAATACCTCCTGCTTTTTACATCAGTTTGGTGGTTATTGTGGCAAGCAGTATTACCATACATTTTGCAAAAAATGCGATTAAGAAAGCGTCCCATCAATTGGGGATGATCTTGCTGTGGGTCACGTTGCTTTTAGGAGTGGCGTTCGTGTTTCTTCAGTTTCGAGGCTTTTCTGAAATTATTGCAAACGGGTATTATTTTACCGGAAGTGAAAGTACCATCACCACTTCATTTATCTATTTGGTAGTGCTATTGCACCTAGCCCATGTGGTAAGCGGACTCATAGCGCTTTTGGTTGTAATTTATAATCATTTTAAACTGAAATATAGTAAAGGCAAAACCCTTGGTATAGAACTAGCTGCCACCTTTTGGCACTTTGTAGATATCCTGTGGATTTATCTCTTTTTGTTTTTCTATTTCGTTAGATAAAAATTATACCTATTTTTGTGCTTTATTTAACACCAAACTGTTTCTATGGAAGCTACTGTGGCTAAAACAGGTACCGAAGGAAAAACATGGGGCGGAGGAAATCGTCCGCTCAACGCCAGTTATGGCAAAATGATGATGTGGTTTTTTATCGTTTCGGATGCCTTGACCTTCTCCGGCTTTATCGCCTCTTATGGATTTTCGAGATTTAAGTTTATTGATGCATGGCCCATTGCGGATGAGGTGTTCACACACGTTCCCTTCTTACATGGTGTGCCGGCTCCTATGTACTATGTAGCTTTTATGACCTTGGTACTGATCTTTTCTTCGGTAACCATGGTATTGGCCGTAGATGCAGGGCACAAAATGCAAAAGAATAAAGTGATCTGGTATATGTTTTTTACCATTATTGGTGGAGCCGTGTTCGTAGGATCGCAGGCTTGGGAGTGGGCCACTTTTATTAAAGGAGATTATGGAGCGGTAGAAACAAAAGGAGGTAAGATCCTTCAATTTTTAGATACCAACGGAGAACGAGTAGCGATTGCTGAGTTTGCAGAATTTCTACCCGCTACCCGCGAAAATCACTTAGAGAAAAACGGTATTTGGTACGATGCAGAACCCGAAACGCGAACCAACTATTCCTATGAAGAAGTAAAAGCAGGGTTTTTAGCGAATGACAACTTATTGATCAGAACGCAATACCTAGATGAAAATGGGGAACATATTGTGTTGAGCCGAGAAGCGTCTATTGCGAAATTAGAAAATGATGGGAGATTAGTGGTTGAAGGTGCTAACCTGAAGCACAATGAATATGGGCACCCGTTGTTCGCAGACTTCTTTTTCTTTATAACAGGATTCCACGGATTTCACGTATTCTCCGGGGTCATCATTAACATCATTATTTTCTTCAACGTGATCATCGGAACCTACGAACGTCGAGGAAGTTATGAAATGGTAGAGAAAGTGGGATTATATTGGCACTTTGTAGACTTGGTTTGGGTATTTGTATTTACATTCTTTTATCTGGTATAAGCGAAATTAGTTAGCACATGGCACACGAACATAAACTTGAAATATTTAGAGGCGCCTGGAAATTTAAATCCAACGTAAGTAAGATTTGGGGGGTATTTACCTTTTTATGCATCGTTACTGCGATTGAAGTGGTACTAGGTATCATAAAACCTGAGATGCTTACAGAAACACGCTTCTTGGCAATGAAGCTCCTCAATTGGATCTTCATTATTCTTACCTTGGTAAAAGCCTATTACATCACTTGGGATTTCATGCACATGCGTGATGAAACCTCTTCCTTACGACGCGCAGTAGTTTGGACTGCAGTCTTCTTGATCTGCTACTTGATCCTTATTTTGTTGATCGAGGGAGATTATATTTACGAGGTATACAAAAACAATTATGTAAAATTCGATTTTTAGAACATCGTATTTTTCCATCTTATAGAAGAGTCCTGACCGTCAGGACTCTTTTTTTGTTAAAGTAGGTACTTAAAGTTGGCTAACCTCTTTTTGGCTTGTATTTTTGCATAAAATCTACAGGATTGAAATTTAAAAAGTTTGCTGTACTCGCAGTCTTATTTTTACTGCCCATTACCGTCTATCTTTTCTTTGCTTCGGGGGTAAATAATTTTGCCAAACTTCCGGTATTAACGTATAATGTGGCTCCCTTGAATTCGTTAACAACATTGGAGGGAACAGCCGTACAATTAGAGGATCGTATCAGTGTCCTTGGTTTCTTCGGAAGTGAAGTAGAAGAAAAAAAAGCGAACGCCTTTAACTTGGCACACAAAATTTATAAGAAGAACTACCAATTTGAAGACTTTCAGATGGTTTTTCTAATCACCGAAGGACAAGAGAGTGAAGTGGCTGCGTTGAAACAGCGGCTCACTGAAATCGAAGATCCTATAAAATACAAGTTTGTGGTCGCAACGCCGGAAGTGATCGAGCAACTCTTTCAGTCCCTAGAAACACAAGATGTATTATCCTCTCAATACTCCACGGATGCAGTTTATATCATTGATAAAGACAGTAATTTAAGAGGTCGGAAGGATGATGAGGATGTGGGAATGTTGTATGGCTACAACGCGAGTGACTACGCTGAAATAAACAACAAGATGAGCGATGATATCAAGGTTATTTTGGCTGAATATCGATTGGAATTAAAAAAATATAAAGCCGACAGAGAGATTTAAATATGAAAAATTACTCCTACGTAGGAATCACTTTTATTATTTTGATCTTCGGAATATGGGCTGTGCCGAAGATCGTGAACCATTTTTCGGAACCCGAAATGGCTACGATCGGTGAAGTACCCTCTTTTAATTTTACCAATCAAGACGGTAAGACCATTTCAAATAAAGACTATGAAGGAAAAGTCTATGTGGCAGAGTTTTTCTTTACCACGTGTCCTTCCATCTGTCCGATTATGAATCGGAATATGGTACGCATTCAAAACGAATTCTACGGAAACCCCAATGTGGGAATCGCCTCATTCAGTATTGATCCCGAATATGACACTCCAAAGATTTTAAAAGAATACGCAGAAGCCTATAAGATTACGAATCCCAATTGGCACCTAATGACTGGTGATAAAGATGAAATTTATCAATTGGCCAATGAGGGGTTTAATCTCTATGTTGGGGAAGCGCCGGAAGTAGAGGGTGGTTTTGAGCACTCGGGATTCTTTGCGTTGATCGATCAAGAAGGAAACATTCGATCGCGCTATGACGAGAATGAAAATCCTGTGATCTATTATGACGGTTTGGAAGAAGAAGGCATTCAAATGTTGATCGAGGACATTAAAAAATTATTATAATATGGCCAACTCCAATACGACGAAGAAATATACTATTTGGATCTGGGTCCTATCCATTGCAATCCCTGCTGCCGTGGCATTACTTTTTACGATTCGAATTCCGGGGGTGGAGCGTTTAGGGTTCTTGCCTCCCATTTACGCAACTATCAATGGTATTACGGCCATTCTTCTGGTTCTGGCCGTCATTCAAATTAAGAATGGAAATCGACGCACCCACGAAAAACTGATGAAAACCAATATCGTACTGTCGGTTTTATTCCTCGTGATGTATGTAATTTATCACATGACCTCAGATTCTACCCCTTATGGAGGTGAAGGAATGCTTCGGTACGTGTATTTCTTTATTTTGATCACACATATCTTGCTTTCCATCACCGTAATTCCATTTGTATTAATTACGTATGTGAGAGCGATTTCCGGCGACTTCGTGAATCACAGAAAAATTGCACGCATTACGTTTCCTATTTGGTTATATGTTGCGGTCACGGGTGTGATCGTATATTTTATGATCGCCCCCTATTATTAAATGATGCATAAGAAGGTTGTTCTAATATTGTTCGTGTGCTTATTCAGCTGCCTTCCGGCGGAAGCCCAATGTGCGATGTGTCGCGCCGTATTAGAAAGTGAAGAAGGGAATCAAGCTGCCAAAGGAATCAATAACGGCATTATCTATTTGATGGTCTTCCCTTATTTGCTAATTGGTGGGCTCCTTTATTTTATCTTTAAATCACGAAAAAAAAGAAGCACATAGCGCGTGCTTCTTTTTGGTCTTGGGGATAAAAAATTGCGGATAGGTATATCGTGAAATGGTATTATTCATCAACACATTGGAGTCCGGTCCAGACACCACAAATTTGCCCGATACAGCCAGAAGGATAATAATCACAAGCCACGGGGCAAGTGAACGGATTAGTACTCCCGCTAGTACAATACTCTGTGTCCTCGTCCACATCTATATTTGAAAAATTTATATAAGTATATGTAGACTTATCGATGTCGTCTTTATTTACCTTTAATAGTTGTAAGGTTTCAACGTTGTTTTTTGTTCCGATTACTAGATAGTAATAACCGTTGCTTTTAGAGTATTGTGCATTGACGCGTGTGATATCATCAAATAACGCAATAAAGTTGTTCTCTATGGTCTGCTCTAGCGTGGGATTTTCCATAGTTTTGATATATTCTGAATCTAAAGTCATTGCAAAATCTTCAGATATAAATTCTGGATATACAGTGTCATTATCAGTTGTAAAAGCAATTGCGATTAAACTGATGAACAGTATCGAAGGAATTAGAATTAATTTTTTCATAATGTTATTATTTTAGGTTAATAAGAATTTCAACCACTAACTTTTCCTAAGATAAATAGTATCAACGAAGTAACAGTATTGATAATGCCTACTAAAAGTGAGGTAATAGCAATGTATTTATACCAAAACATAGATAAATTAACATAACCTTCACATTTTAACTGTAACATCCTTTCTAGATAGTAGTCTACTAGTGGAAGACTTCCACTAACCAACACTGTAAGTCTAGAATCATTTTAGAAGATCCGCCCTAACCAAGCGGATTTATTTTGTAAATTTCCATGCGCAATGATAGAAATCAGCGACTTACATAAATCTTATCGTACCGGTGCAAATTCGTTACACGTCCTAAAAGGAATTAATTTCTCTGTTTCTGAAGGAGAGATGGTATCCATTATGGGATCTTCCGGATCTGGTAAATCCACCTTGCTCAACATTCTTGGGATGTTGGATGAAGCCGATGAGGGAGAATATAAATTAGATGGGCGGGTCATTAAAAACCTTAACGAACGGATCGCCGCCAAATACCGAAACCAATTTTTAGGGTTTATTTTTCAGTCATTCAACCTCATTAATTATAAGTCGGCACTCGATAATGTCTCCATGCCATTGTATTATCAGGGAGTCAATCGTAATCTTCGCACTGAAAAAGCCATGCATTACTTAGAAAAAGTGGGTTTAGCCGATTGGGCTACCCACTTACCCAATGAACTTTCTGGAGGACAAAAACAACGTGTTGCTATAGCACGAGCCTTAGCCAGTGACCCGAAAGTATTATTGGCTGATGAGCCTACAGGAGCCTTAGATACCAAAACGTCTTACGAGGTGATGGAATTGATTCAAGATATTAATGATGAGGGAAAAACGATCTTGGTCGTAACCCACGAAGATGATATTGCGCACATGACCAAGCGCATTGTAAATCTAAAAGATGGCGTTATTATTGATGATTCTGTGGTGACACAAGTAAGAGCGAAAGAAGCTCGCAAAAAACAGGAAGTCCATGTTTAATCTAGAACGTTGGCAAGAAATATTTGAAACCATTAGGAAGAATAAACTACGCACTTTCCTAACGGGGCTTTCTGTGGCTTCCGGAATCTTTATTCTAGTGATACTATTGGCCATTGGGCAAGGTATGCAAAACGGAATTCAAAGTGAATTTGAAGAAGATGCTGCCAATCGCATTAGTGTTTGGACCGGTGTTACTACCCTTGAGCACAAAGGGCTTAATCCTGGTCGCCGCATTGAGATGGACAATCGGGATTACGAAATAGCGGAAGGAAAAAATAGTGATCAACTGGAATATAAGTCGGGTGTGTACAGCATCTGGGGAGGGCTCACGTCTTACAAAAACGAGACCGGTAGCTACCGTATTGAAGGAGTTCGTGGCGATTATCAATTTCTAGAAAATGAAACGCTAACCACCGGACGGTATATCAATCAACAGGATTTAGACAATTATGAAAAAGTGGCGGTCCTTGGAAACCGTGTTTATCTTGATTTATTCAAAGGAAAAAACGCCATTGGCGAATACATCGAAATTACGGGTATTCAGTTCAAGGTTATCGGAATTTATACCGATCCGGGGGGCGAACGAGAAGAAACCCGAATCTTTATTCCGTTGACCACTGCGCAACGGGTTTACAATGCCGGAGATAAGCTTCGATCATTGGTATTCACCTTAGAAAAAGAAGATAATTTTGAAGAAGCCTTAGCGGCTTCCGAAGCCTTTACCAGTCAGTTAGAAAATGACCTTAAAACACGTTACAGTATCGCTCCTGCTGATGAAAGTGCGGTTCGCATCAACAATTCCCTAGAGAATGCCAAACGTTTTTATGACTTGATGAACATGATCCGTTGGTTCTTTTGGGGAGTAGGTATTTGTACCATTATTGCAGGGGTAGTTGGAGTAAGTAATATCATGCTTATTATCGTAAAAGAACGCACGAAAGAAATTGGTATCCGAAAAGCCATTGGCGCGCAACCGTTGTCCATCATTGGGATGATCTTGCACGAATCGATCTTCGTTACTGCCATTGCCGGAATGTTCGGTTTGGTGTTGAGCTTATTTTTATTGGAAATGGTCGGTCCCTTGATCGAAACCGATTACATCCGGAATCCTTCCGTCGACTTTGGCGTGGCTATTACCACCGTTATCATTCTAATTATAGCCGGAGCACTGGCAGGGTTTTTCCCGGCTCGGCGAGCTTCCAATATTAAACCCATAGTAGCCTTACGTGATGAGTAAAATATTCAGCAGAGATAGTTGGTCTGAAATCATTGAAGCGCTAAGCTCTAATTGGTTTCGCACGGTATTGACCGCTTTCGGTGTATTATGGGGAATTTTTATCCTCGTGATTTTACTGGCTGCGGGAAACGGACTCGAAAATGGGGTGAAACAAGGGTTTGCAGGGATGGCCACCAATTCGATGTTTATGTGGTCGCAAACGGCTTCGAAGCCCTATAAAGGATTACCTAAAGGTCGCCGCTATTCGTTTAAGATTGGTGATGTGGAGGCCATTAAACAAAACGTTCCCAATCTTCGTTTTGTATCTCCAAGAAATCAGCTGGGAGGCTTCCGAGGTTCTAATAATGTGGTGCGCGGACTAAAAACCGGGGCGTTCAACGTGTATGGCGATTATCCGGAAATTATTCAGCAGCAACCTATGGATATTACAGTAGGGAGATTCTTGAATCATTCAGACATACAAGAGAAGCGTAAAGTAGCTATTATTGGGGAAGGGGTTAAGACGACCTTATACGAACGAGAAGAAGAGGTGATAGGCTCTTACATCAAGATCAATGGGGTCAACTTTATGGTTGTGGGCATGTATAAGAAAAAATCAAATGGAGGCGGAGATGCCGAAGAAGCACAAAAAGAGATTTATGTTCCTTTTTCTTCCTTCTCACAAGCTTTTAATCGAGCAGACAACGTAGGGTGGATGGCGATCACGGCAGAGGATGGATCGTCTATCACAAACCTAAAACAACAAGTCTTTGACGTTATTAAGACACGTCACTCGATTCACCCGGAAGATGATCGCGCCATCGGGAATTTCGACCTCTATCAAGAATTTAGTAAGATCAACGGACTCTTCACCGCACTTAATTTTGTGGCGTACTTCGTCGGGATTTTAGTATTGCTTTCAGGAATTATCGGAATTAGCAATATCATGCTTATCGTAGTGAAAGAACGTACTAAAGAAATCGGTATTCGCAGGGCTTTAGGAGCCACACCTTGGAGCATTCGAACCCAAATTCTGCTAGAATCTATCTTCCTAACCATTATTTCAGGAATGGCTGGAATTGCACTCGCCTCAGCGGTGTTGGCAATCGTGAATTATTCTATGGAAGGAATGGATACCACAGATACCATGTTTTTGAATCCTTCCGTGAATATTGGCGTGGTGATGATCGCATTAACGATCTTGATCATCTCTGGTTTATTAGCAGGATTAATTCCGGCTCAAAATGCGATTCGCGTAAAACCTGTTGATGCTTTACGAACCGAATAATACGAAACTAACAATCAATTGAAAATCGAATAATTACAACACATGAAAAAGACAGGAACCATAATTGTACTTGGCCTCATCATTTTATTTTTTGGAATTGCCATGTACTGGCTTTGGAGCAAGAATTCTGAAGATCCTATTGTGTATACAACCGAAACACCTTCCGTAGGCACCATCGTCAAGAAAACGGTGGCTACAGGAAGTATTGTTCCAAAGGAAGAAGTGCTCATAAAACCTAACATTTCAGGGATTATTGATGAGATCTATGTGGAAGCGGGCGATGTCATTAAAAGTGGCGATCTCATTGCAAAGGTGAAAGTAGTTCCAAATGTTTCTTCGTTAACGAGCGCTAAGAATAACATCAATGCTGCGAATACACAGGTAGAAACAGCCCGACTTGCTTTTGAGAGTCAAAAAAGTATCTACGAACGTCAAAAATCATTATTTGACAAAGGGGTGATTTCTGCGAATGAATTTGATAACGCTCAGCTCGCGTACAATCAGGCGCTGCAGCGTTTAAATCAAGAAAAGGTAAACCTTACCGGAGCGCGTCAAAATTATGATATCGTAAAAACCGGAACCACCAGTGGATTGGGTGCTTCAGCAAATACTGAGATCCGAGCCACCGTTTCTGGAATGGTGCTGGATGTGCCGGTGAAGACCGGAAACCAAGTGATAGAGGCTAATAATTTCAATGATGGAACAACCATCGCAACCTTGGCCGATGTAGATAAAATGATTTTTGAAGGAAAGGTGGACGAAAGTGAGGTTGGGAAGATCAAAGAAAACCTTCCGCTAGAGATAACCGTAGGAGCCATTGAAGATAAAAGCTTCGATGCGATATTAGATTACATTGCTCCAAAAGGGGTGGAAGAAAACGGTGCCATTCAATTTGAGATCAAGGGCACGTTGAGTCCGCGTGACACCACTTTTATCCGCGCCGGGCTCAGTGCCAATGCTTCTATTATTTTAGCTCGTGCAGACAGTGTGCTTACGCTGAAAGAAGGCTTAGTGCAATACGATCCAAAGACGCAAAAACCTTTTGTGGAGGTCGCTACCGGCGATCAAGAATTTGAACGTCGTGATGTGGAACTAGGCATTAGTGATGGAATTCAAGTGGAAGTAAAAAGTGGAATTTCAAAAGACGACAAAATCAAGGTTTGGAATCAATTGAAACCACCTCCGGAATTTGGCGGAAGATAAATAGTATAAAATAATTGTAACACTCGCAACAATCTTAAGACCAACTGAACAATGATCGCTACTATGAAAAAAGCTGCCATCGTACTATTACTTGCACTCGTAAGCAGTGCTACCTCTGCTCAAAATAAAAAATGGACCTTGCAAGAATGTATTCGCCACGCGATGGAGAACAATATCTCTATCAAGCAAAGTGAACTGGATCTAGAATCGGTGGAGGCCGATAAATTGCAAGCCGTTGGAAACTTTGTTCCAAGTTTGAATCTCAATGCTAGTGTTTCAGAAAACACAGGACTTAGTTTTAACCCGGTAACAAACAACGCACAAACCACCACCTTCTTATCGGCAACGGGGCGCGTGACGGTAGGCTATACTTTGTTCGACGGACTTCGAAATGTAAGACAATTACAACGGGCGAAGATCCAAAAGTTAGCAAGCCAGTACCAACTTGATAAAATGAAGGACGATATTTCTTTATTAGTGGCAAACTCTTACTTAGAGGTGTTACTCAATAAAGCAAATCTTGCTTCTATCACCGCCCAAAATATTGTGACTTTAGAACAAATAGAACGCACCCAAAATTTAGTAGATGCCGGTACACTTCCGCGAGGAGATCTCTTAGAGATCAAGGCTACCAATGCCAGTGAACAGCAACGTATTGTTGTTGCGGAGAATGCGGTGACGGTTTCGCTTATCAGTTTGGCGCAATTGTTATTGATCGAAGATTATGAAACCTTTGACATTGCTGATGAAGGCTATACGATCTATGGAGAGGAAATTTTAGAGAAACCTATTGGAGAAGTGATTACCGCTGCGGAAGAGAACCGGAATGAGGTAAAAATTGCCATGAAGAATATGGAGCTTGCAGAGAAGAATTTGCAAATTGCAAGAGGAGCATATTACCCTACCTTGACAGCTTTCTTCGGATACGATACACGCTACACAGACGCAACTTCTTTCATTCAGCAACCCGACCCTGATAATCCGTTTAGTCTCCAAGAGATTGGGTTTGTAGAGGAAACCGGACAAACCGTGGTAGGGCAATTTCCGAATACGGTTACGCGTGAAGTAGGAGCGGATCCATTCATCGATCAGTTGTATCAAAACGATGGTATTGGTTATGGCTTGCAGTTAAATATTCCAATTTTAAACGGTTTTTCTACACGAAGCAATGTCATGCGTCAAAAAGTAGAATTAAAACGTTCTGAATTTCAATTGGAACAGGCCAAACTCGATCTTGAGTCAAATGTATACCAAGCCATGGTAGATGCCCGTGGCGCTTTCAAAGCGTTCGAGGCAGCCGAAGCCGCCCTAGAATCACAAGAACTTGCGTATGAGTATGCCAAAGAGCGTTATGACGTAGGATTGACGAATGCCTTTGATTTTAGCCAGGCTAAATTGCGTTATGATAATGCACAAATTGAGGCGAATCGAACGAAATACGATTATATATTTAAATTAAAGGTCTTAGAATTGTATTTTGGGGTAGATCCTACGGAATTAAAGTTTTAGACTATGAGTAGAAAAGTACTAATTTGGTTGGGTGTTTTCGTAGCAGGACTTATCATTTTTATGGTCGTTGCAAAGAAAGCCGGTTGGATAGGAAAAGATCCTAACACAAAAGAAATTCAAGTCACTCAGATTGAACCACTGGACATCATAGAAACGGTGGCGGCTACGGGTAAGATCCAGCCGGAAGTGGAAGTGGCACTATCTTCAGAAGTGTCCGGAGAAATCATCGAACTGCCTGTCGTGGAAGGGCAACAAGTAGAAAAGGGGGATTTGCTCGTAAAGATCAATCCCGATTTGATACAATCAGCGCTTAATCAATCTCAAGCCGGTTTACAGAATGTTCGTGCTCAGTTAGCACAAGCCGAAGCCGGACTTCAAAACGCAAAGCTCAACTACGAAAGAAACAAAACTTTATTCGATAAAGGCGTGATCTCTAAAGCTGAATGGGACCAGAGTGTTTCCGACTTTGAGATCGCTAAAGCAAATCAACAATCAGCATACTATAACGTTCAGAGCGCCGCTGCAAGTGTGAAACAATCTCGTGACAACTTATCACGAACCTCTATTTACGCTCCTATGAGCGGAACGATTTCGAAGCTTTCCGTAGAGTTGGGAGAACGTGTGGTAGGAACTGCTCAGATGGCAGGAACGGAGATCGTACGCGTTGCGAATCTTAATAACATGGAGGTTGAGGTTGATGTAAACGAAAATGATATTGTAAAGGTGGCGATAGGGGATTCTACCATTGTTGAAGTGGATGCATATCTAAAGCGTGAGTTCAAAGGAATTGTTACAGAGATCGCTAATTCTGCGGAAGATGCCTTGTCTGCCGATCAGGTGACTAATTTTAAAGTGAAAGTACGTATTTTGCCTAACTCTTATTCTGATCTAACCGAAGGAAAACCGGAAAGCTATTCCCCTTTCCGCCCGGGTATGACCGCCACAGTAGATGTTATTACCAACAAGAAAGAAAATATTATTGGTGTTCCAATTAGTGCTATTGTTATTAAAAGTGATACCACGCAACAGAAAAGAATTGCAGCTCGAGAAACCGAAACGGCATCCGATGAGAAATTTGAATGTGTCTTCGTAAAAGAAGGAAACAAGGCAAAACTTCGCGTTGTAACCACGGGAATTCAAGATGATAGCAATATCGAAATCGCTTCCGGTCTTTCCGAAGAAGATGTAGTCATTACAGGTCCGTATAATACCGTTACGAAGACCTTAAAGAATGGAGATACTGTCACGGTAAAAGCCGATGACAATGATACTGAGGAAGAAGATGATTAAGACACTCGCATTCTAAGATAAGTCAAAGCATCGCTACCAGCGGTGCTTTTTTATTGTGAATCACTTTCGGGTACGCTACCTTTGCGCAAAATTGTTTCTATGGCTACTTTGCTATGTATTGAAACGGCAACGACCAACTGTTCGGTGGCGCTGGGTGTGGATGGACATCTGGTGGCCCTCAAAGAAGATTTAGGGCAGAATTTTTCACACGCAGAACGTCTTCATGTATACATCGAGCAATTACTCAAAGAAGCGAAGGTATCCATGAGTGCCTTAGATGCTATCGCTATCAGCAAGGGTCCGGGATCCTATACAGGCTTACGAATAGGGGTTTCTGCCGCCAAAGGACTCTGCTTTTCGTTAGGAATTCCGTTGATCTCAGTGCCCACGCTTCAGTCACTTGCACAGCAGGCTACAGCACCCAATACGATTGTCGTACCGATGTTAGATGCACGCCGAATGGAAGTATATTCTGAAGTGTATACAACCGACGGAAATAGACTGCGTGAAACCAAGGCTGAAGTGCTAACCGAAGACTCTTTTTCAGCATATATTTCTGAAGACATTACCTTTATTGGAACCGGAGCGGCAAAGTTTCAGCCCCTTTCGAAGCATTCGCACGCTACTTTTATCACATCGTTGCCTTCCGCGAAAGAAATGGTGCCCCTTGCGAATCAAAAATTTCAAGCGGAAGCGTTTGAAGATGTTGCCTATTTTGAACCTTTTTATCTAAAAGATTTTATTGCGGGTTAGGCGCATTCTCAGCATATAGGTGTACATCGCGTTGTGGGAACGGGATGGTGATACCTTGTGCTTCCAAACGATTTTTCCCTTCTTCCAAAGTATTCCAACGAAGTGCCCAGAAATCATCAATATGCGCCCAATAGCGCAGTGACAGGTTAACAGAGCTATCTCCCAACTCGGCCAGAACGATCATCGGCATTTTATCTTCAATTTTCAGAATAGCTTCCTGTTCCATGGCTAAATTTAGAAGAATTTCCTTGGCAAGTTTCACATCGTCATCGTATGAAATTCCGAAGATCAAATTCTCACGACGCATACTTTGAGAGGTATAATTAACGATGTTATCATTGGAAAGCTTTCCATTCGGTACGATCGCTTCTTGGTTTCCGAAGGTAAGAATGCGCGTGTGAAAAATTGAAATCTCCTTCACCGTACCGTCTACTCCTTGAGCAGATATAAAATCACCTACCCTAAATGGTTTTAGCAGTAAGATAAGTACACCACCTGCAAAATTGGCCAACGATCCTTGCAAGGCAAGTCCCACAGCCAAACCGGCGGCACCAATAACAGCCACAAGCGAAGCCGATTCTACCCCAAGTTGGTTTACCACCAATACAAATAATAAAATTTTAAGTCCCCAATTGATCAAGCTGGCAATGAACTTTTCTAGGGTGATGTCGTAATCTTTTCGTTGAAAAAACTTGGCGATCACTTTGTTTATAAATCGAATTAGCCAAAGTCCGACGATCAACATCACGATAGCTCCTAGCAAACTAGGTAAGAAGTCGATTAATTTCTCGCCGTATTCTTCAATATAGGTTTCGATATTTTTAAACTTGTCCATAGATGTTTCTTGTTCTTTTTATTTAATTGAGGTTAATGCTTTTGTTGTTTCCTTCATTGGGAGTTTGCAGGTATTGTTCACACAAACATAGATATACGTTTCACCTTCTACATAGCGTCCTTCTAAAAGATAAGCATCATCTTTTTTAGTGCTCCCCGCCAAAAGTACATGCGGAAGATAATGCGAACTCATTTCCTTGATCTTCTCAGGAGCTTCGGGTCCTACTACCACAAGTTCGTAAAACGGTGATTGATAGTTCGCCAATAGATCGATCCAGTTTGAAAAGCTGTCAGGATATTTTTCTAGCTCCTGCTGCACATTTTGTAACATCTGCTTTGCCGTGGCTCCATATTTCGGCATATCGAAATAGTGAGAAAGCAAAAACAGATTGTGCGCCATGATAGAGTTAGAAGATGGAATCACATTATCGCGATACTCAAAACTTCGTGAAACTAATGCTTTGTCTTCATCTGAAGTGAAATAGAACATCCCCGAGGCATCATCATGAAAATGGGTAAACGCGTATTCTGTCATTTGTTTAGAAAGACTAAGCCACTTCGATTCTTGTGTGACTTCATATAGGTCGATATAGGCTTGAACAACAGCGGCATAATCTTCTAAATAGCCGTTAATGCTACTACTACCATCTTTAAAGGTGTGATATAAGGCCCCGTTGTTTTGCAATTGTTGCTTTTCGATAAAAAGGGCATTCTTCTTGGCAGCCTCTAGATAAGAAGGTTCCTGAAAGGCTTTATAAGCAGCGACATATCCGCTGATCATCAAACCGTTCCAAGAGGTAAGTGTCTTGTCATCTAAACGAGGTTGCGTACGTTTGTTTCGGTATTCAAAAAGTGTCTTTTTCCAGGACGCTTTCTTTTGTTGAAGTTCTGAAGGCGTTAGGTTTAACGCCGTGGCCATTTCAGCATCCGACTGTAATCTTAATAGCACATACGCCTCTTCTTCCGCCCAATAACCATTTTCATTGACGTTATAGTATTTGGCAAAAGTGTCATAGTCGGCTCCCAGCAATTTTTTCAGTTCTTCTTCGGAATAAATATAAAACGCTCCTTCCTCTAGTGCACCGGCTTCGGTTTCACTATCAGCATCCAGCGAGGAGTAGAAGGCACCATTCTCGTGGGTCATTTCTCGTGCGATAAACTCCAATGTTTCAGAAACAATCTCTTTATACAATGGCTTTTGGGTCGCTTGATAGGCTTCACTGTAAAGGGTGACTAACTGTGCATTGTCATACAGCATCTTTTCAAAATGTGGAACATGCCAACGCAAATCGGTGCTATACCGCGAAAACCCACCTCCAATATGATCGTAAATACCGCCATATGCCATCTTGTCTAATGTGAAGGTCACATGGTTGAGTAGCGCACTATCGTTTTCTCGAACCGCCTGTCTGAGTAGAAATTCCCAATGATTGGGCATCATAAATTTTGGGGCCCGAGTGTAACCGCCATAAGTGTGGTCAAAGCGCTCTGTCCATTTGGTGAGAAGAGATTCTGTGTTATACTGACTAAAATCAACTTCATCCGTATTTCGTTCGATCAGATCGATACTTTTAATTCCTTCCGCCAAGCGATCTGCATATTCTTGCATTTTCTGAGGATCTTCTTCATAGAGTCGTTGAATTTCTTCAATTGAGCTGATCCATTCTTCCTTCTGAAAATAAGTGCCTCCCCAAACCGGTTTTCCGTTAGGCAAGGCGATCACGTTCAACGGCCAACCGGCAGTGCCTTTCATCAATTGAACAGCGTTAATGTAGATCTGATCTACATCTGGGCGTTCTTCACGATCTACCTTGACCGAGATAAAATGTTCATTCATAACGGCGGCGGCAGTAGAATCTTCAAACGTTTCTCGCTCCATCACATGGCACCAGTGGCACGCAGCGTAGCCAATACTAATAATCATTAATTTGTTTTCTTCCTGTGCTTTTTGCAGCGTGGTTTCATTCCACGGCCTCCACTGTACCGGATTGTGTGCATGTTGCAGTAAATACGGACTCGTTTCGTGTATCAATTCGTTTGTGTAGGCATGTTGTTCCACAGCAGTTTCGGAAGTTTTTTTGCAGCCAACTAAGAATAATAGAAAGCCTAATAAGAAATAATATCTCATGGAGTAGGACTAAAAAACAAAAATACGCTTTTGAACATTCAAAAACGTATTTTAAAGATTTTTAGGAAGATTACTTCACTTCAAAAGTAATTTTGACATTGACCCTGTATTCGGTGATATCATCTCCATTAACGTTTGCGCTCATTTCTTTCACGTATACAGAGCGCACATGTTTTACACTTTTAGCAGCTTGCTTTACTGCATTTTTCGTAGCGTCCTCCCAACTTTTGGTGGAGTTGGCGAGCACTTCAATTACTTTTAAAACGGCCATAATGTGTTGATTTTTAATGAATCATCAAGATACGAAAAACCAGAGGGGATGTATTATAAAAGACCGTTAAAGCTGAATTATCCGTTGATGGCCTCTACTGTTTGCACCCTCCCTTGCATCATTTCGCGCAGCATGGTTTCAATCCCATTTTTCAAGGTCACAGTAGAAGAAGGGCATCCACTACAAGCGCCTTGCAGTATTACGCGAACCGTTTTGGTGTTTTCATTGAAAGAGTCAAAGGCAATGTGTCCGCCATCACCTGCCACAGCAGGACGAACATATTCATCTAGAATTTGAATGATTTCTTTGTCAATTTCTGAAGGCTCCTTTGAAGCAGCCGCGTTAGCATTGGGAGTTTGTTGTTTGTTTTGTTTCAGAATAGCGTCTTCCAGCACAGGCTTTTCAGCTTCTAGATATGTTTTTACAAACTCACGCAATTCCATAGAGATATCCTCCCAAGACGCCATATCATATTTCATTACGGAAACATAATTCGCACTAATGAAGACCTCTTTTACGAATGGGAAATTAAAAAGCGCTTGTGCTAACGGCGCATGCTGGGTATCGTCGATACTCTTAAACTCGAATGTGCCATCTGCAAGTGCTTTGTTGGCAACGAATTTCATCACCGTAGGGTTTGGCGTGCTTTCTGCATAAACGGTCACCGGTACTTTTGGTGTCGCTTCGGTTTGCAGGATGACGGCTTTTCCGCTATTTAAATATTCGGCAATAGCATTCGCTACTTCCTCCTGTACACCATCCCATGCTACAATATTGAATTTTTCAACAGCGATGAAATTTTGGGCGATGTATACCGTCTTCACGAAAGGCAGGTAAAATAGCTCTTGGGCAATCGGACTTGGAGTGGCGGCATCTATATTTTCAAATTCATAGCTCGTTCCTCTCGTTAAAAAAGAATTGGCTACAAATTTTACGATATTAGGGTTGGACGTAGGTTGTATTTCGATAGTATACTGGCTCATACACAAATTTTGTGCAAAGATACTGAAAGGAATGCAGCTTTGAAATAAGACCTTATATAATCGACAGATTACAATCAAAAAAACAGCGCAACGGGAAATCCGTTACACTGTCATTTTACTAAGAACTCCCTCCAACTAGTTCCAAGTATACTCTTTACGTTTTGCTTGTTTCTTCAATGCCGTGATCATTGCATCTTCCAACGCATTGTCACCACTGCGTTTTTTTTCCGCTAGAAAATCTCTTCGTTTTTTGTTCAAGGAGGCTATTTCAGCTTGTATGGCTTCACGTTCTTTTCTTTTTTTAGCAACGTATTTCTTGATCTCCCCGGTAGATTTCTTTTGAAGTGCTTCTGGAAGTTGTTCTTTTTTTAGTTCGGAATAATTAAAATCAGCTTCCTTTTCAGCATCCACCAAGTCCCATGTACTGTTCTTATACATATGTGAGCCTTTAGCAACGGTTCTGCTGACGGCGTTTGCCTTGCTGTATTCTTCGGCATTCATATCTTGTGTCTGCTGCTTTTCATATTTTCTTCGCCCTGCGGAACCATAAGGAATGTAGGTGTTATTGAGCTTTACATTCAATTGCAGAATCATATCATCATAAGGAGAAGGCACATGCACGGTGGCTTGATTATGGTTGATGGCCAAATAATCTCCATAAGTAATGGTGGCGCCGTCTTTCCAGTAAGAGGCAACCCCATGTTCATACGCACCGCAAAAAATAGTATTCACTACAACATCTTTTTCTTTGGCTTGTTCCGCGGCATCTCTATAATCGATTTTTCCTTGAGAAAAGGGTTCGTTTCCGGCAATGAAGATCATTTTAAGGTCATCGGCATCGCGTCCCCAGTCTAATTCTTTCAAGGAGGCATCGATCACGGTGCCGCAATATTCGCTTCCGCCATTGGTGGTCAATGAGAATAGTTGCTCTGATACATCATCGAGATCGGTGGTGAAGCCTAAAATTTTACGAATAAACCCATTGCGCTCACTCAGTCGGTCGTTTCCATACTCATATAAGGCAATCTGTAAATTGGGGCGTTCGCCGCGACATTTGGCATACGAAAGTTCGTTGACGATTTCCCACAATTGTGCTTTGGCTTGATCTATGAGTCCATCCATACTATTACTGGTGTCCAAAAGCAAGGCTACTTTTATAAAGTGTTGTTTTACGGGAGCGGGGGTGTGTGTTTTGTCGGCAAGGGGTTCTGGGCTGTTGTTTTCAGCTTTACAAGCTACCCAACTCATACCGGCAATAAGCATCAAGGTGATAAATCGTTTCATTGTTTTCAAATTTTGATGAGGTAAACCTACCGCGATCTTTTGTAAGGAAAAAGTCTGAATAAGGGCAAGCGGGATTTCGGTGCGTAAAACTGTCTTTTGAATGAGGGAAGGTTCTTTTTTGAGCGTTGGTATACCTCTAATCGAAAGAAGTGCGTTTTAAGATGTGCAACAAACTGCGTATGTTTACCAAATCATGTTAAGACGTATTGTTTATATCGTGTTTTTTTTAGGAGTTCTCTTCGGAACACCACACGCTTATGGTCAGGTACGCAGTACCGAATCCGTTTCATCACGCCCTACCTTTATGCTCAATGGTCAAGTAGTTGATGCTGAAACAGATCTTCCCATACCGAAGGTGAACATAGAGATCACCGGAAAAGAGTACGCTACCACCAACAATGCCGGAGAATTTCGAATCAAAGCAAGTATTGGTGACGAGCTCGTCATTAAAAGCGATGCGTTTGAAACCGTTTACTATACGGTAGTGGATCGGCAGCGTGTCACCGTAAAAGCAGTTCCCGCCACGACTGGAAATGCAGCTATCAAAAAAATAGCACGCAACAAAAATGTAGACTATTTCAAGGTGTACATGGATTCTGCCCGTTATTATTTGAAGACGGATGCCCCCAAAAGTATTGGTTTTGTAACACAAGCATTAGAAGCAGTCGCGGCAAAAGGTGCCTCTCGTACTCAAAATGCTACCGCGTTTACCACTTTAGGAGATATAAATGCCTACTGGCAACAATACGATTTGGCCATTGCGAACTATAAGCGAAGCTTGGATGCACAAAACACCACCGAAAGAAGGTTGAAGCTTGCGAACGCTTATATGATGAATAGTAATTACCAGGAAAGCATCGCCACCTATGAGTCATTGTTAAAACAATCTATCTCAAACTATCAGCGCGTTGTGATCTATGAGGGGTTAGGTGATGTTTATAAGGCCATTGATGATATTGTCAATAGTGTGTCCAGCTACCAACAGGGATTGTCATTGGCCAAACAATACAAGATCACTCCAAAAGTAACCGATCTCAACTCGAAGATAGGAGAAGCGTATGCGCAAGGAGGTGCCGTGGAAGAAGCCGAAGGGTATTTTGATAATTCACTGAATTTAGCAAACCGTGAAAACAAGACGCGTGCTGCGACAGAAAAGAATAGAGTAGCCGATTTTTATAATCAGAATCAAGATTTCGAGAAAGAAATTCAGCTTCGGCAAGAAACGTTAAGTGAGTTAGATGACCTAAGTAGTGCTCCTGCTGAAACAGATGTTGCGAGTCCGCTTACCCCACAACGACAAAACTACAAGATCGCCAGTGCCTATGTAGCACAAGATAAATATGAAGAAGCAATCCCTTTTTTGGAGAAAAGTATTGAAGAGGCCGAAAAAAACGAAGATCTGGTGGTCAAAAAAGACGCGACGCGAAAACTTTCGGAGATCTATCGCGATATCGGAAACTTCGGCAAAGCTGCAGAATCGTATGAAAATTATGCTGAGGTAGTCAACGAATTGTACGTGAAAAAAGAACAAGAGCTCTCACAGGCAGCCCGTTTCAGCAAAGAAATGGCTCTCAAGCAGAGCAGAATTGCCGGACTTGAAAATGAAAGAGAGCTCAATGAGAGTCGGTATCAATTAGCGTTTGAGAATCAAGAATTGATCGAAAAGAACAATCGTGTACAACGTTGGATCATCGGTTCTTTAATCATGATTGCGTTATTGTTCTTATGGATGGCGTACAATCAGTATAAAAGCGTGCGACAACAAAAGTACGCCAACAATCTACTGGCGTTAAAATCGTTGCGGACACAGATGAATCCACATTTTATCTTTAATGCCTTGAATTCTGTCAATAGCTTCATTGCACGTAATGACGAACGTGCTGCGAATAAATATCTCAGTGAATTTTCTCAGTTAATGCGCTCGGTATTGGAGAATAGTGAAGAAGATTTTATTCCGTTATCAAAAGAGATTGAGCTTCTTCGACTCTATGTGAAGTTAGAACATTTTAGGTTTCAAGATAAGTTTGATTACGAAATTCATGTAGAAGAGTCTCTGGCTGTCGATCAATTTGTAATTCCTCCTATGTTGCTTCAGCCCTACGTAGAAAACGCAGTGTGGCACGGATTGCGCTATAAGGAAGAAAAAGGCAATTTAAACATTCGGTTTACCCAACGTGATACCGAAACTGTAGTGATTGAGATCATCGATGACGGGATTGGCCGAAAGAAGTCAAAAGCCTTAAAAACCGAACATCAAAAAAAGCAAAAAAGCAAAGGAATGGGAAATATCCAAAAGCGAATAGCCATTCTTAATCAAATGTATAAAGACAAGGTAGACGTTACCATTGAAAATGTTTTTGACAATGAAGAAGGGACTAAGGTAGTACTACTCGTAAAAAAAGATTGATATGAAGCTGCAAACCATCATCGTAGAAGACGAAGAAACCAGTAGAGAGATTCTGAAGAACTACCTTCAGAAATACTGCCCGAAGGTATCCATAGTGGGCGAAGCAGCCAATGTGGAAGAAGCGTTGAAATTAATTCGAAATCACGCCTTAGATTTAGTTTTTCTAGATGTAGAGATGCCTTACGGAAACGCTTTTGATCTGCTCGATCAGGTGGGCGACCGTCAATTTGAAACGGTTTTTGTAACCGCCTACGATCATTATGCGATCGATGCGCTCAATGCGCACGCTTCTTATTATATTTTAAAGCCTATTTCCATCGATAAATTGATTGCAGCAGTAGATTACGTTCATGAGATTAAAGAGAAGGAAATTGTGTTGGAGGATTCGGTGTTAAAAACCACCCATTCTCAGGTTTCAGGAAAGATCACCATTCCGGTGCAACAAGGGTTTGAAGTATTAGAGGTGAAGGATATTTTGTATTGTCAGGCAGACGATAACTATACCCACATTCATCTTGAAAAAGGCCAAAAATTGGTGAGTAAGACCTTGAAGTACTTTGAAGATCTGTTGGCGGAGTTTGGTTTTGCGCGAGTACACAAATCGTATTTGGTGAATGTGAATGCCGTGACCGAATACCGAAAGGGTAAAGGCGGAAGTGTGGTGTTACATTCCGGAAAAGAAATTATGGTAAGTCCGTCGCGCAAAAAAGAACTCCTTAATTACTTTACGTAGCTAAAAATCAATGGCTTCAATGGCAACATTTGTTTTGACATCACGCAACAGTTCTTGCAGGGTAGCAGGATCTTGATTTGTATAAAATTGAAGATTGGGTAACTCACTGTTTGTAGTTTGCAATCCATTCTTTTCGAGCACTGCTTTCGTTTGTCGTGCTACAGCCGCACCAGAATCTATAATTTGTACATGAGGAGGCAACAATTCTTTTAGTTGCGGAATGAGAAAAGGATAATGGCTACAGCCAAGAACAAGGTGGTCAATATTCGCGGCGAGCATGGGCGCCATGTACTGTGCTAATAGTTTTTTCGTTTCTTCTGAATTCATTGCACCCGCTTCAATAAGAGGCACCAATCCTTCTCCCACAATTTCTATGACGGAAATATCTTTAGTAAAAGCTTCTGCCGTTTGATGGAACAAGGCGCTGCTTAGGGTTCCTTTGGTGGCTAAAATTCCAATGCTTTTCGTTTGGGTCTGAAGGGCTGCCGGTTTGATAGCAGGCTCGATTCCAATGAAAGGAATGTCGTAGCGCTCGCGTAGGTGTTCAATAGCATTCGTGGTGGCCGTATTACAGGCTACTACGATAAGCTTACATTGTTGTTTGCGTAAGAACTCAGTGTTCTTTACCGAAAGTGCTGTAATTTCTTCTGCTGATTTGTTTCCATAAGGAGCATATTTGCTGTCTGCTAAATAGATCGTGTCTTCGTGAGGTAAGCAGTTGTGGATTTCCTTCCAAATAGAAATGCCTCCTACGCCAGAATCGAATACGCCTATGGGGTGTCTACTCATGGTTTAAAGATAAAAAAAGTGCTCGTCGAATTTCGACGAGCACTTTGATTTTTTGTTAGAAATTGGTAGGATTAAATTCCCAATTCTTTCTTTACGTCTGCCATGAGGTTTGGACCTTCTGCTAGTAGAATTCCACCTCCCGGGCTTGCATCGATAACGTATTTGTATCCCTTCGCGCGACCTACTTTTTGGATCGCCTGACGTGCCTTATCTAGGATAGGCTTGTAAATGTCTACTTCTTTTTTCTGAAGATCTTGCATGGCTTGCTGACGGTAAGCTCCGATGTTGTTTTGCATGGTTTGTACCTCTTCAAAACGCTTTTGGTTTTCAGCATCTGTTTTGCTTTCAGCTTCTACCTCATATTGCTTCAACTTTGCATCGAGTTCTTTCGCCATTGCTTTGATCTCGGTGTCATATGTTTTCTGAAGCTTTTCTAATTGGCTTTGTGCTTCTTTCATTTCAGGCATTGCTTCCACCAACTCTTGGGTGTTGATATGCGCCACTTCTTGTGCTTGAACAGTAGCAACTCCTAAAAACATCACTGCCGCTACGAATAGTAATTTCACTTGTTTCATCATTCTCTAGTTAAAATTTATTTTAAGTGTTATAATTTAAATTTTCAGTTATAGGTTTCCGTCGCCTTCCCCTTCACCATCTTCATTTCCATCGCCTTCCGGAGGCCCCCCCCCGTTTTTATTTTTACGGGCGTTCATAATAGAATCACGACGTTGTTGTCTTTCTTCTAAAAGCCTTTGTCTACGAGCATCAAACTCGGCTTTACGCGCCGCGCGAATCGAGTCTCTTACACGTCTGCGCTCTTCCATAATGGCTTCGCGTTCTTCTTTTTTTGCCTGTACTTCTTCTTCACGTTCGTTGATGGCCTCTTCTTCTTCAACAGAGAGTTCTTCCCGTTTTTCAATTTCTTTCTTTTCACGACGATTGGTAGCTTCTTCACGCTTCGCCGCACGATTTATTTGCCGTAGCACCATTTCACTGATGTCATTCCGCTTGGCGGCAAAAAGAATAGAAGGATCGGTAGAACGATCCATGATGTAATCGTATTTTTTATTTTCTGCTATTTCCTGAACGATATTGAAAACTTGATCTTGAATGGGTTGAATAAGTTGTCTGCGTTGAATGTCTAAATCACCATTAGGCCCGAAACGGTCTTGCTGATACTTTAACATCTCATCGACCTTGATCTTTATGTCTTCTTCACGCTCTTCAATAAGTTCGGTCGTTAACAACACACGTTCGTTGCTCAAATTCAACTTCATTTGATCAATCTCCTTGTTCATCTTCTCAATGTCTGCTTTCCACCGTTGTACTTTTCCATCCAACTGGGTAGCCGACTCTTGGTATTCGGGAACACTTTCTAAAATATATTCCATATCAATGTACCCAATGCGGGCCCCTCGCTGTGCTTCCACCGAAACTGATACACAGAGGAAGGTGAACAAAAGAAAAAGAAGCTTATAGGTTTTCATAATGCGATTTATAGTTAGAAAATATCGTGCCAAAATTAAAATTGTTGTCCAATAATGAAGTGCGTTTCCCATCCGTTGCGTTCGGTACCATTCAAAATAGGATCGAAACCATACCCAAAATCAATCCCTAACAAACCGAATGCCGGCATAAATATACGCAATCCTGCGCCAGCAGACCTACTAATATCGAAAGGATTATAATTTCTGAAGCCATCGTAGGCGGCTCCTCCTTCCGCAAATGCTAACACATAAATTGAGGCCAATTGACTTAGAGTGACCGGGTGTCTTAATTCTAACGAAAATTTATTGTAAATGGTATTTCCGTCATTAGTAGAAAGTGATTGGTTAGGGTATCCTCTCAATTGGATCACTTCACGACCATCCAAGCTAAAGGCACCTAAACCGTCTCCACCAACAAAGAAACGCTCAAAAGGCGGAATACCACGATCATTGTTGTAAGCACCCAAGAACCCAAATTCCGTACGGGTTCTTAAAATCAAGTCATTCGTTAATGGCGTGTACCAATCTCCCGAAAACTTGATCTTATAATATTCTAACCAATTAAAACGTTGCTGGTCGATCTCTGCGATACGCTCCTGACTGTCAACGCTGGTTGGATTTTCTGCCAAGAAATCCACCAGTCCGTCACGCTCATCACGCAGCGCGCCGTAATCCACTCCGTTGAATGCAGAATACGGAAAGGTAAGTTTTGCTGATACATTCCAAATAGAACCCCCTCGAGGATAAATTGGGTTTGCTGTAGTACTATTTCTACTCAAACCAATGGTGTATGCCAAGTTATTTGAATACCCATCTCCAAAGGTAAAGAGTCCGGTGTTGTAATTCTTTAAGTTATAATGCTGAAAACTTAGCGCTTGTGAAAGCTGGAAATAGTCATCCGGCCACTGTAAGCGTTTTGCAAACCCTACAGAACCACCGGTGATCAAGAAGCGACGATCCCGATCGGCTTCTCGATTAACAAAGTCGAATAAATACTGAATAGTATGTGAGAAACTCGTACTAAACTGAATAGGTTTCTTGCCTCCCAACCAGGGCTCGATCAATGATAAACTGTACGTTTGGTAGAAACTACTGGCTTGCGCTCTCAAAGAAAGTTTTTGGCCATCCCCCATAGGTAACGGTTTGTAAGCATCTAAATTGAAGATATTACGCAGGCTGAAGTTGTTGAAGGATAGTCCTAGGGTTCCTACGAAGCCACCACCGCCATAACCCCCTTGTAATTCAATTTGGCTTGATCCTTTTTCCACTACTGAATATTCCATATCCAGTGTTCCGTTATTGGGGTCTACATTCTTGAATTCAGGTTTTAATTGTTCTGCGTCAAAGTAGCCTAATTGCCCTAATTCGCGAATGGTACGCAATACATTTCGCTTGCTGTATTTTTGTCCCGGACGAGTACGTAGCTCTCGATAGATCACATGGTCGTTCGTTTTATCGTTACCTACTACAGTCACGTGATCGAAATAAGCGAGTTTTCCTTCGCGAATACGAATTTCAAAATCGATGGTGTCCTGTCGCACTGCCACTTCTACCGGGTTGATCTGCGAAAAGAGATATCCGTTGTTTTGATACAGGTTCGTGATGTCTGCTGCTTCCGGATCCTCATCGTCAGCGATTCGTTCTTGAAGCAACACTCCGTTGTAGACGTCCCCTTCAGCAATCCCAAGATAGCTTCGAAGCGTATTATCTGTATACACGGTGTTTCCAATAAATTCGATATCCCCAAAATAATATTGTTGTCCTTCTTCGATATCCATTTCTATCGCTAGTCGATCATCACTCACTGGATAGACCGTATCTCGCACGATTCGTGCATCACGGTATCCGTTCTCCTTATATTTATCTATAATAGAAGCCTTGTCTTCTTCAAAACCATTCTCGGTATAGCGAGACATCTTCCAAACTCTGAAGAAATTACGACGTTTCGTATTTTTCATAGAACGACGCAGTTTTCCGTTAGATAAAGCATCATTTCCATTGAATTTGATAGCGCGTACCTTTACACGATCTCCCTTATCGATCAAGATACGCATGTTTTGCGCTGTCTCTTGCCCGGTGGAGTCGGTTACCTTGGTTGTGCTGATACGAATTTGTGTATTGTAAAACCCTTTTTCCTTGTACTTGTTCCGGATGTAGTTCTTGGTAGTTTCTAAAAGGTTCTTAGTGATCTTAACCCCTGCAGTAAGGTTGTTGTCTTTGATGATCTCCTTCTGTTTTCCTTTGCGAACTCCTTCCACCGTGACTTGTCCCAGTTTTGGTAGTTCTTCAATGTAAAGTTCAAGATCTACGAGGTCACCATCTATGTTCGTTACATAGAAGGCAATGTCACTAAAGAGGTTTTGCTCCCAAAGTTTTTTGGTAACATCACTTAACTTTTGCCCGGGAATATAGAGTTCATCCCCTTTTCGAAGTCCGGTAAAAGCAATGACCGTATTTTCGTTAAACGATTGTTCTCCCGTAACGGTAATGGAGTTGAGCGTGTATTTTTTTCCACTATCTAATTCCTTCTGTTGTGCCCAAAGCGATGCAGTCGCTAAAAGCGAGAAGAGAAAGATAAAGCACAACTTTTTGTAAGGTAGTAAGGTATTAATTTTCAATCTGTTCACTGGTCTTTCCAAATCTTCGTTCTCTGTTTTGATAATTTACTATGGCTTCAAAAAGATGGTTCTTCGTAAAATCGGGCCAAAATGTTTCGGTAAAGTGTAATTCAGCATAAGCAATCTGCCAAAGAAGGAAATTGCTAATACGCTGTTCTCCACTCGTCCTAATAAGCAAATCTACATCCGGCAAATCGCGCGTGTAAAGATGATTATTAATTACCGATTCATTTATAGACGACGGCGAAATTAGGTTATTTTTAACTTTAAGACTAATCTCTTGGATGGTTTTTGTCAATTCTTCTCGCGATCCGTAGCTAAGGGCCAAGGTGAGGGTCATGCGAGAATTGTCTTTTGTTTTCGCTATTACATCTTGTAGCTCCTTATTAGCCTTACCTGGCAGTGCATTGAGATTACCAATAGCGTGAAGTTTTATGTTATTCTCTTGGAGGGTGCTGATTTCTTTTTTGAGCGAAGAAACCAACAATTTCATCAAGGTATCTACCTCAAGTTTAGGACGGTTCCAATTTTCGGTAGAAAAAGCATAGAGCGTAAGGTATGGAATGCCAAGTTTGGCACACGATTCTACAGTTTCTTTAACGGCTTTGGTTCCGTTTTCATGACCAATAGAGCGAAATAACCCTTTTTGCTTCGCCCAACGACCATTACCATCCATGATAATGGCCACATGCTGTGGAAGTTTTTCAGAATCTATATTTGCTTCTAAGTCCATGCTAAAAGTTACAGTAACAGGGTTTTCTGCCGAAGGTAAAGGTAAGAGTTATACCGGTAAATACATACCAATCGTTACTATTAACATTTCCAAACTTCAATCCCTCTGCATCCTCCAAACCTTTATTTGGGTTGCTTCCGTCTAGATTGTCTGTAAAGGTGTAACGTGCCCCACCTTCTAGCGCGAGTACCAACTTGGTGCCAACAGAGGTCTTAAATCCTAGTACCATGGGAATGGCCACGGTTCCGGCACTGTCATAATCTACAATTCGATCATCAGAGGTGCGTCTAAGGGCATTGTACTGAAAATAGGTGAGGCCTGTATAGAGATAAGGAGTTGATTGGGGGGTTCCTTTGTGCAAATTGAATTCCCAAAAGGTGTATTCTAACCCGATCGATGCTTCTGTAATATTATTTTCGAAAGACAAACCGCGTTGTTCTCTTCTGGGATCACTGGCATCTGCATCGTCACCTTTAATCTTTCCGAAGAGTACAGAAGCTCTGAACGAATGACGCGCACTTCGGTTCCACTTAAACACACCACCAAAACCAAGTGAATTGGGTGCAATGTAATTGGTTCGACCTACATCGCCAATGTAATTCATGCCGCCCACCAAAGGACCTATTTCATAGGTTTGTGCAGTGGCCCCAACTGCCATTACTACTACAAAAAATACCGTTGTAAATTGCTTCATTATGCTTAAAAGTTTGCAAATATAACAATAATCTTTGCTCCTCATAAGAAGCCGTAAGATTGTGTACGTTGATTAACAATAATTACGTCTATTTATTGTCTAATTACGCTTGTCTTCTCCCCAAAGTAGTTTTTTTCTGAGGGTTTTGATAAAGGTGTCTTCATGAAGTTGTACCAGTTGTATGGTAAAAGGGGCTTTTTTAATGGTGATCTCTGTGTTGTTTTCCAGCGTAGCGATTCTAGAGTCCAGTGAGATGAGGTACGATTTTTCGCGTCCGGAAACTTTTAGTGTTACCGTACTTTCATCAGAGATCACAAAAGGTCGTGCGTTCAGATTATGAGGAGCGATGGGAGTGAGCGAAATGCTGTGGGTGCCGGGTTCAATGACGGGACCGCCGCAAC
>CEVM01127889.1_pt1 | contig 56541 bp, 45 predicted proteins | sample 531481 | NCBI WGS metagenome assembly CEVM01 (sample SAMEA2623649, study PRJEB7988) | marine metagenome | biome: marine biome (ENVO:00000447); feature: mesopelagic zone (ENVO:00000213) & marine oxygen minimum zone (ENVO:01000065); material: "saline water (ENVO:00002010), including plankton...
GTCCTTGTGCGGCTTCACCTGCTCCTAAGGGAGATTCCTCAGGGCGATCAATCACCACGACTTCTGTTTTGGGAGTGTCCGGAAATCGAAAGATGGGATAGTGATCCCAATCGGTGCTCGTAATATGATTTTCGTCAAATTTGACCTCCTCCAGTAAGGCCCAGCTTGCCGATTGGATCATTCCGCCTTCGGTTTGGTTTATGAGTCCGTCGAGATTAATACATTCTCCTGCATCGATCACCGCCCACATTTTGATGACATTGACCTTTCCACTAGTTCGATCTACGTTAACGTGCGCTGCCACGGCACAGTGCGCAGCACTATTTTTATAACGAGAATACGCATACCCAATTCCTTCCGTAGTACTTTTAGTAAGCCCTTTCGTGAATTCCCGTAATTTTTGAAGACAGGCGATCGATCTGGGATCATTAAGATGATTTAATCGGAACTGTATTGGGTCTTTTTCCGCTTTTACGGCGAGTTCATCCATAAAACATTCGATGGCAAAAATATTCGCATAGGCACCGAGACCGCGTAAGGCTGAAACGCGTAACGGACCTTTAAAAATGTGTGATGTAGAATGGAGATTGGGTAACTCATAGTATGGTTTTGAATTGCGCACAGCACCACCTTTAAAGCCGCTACCAGGAGCAGCATAGCCTGCGTTGAGATATCGTGCCGGCAATAAATTGTCGGGGTTGCCACGCGGACGTGTACTATGTCCATCCGACCAAAAATCGTATTTCCAACCGGTAATCCTTCCGTTATTGTCGATTCCTGCCTTCAACTTCATAAGCATAGCGGTTCCATACGGTTCCCAAGCATGTTCATCTTCACGCATCCACTGTAAACGTATGTATTGATTAGGGTAGTTTTTCGCTAAGAGCGCGGCTTCCGCAGCAACGTCATCTGCCCCGTTGTGACCATAGCATCCAGAACCCGGAACCCCTTTTACTCGAATATTGGTTATCGGCAATTCCAATAAACTGGCTAAGGTTTTCTGTAACGGATATACTCCTTGGGTATGCGACCAAACTTCTAATGTTTCATCTGTAAAGCGCGCCACCGCACAGGACGGCCCATTGGCAGCATGCATGATATACGGCTTGAAATATTCGGCTTCATGGATGATTTCTGAAGCCTCGATGGCATCTTGCCAATTTCCGCTGTCTTCTTCCACAGCCGTATCGGTTTTCAGCGTTTTTAGATGCTCTTGTAGGGAAGCCGAATTAGGGAGCTCGCTCGTTGCACTCCATTTGGCTAGGGTGGATGCTTTTTCCATTAAGGTGATGGCCTGAAATTCTTCCGAAGCGATGACCCCGATAAAACTTCCTATCACTACCGTCTTTAAATGTCCTGAGATATTTTCTAGTGATTTTTTATTGAAGTTCGTTAACTTGGCAGTGTAGGAGGGAGGCCGTACGATGCGAGCATGCACCATGTCTGGGAAACGCAAGTCTTGAACATAGAGCGGTTTTCCTTGAACCATGTCTGAAATATCCTGTCTTGGGATGGGTTGTCCAACCCATTTTCGTTTTGTCTTTCCCCAAAGGGCGACCGATTCGTCGAGGGTAGTATTGAGTTGTTTTCCTTCCAGAACTTCAGAAAAGGTCATCTCTTTTTCTGAAGTAACAATACGTCCGTTTTCAATGCGTAACGTTTCTTTATCAACCCCCAATTTCTTGGCAGCCTCAACTAGTAATACTTCTCTTGCGGTCGCCGCCGCATATCGTACCGACATGGCACCTTGCTCCATGGACCGACTTCCTGCCGTGTAGCCTTCATCGGGAGTGACGCCTGTTTCAGCCAGACGCACCTCTATTTGATCCAGTGTTGTATTTAATTCTTCTGCAGCTACTTGCATCATAGCAATACGCACCCCTTGGCCCAATTCCATTCGTCCTGTCAATACGCGAATGCGGCCATCTTCTAACACCTGCAGCCACGCATCAATTTGGTCTTTGTTTGCCAAAACCTTCGCGGGCATTGCAGCACCATTTTTTCCTTCCGTCTTTGCGCAGGCGATCAAGGTGGTGCTTAGGAAGGAGAATCCAACACTTACCAGAGCGGTCTTTTTTATAAAATTTCTTCGTGTTGATTTCATGGAGTTGCTTTTGCGGCTCGTTGTACGGCTTTTACCACGCGTGAATGTACGCCACACCTACAAATATTGCGTTTTAGGTGATTTTTGATCTCTTCTTCGGTTGGGTTTGAATTTTTTTCCAGCAACGCTACGGAATTCATCACAAGGCCATTGGTGCAATACCCACACTGTGCGGCTTGTTCTTCGATAAAAGCTTGTTGCACGGGATGTAATTGTCCGTTTTCTTTAGCGAGATGTTCTATAGTTTTGATTTCCTTTCCTTCTAATTCTCCGATAGAAATCCTACAGGAAGGTCCGCATTCACCATTGATATGCACCATACAGGCACCACACTGTTCCAAACCACATCCAAATTTAGGTCCGTTTAATTCCAAGGTGTTTCGCAGTACGTATAACAATGGAGTGTTGGGAGAAGTGGTAATGGTATGGCGTTTTCCATTAACCACAATTTGAATAGAGGATATCATCACGAAAAATTTTACTTAAGATACTAAAATTGAGGTGATCTTTCGTTTCGTCGTGGTCATTATCCTAAAATAGAAAACCACCTCAATGGCTTCTGTATTGAGGTGGTTTGGTATCACGATCTTTCCAGAGGAAACGCTATATGGAATCTTGTAATCGAAACGTTTCGCCAAGGCCTAAAAACTGTGTTCGGAGGAAGTTAGTAAAATAATCTTCCTTCTGTTCACTTTCCCAAACAATGGAAAGCGTCGGTTCCGCTATCAGTTCTGTGGCGAGCATTTTGCGATTACATTATTGGATGATCAGTTTTTTGGTTTGCTTTCCTTTTTCAGTTTGAATGACTACCGTGTACACTCCATCCGGCAGTTGTGGTAACATAATTCTTTGGGAAGTACCTTGCCCATCGGTTTGACTAGTGTGAACGCGCCTCCCGCTCATATCGATCAGCATAATCGTTGCGGCTTCCGATAGTCCTCCAATCATAACATGATCGCTGGCGGGGTTCGGGTACAATACAAACAATTCTGAAGCTGTACCTTGAACATTCAACACATTCTCTGGTTGGAAGATCAACTGAAAGCGATCCGGGAAGTTTCCTTTTTCACTGCTAAAGCCGTAGGCTGTTTCGGTGAGAAGGGTGAGCGTATCCAAGTAGCTGTCGTATAGATAAATGGTAGTATCAGAAAGCAACGGACTATCAAGTTGAGCCAACGAGATCTTATACGTTGTGTTTTCATCTACTAAGGTCGAAAAGCCAATAGGGACAACCAATTCCTCATCAAAGACAGGTAAGGATTGAATACCCAATTCAGTATCTAACCCTTCAATCCCGGAATAAATAGAAAGAACGGTGGCCAGTCGATTACTGTCGTAGCCTATATCGATTCCTTCGGTTGCTTCGGAAGTAAAACCAATTAAACAGTTGCTTTGCAACGCATACGCCGTGCTTTGAATTTTCAGCCACATACGGTCTTTGTTTATTGGAGCACGAAGTGTCGTGTTTCCACTGGTTAAGCGCATGCTGTTGTTGAAAACAGCAGTTCCGGCTGCTGTCGCTTTAATTCCGAAGCCTTGTGCCGTGGAGATCACGCCATTGGGCTCAGTATCAATTCCTGAAGGATCAGCCGCTGCCGCAGTTCCGCCCATCAAATTGTACATCGAAATATCTTCCATGCTAAAGTTCATGCTTCCGGCGCCTGGGAGCGACGGACTGGGAGGGGTGAGGTGCTCCCAAAAATAAACCTCTCCAAACAACGGATTTGCAGTAAGCAATGCATCAGCATCTATGGCAGAAGCATAGGGGTTGGCAAGGACATTCGGACTCGCATTGCGGTTATCCGCCGCGGTAGGTCCGGGGGTGTTGTAAATGATCGGTCGATTCACTACCCCATTGTTGAGCGTTCCTTGTTCATAGGTCATCGTAAAAATTCCGCCCGGCTCGCCATATCCCGCTTGTGGTCGTACAATGTATCCTTCACCCACAGTGATGTTTCCACTGTAGGCATTCCAAAAATCACCGTTATCGTCTGCAAAATTTTCCGCCATTGGAAAATCCATTGCGACCTCTAGATTGGGTGAAAAGTTAGAAGTATTATGATTTAGTACTAGGAAAGCATTGGTAAACACTCCATTTCTCGTTTCCGAAGACATGGGGCTCCCCATCACCATAAAGTCTCGGGAAGCAAGATCTGGAGTGATCACTTCAGTTTCGATGGTTCCGTTCTTCACTACTTGTGCAAAATCGTATTCCTGAACCACACTTCCTTGATGTGCAATGAGCAAAGAGCCATTCACAGTAATATTATTTGCTGAAAATAGATAGTCTTCAGCAGCAACAGTTACTGTTCCGGAAGCATCCACTTCGCAAGTACAAGTATCAATAGACCCCTCTGAACCGGTATTATAATTCCCTGCGATGATCGCATTACTTCCGGCATTAGGAGTTCCTGCACTCCAAGTTCCGGCTGAAAAGGTGGTAGGTGTTCCAAGGACGGTCACGATCGCTGTTTCCGAAGCACTATTTCCGGCTTCATCTGTCACGGTGAGTAGCACTGGGTTATCGCCTATATCTGCACAGCTAAAGTCGGATATATCAATCGCATACGTTAAATTCGCTTGCGGAGAAAAATTGTCTGCAGAACCGTTATCGACATCTGTCGCAGCAATAGTTACTGCTCCGTCACTCTCCAAAAATATGGTTATGTCTTGCGTGACAACCGTAGGTGGTTCGATATCAGTTTTGTCGGTAATGGTAAGATTGACCTCATCTGGGATGGTGGTACAATCTACACTGAATTCATATTCAAACCCATTAAAGACACTGTTATTAGGTTGTGCCAAGTTGCAGGTTGTAATGGTTCCTGTAGTGGTTGCAATCGTAAAGGTGTCTCCTACTGTTGCATCAAATCCTATGGTTACATTTACATTGCCCTCCATGATGGCATTACCGTTGATGGCAAGTACGTCGTATTCGGTTCCTGCGATGTAGCCCTCAAGCTCAACATCAAGCACAGAAGATTCTGAAGATTCAAAATCACCTAGTACATCAAGCGTTCCCGGAGAGGCACCCGGCGCAAAGGTTCCGTCGTTGGTAAAGTCGATTGCTGCCGGAAGATCAAGAGTTCCGATTCCTTTTATGATTCCGGAAGGCGTATTGTTTAAGGAATTGGTGCCACTGAATTCAATTTCACCGATAGCTGCATCTATAGTCCCTGTATTTGTCGTTTCGGTATAAATGAGAACCAATCCGCTTTCAACACTTTTTGTAAGCAAGCCTGCATTATTGAATATATGAGAGCCAACGCCACTCCAGCTAATATCTGCTCGGTCGCTTTGAATATCTATGGTGCCGGTTGTTTCATTGCTCAGAATGCCGTCGGATACATTGAGGTTTCCTCCGTTGAGAAAGGCCATATACCCTTCATTGCTGAATGTGGTTACCCCCAAAATGCTTTTTGTACTGGTTGTACTTAAGACCATATTCGATCTATTTATCAAGGTTCCTCCTCCCGTCAGGTTATTAAGCGACCAATTGAACACTCCACTTCCCGAGAATTCCAGGGCAGCAGTAGTGCCGGAGGTGACCGTCACAAGACTACTCCATTGGATTTCTCCATCATTGGTTCCCGTAAGCGTATTATCTAGCGTAACAGGACCACTCCAGCGCAATCGTGTTCCCGGTAACGTATTGTAGACACCACCAGTAAGATTTTTATTAAGCGATCGGAATTGCAATTCTCCACTTTCAACAGCGATGGTTCCTGTATTATTTAATTCAGTTTCGATATAAGCAATACCAGCACTTGTTGTTTTCCGAATGGTTCCGAAGTTATTCAGGGTACGCACGCCGGTTCCCGACCAACTGAGGTTGGCGGTGTCAAATTGAAGATCAATGACACCGCTTGCTTGATTATTTAAAACACCGTCAGAAATATTAAGATTTCCGGTGCTTGCCAAGGCGATGGTAGCTTCGTTGTTGAGGGTCGTAAGGCCTAAAATGGATTTTGTGGAGGTTGTGGTGAGGCTAATCTGACTTTGATTGATTAAGGTTCCTCCTCCTTCTAAATTTCCACCAGTCCAATTCACCCCTGTAGCGCCCGTAAAAGCATAAGTCGCTGAGGTCGATCCAGATACGGTTACCAAGTTGTTCCACCGAAGTTCTCCATCTAATACGCCATCAAGCGTTCCTAAACAGGTAATGGGGCCATTCCAAAAAAGAGATGCGCCAGAGGAAACATGATAGGTTCCTCCCGATAAATTTTTATTTAGGAATTGAAAACGCAATTCCCCACTCTCTACAGAAATAGTACCTGTGTTGTTGAGTTCAGTGTCAATATTCGCCGTACCAGTAGTCGTTGTTCTTCGTATGAGTCCGGCATTGTTCAATATCCGACTTGAAGTCCCAGTATAGCTGATGTCTCCACCATCAGCCTGTAGATCGATGACACCAGAAGCCGAATTGTTTAAAATTCCATCTGTAATATTTAAATCTCCAGAAGTTCGTATGACTATGAGTCCGTTGTTGTTCAATGTACTCAATTCTAAAATTGATTTGGTACTCGTGGTATCTAAGTTCAAAATGCCTTCATTGACCAAGGTTCCCCCTCCAATTAAACTAGACAGAATCCACGAAACCCCTTCTGGTCCAGAAAAATTTAAGGTCGCTGTTGTAGATGATGCAACGGTAGTTACATTTGCCCAAACAATGGGGCCGTCTAGCGTTCCGGTTAATGTGTTTACCAATGTTACCGGACCATACCAAGAAAGTGCAGCACCCGACCCCTACATTATATGTTCCCCCGTCCAAGATTTTGTTCAAGCTACGGAATCGCAGATCTCCACTATCTACATTTATAGTTCCGGTATTTACAAGTTCTGCTTCGATGTAAGCAATTCCTAGAGTTCCTGTTTTTCGAATCGTTCCGAAGTTGTTCAGAATTCTTGAGGCACTTCCCGTATATGAGATATCACTACCATCTGCCTGGATATCTATAACCCCTGTTGCTTGATTATTAAGAATACCATCGGTAATATTTAGATTACCGGCATCTTGAACGTTGATAACTCCTTCGTTGTTCAGCGTGGTAAGACCGATGATGCTTTTCGTACTTGTGGTAGGCAAATTGATGACACCTTGATTGGTGAGTGTACCTCCTCCAGTTAAATTATTTAGAGACCATTGTATGGTAGTATTCGGTCCAAAATTAGAAGCCGACGCGATGGATAATTGCTGACTCCAATTGAACGTTGATGTTCCTTGAACTTGCAACGAATTGATGGTCGCCGAGACATTTAGGTTTACGGTAAATCCTGTAGGGATTACAGCGTCATGTGTTGCAGAGGGTACTTCGGCGAGACTCCAGTTGCCTGCTGTGCCCCAATTGTTGTTCACGGCACCAGTCCATGTATTGGTTTGGGCTTGCACAAAATGTAATGATGAAATGAGTAAGAAGAACCCTAGAAGTAGTTTTTTTGTTGTCATCTGGATGTTTTTCTTCTACATCGAACGTCCTCCTACTTTGTCATCAAAAAAATGATTTTTTAACAACCTTTTATTCTATCATTCTGATAAAATCTTAATTGATTGGAGTTTAGAGGTGCCGGTAATCCCTTAATAACAATCCATTTTCAACTGCTGTTGATGTTCAATCACATCTAGACTCAGTTCTGGGTGATCTTTCAGCTGTGAAGCTAACACATCAATCACGTCGTGTTGCATGGCTAACGAGCCACAGATCATAATCACGCCATCATTTGAAAGTGCCTGTTGAACTAATGTCGTGTCTTTTTTCAAAAGCTCTTGAACGTATTCTTTTTTCCCTTCACGCGAACAACAGCTGTGGAGGGTAACCTTTTGGTTTTTCGCTGTTATCGCATTAATGATGGGTTGATAGAGCTCTAAAGATTCTTTGGTGCGACCGCCCCAATACAGATGGATGGTCGCTTGTTTTTGAGTCGCCATCATTCCAAGGAAGGGAGCAATACCGGTGCCATTCGCAATGAAAAAGGCTTCTTTACAATGCTTCGGAAAATGAAAATGTTTATTGCTTTCCACACTGGCTTCAAAAACATCTCCTTCGCACAGTTCGAACAATTGGGAAGACGCACGACCAAATTCATGCTTTTTGATGCTCAATAGAATATCACCGTCTATCTTGGCAATAGAATACTGTCGAACGGTTTCGGAACCGTTCGGAACAAAAGACAGTAAATCCCCTGAAGTGAACCGAAGCGACCGCTTGGGACGCAACCGGAGTAAGAAAGTGTCGTCTACATTCAGTGGCGTACGTTGTACGACCGTAAAGGATCGTTCCTTTTTCTTTTTTTTCTTCGGAACTGGATGTTTCACGGAAAGCGAAAGCCCCAAGGGTTGTTCCCATTGCTGTACCCAATAATCAAAATCGGAAGTGTCTGCATTGTTGATTTTATAGAGCGGAAGCAAGGGCTCAAAATTAGGATGCTGTGTCAATAGCGTATCTACGGTACTAGCAAACTGACAATAATCAGGATATTCTAAGGAGCCAAATCCTACGACCGAAAACGGTATTTTTTTATCAAGCACGGTAGATTTGAGTTGTGTTTCAAACTTTCTGGCATTGGTAGGAGCTTCGCCTTCCCCATAGGTGGCGGTGAGGATCACAAGTTGTTTTATGTTCTCAAATGCATTGGTTTCTTTATAGACTTCGGAATAAGCATTTAATTCGGTCATAAATAACTTCAATCCGGAACGTTCTGCTGCAATAAAGAATCGTGTGGCGATATCGTAGGTCGTGCCTGTTTCCGAACCTACAAAAACAAGGATCTCTGCTTCCGAAGCAGGACGCATCGTAACCGAAGATTTTTTACTTTTCAAACGTTTCCAAGACATTACAAATCCGGAATACATAAAGAACACAATAGACGCCCCTGCTAATAATAATACGATAGACCACCACACGCTTCCTTCTCCTGTGTGCCACTGAAAACTGAGTCTTGAAGCGATGGTCACAAACGGATACGAAGCTTCACTAATGAGGTTTCCGGTTTGTTGATTGACCCGAATTTCCCGGTCCTGAAGCGAAAGCTGAAAATATTCTTTGGGATCTTCAGAAAAGGGAAACTCAATACTGCGAACCTCATCTAATGTGATTGTTTGCAACAGCGGAATGTCAGAAACCATGACTTTAGAGGAGTGATCTAACGTTTCTTTCGGGAGCCATCCAAACTTTTCAACCGACAAATAGACGCCGGTGATCGCTACGATAATGATGGGAATGAAGAACCACCGACTCAACACTACGTGATACCGCATTTCAAAATAGTCCTTATGAACTTTTGAAAATAAGCCGCGAATTCCTCCTTGTCGCTTGATGAGTAGTAACAAACCGGTAATTGCAATAAGACATAGCAAGAGCGAAACCACTCCCACAAAAACACGTCCTGTGGTCTTTAGAAATAAGGAACGGTGTAAGTTGGTTGTGAAGCGGTATACATTTGGTCGTTCCGGAACCACTCCCAAAGAATTTCCGGTTCTTGGATCTACGTAAAGGTCGGCCGTCTCTAGATCGGCGGTCAACACCGACGCTTTCACAAAACCGGAAGGTTCAACTTCTAAGGCAAATACCTCGTCATAGGAAGTTTGTAACGATTCGATGGCAGTCGCTGCTGAGACCTCGTCTAAATTGGAGATAGCATGTCCTTTGCTTTGATGTTGAATAGGCTCAATGGCAAGGATCACCCCGGTGACCGAGGCCAACAACAAAAATAAAGAAGAAACCACAGCCAAAATAAAATGACTGTAGCGCCAAATCGAAATCGTCATATTGTGCCCTTATTGTGGCAACATACGCACATAGCGAATAAAACCGTTGCCTTCTTTCTTACCCTTAAGATTGGTTGCGGTTAAGGGGAATTGAAGGTCGTCACTATAATATTCTTGATCTTCTACGGAAGTTTCAAACCGTAGACTGTACCCTGCATCAATCTTATCTGCCGGAATTTGCAGTACGCAAACAGAACGTTCTCCACCGCTAATGGTAGCTCCGGAAATAGCATCAATATTCGGGCGATACTTTCCGTAGAATTTCCACCATTCCGGAATTTCACTGTACCACTCCGGATCTTCTCCATGAACGTATAGCGTTTCTTGATAGGCTCCTGAAGCGTCCAAAAGAGAAACTACAATATACGCGCCTTCTCCGGTATAATTCGTCATTTGAATGAGGCATTTTACAGGTTTCGTTTCCGAAGGAGAGGAAGCCGCCAAAAACCCAAAGGCTGTAGATATGATGATCGATAGGATGCGTAACTGTTTCATGTTATTTTAAAAAATTCAATGATACGTTCTTGGATTGTAACAATTCGTTCTCTTCTGCCAAATCCAAAGCGGTTTCTTCAAAATCTGTAGTAATGGAAGCATCTGCACCCATCGCCAATAGCGTCTTTAGTAGGGTATCGTCTTGTGCCTTCATAGCGGCAACGTGAAGAGCGGTAAGTCCGTCATCATTCTTCGCATTTACAGGAATATCAAAGGTCGCTATTTTCTTTACGAGCGCTGTCTGATTCGTACCTGCGGCAAGGTGTAGTAAGGTGTTGTTACCGGCTTGCTTTTGGTTGAATATGAGTCCGTGTTGCCCCAAAATCTCTTGTTTCTGCTGAAACTCTTTCGGGTTGTCATCATCATAAGAAGCCACCCAGTAGTAAGCGAGGGTATTTCCTTCTTTATCAGTTGCCTGAATGGCGCTTTTCGCACCTTTTTGTTTTAAGAGGAAAGAGACAACTTCAGGAGTATTGCTACGCGTAGCAAGCATCAACGCATTTTGCCCTTGCTTATTCGTAGTACTGAAATTAGATACATTCTTTGCGAATACTTCCACTATATTGAGGGAGTTTCGTGACGCAGCATTCAGAAAAGGGGTATTCCCGTCTTCGTCTTGTTGATTGACGTCAGCCCCGGCGTTCAAGAAAAAATTGATGATTTCAATATCTTCCGAAGAATACGCCAAACGATGCAGTGGTGTATATCCTTCGGTTGTTACAACATTGGGTTCAATCCCTAAATCCTTTAAATAGGTGTACAACGCCATATTGTTTTGATGGCCGCGGGTTCCTTGTGCAGCAAAAAGAAAAGCATTACCGCCTTTATTGTTCGCTTCTTTGTAAGAAACACCTTTTTTAACCAATATTTTTAAAAAATCAACATTCCCTTTTCGACTGGCGTAATTAAAGATGCCATTTCCGTCTTCATCGGTACTGTTTAGATCAAATCCTTTTTTGAGAAAGTAGTTCAATTCTGTTTCATTAGAAAGGGAAGGAGCAACCAACAATAATACATTAGCTCCATGCTCATTGGTCTCTTCGGTAATTGAAACGCCGTGGTTCTCGAAGGCTTCGTAGAGAGCCGGATTTATTTGTCCGGCATTGGCAGCAAAAGTTAGAGGTGTGTATCCGTGACTGTCTAACTTCGTTACAGAGGCGCCTTCTTTCAATAAATACTCCACGAGTTCTATTTGCCCGGCATACCCGGCCCAGTGCAGATAATTTCTACTGTCGTGTGTGTTTTTATCAATAGGGTTGCCTTCAAAGGATAGTAAGTACTTTACAATTTCCGGATCGGTTTTCTCTAAGGTAGCGTAAATTACGGGATCAAAAGCGTATGGCGTCATCGCAGCGGGATCATTGCCTTCCGCAACCTTTTCCTGAACCGTTTTCAAACTAGGTTGTTGCTTCCAAAAAGAACGATCTAAAAAAACGTTTTCAGATTGGCCAAACCCAAGAATTGAGATCAATAAAAAGCAACTAAAAAGAAATTTTTGAATGCTCATATACTTATTTTTTTACAAAGGATTCTATGATGGAATCGATTTGGGCTTCTTCTTCGTACCCTTCTCCAAACAGATATTTGTAGAGTACTTTGTTGTCTACTTTTTCTTCGAGAACTAGGTCTTGGTTTCTTCCGTAAACCTCATCCCATTTTGAGCGAACCAACGCCCATTTTTCGTCGTTCTCGCTCCACCATTCGGCAGCTGCAGCACACCTGCTATCGGGCACGCGAACGTAGGTGTTATATCCTTTTTCTTTGGCAAGAATAACGTCTTCTTTTCCTTCGGAACGGATTACTTTCTCGTTGTCTTGGTCGTGTACCCATCCGGTCTCGGTGATCTCTTGACGATTGCCACGAACCGTTAGATTGTAATCACTGCGTGTGGTGTACTCACGGCGGGGAAGTGGCGCATTGGTAGTGTTTTCCCAATAACTTTTTCCGTCTACGTGGACCCAAGTGGCGGAGCCTTCGTAACGCGGACTATCATCTACTTGATACACTTTTTGTGTCCATTGACCGTCTACTTCATCATTCGGTAACTCTTGATAGTTCCAAACATTATTTGCATTATACGCGTATAGGTCTGTATTCTCATACAACCAATCTTGACGCCAGTGCTTTACAATATGAGGAGACGCAGGGTTGCCAACAAGTAATAAATGCTGAATGGAAACTTTGTCATCCTTATCTTCTATCAGTTGAGCCCACTCTAAAGCTTTCTCTACCTTTGTTTTAGAAGGTTTGTACAAACTATCCTCGCTGTAGTTGAATGTTTCAGCAAAATTGAAGGTCACTTCAAAACAACCACACATCTTTTTGATGGCTTCGAGGTCCTGCTGTTTTTTTGTTTGTTGTGCATTCACAGAGAATGCTATAAATAATGCCGCTAAGGTATACACCATATGTTTCATGCGTAATGCGTTTTGTGAGATAAAAATTCAGCGACAAAAATAGTTATTTTAATTTATTCTAAATAATAATAGAAGTGTTATTTATGTCATATTAACATTATCATTTAGTTGTGAAACCCGTATGGTGTGATCCTATATTTCATTACATCCACTACTTTTTGAAAAGCATTTTGATGATATTCTGAACCATGTTTTCAGAATTTTAAAGCATACTATACACCTGTAAATAATACCTTCAGAAAGGTACAATGAGTTGCGAAGGGATTAGGTAGCTAAGATATTTTGGAGTTCTTCGGAAGTGACTTCACCATTGGCGCCTTCTTTTGAAGCGACCAATGCCCCTAGAGCACTGGCATAACGCAAGGATTTTTTTGTAGAATTTCCTTGTAGCAACTCATATAACAATCCCGCTAAAAACGAATCACCTGCTCCAACCGTATCAGCAACGGTGACGCGAAAACCACTGTGATGATAGGAACGCCCGGCATCATACAACACCGCACCGTGTGCGCCTCGAGTCACGCAGATTGTAGAAACATCAATACGTTGCGATAAGGCCTTGATTTGAGCTTCCCCTTCAATCGTAGAAAGCCCCAGCCAAGTACTAATTTCCACTAACTCTTCTTCGTTCATTTTGATGAGGTTGGCTTTTGGTAATAACGAAAGAACCAACTCTTTGGAAACATACGGTGGCCGAAGATTTACATCGAAAACCTTATAGGGTGCTTTTTCTAAGAATGCTTCCAGAACCTTGCGGTTGGCCTCACCTCGTAATGCAAGCGAGCCGAATACAAAGGCGTCTTGCTTTGATAAATTGTCGAGCTGTTTTACATCTAATTGAATGGCATCCCACGCTGAGGGTTCTTCAAACATGTAGGAAGCTACGCCTTCCGTTAGTGCAACATTAACAGCACCGGTGGGGAGGCTTTGATGTTTCTGAATTGATGCTGTATTCAAGCCGTAACCTTGAATTATTTTCAAGGCTTCTCCTCCTAAAGCATCAGTACCTACAGCACTGATCATGGTTACATTGGCTCCTAATTTATGTAACCGAAGTGCCACATTCAGTGGTGCTCCGCCTAAGAGTTTTTTATTCGGAAACATATCCCAAAGAATCTCCCCAAAGCAACAGATCTTTATCTTCGGTCTATTCATCTTCTGGAATAAGCTTACGTTCGAGTTCTTCTAGGGAAACCCCTTTAGTTTCCGGCATTTTGAAAAGCGCCCATAGCAATTGTAAGACCATCATGCCGGCAAAGAAATAGTAAATCACCTCTAATTGGTCTCTAAAAACCCCTTCAGAATCGTCAATAAAGAAAGGGGTGAGCAGGGTGATTAACGCAGCGAACACCCAGTGGGTACTGGTCCCCCAAGATTGTCCGTAAGCACGAACACGATTGGGATATATTTCAGATAGGAACACCCAAATGATCGCTCCTTGTCCGATAGCATGCGCCGCAACAAAGGTGCAAATAAAGGTGAGGAGCACCATCGAACTGAGCCCTGCTTGAAAACTATATCCTACCATGAACAAACTCACAATATAGCCTATAGACCCTATGATCAACAATTGCCTTCTGCCCAGTCGATCTATGAGTCGGATACCAACCAGCGTAAAGATCAAATTCACGGCACCGATGGCAATCGAATTGAATAACGATTCTTCTCCGCCTAGCCCTGCCTGCTCTAGGATCTGCGGAGCGTAGTACAAAACGAAATTAATTCCGGAAAGTTGGTTGAAAAAAGCGAGTAAAAAGCCCATCCAGATAACCTTGCGGTATTTTCTTTGGAATAGCTTATCGTTGCTTTTAGGCTTATCGGCATCGCGTTGAATCTCCTGTAAATGCGTTTCGGCTTCTGTTGCTTGATATATTTTCCGAAGCACAGCAAGCGCACCATTTCTATCGTTTTTTTGAAGTAAGAGCCAACGCGGACTATTAGGAACTTTCCAGACCATCAACGTATACGCTAAGGCCGGGATCCCTTCAACCCCCAACATCCAACGCCAATCGTGTTCGCCTCCAACACCTTCTAACAACCAATTTGAAATAAATGCGACAAAAATTCCGAAGACAATATTGAATTGATACAAGGCGCCTAACCGACCTCTGTTTTCACCGGTCGTGATTTCTGAAATGTAAATGGGTGCTGCTACCGAAGACACCCCAACACCAACGCCTCCGATGAATCGGAAGAAGGAAAACAAATAGGGTCCCGGGGCGAGGGCAGAACCTACCGCCGAAACAAAGAATAAGATCCCGATCCAAAAAAGCGTTGTTTTTCTTCCTAAATACTTCGTAGGAATGCCGCCTAAAAGTGATCCCAGCACCGTTCCCCACAAGGCCATGCTCATAATGAAGGTTCCGTGAAAGAGGGGAGATGTATCCCAAAGTTTTTGAATGGGTTGGTTCGCACCGCTTATAACTACCGTGTCAAACCCAAAGAGAAATCCGGCGAGCGCCACCGTGATGCTCCATTTGGTGATATCTTTCATAGAAATTCGGTTGGTTAGAAAGCTAAAGATAGAAATTTATAGGAATCTATTCTACAGCTTCGGTAATCCCATTGATCTCTTCTTTTTCATCACCATTCAAGGGGGGAGCCACTTCTTTTGTTTGATGTTTTTTTACGTGGATCTCGTAATACATTCCGAAGTGATCACTGCCAAAATTTTCTGTGCGCTCCATAATATCTACAAATAAGCTCTTGCTGTGAAACAAATGATCTAAGGGGAAGCGCATAAAGCGGTAGCCGGCATGATAGGTAGGAAAAAAACCGCGCCCAATACGAGGATCGATCATGTCCGTCATTTTTTTAAAGAGGCGCGTTACGCGACTCCACACCACGTCGTTCATATCACCGCACACAACGACAGGATCCTCGATCTCTCGAATCTTCTTACCAACGATCATCAGTTCTGCATCTCGTTCTTTGGAAGTTTCATTTTCTGTGGGGCTTGGCGGTGCGGGATGTAGACAAGCTACAAAAACGTTTTGATCTTCGGTGATCGGGTAGTTGAAGAAAATAGAAGGAACATCGTCTTCCACCAAGTAATGTACTTCGGCATCGGGCAATGGAATTTTAGAATACAGATGCATACCGTAGAAATTATCATGAGGCAATGCAATAACTTCCGGATAATGATCCTTTAATGAGGATAATCCTTCTTCCCAACCCTCATGACTTTCCATGGTCAAGATAAGGTCGGCGTCATATTTCTTAGCGAGTTGTAGGAATTGATCGTATTCGCTATTGGTTTGAAGCACATTCGCAGCGAGGATGGAAAAACTACCATTGCTGGGGAAATCGGGTTTTTTTCTGGGATAATAGGAACTGTATGGAAACACCTTCACAATTTGATAGACCAAGGTGCCTACCAATAATCCCAACAGCAGCAAACTAAACCATGAATATTCTGTTTCAAAAACAAAAAACAATATTAAAAGCAACAATTGGATCGCAATGGTTTGAAGTCGGATAAAATCAGGGGTTCTAAAAAACCAATGCGGGTTTTTTAGGGCAGGTAAGTACGAACCCAAACTAAAAATAAGAATCAGAAGGTACAGTATCACGCTATAAAAATAGTCAATTTATCATTGGCAGAATGTTTATGTATTCCTAAAGAAAAACGGTGGGAAACCGTTACTTTTGCACCCTAAAACCACGCCTTTATGAAGCCTAATAAAAAAGCGACCTTAGAAATGGAGTCAGACGCCATGCGCTCTTATGGTTATCGTGTTGTAGATGCCATTGTGGAGCATACCGCGACACAGCATGAAAAACTTCCTGTGGCCTTGGCATCGCGAGAAGAAATGGATTCCATGTTCCTAGAGGAAGCTCCAGAAAAGGGGTCGGATGCGCAACAGGTATTAGACTTTGTTCTTGAAAAAGTGATGACACAAAGCACCATCGTTTCGCACCCAAAGTCATTTTCTTTTGTGCCGGGTCCAAGTAATTACGTAAGTGCAATGGCAGATACCTTGGCCACCGGTTTCAATATTTTTTCAGGAGGATGGGCCGCGTCACCGGCTGCAGCCGAGTTGGAGATCGTGACCATCAATTGGTTGTTGAAGATCTTTGGGTTTCCGTCCAAAAAAGGAGGCGGAATCTTTACGAGTGGTGGGAGCATGGCAAACCTCACTGCGATCGTAACGGCAAGACGAATCAAATGTGGTGATGATTTTTCCAAAGCAGTGATCTATTTGTCCGATCAAGCACATTCATCAAACATCAAAGCCATTCGTATTTTAGGTTTTCGGAAAGAACAGATCAGGATCATCCCAACCGATCTAGAGTTTAAAATTGGTCTGAACAAATTACAGAACGCCATTGCCAAAGACAAGCTCAAAGGATTGCATCCTTTTTTGATGATAGGCACTGCCGGAACCACGAACACCGGTACCGTTGATCCCCTTTCGGAAATTTCAAAGATTTGTAAGGCGGAAGGCCTTTGGTTTCACATAGATGGCGCATATGGAGGTGCCGCGATCTTAGCCAAAGACGGCAAAAAGTTGCTTAAGGGGATTCAAAAAGCAGATTCATTGACGGTAGATCCCCACAAATGGTTCTATCAGCCGTATGAAATGGGATGTTTGTTGGTTCGGAATAGCAATTGGTTAAAAAATACCTTTACTGAAACACCCGAATACCTTCGTGACGTAGAAGGCAATACCTCTGAGATTAATTTTTATGATCACGGCGTACAGCTCACCCGAAGATTTCGTGCCTTAAAGTTCTATATGTCTATTAAGACCTTCGGACTCCAAGCGTTCAGAAAAGCGGTAACTTACAATATCCAATTGGCGGAAGCCACCGAAAAATATTTGCGCAAAAGTGCGCGTTGGGAGGTGATCTCATCGGCGACCTTGGCGGTGATCAATTTTCGATACAATCCCATCAAAGAAGCCTTATCAGAAAAGGAGTTAGACCAACTCAATCAATACATTTCTGAAAAAGTAGTCGCTTCCCGAAAAGCACTTTTGGTCACTACTGTGTTAAATGGACAAATTGTATTGCGTATGTGTCTTATAAATCCTCGCACCACTTTTCAAGAAGTAAAAGAAACGCTTCAATTGTGTGAGCAATTCGGGGAAGAAAAGTTGGGTGCATGAAAGCAGATGTGATCGTTGTAGGCGGAGGCGCCGCCGGATACTTTACGGCGATCAATCTAGCCGAGAAGAATTCGGCATTACGCATTTTGATCCTTGAACGCGCTAACGAAGTACTTACCAAAGTGAAGGTTTCCGGTGGCGGCCGTTGTAATGTGACGCATGCCGAATTTCTTCCGAAACCCCTCACCGAAAATTATCCTCGCGGCAAGAAAGAACTACTAGGTCCGTTTCACCACTTTATGACCGGAGATACGGTAGCGTGGTTTGAAGAACGAGGGGTAACTCTGAAAGTGGAGGAGGATGGTAGGATGTTTCCTATCACCGATAGCTCTCAGACCATCATCGATTGTTTTACTGACGAAGCCAAGCGGTTGGGAGTGCAGCTTGAGAAAAAGACGGGGGTTCAGAAGATGATTCCCACGGAAGTAGGTTGGAGGGTCCTTACAAAAGAAAAGGAATATACTTGTGACTATGTTGTAGTTGCCACAGGTAGTAGTCCGAAATTTTGGAACTTACTCGAGGATTTAGGCCATACTATTGTAAAGCCGGTCCCGTCGCTATTCACCTTTAATATTGAAGATGATCGCATCATAGACCTGCCTGGGGTTGCGACCGATGCTCATGTGAAAGTACTTTCCGAAACAAAAAAGGTAGTACTTGAAAGTGAAGGTCCCTTATTAATCACCCACTGGGGAATGAGCGGTCCCGCAATTTTAAAGTTATCGGCTTGGGGCGCACGATTGTTAGCGCCGTTGCAATATCGCTTTGCTATTTTGGTGAACTGGTTGCCTACTTTTACCAAAGATGAAGTGTTGGAAGAACTTTTCAGCCTAAAAAACACCTATCCCAAACAGATGACCGCAAAGCATCCGCAATTCGGACTCCCAAAACGACTATGGAAAAATCTAGTGATAGCGTCAAAAATTTCAGAAACAGAGATTTGGGCGCATCTTACCAAAGATCAGCTCCTACAATTGGCAGCCATGCTTACCGAAGCTGAATTTCAGGTCAACGGAAAAAGTACGTTTAAAGAAGAATTTGTCACGGCCGGCGGGGTCGATTTAAAAGAGGTGAATTTCAAAACCTTTGAAAGCAAAATTCATCCTAATTTATATTTTGCCGGAGAGGTGTTGAATATTGATGCTATTACGGGAGGGTTCAATTTTCAAAATGCTTGGACCGGTGGTTTTATGGTTGCTTCAGCGGTGGCAGATCGTATTTTAGCAGGCTCTTAACGCACTTCTTGATACCACTTTTGTAGCTTGTTGCTATGAAAAAACTAGTCTTTCTTCTTTTTCTAATCACATTCCCTATGAGTGCCCAACAATTCCCATCTTTACAATGGAAAAACCGAATTATTTGTATCACTTCGGAAACTTTTGATGATGACAATGCAACCCGGCAAATCAAAATGTTGGATAACGATGAACGTGGTAAAAAAGACCGAAAATTAGTGGTCTTACATTGCACCTCTGAAATATGCAGGAATGCGTTCACCAAAGCTTCCATTTCGGCAACGCCTTCGGAACAAGTAGCGAAGTTTAAAGTGCGATTGATTGGATTAGACGGCGGTGTAAAATTCACTTCGAAAACGCCTGTTCCTTTACAAAAGTTTTATGAGCTTATCGACCAAATGCCTATGCGCCAGGCAGAATTAAGAACGAAGAATTAAGAATTTATGGTGTTAATTCCTACTTGTGCAACTCCCACGGTGGAGACCAACAAGAGGGCAATCAATGCTTTTTTCATATATACTGATTTAAAGCATAAGTAGGAAAGCTAGTGAAGGATATATATCAAGAAGGTGTTTGGGAGGCCACCTCATACCTACATCGTAGGTATTGAGAAATGTCATCAAACAAATTTGAATTACCGTCTTCTAAAGATTAGAAGTAGCATGAAAAGTAGGGCTCCGGCTAAGGCCACATACCAATACCAAGCGATATTGGTCTTCATTTCTAGCGGAGCCATATCACCGATAAGTACGAGTCCGGCCCAATATTGTGGTGCTAAGGTTCTTCCCTGAGCTTCCGAGAGGTACTTTAGTTTTGCTTGTTGAAGGGCCTTGTGTTTTGGCATTCCTTCATTCAGATACTCATAAAAATGATCAATAATCATAGCGCTGGATTGCTCATCAATCTTCCAGAGACTTGTTAAGATGCTTTCACTGCCGGCATAGGTAAATGCATGGGCCAATGAAATCATGCCTTCTCCGGGTTGGTAGGAAGGCTTGCCCGTTTCGCATGCAGTAAGCACGGCAAGTCCGGAGGACATATCATGGTTATAGATCTCATAAGTGAATAAGGAATTTTCCTCCATTTCTTCCGTTCCTAATGATTTAGCAAAAATTAGGCGAGACAATTCAGGGTTTAGATTATCTGACTCGGCATGCGTGCCAATATGCAGTATATAATGCTGTTTGGCTTTTTGTGTGAAGTTCTTTTTGATGGCCTTTTCATTCAAATACGCACTCCCTTTCCATTTTTTGGTGTAGTTTTTTATCAAGTCATAACTAAACGGTTGTGGAAGTAGTTTGAAGTAGGACGCATCGGCTTTAGAAGAATCTCGTAACGTATTTTGATACGCTTCTTTCATAGCGTTAGTAAACTGTGGCGCAAAGGCAACATAGGCGTTCTCATAGATTCCTGATTCCGCGAAAGCGTTAATGAGCAACGGACTGAAATGATAGGAGATGGAATAATGAGCAAGCAAACTTTCAGAAGCCATGCTCTGAAAAGAATCAATACGATTCGGCGTGAGGGTTTCAAAGTTCAGGTTGTAGAGAATCCCATCGGGAATGATGATAACTTCAGAAGTTTTTATATGCTTTTCAATGGGTTCCCAAAGTTGTTGATAAAGCTCATGAACATGGGGTGCCAAAGCGGAAACATCGAATATCTCAGTGTTTAATTGATGAATTTTAGAGTCAATTTCTTGGGAAGGCAAAGCCGATAAAATGACATCATTTTTGGAAATGACCAATACATGCAAAGTGTCGCCAACAAAAAAATAGCGCAACAGGGTGGTTGCTTCCGGGAGTTGCTTCTGAATGTTTTGAAGATCAACCTCTAATGGCCCATAACGCATCGCATAATATTTTGGATGCTCTTTTTGAAGGAGCTCTAAAAAATCGTTCCACTCGCGATTGGTTTCAAAAAATGCCTCCATACTCTCGCGATGCTCAAAGGTGGCAGAGAGTTGCTTTTTCAAGGAAGCTTCACGCTGTAAGATAGCTTCAGGAACGTCTGAAAAGGCAATATCATTTCGCAGGTTCAGTCGGGAGCGAATTCTATTGTATAAGCTGGATTCCTGTAGCGAAACGATGGAATGTAGATAGGTTGGATCTTTGGTTTTCTCATACAATTCAATATTTATTTTTTTGGCAAAATCGAATAGCTCATTGTTCTCTTCAATGAGTAATTGCAGGTCTTCATACGTTTTAAGCAAGGTTTTTCGCTGTTGCAAAATTTCGAAAGCTTCTTCTAATTGATCGAGAAGTTGTTGTAAAAAGAGCGGGGTTTTCGATGGGTTAAGATGGTATTGGGCAGTTACTTTTGTGACAATCGCCGTAGGTTTTCGAAACTGAAGCGCGATCGAATCAGCTTTTCGATTCGTGTTGTTGGCGGTAAGTTTCATAGCAAGCGCCTCGTTACTATACTGTAAGGCAGCATCATAGTTTGATAGCGTTAAATGTACCGTTGCTAAGTTTAAGGTATGATGAAATGCTTGTAAGGTGTTTTTGAAATCACCGCTGCGGGTGGCGAGGTACGTTTTTTCGGCTAAGGCAACTGCTATTTTCGGCTCGTTATTACGAGCATAAAACTGAGAGCAAGCGTTTAGGTCGTTTAAGTAATCTACTGTAATATCACCTTTCAAAGTGGTTTCATAGGTTTCTATCGCACGTTGGTAATATTTTTTGGCATTCTCAATAGCACCCTCTACTTCAAAAATTCGAGCTCTTGACGTAAGTGCTCCGGCTTTCCAATACAATTGGATTCCGGGATTGTCATTAATTAATTTTAGGGACGCGTCTAGGTGTCGCGCAGCTTGATCATAATTCAGTAGGCTTACTTCGGCTTGGCCAAGGATCACGAGCGAAATGATGAGGTTAGGATCGGTAGGTTCAAGATATTTTTGTTTTTCTTGATAGGCGTATGCAATAAGGTCGCGTGCCCGTTTAAATTGACCCACCGCATTATAGAAAGAACCCATATTATCAATCGCCGCCATCAAATTGCCTCTTGCTTGATTTGATTGTTGCTCGTCTTTGGTTTTTGCCATAAAGGTTTCAAACTTGTCAATGGCATCTTCTGAATAAGAAATGGCTTCATAGTGATTGCCTATGGCTTGAGCAATCACCGCCAAATTCATGTTTATTAATCCCGGGCGATAATATTGATTCAGGAGGTCGTCATTCGGACTTTCCTCAAGCGCGACCAACGATTGTTCGAAATAGTACTGGGCACTGTCCATTTTTCCCGAAAACCACATGACGCCACCAAGAGCATTAAATACTTGTTGAAAAAAAACCGGGTCTTTTTTAGGAGACGCTTTTAACAATCTCAAGGTTTCTTTATAATGCTTTTTTGATAGTGGATAGTCTCCCATACTACTAGCGTAATACCCCATATTATAGGTTAAACTCGGTACGATATGAGTTGTGTCCGCGGGTCTATTTTGAAGAAGATCTTTAGCTTGCTTTAAGATATTGTAGGCCCCCTGAGGTTGTCCCGCATCACTGTAGATCCATGCGAGTTCTTTGTAAGCTTTGGCAGTAATGAAAGGGTCTTTCTGTTGCTCTAGTACTGCGACAAAGTCAATGGCATTTTGTAAGGCCTTTTGCGCATTTTGTTCATTGAGCGTTTGACTTCCCGCAATCGCGATATAAGGTATGAGACTGTCGTACTGTTTTTGTTGTTGAAATTTGGTAGTCTGTAGTTCAAATTGGGTCGTAGCCTCTTGCAGCTGTCCTTGGGTAATAAGTTCCTGAATTTTTGAAACTCCTGAAGAGGTGTCGTTTTGGGTGTAGCCAATAACACATGACATAAGCATCCACAAACACACGCTATATCTGCCAAACTTCAAGCGCATTGAGGATTAAGGGTTGAGTTCTTTCAAGACCAATTGACTTTCTTTCAGGTCACTTCGTTTTAATACCTTTTCGGCGGCTTTGGGTTGATTCAATCGAAGGTAAGACAACCCCAAATACCAATTCGCTTCTGAAATAAAACTACTTTGCTTCATCGTTGAAACCTTTTCTAAGTAGGGAAGGGCTTGTTTGGTTTCTTCATTGGCTAAATGAGCCATGCCTAAAAAATAGTGCAAGGTGTCGTTCTCTGGAGTGCTTGCCAGTAAAGGTTCCCATTTTTGTAATGCTTCTTTAAAATTTCCCTGCTTGTAATCCACCATGCCCTCAAAAAAGGAATAATTACTCGTTGTGCTCATGGTCGTTGGAAGTCCGGGATCAGGTGTGTAGTGCTTGGCGAAAAGCTTTTCATTGGGAGAGGTTCTGTTGAAGAACCAAAAGATTCCAAACAAGGCTATGAGCACTGCAGCCATGCTATACCAAAGGGTTCTGTTGCTCTTTGGTTTTGTGATTAAATTAGGTTCCTGAACCACTTTAGAATGGGTTGAACCTACTTCTTTGTGATATTCGTTCAGTTGTTCTTTCAACGTGGCCGCTTCCATTCCATCAATGAGCATGCGCACTTCATTGACCTTTTGTTGAAGAGAAGGGTCTTCTATGAGTTGTTGCTGAAACTGCTCTTGTTCTGAAGCGGTCATCTCATTTTTGAGATAGCGTTCGATGGTTTCAAATTCGTCTTGTGTGATTTGTGGTGAATTCATAGCGTGTAGGTGCTTAAGGGGTTGGGGGTTGGATCAAATTCCGAAGCTGTTGAATGCAGCGGTACTTTTTATTTCGAACGGAAGCCTCACCAATTTCAAATTGAGTTGCCAACGTGCGAAGTGGAAGCTTTTCGAAATAGAATTTTTTCAGCAGTTCGCGACAATCGGGTCCAAGCTGCTTGAACCCTTCCATCACTTTAGCAAGTTGCGCTTCTTTTTCATTGCTTTCTGGAAACGGTTGTTCTTGGGCTTCCCAAGCAGCGGTTTCTTCCACCAACACCGTTTTTTTGAATCGTGAAGACCGAAGTACATCCAACCATTTGTTCTTTGCAATTTGATACAAATACCCTTGCACGGCAGATTCATTTTTAGGCGTGAATTTTCCCTCCTTGATGTTCTGCCACATGGCGATAAATGCTTCTTGATATGTGTCTTTTGCCTGCTGCATGGAGCCGCTGTTCTTTAGAATGAAAACTTCGGTTTTTTTATAGTTTTCGGTATAAATTTTCTTTAACACCTGTTCGTCATTCGCCTTAATAGCCGTGACCGTCGTTTCTTGATGCTTTATGTGATGCACTTTCCCCATCGTGAAGATGTAGGAAAGGTACTAATTTTTTTAGTTCATTGTAACGAACCTTTTCAGCATTACATCGATGATAATTTTAAATGTCATCACATTGTCATGTTTTGCATCAAAACAGTAATTTAATTTCCCTGCGCGCTTTAGCGATTTTTTACTTCTGAATTTTTTCTACGGAAAGGCTTGATGACATTTTTCGGAATAAGCGATGTATAGAAAATTAATGTATCGATTAACTAAACATAGATTATTATGAAAAAAATGTACCTCACATTGAGTATGCTACTCATTTTTACCGTTCATGCCATGGCGCAAACCGGAATACCGGTTCCGGAAATGACAACGTGTGATACTCAAATGCAAAGTTTCATGGCTACCCACAACATTCCTTCGATGACGGTGGCCCTCGCTAAAGATGGTGAACTAAAATATATGCGTGCTTTCGGAAACGCTGATATCGCCGGTTCCGAAGTAACACAACCGTATCACATGTTTCGAATCGCGAGTGTTTCCAAACCTATTACGGCCATCGGGATTATGAAAATGGTCGAAGACGGAACCATCAACTTGAACGATCAAGTGTTTGGTTCGGGTGGACTGTTAGAAAATCATTGGTATTTTTCTAATAGTAATATTACAGATACTCGCGTGTACGATATTACAGTTCAACATTTGTTAGAACATAGCGCGGGTTGGGATCGTAGTAACAATTGTTTCCCTGATCCTACGAGTCCGTATCCTTGGTTTTTCTCCGGATGCGACCCCATCGTCGTGCCTTTGCACGTTACGCAATCGCAAGGAGAACAGAACCCTGTTAAAGAAGAGTTCTTAATTAACTATCTCCTAGAAAAAACACTAGATTTTGCACCGAATACGGCCTATAGCTACTCAAATATGGGTTTTTTGGTCTTGAGTGAAATCATTGAAGAAGTATCCGGACTTTCCTATGAAGCTTGGATGCAACAAGAGATCTTCCACCCCTTGGGAATTTATGATATGTATATTGGCAACAACTTACAAGACGAAAAGCTAGAACGCGAAGGGGAGTACGTAGGTAACGGATTTACCACGTTGGATCTCTACGGAAGCGGAACTATGGTTCCTTGGGAGTATGGTGGCTTTAGTATTGAGGCGATGGATGGTCACGGAGGCTGGATTGCGACCTCGAGAGATCTGGTACGCTTGCTAGTGGCCGTTGACGGCTTTGCTACCAAACCGGATATTTTATCTTCGGGAACGATCACTTCCATGACAACTCCTTCTGCAAACGCACCTTTCTACGCAAAAGGATGGTCGGTAAATAGTGCCAACAATTGGTGGCATACGGGAGCGGTAGATGGAACCGCCAGTATTTTTGTGCGTTCTAACAACGGTTATACCTGGGCGATCATTCTAAATAAGCGCGTGGTAGATGGAACTGCGAATCAGTTTTGGATCGATCTAGATGGCTTAGGCTGGAACTGCATCTCTGCAACCGCTACATTTCCAGCCCACGATTTAATGGATTCCCCTACGTTGGCAGCGAGTAATCTTACTCATTCTGGAGACGGAACAAGTACTATGGATGTTTCTTGGACAAACGGAAACGGATCATCCCGAGTAGTTGTAGCTAAAGATATTACGAACAGTACCGATACCTACCATTTTAGTGCTTATCCTATCGATGGAGAAGACTATGTTGCGAATGCCGAATTTGGAAGCGGAGACGATCTTGGAGATGGTAGCTTTGTTGTATACGATGGTTCGGGGAGCAATGTCACCATTACGGGATTAGACCCTTCAAAAGTTTATGCGCTTCGGGTGTACGAATACACTAAGAACTCCAATAACGGAAACAATGCCCTCTATTTGCTTGGAAATGCACCGGAGCGGGAAGCTACGTTATCGGTCACCGAAGCGAACCTTTCCGCATTTATTACACTGTATCCAACAATTACTTCAGAAAAGGTCAATGTAGAGGTGCTGTTGCATACAGAGGTTGCGTATACACTCAACGACGTTCATGGACGTACATTAATGCAAAATATATTGGTACAGGGTGAAAATACGATCCCTGTGCAATCGCTGCAAAGCGGACTCTATCTAATTACCTTCACCGTGGAAGGAAAGAAGATGACAAGTAGAATTATCGTAAAATAATTCAGAAATTGAATTGAAAAAATCAAAGGCTGCCCTCGGGTGGCCTTTTTACGTTCGGTAACCTTAAAACAATGGTTATATTTGTCGAAGAAATGAATCCGATGACCTCCAATCAATACCTAACCACTACCTCCTATACCTTGCTTGAAAAAGGTACTGTTTCCTGCCAAAGCCCTAGTAACATTGCACTGGTAAAATATTGGGGAAAGTACGGTGAACAACTTCCCAAAAACGCTTCCATTAGCTTTACACTTTCCAATTGTCATACAAAGACAACACTTTCATATGAACGAAAAACGTCTGAAGGATTTGATTTTGAGGTGTTTCTGAATGACCATAAGGAAGACAGTTTTAAGCCGAAAATTCAAAAGTTCTTTGAACGAATTGAAGCCTATCTGCCCTTTCTGAAAGAATATAAATTCAATATTAACACAACGAACAGCTTTCCGCACAGTAGTGGGATTGCCTCTTCCGCAAGCGGAATGAGTGCCTTGGCAATGTGTTTGATAGCATTGGAAAACCGACTTTTAGGCGCACCTGAATCTATTTCCGAAGCAAAAAAACAAAAGGCCTCTTTTTTAGCCCGTCTAGGCTCCGGAAGTGCTTGTAGAAGCATTGACGGCCCTTTGGTGGTGTGGGGAGAACATCAAAACATTGAAGGAAGTAGTAATTTGTTAGGAACGCGGTATCCGTATAACGTGCATCCGAATTTTCATGAGTATCAGGACACTATTTTATTGGTAGACAAAGGTGAGAAGCAAGTAAGCAGTACGGTAGGGCATAATTTGATGCACGAGCATCCGTTTGCGGAGCAGCGCTTTCAGCAAGCAAATAATCACCTTTCAAAACTGATTCCTGTTTTGAAGGAAGGAGACCTTTCAGCATTTGTTCAAATTGTAGAGCGCGAAGCACTTTCGCTGCACGCTATGATGCTGACATCCAACCCTTATTTTATATTGATGAAACCCAATACGTTGGAGATCATTAATCGAATTTGGGAATTTAGAAAAGAAACCGGTAGCTCGGTCTGTTTTACCTTAGATGCAGGAGCGAATGTGCATGTGCTTTTCCCGAAAGAAGAAAGAGAGGAGGTCTCGCAATTCATTCGAACGGAACTTACGTCGTTTTGTAGTAAAGGAGAGTTTATTGAAGATGAAGTAGGTATAGGTGCCTTCCTTTTATGATACTATTTTATATCTCTTGGCTTCATTTCGAAGGGGTTGCCTCAATAATTTAAGAGAATTTTACCCTAGCCCATACTCAAAAACCATCATTGTATCGTATCTTTGCACTGTTGTATAGAATTTTATACATTTAACAAACCCTTTACAAGAACCTATGCGTGGTCCCCTCTTTTACTCGAAAATCTTACTTTTTGGTGAATACGGTATTATCAAAGACTCCAAAGGTCTCTCGATTCCGTATAACTTTTACAACGGCGCGTTAAAAATCGACGCCCATCACACCATCGCTACAAAGAAGAGCAATGAGGCGCTTTCGCGTTTTGCTACGTACTTGAAGACGTTGCAAGAGGAACAGCCCAAGCTGGTTAGTTTTGATATGGATCGACTAGAGGAGGATGTTGCTAACGGATTGTATTTCGACTCCAGTATTCCACAGGGATACGGCGTAGGAAGTAGTGGCGCATTGGTTGCTGCGGTATATGACCGCTATGCGTATGATAAGATTACGGTATTAGAAAATCTCACGCGCGATAAATTACTTCGGCTAAAAGCTATTTTTGGTGCGATGGAATCTTTTTTCCACGGAAAGTCCTCAGGCTTAGACCCTTTGAACAGCTACTTGAGCTTGCCTATTTTGATCAATTCGCAAGATGATCTGGAGCCTGCCGGAATTCCTTCACAAACCGAAGAAGGAAAGGGAGCGGTATTCTTGTTAGATAGCGGAAGCACCGGAGAAACAGCACCCATGGTACAGATCTTTATGGAGAACATGAAGCAGGAAGGATTTCGGAATATGTTGAAGAATCAATTCGTAAAACATACCGATGCCTGCGTGGAGGATTTTCTGCAAGGCGATGTGAAATCACTCTTCGGAAACATTAAACAACTTTCAAAAGTAGTCCTAGATAACTTTAAACCCATGATCCCTAAAGAGTTTCACAAGCTCTGGAAACGAGGTATTGATACCAATGCCTACTATCTAAAACTTTGTGGTTCTGGCGGTGGTGGCTATATGCTCGGATTTACACAGGATATTAATAAAGCGCGGGAAGCGCTGAAAGACTATCGTTTGGAAGTGGTTTATAACTTCTAAGACATTCTCATAGACAACATGTATGTTGCGTAGGAAGCAAAAGCATTTTCTTCTAAAATCGTTCAGCCTCCTTTCGGTAGTTCGCGGCTATAACATTTTAATTATTGTTATTGCGCAATACCTTACTTCCATCTACATACTCGCGCCAGAACTCCCCATACGTCATGTGGTCTTAGACCTCAATCTACTCATGCTTGTATTGGCTTCTGCAGCGGCTATTGCGGGTGGTTATATCATCAACAATTTTTACGATCGAGAAAAAGACCTGATCAATCGTCCTCGTAAGACGATGCTCGACCGTTTGATTAGTCAGCGTACCAAGTTGAGCACCTATTTCATCCTCAATTTTCTCTCGGTGGTCTTGGCAAGCTATGTCTCGTTTAAGGCAGTGGTGTTCTTTTCCCTGTATATCTTCGGAATTTGGTTTTATTCACACAAACTAAAGAAGTACCCTGTGGTGGGAAATATTGTAGCATCCACCCTTGCGGTCATCCCTTTCTTTGCCGTATTTATTTATTATCGAAATTTTGACATCGTCATCTTCGTTCATGCCACCTTCCTGTTTCTATTGATTGCTATGCGAGAATTGGTGAAAGACCTTGAAAATCTAAAAGGTGATCTGGCGCAAAACTACCGTACGATCCCGGTAGTATATGGCGAGGGGCTCTCCAAGCGAATGCTCACATTTATGTCGTTACTCACCTTAGTGCCTGCCTATTTTTTGATCACTCAGTTTGAAATAGGGTATATGTACCTCTATTTCTACGGAAGTATGCTGGCCTTGGCCTTTTTTGTATTCGTACTTTGGAAATCGAAAGAAAAGCTGCACTATATGATCCTTCACGGTATTTTGAAATTTGTCATAGTTATCGGGGTGTTTAGTATTGTACTGATTGACGTGCCTTTACTACTGAAGCGCTTCGTATAAAAGAAATTACCGATCTCATAATAGAAGCCATAAACTTCTCAGTATCTTTGCCGAACAATTTTAAGGAAGGAATATGAGCAGAAAGGATTTCAACAAACAAGGAAAATCATCCGGGCGTGGCGGTGGAAACACAAAGAAACGCAGTAGCGCGCGTGGCAATGCCCCCCATAAGAACCAATCAAATAAAAAGCAATCGGGTCGTCAAAATAAAACCGCGAAAACCAATCACGAGAAAAATCCTGATGGTATCCGACTCAATAAATACATCGCCAATAGCGGTGTTTGTTCCCGTCGCGAAGCGGATACATTTATTGCTACCGGCTTAGTGAGCGTTAACGGCAAGATCGTCAATCAAATGGGCTATAAGGTTCAACTGGAGGATGATGTTCGTTTTGACGGGCGTCGCATCAATCCCGAACCGGAAACTTATATCCTTCTCAACAAGCCAAAAGGCGTGGCAACGACCACCAGTGAGCAAAAAGGGCTCACCGTCATGGATCTGATCTCAAATGCTACTTCCGCCAGAGTGAAGCCTGTAGGCCGACTAGGACGAAACGCAACCGGACTACTATTATTCACCAACGATGATAGTTTGGTGGATAAACTCCATAGCAAAGGAATGGAACGTCTGTTCCATATTGAACTGGATAAAAACTTGAAACACGAAGATCTAGAGAAAATTTCTGAAGGATTTACACTCAAAGGCAATACCGTTGAGGTAGAAGAAATTAGTTATGTAGACAACGCTCCAAAATCTCAAGTAGGATTGCGTATCAAAAATATGGGGAACAGCATCATTCGCGATATTTTCGATCATTTTGGGTATGATGTGGTGCGTGTAGATTGCGTAACCTTGGCCCATCTTACCAAAAAAGACTTGCCGCGAGGGCGTTGGAAGATCCTGACCAAGAGAGAGGTAGAGTTATTTTCTATGTTGTAATCGCAAGCCTCTTTTTTGTTTATTTTTTCTGAAAAAAGTTGCGGAATTCAGAATTTAAATTACATTTGCGCCGCTTTTAGCTGAACACATTGAACGATGTTTTTACGTTCGGGTTTTTGAAGGTTAGGAAGTCAAATTCAAAAACAACCCGCCAGGCGGGAAACCGAAATTTAAAGCTAGCTTCCGTTTTCTATCATATACCGTTGTGGCATCTCTTCTTGATGCAACCCCACTGTGAACCTTTCACACTTCGGTTAAAAAATTGTTATTGTTTGGCACATCCTAAGAATTGTTGCTGCTAATTCTTATTTTTCAAATAAAACGATACCACATTGAACATTACTTATAAAGATCTTATCGATCAAACGTATTTTTTTCCGCAAGAAGAATTTACCCTCGACGAAAACAATTTACAATTTCACGGCATCGATCTTATGCAATTGATCGAAGAATACGGGGCTCCCTTAAAGTTTACCTACCTGCCTAAAATCTCAGAAAATATTCAACGGGCAAAAGGTTGGTTTCAGCAAGCCATCAATAAACATAATTATAAGGGCGACTATCATTATAGCTATTGCACTAAGAGTTCGCACTTTCAACATGTGTTGCACGAAGCACTGAAGAACAATATTCATATAGAAACGTCTTCTGCTTTTGATATCAATATTGTGGAGCGATTAAAAAAAGCCGGAAAAGTGAAGCAAGACACCTTTGTGCTTTGCAACGGTTTCAAACGTGCTCAATACGTCACCAACATCGCTCGCTTGATTAATAGCGGACATCAGAATTGTATTCCAATTATTGATAATTATGAAGAGATCGAGCTGCTTTCCGAAGAAATTACGGGAGATTTCAATATAGGAATTCGTATTGCTTCGGAAGAAGAACCGAAATTTGAATTTTATACGTCTCGCTTAGGTATTGGCTATAAAAACATTGTTCCGTTTTACGAAGAACAGATCAAGAACAACGAAAAAGTGGAGCTAAAAATGCTACACTTCTTTATCAATACCGGCATACGCGATAATGCCTACTACTGGAACGAATTGAACAAATGCTTGCGGGTGTATACCCGACTCAAGAAAATTTGTCCGTCGCTCGACAGTCTGAACATTGGTGGGGGATTCCCCATCAAAAACTCCTTGGCATTCGAATACGATTATGCATACATGATCGATGAGATCGTAAACCAGATCAACCGAACTTGTCAAGAAGCCGGTGTACCGGTGCCGCATATCTTTACAGAATTCGGAAGTTTTACGGTAGGAGAAAGCGGAGGTGCAATTTATGAAGTGCTCTATCAAAAGCAACAGAACGACCGCGAAAAGTGGAACATGATCAACTCATCTTTCATCACCACTTTGCCGGATACTTGGGCCATCAGTAAACGCTTTATCCTTTTGTCGATCAACCGATGGAATGACGAATATGAGCGAGTATTGCTGGGCGGACTCACCTGCGATAGTGATGATTATTACAACAGCGAACAACACGTAAACGCTATTTATTTACCAAAATATAAGAAAGAAAAACCACTGTACATTGGCTTTTTCAACACAGGGGCATATCAAGAAACAATCGGCGGATTTGGTGGATTACAGCACTGCTTGATCCCCTCGCCAAAACAAGTATTAATTAACCGGAACGAGGACGGAACCCTCTCCACAACATTATTCTCTGAACAACAAACAAGCGAGCAATTGCTCCAAATTTTAGGCTATGACAACTAAAACCTATGCAGGTATTCCACAAAAATACGCTGCACTCGAAACCAGTAACATTGTTTTAATTCCTGTTCCTTATGATGGAACCAGCACCTGGCAAAAAGGTGCCGATAAAGGGCCACAGGCCTTTTTGGAGGCTTCCGAAAACATGGAATTGTACGATATCGAAACACAAACCGAAGTCTACAAACAAGGCATTCACCTTACCGAGCCGATTACCGAGAATAGTTCTCCGGAAGCTATGGTGAAAGCAGTGCATAAACGCGTAAAGGAGCTGATTCTTCGGAATAAATTCGTGACCGTTTTTGGGGGAGAACACAGCATCTCGATAGGAACCATCAGAGCTTTCAACGAATGTTTTGAAGATCTCACCGTATTACATATTGATGCCCATGCCGATCTTCGGAAGGAATACGAAGGTTCTAAATGCAACCACGCCTGCGCCGTGTATGAAGCGAGTCAGCAGACAAATTTAGTGCAAGTGGGAATTCGCAGTATGGATGTTTCCGAAACCACCGTAATGGACGAGGAAAAAACATGGTTCGCTCACGATATGGCCAATGATGAATACTGGATGGACAATGTGATCGAAGCCCTTGGCCAGAAGGTTTTTGTTACGTTCGATTTGGATGCGTTTGATTCTTCTATCATGCCTTCTACCGGAACTCCGGAGCCGGGCGGTCTCCTTTGGTACGAAACCCTAGAATTTTTACGCCGTGTGTTTGAAGAACGCGATGTGGTTGGGTTCGATATTGTTGAATTGTGCCCAAATAGCAAGGAAAAGTCATCCGATTTCCTAGCAGCGAAGTTGTATTACAAAATGCTTTCCTATAAGTTTGAAGGATATGACGAAGAAGACGCGTTTGAAAGCGACTTCCAAGAAGACAAAAAAGGCGTTTCAAAATTTAACGACAGCGATCATGACTACTAAAAAAGGAGCCATTTCAGAATTTATTCAAAAATACTACCTGCATTTCAACGCAGCCGCATTGGTGGATGCAGCAAAAGCGTACGAGGCACAACTGGAGGACAACGCAAAAATGCTTGTTTCCTTGGCAGGGGCAATGAGTACGGCAGAATTGGGAAAGATCTTTGCTGAAATGATCCGTCAAGATAAGGTACACATCGTTTCGTGTACGGGTGCAAACCTCGAAGAAGATATCATGAACTTAGTAGCACATTCGCATTATAAGCGTGTGCCTGAATATCGCGACCTCACGCCGCAACAAGAATGGGAATTGTTGGAAAAAGGCCTCAATCGTGTGACGGATACCTGTATCCCGGAGGAAGAAGCGTTCCGAAGATTACAACAACATATTGTAAAAATTTGGAAGGATGCAGAAGCAAATGGAGAACGCTACTTTCCGCATGAATTCATGTATAAGATGTTGTTGAGTGGTGTGCTGGAAGAATATTATGAGATCGATCTTAAAGATTCTTGGATGTACGCTGCCGCGGAAAAAAACTTGCCTATGGTCGTTCCCGGATGGGAAGACAGTACCATGGGGAATATTTTTGCGAGCTATGTCTTGAAAGGCGAATTGAAAGCCTCCACCATGAAGAGCGGGATCGAATACATGACCTTTTTAGCCGATTGGTACACCGATAATTCTGAAAATGGTATCGGTTTCTTCCAAATTGGAGGCGGTATCGCTGGTGATTTTCCCATCTGTGTGGTGCCGATGTTGTATCAAGATATGGAACGTGAGGACACGCCTTTTTGGAGCTATTTTTGTCAGATTTCTGATTCTACTACGAGCTACGGAAGTTACTCGGGTGCGGTTCCCAATGAAAAAATTACTTGGGGGAAACTGGATATCAACACGCCAAAGTTCATCATTGAAAGTGATGCAACGATTGTAGCTCCCTTGATCTTCGCCTATTTGCTAGACATGTAAGATGGAGCAGCCCATTGAAAATATTGAATTGTCGTATTTAACGCTGGAAGATTTTGAAGCGTTAAAAGAAGCGAACATACAATCGTACGGTGCGATGCCTAATTCGTATTGGAAGATTGAAGAGATCGATAGGTTGTTGCAATTGTTTCCGGAAGGTCAGGTTATTATCAAGGTCGATGGCAACATTGCAGGGTGTGCTTTGTCGGTGATCGTGGATTATGACGCGATAGAAGATCAACACACATACGATGATATTACTGCCGACCCCGATTTTAAGATTCACGATACGAAAGGAGATGTGCTCTACGGAATCGACGTGTTCATTCACCCGGATTACCGCGGATTGCGCTTGGGACGCCGATTGTATGACTACCGAAAAGAGTTGTGTGAGCAGTTGAATTTGAAAGGAATCGTCTTTGGCGGAAGAATGCCGAATTACCATAAATATTCCGATCAATACAGTCCGAAACAATACATCGAGAAGGTGCGTCAAAAAGAAATTGAAGATCCGGTATTGAACTTTCAACTTTCCAATGATTTTCACCCGGTACGTATTCTAAAAGATTATTTAGAAGGCGATAAAGCTTCGGAAGAATTTGCCGTGTTGATGGAATGGGATAACATTTATTACACCAAGCCCACCAAGAAACCGGCCAGCGTAAAAAGTGTGGTGCGTTTGGGGTTGATCCAATGGCAGATGCGACCCTATGAAAGCCTAGAATCTTTATTGCACCAAGCCGAATATTTCATTGACAGTGTGGCGGGATACCGAAGTGATTTTGCGTTGTTTCCGGAATTTTTTAATGCTCCGTTGATGGCGAGTTTCAATCATTTAAGCGAGCCGGAAGCCATTCGAAAACTAGCCTCCTTTACCGAAGAGATCAAACAACGCCTTTCGCAATTGAGTATTTCTTATAATATAAACATCATTACCGGCAGCATGCCTGAAGTGGTCGATGAAAAACTCTACAATGTAGGCTATCTCTGTAGACGCGACGGAAGCGTAGAACGTTATGAGAAGATCCACGTAACACCGGATGAGGCCAAGGTGTGGGGAATGCAGCAAGGAAGCGAATTAAAGACCTTTGAAACCGATTGTGGGAAAATTGGGATCCTCATTTGTTATGATTCTGAATTTCCGGAATTGTCGCGTTTATTATCCGAAGAAGGTATGGACATCCTGTTTGTTCCTTTCCTTACCGATACACAGAATGGCTTTTCTCGCGTAAAACTTTGTGCCCAAGCTCGCGCCATTGAGAACGAATGCTATGTTGCCATCGCCGGAAGCGTAGGGAATTTACCTAACGTACACAACATGGATATTCAATATGCACAATCGGCTGTATTTACGCCATGTGATTTTGCGTTTCCTAGCAATGGTATTAAAGCGGAAGCAACTCCCAATACAGAAATGATCTTGGTAGCCGACGTGGATCTCGATTTACTACGTGAACTACACAATTTTGGAGCGGTACGCAACCTAAAAGATCGGCGGGATGATTTCTATGTTGTGAAACGAGTTTAATCCATACGTATTAACATAGAAAAGCCTGCCAATGGGGCAGGCTTTTTTATGAGTAGCGTTACTCACATGTTTCTGCAATAATTGTAATCTCAACAACGCTGTGTTCATCCGTTTCCGGGTTCAATTTTCGAACATACAGCGTTTGTGGGTTCATACTATTTTGATAGGGTCCAGACGTATCTATAGCATTGCTGTTTGTATCTGCATCTTCCATCGATTCATGAAAAGAGTATTCAAAATCAGTCTCCGGGTCCTCAGTGTCTGAGGGGAGGGGAGCCGTGATGATATCAATACAAGGGACATAGCTTTCTAAGTCGAATTCAGCTATATTGGGCTGCCCCGGAAGTTCACATTCCGTATAGATCAGGGTATCACAATAGGCATCTTCATCACAAACCTGTTGCAAATAATATATATTTCCATCGGTATCATTGATCACAAACCGAACCCCATCAGGAGAAGTAGAAAGTAAAGCTTCCCAATCGCGATTCCAGAAATCGGCCAATTCGGATTCATCTTCCAGTGCAATATTCAAATGCAATTTGTCTTCAATAAAATAGAACACCCAACTACTAAAGGTAACTTCTCCGCGATAATAGTAGCGGTTTTGTCCGCTTTCGTAATCAGAAAATACTGAGTTTTCGTATAAGAAAGGCTCAGTTTCATCAGCAGCCATTACCACCCACGCGCAAGGTTCCTCCGCGAAATCTTGACAACCCCCTATAATAATATCTTGAAGCTCTCCAATACATTCACTCAGCGATTCTTGTAATGCCTCTTTACTATCTACAACGAATTCGGTGCCGTCTTCTAATAGCGCTGTAATAGGAAAGCTCAGGTTGATATAGTGTGTTTCCGGAATTTCTGTGAGCACACGCAATAACTGAATATCTGATTGTACCAAGGTCTCATCCAAACGATTTCCTTCAGCATCATATTCTACCAAGGTGAATGGATATATAAATTTTACACAAACCAATTCTTCTTCGGTAAGGGTGGCAACGGTTTCCATCATTGAAAAAAGCTCAGAGGATTCTGCGATCAGATCGTCTGTATTGGCAATTTCAGGAAAGGGATCAATGGCAAGGTTGTCATCACGATCCACGGCACACGAGACCATTAAAAAGAAGCATAGTAACGCCGCAACGTTTGTGTTAAAGGTTGTAAGTTTCATAATAGTCAATTTTTCTAAAAGTCTACAGAGACCCCAAAGGGTTGCGTACAAAATTGAATTTTTCTGGGAAGAACAATTCAATGGCCAAATATCCTAATACAACGAGATATTCTAAAGCGACCAACCACAGGTTTTCATCAAAATTTGAATTTCCGTAAGCGGCGTAGCTAAGCATTACCGTCGCACTCCAAACAATAGGAAATCGATAACGTGTGAAAAGGCAAAGCAGTAAGGGTGTGGCAACGTACCAAGGATGAACGGTGGTGGAAAGCAGGAAGTAGGTAAATAAGCCAAAAACCATGGCCGTGAGAAGTTGTGGAAGCGATGTATTGTTTCGGAAAAAGGACAAAATTAATAGCACTCCAATAACGATAAGCGGAAGTATCTTTCCCACGCTTTCAATGATATTCCAACCTACGACTTGATATCCAATCCATCGAATAATGTAATAAATACTTGCATTGAATTCGAATTTTTGAAACCAAAGTGCGATGGTTTCAGAAAAGTTCTGTACAAACACTTCGCTGAGAAACGGGACGAATGTAATTAGGACTGTTAGCAAACAAATTCCGTAGAAACCAACGAGTCTCCAAAACCCCAGTGAACCGTTCTTTCGCTTCAGAAAATAATTGAAAAAGAGCGGAAGCAATAGCAACGGAAGCAGTTTTGTTGAAATGGAAAGCCCCCAAAATAGGGCCGAGAGCACCCATCTTCCTTGATATAAGAAATACAAACCCACCATGACAAAAAAGAGCATAACGCCTTCAAAATGAAGGTTTCCGGTTAGTTCAATAATGATAAACGGATTTAGAAAATACCAGAATATTGTTTTCTTCGGAAGTTGCAGCTGTTCCAATAGTTTTTTTCCGAAGAATAAAATACCAATATCGGCAGCGATGATACAACTACGCATCACGATCACAGCGCCGGTGATACTTTTTCCTGATACGAGCCCTGCCAACGCAAAGAACAATTGATTAACGGGTGGATAGTTGCTAAAATGTCCGGCATTGAGATCGCCCATTCCTTGGCGTAATAGGTCTGCTTGCGAAACGTGGGCGAGCTGCGATTCGAGCACGGTATCTACGGAAAAAAGATACGGACTAACCCCTTGCAGCGCCAAGCGTCCGTCCCAAATAAAACGATAGAAATCTTGAGAAAGGTTGGGGATCGCCGGCAACAATATGAGTCGGACGAGCAAGCCCAGTCCCGCCAACAACCAAAAAGACGTGCCGTATATTTTTATGAGTTGATGGGTGATGAAAAACAACCCTACGTAGAGCGTTATTAATTTAATAAAGTCACTCCGCTCAAGATGATAGGCAAAACTATAATAAAACACCACGCACAGTAGTCCGAATAACAATGGCATACGGTACATGGTGAACAATGCTTTCATTTTAATCTATCCATTCTGCGATAAAGAGGTTGGTATCTCTGGTACCGCCATTATTTCGGTTGGAAGAAAAGGCCAAATACTTTCCGTCGTTACTAAATACCGGGAAAGCATCAAAAGTTTCTCCGTGCGTGATGCGTTTTAGGTTCTTTCCATCAATATCGATCATGTATAAGTTGAACGGAAAACCACGCTCGGCTTCGTAATTGCTGGAGAAGAGAATCTTTTCACCGCTAGGATGGAAAAACGGACTCCAATTGGCGTTTCCTAGATTGGTAAGTTGCTTTAAGTTACTGCCATCTGCATTACATATAAACAACTCCATTTCGGTAGGTTGTACCAAGCCTTCGGCTAAAAGATCTTTATATTCTTTAATGCCTTCCGGCGTGGAAGGACGTGACGCTCTAAAAATAATCTTGCTTCCGTCAGGAGAAAAGAAGGCACCGCCGTCGTAGCCTAATTCATCGGTAATTTGTTTGACATCGCTTCCATCGATATTCATTGTATACAATTCGAGATCGCCACTTCGGGTACTTGTAAAAACAATTTTATCGCCCTGGGGAGATACCGTGGCCTCTGCGTCATATCCAGGTCGGTTGGTAAGTTGGCCGGTGATATTGCCTTCGAGATCTGCTACAAAGATGTCGAAACTATCATAGACGGGCCATACATAGCGACCATTTTTTCGAAGCGGAACTTCAGGACAGGCATCATTGTCTAAGTGGGTAGAAGCGTAGACAAAATGCTTGTTGTCCGGTAAAAAATAAGCACAGGTAGTACGCCCTTTTCCGGTGCTGATCATGGGAGGTTGTTCATTTTTGAAGACATCATCGGCATCCATCAAGAACATTTGATCACAACCGACGCCCCATTCAGAAAAATTCGACTGAAAGATCAGTTGTTGGTCATCAAAACTCCAATAGGCTTCGGCATTATCGCCTCCAAAGGTGACTTGCCGAATGTTCTTAAAATGAACTTCTTCGGGGTAGATCAAAGAATCAGTTGCCGTGTTGGTGGGCTCTTCTTTTGTTTCTGAAGGAGCTATTTTGTTGGTCTTCTGATCATTACAGGATAAAAACAGACAAATGCTGCAAAGGAGGAAAACTACTCTCATTTTTTACATTAATTTTGAGCAAAAATAATGATATGCGATTTCTTGTAATAGTTTTTTTAATAGTAATCTCGTCAGGTTGTAAAGAAAACAAACCTGAGCCGGTGACCATGAAAGAAGATGTTATGGCGCTGGCAAGTGATGCACTTAATGGAAGAGCTACCGGAACCGAAGGAGAACAACAAGCCGCTGAATATTTAGTAGGACGTTTTGAAGCCTTACGTCTAGCTCCCAAAGGCTTCAATAATAGCTACTTGCAAGAATTTACGTTTAGACCGTCGCAAAACCCGCATGAAAAAGCAGAGTATACGGGCATTGAATCTGATAGTACAACCACAGGTAGCAATGTGGTTGGGTATATTGATAATGAAGCCGCTACTACGGTGATCATTGGCGCCCATTACGACCATTTGGGCTTGGGCGGACAAGGTTCTTTGTATCGTGAAGGTCAAGCCATTCACAACGGTGCCGATGACAATGCCAGCGGGGTTGCCATTATGCTGAAACTGGCGGAAACATTACAAGCAAAGGAATTTCAAGATCAAAACTATTTATTTATCGCCTTTTCAGGGGAAGAGCTAGGGCTTTTGGGATCGAATTATTTTGTGAAGAATCCCACGATTGATCTATCGCAAGTCACTTATATGATCAATATGGATATGGTGGGCCGGCTGAACGAAGAACGTACCTTGGCGGTTCACGGTGTGGGAACGTCTCCCACTTTTAAGCAAACCCTATTTGCAAATAATGAATTTGACTTGAACCTCGCAGAACATGAAAGTGGTGTGGGGCCAAGCGATCATACGTCATTCTATTTAATGGACATTCCGGTATTGCATTTCTTTACCGGTCAGCATGAAGATTATCATAAACCCAGTGACGACGCCGATAAGTTGAACTACGAGGGCATGGAGACTATTTTTCAGTACATTACATCGATTGTTTCCGACCTACAGGACAATGGAAAATTAGCGTTCCGAAAAACAAAAAATGAAAGCGAAGAAGTACCGCGTTTTAAAGTAGCCTTAGGTGTTGTACCCGATTATTTATTTACGGGAGAAGGAATGCGAATTGATGGGGTAAGTGAAGACAAACCGGCGCAAAAAGCCGGACTCCAAAAAGGGGATGTGGTCGTACAATTGGGTGAACATGCCGTTACCGATATGATGAGCTATATGAAAGCGCTTTCTAAATTCGAAAAAGGGCAGGAAACCACGGTGCAGGTTCAGCGTGAAAACGATACGCTATCCATTGCTATCACGTTTTAAGTAGCCGTTCTATTCGGAAGCTTTAAGGGTATTGATCAAGCTTTCGATGTAAGACTTTTAAAGAATACAAATCCGAAGCCAATAAACAGCATCAGGTGAAACGGGAAGAGTCCGAAATCGCCTCCTTGATCGCCTACCACGAACGCACTGTACATTCCGAAGGCAAAATAGACCATCAACAACCCTTCCACGAACACACGTGGCGAGATCTTATCTTTCAAATATTTATTCCCCTTCCAACTATCGCGAATGTTGTTGATATTGAATTTAGGCGTTCTAATAAACTCACTTTTCTTCCCTAAATGACCTTCGATGACCGCGATACTATTGTGCAACGAAAAGCCCATAGCAATCGAGAAGAACGTAAAGAACATACCCGTGTAACGTAAAAAATTACGGATGCCACCGCCGTAAATGCTTTTAAAGGAAAACCAATAGCAGATAAAAAAGATGATGGTACTGATCACAAAAAAGCTCATCACGAAAAAGTACATTTTCAAATGCTCGTATTCGTTCTTGATATATAGCATCGGAATGCTTAAAATGGCGACGATCAAGATGTTTAAGAACATCGTACTATTCAATAAATGAATGATACTGTGAAGCTTTGTTTTAAAAGGAATGTGTTCGTTAGACAATACTTTCTTTGCCATTTTCTGAAAGTTTTCGGCCCCGCCCTTGTTCCAGCGAAATTGTTGTGATCGTGCTGCACTGATCACCACCGGAAGCTCTGCCGGTGTTTCCACTTCTTCCAAATACTTGAACTGCCATTGTTTTAATTGTGCCCGATAGCTCAAATCCAGGTCTTCCGTAAGCGTGTCGCCTTCCCAATTTCCGGCATCTTTAATACAGGTCTTGCGCCAAACTCCTGCGGTTCCGTTAAAATTGATAAAATGTCCGCGACTGTTTCGTCCTACTTGTTCTAATGTAAAATGTGCGTCCAGGGCAAACGCTTGCACCCGTGTTAGTAACGAGTAGTTCTTGTTGAGATGCCCCCAGCGCGTTTGTACTACACCGATCTTTTCATTTTTAAAATACGGAATGGTGCTTCTTAGCCAGTTTTTCTTCGGAAGGAAATCTGCGTCAAAGATGGCAATGAATTCTCCTTGAGCAGTTTTCAACCCCTCTTTTAAGGCTCCGGCTTTGAATCCGGTGCGGTTGGTACGGGTAATGTGCTTGATGTTAAGCCCCTGATCTTGTAATTGTGCAATGTGTCGTGCGGTTTGCTGAAGGGATTCGTCGGTAGAATCGTCCAGCACTTGAATTTCTAATTTATCGGAAGGATAGTCTAACTGCGCGATATTTTCTAACAAGCGTTCCATGACATACAACTCGTTATAGACCGGCAATTGTATGGTGACATACGGTGTTTCCGAAGGATTTTCAAGATCAAATAATGGCTCCGTTTCTGTATCAGACTTGCGAGCGCTGAGGTAGTTGAAAAGCAGGTTGAGTTGTGCCAGCGCGTAGAAAAAGATCAACAAAAGCGCAATGGAGTAAATAGCGATTATAATGGTTTCTACGATCATTTTTTGAGGCTGTATTTAAAGATCCATCCCAGTATCTTCACGCCGGCAAATATAGCACCTTTTACGGTACCGGACACTTTAGAAACACCAATTCTATTGCGGTACGGAACGGGGATTTCACCATATCGAAGCCCTTTTCTCAATGCTTTTAGCTGCATTTCTACCGTCCATCCATAGGTTTTGTCCTCCATGTTCAAATCTAATAAACAGGTATACCGAATGGCGCGAAACGGACCTAAATCGGTGAATCGCGACCCAAAAAATAAGCGCATTAAGAACGTCGCCAGATCGTTTCCAAATCGCTGCGGAAAGGTCATCGCTCCGGCCTCCCGTAAATGAGCGACCCGTGCACCGATCATCAGATCTTTTTCTTCTGCAGCAATAGGAGTCACAAGGGCTGTGAGATATTCCGGGTAGTCACTATAATCACCATCTAAGAACACAATAATATCAGGATTTAAAGAGTGGTCGGAAATGTAGTGCATTCCTTTCAAGCAGGCGTAGCCATACCCTTTTTGATCTTCACGGCAAACGGTAGCTCCTGCTTTGGCTGCCATGACACCAGTTGCATCTGTAGAGCCATTATCCACAACAATGATCTGTGCTACTTCCGAAGGGATTTCCTGTATTACTTTCGAAATACTTTCCTCTTCATTAAAAGCGGGGATGATCACAATGATGTGAGGCGAAAGTGGCATAGTGTATTAAAATTTCAGCGCAAGTTACACTAATTGACGTGATTCATAAGATCTATGTCGGTTCCCAGCAATACATCCTTTCCTTCAATTCTTCCTTTTCGAGGTCCGTCTTCCAGTTTCAGAACGCCTCGGGGACACACAGCAGAGCAGATACCACAGCCCACACAGCTGGAGCGGACGATATTTTCTCCTTTTTGCGCATAGGCGCGTACGTCAATTCCCATTTCGCAATAGGTGGAGCAATTTCCGCAGGAAATACATTGTCCGCCATTGGTTGTAATTCGGAATCGTGAAAACAAGCGTTGTTGAAAGCCTAAGATTGCTGCCATAGGACACCCGAAGCGGCACCACACCCGACTTCCGAAGATGGGGTAAAAACCAACGCCAATCACCCCACTAAACATGGCGCCAATGAGAAATCCGTAGCCTTTCCGCAGTTGATAGGCATCAAAAAAGAATAGTTTCCACGGAGTGCTGAAATAGGTAAATAACAAGATACTTAGCACGATCACAAAATAACCGATTGCACCGTACTTGGCATCTTTTGCCAGTTGTTCTCTGCGGAACAGCATGGCCCATCCAAAAACGAGGGTAAGAAGGCCGATAACAAACCAAATAAAGAATTCTTTAGAGATCCAGAGATTGTCAAAAAAAGAAACCGAGGCTCCTTCAGCAACTGTTACTTTTTGACCTTCAGGACCGTCAAGGACAAAGGTGGCGGCTTCTCCACGACGTACTTCTTTTAGAGCAGCACTGTTTTCTACTTCGGAAACCACATAAAAAGGAATCGATATACCTTCTGTGTTGGAAAGTCTTGGGGGTGCTTCTGAAGCTTCTTTATTGATAAAATAAACGGCGGTCGCGTTGGCTTCTTGAGCATTGCGAACTCTTTCGTGCAACGGCTTTCCTTCGAGTGCACTGATAAAGACCGCATGGTTTTCAATGGGGCTGTATTCCGAAAGAGAATCTGATTCATTTTGTCTGAGATATGAAAACACCACAGCCGTAGTCATAACGGTGACAAAAACAACGACGCTGTGAACCACCCAACGCTCTACTTTCCAGGCAAATTGGCTTTTATCGGAAAGATGGCGAAACGGATCTCCGGCCGTCTCTGCGAGTCCGCCGCAACCACATACCCAGCTACAATACCAACGTTTTCCGTACTTGTAGGTGAGAATGGGTGTGATCACAAAGACTGATATCACTCCAAAGATCAACATGAGGAGCCCAATGGTTCCGGCACTTATAAATTCATCGATCTTATAGCCTGCGAATAATTCGTAATTAAGGGGCCAGATGTTCTTGAAATCGTAATAGGGCAGTTGTAGTGCGACTAAAAATTCAGGGATGAGAAACGCAAAAGACAATTGAAAGAACATCACTGAGAACGTCCGTATCACCTCATAACGATTGTGGCGGTATTTGTAAATAAATTTTATTCCGAAGATAAGAATTGCTAGCGTGTAGAGCGTTCCGTAAACAAACCATTGCGAGGCCGGATTGCCGCTGATCAACCGGCTCAACGGATCAAATAATGCGATGAGCCCCTTATTGTCACCTTCGGTTACAAGTCCTAAATACTGCGGAAACCAATAAAGTACCACATAAAACAGCGTCAATACAATACCCAACGCCCATGCCCAAAACCCTCGTGAGGAAAGAGACTTGAAATAGACCCCATGGTTTTTAATGCCCGCATGTTCATTTGCATAGGCTGCGCGCGTAAATAGGAGTACGCCAACTGTCATGAGCAGAAGCGATGCCGTGAGCCAGATTGCTTTGTGAGGCAGGGACACGTTCATTAAAAATAGTGCGAGAATACCAAGACCGATGATCCCGATGACCGTTGCGATCTTTTGTTGAAGATTGATGGTTTTTGGAGGTTGTCCGGTAAGGGATAGGTCGCGTTGAAAGGTACTCATGGGTTATGCGGTTATGGTTGCGTTGGTCATAAATTTCTTCTGAATCAAAGAATGATATTGGGTATAAAACTCAGGATCGAAATTGGCTTGTGACAGGTGTTGAATAACCTCATCGATAGATCGTTTTTCTTGAAGCCAACGATCAAAAACCTCATGTCGCATCCGAATGCCAAAAGTGTTCACTCCTAAAAATTCACGAGATCTTCGATGATAGGCAAAGGTGATACAGATTTCTTTGTTGGGATGTTTCCAGTGAAAGTGAACCTCATCTTCGCTTTTCTTTTTTTCTGAAAACACCCAGCCGTAGGTTTGATATTCGATATCAAAGAATTTCGCTGAGTTAAACCAATGTCCGGGTTGGTAGGTAGTGGGGTTTCCACAGAGGGTTTGGGCCACCGTTTTACCCATAATCCTTCCGGTATACCAAACCGCCTCTACCGGAGGTCTTTTGCCAATAGCGTTTCGTTGCTGGGCACAATCGCCAATGGCATAGACGTTGGGGATGTTGGTTTCCAAATGTTCGTTGACAAGAATGCCGCGATCGGTTTCAATATCGCTGGTTTCTAAAAATTTTATGTTGGGAGTGACCCCGGTTGTAATGCCAACAAGGTCACAAGGGATTTCGGTTCCTTTATTAGTAACTACTGCTCTTACATTACCTTCGTCATCGCCTAGAATTTCTTTTAGCTCGGTGTGATGCTGCATGTCCACCCCATGTGAAGCAATGTGTTCCGAGAGCATCTTTGCTTCCGGAAGGGGTAACGTGCCTGTCCAAAAAGCACCCTCTCTCACAAGAAAGCTCACTTCGATATCGCGGGTTCGTAGCATTTCTGCGAGTTCCACGCCTATAAGTCCGCCGCCTACGATTACCGCTCTTCGGCAAACATCTTTATTAGGAGCGTTTTGTTCTAAGTTTTCTAAGTCTTGTTTTGTTACTAGTCCTTGAACCCCTTTAAAGTTGAGTCCGGGCCAATCGAAGGTGCGGGTAGTGGATCCAGTCGCTAAGATTAGTATGTCGTAGGAAATAGGTTGCCCTTTTTCTAAGTCCAGTTTTTTTTCTTTCGTATGAACTCGAGTCACGTAGTCTTGTATGAGATCAATCCGATTTTTCTTCCAGAAGTGAGGTTCATAGGGTTCAATATCTTTCCAGCGCATATGTCCCATGTAGACATACATTAAGGCAGTTCGAGAGAAAAAATGGGACGCTTCAGAAGAGATAATAGTAATCTTTTTATCGCTTAGTTTTCGGATGTGACGGGCTGCCGTTACTCCGGCAATTCCGTTTCCAATAATAACAACGTGCTCCATAGAAAGTTTGTAATTGACGGTTATGTCGTACAACAAGGTACAAACATTACAGCAGTTCTTCCGAAGAAATAAAAAAGTAATTTGCTGTAAGGTCTTCTAGTCCTCCAAGACAGAATGTTCCAAATCAATAGGTATGAAACCGATTCTTTTCGTTTTGGCGTTGTTGCTTTCTTCTGTGTCATTGAAGGCACAAGATCTCACTCGGTTTTTTGATTCAGCCGATGCGTTTTTTGCTACGTATGTTTCAGACGGGCGTATTGATTATAACACATTAGTAGCACAACCGGAACCACTGAATACCCTCATGGAGCAATTGGCAACCATCAAGGTAATCCCTGCCAATGAAACAACGTATAAGGCGTTTTGGATCAATGCGTATAATCTAGCAGTGATTCAAGGGATTGTAAGTGCCTATCCGTTAGCCTCACCGCTGGATAAAGAAGGATTTTTTGATCAAACCTTGTATGTTATTGGAGGAATGAAGCTTACCCTAAACGACATGGAGAACAAGAAATTGCGAGATCGATTTCATGACGCACGAATTCATTTTGTATTGGTGTGTGGCGCCAAAGGGTGTCCGCCATTGATCGCCGAGGCATATCGGCCAAAAAAATTGGAGACACAGCTACGTCGTCAAGCAACAAAAGCTCTAAACAATGATGCTTTTATCAAAGTTACGACTTCAGAGATATATGTCTCCGAAATTTTTAAATGGTATCGCAATGATTTTATCAAAGAGGCGCCTTCTATCATTTCCTACATCAATCAATTCCGAAAGAAACCCATCAATACAACACTCACCTTGAAGCATTATCCCTACGATTGGTCCCTAAACGAAAAATAGTTTGAGCATCGCTGTTTTTTGTATTTTAGAGCTGTGCTAGCGATTTCTCTTCGAACCGTATTTGGGCTTCTTCTACTGTTGTTCTGGCAGTGTGAAGAAACCGTGATTTCAGAAAAGATCAATGGAATTAGTTTGGTTGCTACAGGCGATTCGTTATCTAGAAATCAGGTGAAGCCGGTTGTAGCGATGCACGCAAATTACATCGCTATCATGCCGTTTGGCTTTATAAAGGAAACAGCTACGCCGGAAATCGTTTTTAATAGGAATAGGCAATGGTATGGTGAAACTTCGGAAGGTGTGGCGCAATATATTCAACTGCTTCACGAACATGGTTTTGAAGTAATGATGAAACCACAATTATGGATAGGTCACGGAAACTATACCGGGCATATGAAAATGCCATCTGAAGCAGCATGGAAAGAACTAGAAGCCTCCTATCGGGACTTTATCTTGGAGTTTGCAACGGTTGCAGAAACTTCTAATGTAGCGATGCTTTGTATCGGTACCGAGTTGGATCAATTCATTCAGGAACGGCCGGAGTATTGGAATAGACTTATCGAAGAAATTAAAACGGTTTTTTCCGGTAAGTTAACCTACGCCGCCAATTGGGATGAATATTCGAGAGTGCCCTTTTGGGATCAGATGGATTTTATTGGTGTAGACGCCTACTTTCCGGTTTCTGAAGAAGAAATTCCAAGTTTGTCGGTTGCCAGAGCTGGTTGGCAACCTTGGAAAAGCGCGTTGCAGGCTTTTTCCGAAACCTCAAAGCGTCCTATCCTTTTCACCGAATATGGATATAGAGACATCACCTACGCCGGCAAAGAACCGTGGGCATCCCATCGAGAAGGAGTCACCGTCAATGCTGATGCGCAGGTGACCCTACTCACTTCCTTGTATGAGGAATTATGGTTAGAACCATGGTTTGCAGGGGGATTTCTTTGGAAATGGCATCCCACACACCATAGAGTCGAGCGTTGGACAGAAGGGCAATTCTCTCCTCAGAAAAAGCCTGCTGAAGACGTGATACGATCGTATTACAAAGAATTCTAACGATTTTCTTTCATCGCCGCTAGATAGTCCTTTGCAAGTGCTGTTTTTTGTTGTTCAGTGAATACCTTTCCGGAAAGCTGAAAGAAGGTTTGCTCTTCATCTTCCAAATGATGTTCTACTTTTTCGCACAACTGCTTTGCGTAGGTAAGCCAAGCGGGTGAGTCCATATCGGTTTCATCAATCTTTTCGATCAATTCATCCATTTCATGATGTTCGGCAATGCCGTGTCGCGCGTGCTGTTGCATCATGTCATTATCAATTAATGGTGAATAGAAATGTCGCTCTTCGGCATCAGCATGGATCTGTAATTCATGCTTCAGTTTTTCCCACATTTCCTTGCGTCCCTTTGATTCTCCGGAAGTAGAAGTTACCAGGCGACACAATTCGCGTTGTTTGTCATGATCCTTTCGGATCGCTTCGTAAATATTCATGGTTGGTAATTTTTTCTGAAATTACAACCAATCTTTGAGTGGGTTTGTTTAAAAAATCCTAAAATTTATTTGTCGAAGATCGCCTGAACCGCCATTGGAGTCTTGTCGAGGTCCTGACTTTTAATATGCTTGCAGTAATAATTGTAGAGTTCTTCCGGGGAGGCACCTAGAGCTTTTTTGAGGTAAATCATATAGAAATGATACTGCAGCGTGGCAATCCCTTTTTCACGATAGAGTCGGGCAGAAGTTATCAACCAATAAGGAAGTACAGTAAATTGTTTTTCGCGATACAATTGATTGATGAAAATAATATCCTCATAAATAATATACTCCTCTTCATAACCGCCGATGGCGTCAAATAATGATCGCGTCACGAAAATACTTTGATCGCCACCGCGACACGCGCGCCAATTAAACCGTGTTAACCATCCTGCCAATTGTAGCCATGGGTGTTTGCTGTCAAAACGCATACGAAAACAACCCGCTTCATTACCCGCTTGTACTGCCGTTGTGATATGACGGTCGAAATGGATCGGAGGATACGAATCTACGTGCAGAAAGTATAAAATAGTTCCGTTTGCCTTGGAGGCACCCATGTTCATTTGTCGGGCACGGCCTTTTTCCGAAGAAAGAATTCGTAACGGTATTGTGGAATGAGCCATAACTTCTTCCGCACGCTTACGAGTGCCGTCAGTACTGTGGCCATCTACCACTATAATTTCAGAAATACGAGCTGCGTCACCGGCACGCATGAGATAGCGTAAAATAGGAGCAATTCGTTGTGCCTCGTTAAATACAGGAATGATGATACTGATCATTAGGTAAACTTACGAAAATTAGCCTTGGAAGGTTTTACTTTATTGTTTGTTTAGAGACCAGTCGTACTCTTTGTACTGAAGCGGTACTCGCGGATTGATTTCTACAGCGCTATATTGATTGATAAATTGAATAACATTCGTCTTTCCATCTACTTTATAATCATTCTTATACCAATCAAAAATCGAACTCACTTTCGGTTTGTTGGCGGTAATATCGTTTTTGTCACTATTGATAAATTCTGAAGTGGCACGGTCTAGTTGCTCGTTAATTTCGGCAGCCGTATACGCTTCTCGAAGAAGCTTTGGACACGACATGGAAGCACAATTGATAGCAAAGTGAATTCGTGGTTCATTCATCTTCCGAAGAATTCCATTTTCAATACCGCCTAAGGATAGTTCTCTATTTCCAACGGGCACGATTCCTTTGGTCCAAGCACCATCAATATCTTTAATACTTTCTACCGGATAATTGTCTAAAATCAAATCTACCGTATAGGCATTGTATAAATTAATGTAATACGCCAATAGTTCTTGAACGCTCCAATCATTGGTAGGATCATAAGCCGATAGTTCTTTGAGATATGCATTAAGTTGGGCGCGGTCTTTTTGCATGCCCTTGTAATCTACAAGACCCTGATTGTCAACGTGTTTTTTTAATAACGCATCCCATGCACTATGATCCACATTTTCCGCAGAATTTGCTGTAGATGAGGTAAGATTTTCTTCTACTTTTTTGGTAGGTTGCCCTTGACTCGAAATTCCTGCAGCCGATAATAGGTTACAACTTTGAAGTGTCATTGCGGCTAGGCAAAGTAATAGTAGGTGTTTCATATATTTCATGGTGGTCTAATTTAAGATACATACGTAGTCGGAAAAATATGAGTTTCCTTAATCGTATATTCTTAAAGATACCGTCTAGAAATGGGTAAAAAGAAATCCTTAACAGCCTTTTGGCGTAAATTGGCAAAAGTTTAGCAACAACCGCCGCCGTCGTAGTGATAGGTGCTCTCGCTAATGAATATATCATCACGTTTTAAGTCACCTAGCGCCTTTGCCGTTTTATCGCAAACAGCCAAAGGTTGATTTTTCAACAGTACATGGCCTTTTTTATCATCAAAATAATCGTCTGTACCATAATAGATCGCTGCTTTTCCGGTAAAGATGCAGGGGCCGTCTTCGGGCATGGGATCTTTTATAGCCGCTACTTCAATCGATTCAATATAAATGAGCTCGTTCGTAGGATACTGTTTTGGATCGAGAATACGGTACGGCTTTCTGGCACGAATTTCTATGGTTCCGAAACCTACGTCGGTAAGTGCTTTTACATAGTCCTTGATGGGCAAGCTTCCGCTGAGACACAAGGCTCTTAATCGGTCGTCATTCCGAAGCGTTTCGTTCATCTCCTGTTCGCAAGTTGGGTCGCTCATTACCAAGCGACCGTGAGGCTTCAGCACGCGATACATTTCTTCAATAGCACGTTTCAGATCTTCCTCCTTAAAGATATTGAACAAGCAATTCTGAGCGGCAACGTCAATGGAATTGTCAGCCACCGGAAGATGCAAGGCGTCCCCTTTTTTCAAAGCTACAAAATCACTGGAGAACCAAGGATTACTCGCTTCTGCTTCTATAAAATTCTTCCGAGAGGCTTCTAGCATTTCGTCTACCACGTCAACGCCAATAACACCCTCTTTTTGTCTGCTGAAATACGCAAATTGCAATAACTCCATACCGCCGCCTACGCCTACGTATAGAATTTTCGGATTATTGGTTAGGTCGCGAGCATGTACCGTGCTTCCGCAACCGTAATTCATTTCTTGCATGATCTTCGGAATAGACAATCCCGGTAATTCCCAAATGGGGTTTGTCGTGCAACAGAGTCCGACATCCGGCGTCAATGCAGCATCCTTATAAACATTGTGGGTAGTTTCTAAATAGCTCATGGAAAGAAGATTATAATTGTTGGATCAATTCAGTAAAAAGGGTAATCATATGCGGTTCTGCTTTGGCGGCCATGGCCATGATGTCGGCGATGTCAACAGGTTCTAAATTGTCGGGATCACATTCGTCAGTAAGTACAGAGACTGCGGCGACCGGAAGCTGTAAATGGTTCGCAACAATGATCTCGGGTACCGTGCTCATTCCTACCGCATCGGCACCAATGATCTTTAAATAGCGATATTCTGCGCGCGTTTCCAATTGAGGGCCTACCACGCTTGCATAAACGCCTTTGTGAAGCGTTATGTTATGTTGTTGTGCAATCGATTCGATTTTTGAATTCATCTCTGGATCATACGGAGCGCTCATATCTACAAATCGTTGCCCTAGTCGTTCCACACCTTTAAAGGCAAGCGGTGAACCGTCCTGTAAGTTGATATGATCGTCAATAAGCATGATCTCCCCTTTATTAAAGGAAAGATTTACCGCGCCACTTGCGTTGCTCACTAACAGTTTTTCGATCCCTAGCTTGTGCATCACTCGTACCGGAAAAGTGACATCTCTAAAGGAATAGCCTTCGTAAAGGTGAAAGCGCCCTTGCATTAAGATCACTTTTTTTCCGGCTAAGGTTCCAAAGATGAGCTTTCCTTGATGAAATTCAACCGTAGCGGTAGGAAAGTAGGGGATATGATTGTAGCTCATTTCCGCCTCGATTTCTACTTGTTCTAAGATTTGTCCAAGACCGGTGCCAAGGATGATGCCTATTTGCGGACTGCCAAAGCCACGATCTTTCAGAAAAGCAACCGATTCGTTAATGTATTTTTCCATGAAATATGTTTAATTAAAAGAATTGTCTAAATGCTCAGGAAGCAAGTGTTGTAATGCCTCGATATGCCGAATATCGCTAAAATAATCAATATCGTTCCGTTCTTCTAGTTGGGTTACTACCACTTCTTTCAAATCTTCTAGAGTGTCTTGTAATACGGTGTCTGTTCCCCAGTTTTTATGCTGAAAGAGCTCAGGAATCATTTGCTTCATTCCCAATAAATAATAGCCGCCGTCCTTTGCCGGTCCAATGACTACTTCCGAAGCATCTAACGCATTGAACGCCTGTTTCAGATCGTTTTGATCGAGATCGTACATATCACTTCCAATGATGATCACTTTCTCGTAGCCAGCCTGAAATAAGTCGGTAAAGGCCTGTTGCATACGCGCTCCCAGATCGGTTCCTTGCTGTGCTTTCTTTCGGTAGATCTGTTCGTTCCAGAGGTCGTTGGTTCTAATCTTTTCCGAATAGAATACATATTTATCGACCTCGAGTTTTTCTGTAACGGTTGCCGTGTGCTTCAATAGAAAGGTATAAATGTCTAAAGCTGATTGATCCCCCACCGTTACTGCCAAGCGCGTTTTCACTTTGCCAAGCTCCGGATTTCGTGTAAAGATCATCAAGGCGTTTTTATGTGAGGGAAGCTGAACATTAGAAGTGCCTTCTTCATGCTGTTCATTTCTGGTATCTTTTAGTGCCATATTACTTATTGTCTAAAATGATGGTTCCATTGGTGAGCCAGCGACTCCAATTTTTTGAGTATCCGTGAATACTATCAGTTTTTTGATCTCTGGAATTTACGACAGGATACCCCTTGTTTTTCCATTCAAAGATACCACCGTATAGATTTTCTACCTGAGTATAGCCGGCTTTTTTCAATTTTTCAGATATGGTTTCAGAACGAATTCCCAAGGAACAATACACCACGATAAATTGGTTTTTATTCGGAAGGATTGTAGCAAGCTTTTCTTCGGAAAATTCAGAAAATCCTATAAATGTAGCGGCTTCAATATGGCTAATCTCATATTCCTTCCATTCTCGTGCGTCTAGAAGTACTACCGAATCATTTTGCTGAAACATTCTCAGTTCTTCTACCGAAATATAAGGTACGCTTCGGGTGTTATACCGCTCCAAAAGTTCTTGCAATGCGGTCTGGCCTGCCCCTTGCAGGGCGGTCAATAAAAAAGCTATGGAAACTAAAAACTTCATATACTCATTGGTCTCATTCTACATTCTGCCTTACAATCTAATTCCAAATCCCTGTAATCCCGTTTCCACAGGGGGAAGGATCTCTGTGTTGTCCCAAATCCCGGTGAGGATGGTTCGGGCGTATTCCGGCGGTAGCGGTGCCTCGTTCATCAGGCGATGTGTGCGCAGGTGATCGTATTCAAGTGTATGGTGTTGGTATGAAAACGTTCCGTTCGCATCGTCCAGTACAGCGTACCACACTTGTGGCGTGCCATCATTAGGCGGCATGCCTATGACGCCGGGATTGAGCCACGTCTTTCCGTTTTGTTCATCCTTGAATGGGAGTCCGCAATGCCCTGCAATGATCACATCGCTTTCGCTAGCCAATACAGAGCGTTCTTTGGTTTCCCAAGAAGTCGATTTAAAAATATAGTCAGCTACGTCAAACCATGAGCCATGAACCACCGTCGCTTTTTTCCCGGCATAGCTAAACTGAATATGATCCGGCAACGTATTCAAATATGCATAAGACTGCGGAGATAGCTTACTTTGTGCATAAGGATACCATTGTTGCGAAAAGCTGTCACAACGCGATCCCTTTCTGAATTCACAACCACAGTCGGTAGCACCATCGCGCAATTGGATTTCCACATTCCCTAAGATGCTTTTTGCTCCCCACAATTGGAATAACTGCAGTGTTTCTTCCGGCTGGGCGCAATAGCCTATAATATCACCGGTACAAATGCAATTCTCGGCAGGAATATCAAGGGTTTCTGCAATGCGTTTTAGAGCTTCCAGCGCTTGCAAATTGCTGTACACCCCACCAAAGAGCAGTACTTTCCCTGAAACGGTTCCCAACGATATTATTTTTTTATCCATATCGGTAGTAAATAAAGTATAAAACAACTAAGAATCCCCCAAAGGTTCACCCACAAAAGCGGAGCATATTTTCCGGAGGTAAATAATAATTCCCTCGGAAACAATTCCAACACGAGCAATAACCCAAAAAACAAGCCACATCCTACACTCAAGTAAAAACTTACGGAAGGTGCCTTGAGTTTCCAACAACAGAACACCGGAGTGAGTCCGATGACCATCGTTCCGGAAATGGTGGTGGCGCTTAAAATTTCAGCTTCCAAAAATACAGGAATGGTACCAATCACGGCAATCCCAACCATGGCAGCACGCCCAAAGGTTAAATTTTTACCCATATGCAGATCTACCGACAACAATTTTGAAAAAGACGAAAAGGTAGAGTCTAAGGTAGAAGCGGCTGAGGTGATCATAATAAAATTTATGACCAATAAAATTGTAATTCCGAAGGCTTTTCCAACTTCTACGGCGGCTTGACCTTCCATTCCTTGACTTTGGGCATACACTCCAATCAAGCTGAATAGAAAGATACATCCTGCCCCGAGCGCACTTGCCCAAAGAAAACTTTTTCTTGTGATCTTCGGATGGGTTATAAAGCCTCGGTCTGTAAGCACGGGATCGTGAAATGGATAACTAAACGATTGTAAAACGGCTGCCAATAACAGATTTAGTCCTGTATCAAAGCCCCACGTTCCGGAAGCGGCTATTGTTTCCGAAGAAAAATCAGGAGCCGAGAAAATAGTGCTCAGAATGACCATGAGAAGGATGGTAAAGAGCACCATTTGAATTACATCGGTAAAGATAGAACTGCTCAAGCCGCCCTTTAAAGCATACAGAAGCGTTAGTGCTGTAAAGACCAATATTGCTGCGTAATAGGCCGTCGTTCCCATGTCCCCGAAATACGTGCCAATGACCATGGTATTGCTCCACACTTCGTTGAATAATCGAATAACGATCAAAAATGAAAATAGCGCCATGGCCCCTTTTCCAAAGCGTTGTGTGAGAAATTGATGAATACTCTCAAACCCACCTTTGGTACGAAGCTGATAGATGATGATGCCTGCAACCGCGAACGATAAATAATATCCTGCATATGCCAAGCCGCCCACCCATCCAAATTCGAGACCGAGGTTGGCGGCATTGGTAATGCTTTTCGCAAAGATCCAAGAAATGATCAAGCTTCCGGTGAGCATCCAGGCATTGGGTTTTATTTTTCCCTGCGCCGCTTGAAAAAATTGCGCAGGGGTTTTGGCCCAAGGAGATAACCAAAAAAGGAGTCCGCTTGAAGCCACCACTAAGATCCATTGCCAGGATAACATACTCATTTGCTTTGTACTTACTTATTCATCCCACCAAACGGGAGCATTGATACTATTGCCATTCGTTGCCGCTGCCGCCGCTGCATAATTTTCTGCATTCAGCGCTTCTTCTTCTGCGGGATAGGGCATCCTTACCGGGATGAGTCCGTCATTCAAACTTGCCTGTACAGGGCGTAATTGGGGATATCCGGTTCTTCGGTACTCTACCCAACCTTCGTAACTATTGATGGTATTTGCGATCCACTTTTGGGTAATAATTTGTTGCAGGGGTTCCGTTCCCGCAGCATCATAGGCCGCAGGACCTGTTAAATAAGCTGCCGGAAGCGGTGTGCCCCAATAGTCGAAAGCCAATTGCACACCGGTTTCATACAATTGTCGTGCATTAGCAGTTATGAGTCCGCGTTCCGCTGCTTCCGCTAGGCAAAAATAGGTTTCCCATGCCGTCATAAAGTTGGCGTCGAGTAGGGCAGTATTTTCACGGAAAATGGTTCCGGCCAGCGAATATTCTGCTAGTTCAATCGAGGTAGAAGAAGCATCAATTCCATTGATTAGACCGTTATATTCTTCGGAAGTAGCATTTTCGAACGGTCGAAACAATACGCCGATCCTAGGATCTTCTAGACCAATCATAATATCTTCCATGGTTTCCGAAAGCACAAAGTTGTTAAAATCCCCAATACGCAATTGCGCTAACCGGAAGTTATTAGGTTCGGTATTCGTGAAATTGAAGATTGCGTTCTGTTCGTTGGTGCTAATAAAATTTCCTTCGGAAAAAATGGCTTGTAATTCGCCCGCAACATTTTCCTTTTCAGAAATACGAAGCAGGTGTTTGATCTTTAGTGAATTTCCGAAGCGAACCCAACCTTCCAAATTTCCGTTAAAGAGAATATCCCCTTCCAATGCGATTACGTCATCATAGTTTTGAAGCGCTTGAATACCGCGATTCAAGTTATCGATAATGCCTTGGTCTTGTAGGTAAATAGCGCGCTGCGAATCATACGGTGGTCGAACAATACCGCCGGTTCCGTTAAAGGCTTCGAAATAGGGAACGTCTCCGAAAAGATCTGTAAGTCCGCCAGCCAAATACGCTTTCATGAT
>CEVM01127911.1_pt1 | contig 54975 bp, 47 predicted proteins | sample 531481 | NCBI WGS metagenome assembly CEVM01 (sample SAMEA2623649, study PRJEB7988) | marine metagenome | biome: marine biome (ENVO:00000447); feature: mesopelagic zone (ENVO:00000213) & marine oxygen minimum zone (ENVO:01000065); material: "saline water (ENVO:00002010), including plankton...
GAAAGCTTCATCAGCATCGTCTTTTTCTACCGGAATAGAGTTGGCGTCAATGGTATTTCCAGAGGTATTGACAGAAATATATCCTCCCGCTTGTTGAATGCGATCAAAGGCCGTACGATCTACCACTAGATCCTTGATCACCGGAAACGCTTTTGCGCGCCAAGGTTCGATCACTACGGTATCACCATCATTAAAACTACGCATGTGCAACTGACAGGTGGTAATATGACGTTTCGGGCCGTGTGGGCGCCCATTGATCTGCAAGCTACAGCTTCCGCAGATTCCTTCACGACAATCGTGGTCGAATTCTACAGGATCCTGCCCATTCTCAATGAGGTCTGCGTTCAATACATCCAGCATTTCTAAAAAGGACATATCCCCATCGACATCATTTACCTGATAGGTTTCCAAACTTCCTTTTGCTTGTGCATTCTTTTGACGCCAAATTTTTAAAGTCAGCTTCATAACAATCCGCTTTTATTTATAACTACGAGTTTTTACCTCGATGTTTTCGTAATTTAATTCTTCTTTGTGCAATACGGCCTCACTGGGTGTTCCTTTGTATTCCCAAGCGGCGACGTACATAAAATTCTCATCATCTCGAAGCGCTTCTCCCTCTTCGGTTTGATATTCTTCTCTAAAATGCCCTCCGCATGATTCATTTCTATGCAGCGCATCTTTAGCAAACAATTCTCCTAATTCTAAGAAATCGGCCACGCGACCTGCTTTTTCAAGCTCTTGGTTCATTCCGTCCATTTCGCCCGGCACACGAACATTCTCCCAAAATTCTTCTCGTAATTCTTGAATTTCGGCAATCGCTTCTTGAAGCCCTTGTGCATTTCTAGACATGCCAACTTTATTCCACATGATCTTTCCAAGTCGTTTGTGGAAATGATCTACCGATTTGGTTCCATTGTTATTGACCAACTTCTGAAGGCGCTCTCGCACTTCACGTTCCGCTTGTTCAAATTCGGGAAGCTCCGTAGAAATGGCACCGGTACGGATATCGTCCGCCAAATAATCACCAATAGTATAGGGAAGAACGAAATAACCATCGGCCAAACCTTGCATCAAGGCCGAAGCTCCCAATCGGTTGGCACCGTGGTCACTAAAATTCGCTTCTCCAGTAGCATAACAGCCCGGTATCGTGGTTTGTAAATTGTAATCTACCCAAATCCCTCCCATGGTGTAATGGACTGCAGGATAAATTTTCATTGGCGTTTTATATGGGTTTTCATCAACGATCTGTTCGTACATCTGGAACAGGTTTCCGTATTTGTTTTCGATCGCTTTTTCGCCTAATTCGCGTATTTTGTCTTCGGAAGGGTTCTCGATTTTCTGAATTTCTGCCGCTTCTTTTCCGTAACGCATAATAGCGGAAGCAAAATCCAAGAATACTGCTTCTCCTGTCTTATTCACACCAAACCCAGCATCACATCGCTCTTTTGCGGCTCTGGAAGCCACATCACGTGGCACCAAGTTTCCGAAGGACGGATAGCGACGCTCCAAATAATAATCGCGATCCTCTTCTTTTAACTGCGTAGGTTTTAGCTTTCCTTGTTGTATAGCTTCTGCATCTTCTTTTTTCTTCGGAACCCAAATCCGACCGTCATTCCGAAGGGATTCAGACATCAACGTCAATTTTGACTGATGATCTCCCGACACTGGAATACAGGTAGGGTGGATCTGCGTATAACAAGGATTTGCGAAATAAGCACCTCGTTTGTGAATTTTCCACGATGCCGTTACATTACTCCCCATCGCATTGGTAGAGAGATAGAAAACGTTTCCGTATCCACCGGAAGCGATTACCACCGCATGCGCTGAATGCCGTTCAATTTCTCCAGTCACTAGGTTTCTGGCGATGATCCCACGGGCTTTTCCATCAACAATCACCAAGTCCAACATTTCGTGACGCGTAAAACTTTGGATCTTCCCGCGGTTGATCTGTCGGTTCATCGCAGCATATGCTCCTAACAACAATTGTTGTCCGGTTTGTCCTTTCGCATAAAACGTTCGTGATACTAATACCCCACCAAAGGAGCGGTTGTCTAGGAGTCCGCCGTATTCTCTTGCAAAAGGAACTCCCTGTGCGACACATTGATCGATAATATTGGCGGAAACTTCCGCAAGGCGATATACATTTTCTTCACGGGAACGATAGTCGCCCCCCTTGATCGTATCGTAAAAGAGGCGGTAGGTAGAATCCCCATCGCCTTGATAGTTCTTCGCAGCGTTAATTCCCCCTTGTGCAGCAATAGAATGGGCACGACGCGGAGAGTCTTGATAACAAAACGTTTTTACATTGTAGCCCAATTCTGCTAAGGTGGCAGCGGCACTTCCGCCGGCCAAACCTGTTCCTACCACGATCACATCGATGTTTCGCTTGTTGGCAGGATTAACGAGGTTAATATCGTTTTTATGTTTTGTCCACTTATCTGAAAGCGGTCCACTAGGTACATGAGATTCTATTTTCGACATAATCGCTCTTTTTAGTGTGGAAGTTGATTAAAATGATGGTAGAGGGCAATAAAAATAAAACCTACCGGAATGGCTACCGCGTAGAATTTGGTAAACCCTTTGATGGCTTTAGAATATTTGTTGTTCCATCCCATGGTTTGGAAGGAAGAAGCAAAGCCATGCCATAAGTGAAAGATCAGCAACACGAACGCCAAACAATACAAGCCTACGCGCACGGGGCTTTCAAACTTGTGTACTAATTCAGGATAGTATCGAGATTCCATAGCTTCGTTGACATCTACATATTTATAAATGATTTCCGGCACCCAAAAATCATAAAAGTGTAGCCCTAGAAAAGCGAGGATTACAAGTCCTGAAATGATCATATTTCGCGATGCCCAACTAGAATTGGCACTACCCCTGTATTTTTTATAACTGTGAACACGCGCTCGGTTGTTCTTGATCTCTAAAATGATTCCCATTACAAAGTGAAAGATGATCCCCAAGATCAATACCGGTTGTAATGCGAATTGCACCAAACCATTGGTTCCCATGAAGTGCGACCACTCGTTAAATGTATCCGGTGATACGACTGAGGAAAAATTTATGGTAAAATGTTGTGCTAAAAATACTACAAGAAATAAACCTGAAAGTGCCATGGCAACCTTTCTGGCGATGGAAGAAGATACAATTCCCATTATGGTTTTCTTTTCAAAAATTTACGACGTACAAAAATACGGCTCAAACGTGGGAATGCCAAACTTCTCCAACGCTTATCGTATTATTCAGATTGATTCTAAAAACAGTTACTGAACTTCCCAGGCGGTACTGTCCTTAACGCCGTTTACAGACACAGTAATCGTATAACTTCCCTTAGGCAAATACATGGCTCCATTAGAAGCCGGGGATAGCTTTGTTCCTGCTTTTTCTAAGTTCTTCACCCCTTTTTTCGAAGCCGTTACATCATAGGTTATCAGGTTCACTCCTTTGTCTGCGTTTACCTCCATTGTTTGCACTTCGGTGCCGTCTTCGGTCGTAATCGAAATGTTTCCCTTTCCGGAAGTCGGACTGAAAAACTGAATGGCGACTTCAGGCTCGTAAGCATCCATCCACGGACTAAAACTATTTCCCCAACGCCGACTCGAACGAACATTTTCTGGCGTTGTTATCGCAACGGAGTTCATCGGCGTGCCTCCTACTTCTTGTAGTAACGAAATATCCGCCACGTAGAAGGATCGTCCGTGCGTTCCTAATACTAAATCTTTATCACGCTCCTGAACCACCAAGTCATGTACCGCCACTGCAGGTAATCCTTCCGCAAAAGGATGCCAAGTGTTTCCGCGATCCATACTCACCCAAGCGCCATTGTCGGTTCCTACATAAAGAACCTCTGCGTTCGCGGGGTCTTCTTTGATGACGTTGACCGGAGATGCAGGTAGGTTTGATGATATATCTTTCCAAGTTTGTCCATAGTTATCACTCACATATACATAAGGCGAAAAATCGTCCCAACGATACCCGTTTAGGGTGGCATAGACTCTTGCTTTATCATGTGAAGAGGCGATCACCCGACTCACCCACAGATTGGCTGGCATGTTTTTAGAAATATCCACCCAGTTGCCTCCCGCATTTTTGCTGATATAAATTTTACCATCATCGCTTCCGGTATAGAGCAATCCAAATTGAAAGGGAGATTCGCTAATACTCGTCAATGTTCCATACGCCACATTCCCTTTCTTTCCGCCGGTGGTCAAGTCGCCTGAAATAGCTTCCCAATCATTTCCTTGATTCATGCTTCGCATCAGCTTGTTGGCCCCTAAATAAAGAATATCTTGGTTGTGCGGACTCAACAAAATAGGTGTTTGCCAATTGAAACGATACGGACTATCTCCCAACTCATGCTTCGGTTGGATGTATTGCTGTTCATCGGTTTCGCGATTGATTCGGAAATAATTTCCGAATTGAAACCCTGTATACACCACATTGCTATTTCGGCTGTCAATTTGCACCTGCATCCCATCACCGCCCATAATCGCTTGATACGGATTCTGACCCGATTGCATCCACTCATTGTTCATTTCTGATGTGTGCGGACCTACCCAAACTCCGTTGTCTTGGAGACCACCATACACATTATAAGGCTCTTCATTATCCACGTTCACCGAATAGAACTGTCCTACGGAAGGGGAATTGTTTTTAATCCATGTTTCACCATCATCATAGCTAATATTCACACCTCCGTCGTTCCCATTGATAAGATGCCCAGGACGTTTCGGATTGATCCAAAGCGCGTGGTGATCGGCATGAACATTTTCGGCACTGATACTAGTAAAAGTCTTTCCGCCGTCCTTCGATTTCAGAATGGGCACACCATAAATATAGATCGCATCGGCATTTGAGGGATCTACATGAACTTTTCCGAAGTAATACCCATATGAATAATACACACCATCTAAATAGCCATCGTGCGTTTTCTTCCAACTCTTTCCGCCATCGGTACTTTTATACACTTCGGCACCAATCACCGGCGTGTCAAACAACATACTGTTAGCATCTTCTAAATATTTGGCGAGATCTTCTGGCTTGACCGTGCCGCTTCGCACCATATTCTTCACGTTTTCCGGTCGGTATTTTTCCTGAAATCCATTCTGACGTAGATATTGCTTCAACTTATTATTATCTAGCGCTAAGAACTGAGAGGTAGACATGCTTTTGAAATCTTCCTTCTGAAGCATATCGCTATTATTTTGCGTAGCTTTTTCTTCATCTCTTCGGAATTGATTATCGTGAATTGCGTACACCACCTGGTCATTTACCACCGCAAGACCAATACGCCCCACGCCTTCACCGGTAGGAAAGCCGCTGCCATTCACCGAAACTTTTATCCACGTATTTCCCGCATCAGTACTTTTATAAACAGCACTGCCGTCACCACTTCCGCGGAAATTCCACGCTTTACGATCTTTATCCCACGAAGCGGCATACACCGTGTTGAAATTATTTGGGTTTGCTTCCATTTCTATGATCCCTGATTGGTTATTCACAAAAAGGGTTTTATTCCAAGTGACACCGCCATCCATGGTTTTGTAAACGCCACGTTCGTCATTGGCTGAATACAAATGCCCTGTAGCGCTTACCAGCACCTCATCAGCGTTGTTGGGATTGATCAAGATCGCACTTATATGATGCGCATCTTCGAGTCCAATGGTATTCCAAGTTTCCCCTTTATCAGTACTTTTTAGGAGTCCGATTCCCGCATACGAAGAACGCGAGGCATTCACCTCTCCGGTGCCCACCCAAATGGTATGTGATTTCCAATCAACTGCCACACAGCCTACATTTTGAGTGCCGCTATTATCCAACACAGGCGTAAAGGAAGTACCATTATTATTGGTATACCACAATCCTCCGCTTGCATACCCTACGTAGAATTCTACAGGGTTTTTAGGGTTCACGGCAAGTCCGGTTACTCGACCCGACATGATCGTAGGACCAATATTTTTGAAAGGAAGATTTTTTACGATGGAATTCTGACTGAGTTGCTGCATTTTTTCCACTCCGGAAGTTAGATCCTGAGCAGAGGTTGCTGCGGGTTGCGCCAGGACAGAAAATGTCGCTACGGCGAGAAATAGTGTAAAAATGTTTTTCATGAGAGGGTTCGTTTATTCGCTTTTCAAATTACTGAAATACCCTCGTATACCAAAATTTATCTGTGAAGTAGGTTTCGCCTTATGTGGTCTCTGTTATTTCCTGTATTTTTGAACAAAACAACATGCGATCATGAAATACCAACCCATAAACCGAGACCTATTTACCAAGAACCGTAAGGATTTTATGGCGATGATGGAGCCAAAAAGTATTGCGGTCTTTAACAGTAATGATATTTATCCCATTGGTGCTGATAGCACCCTGCCTTTTGAGCAAGCACGGGACATATTTTACCTCTCGGGCGTGGATCAAGAGGAAAGCATTTTAGTATTATGCCCCGATGCTGCCGATGAAAAACATCGTGAAGTATTGTTTGTACGGGAAACCAATGCACATATTGCCGTTTGGGAAGGAGAAAAGCTGACGAAAGAAAAAGCCTTGGAAACAAGCGGAATCAAAACCACCTATTGGTTGAAAGAGTTTGACAAGATCTTCTTCGAATTGATGACGCAATCGGAAACCATTTATTTCAACACCAATGAGCATTATCGCCAAGCCGTAGAAACGGAAACACGGGAAGATCGCTTTATCAAAAAGACCAAAGCACAGTATCCTGCACATCGCTGGGCGAAGAGCAATCCAATTTTGCAACGCTTACGCGCCGTGAAGAATCCGATTGAGATCGATCTCATGCAACAAGCCTGTAATATCACCGAAAGAGGCTTTCGTCGCGTACTGGACTTTGTGAAACCCGGTGTTTGGGAATTTGAAATTGAAGCAGAATACATGCATGAGTTTCTTCGGAATCGAAGTAGAGGGTTTGCGTATACCCCAATTATTGCGAGCGGCAACAACGCCAATGTGTTGCATTACATTGAGAACAACCAGCAGTGCCAAGCCGGCGACCTGATCTTAATGGACGTTGGGGCCGAATATGCCAATTACAGCAGCGACATGTCGCGTACCATTCCGGTGAGCGGGCGGTTTACCGATCGACAGAAAGAAGTCTATAAGGCCGTAAATCACGTGAAGGAAGAAGCGACCAAAATGCTCATTCCCGGAACACTATGGAAAGAGTACCATGTGGAAGTAGGTAAATTGATGACTGCCGAGTTGTTGAAATTAGGACTCCTCGACAAGGCTGATGTGACCAATGAAGATCCCGACTGGCCCGCGTACAAGAAATATTTCATGCACGGGACAAGTCACCATATCGGACTCGACACTCACGATTACGGAATTTTATGGGAGCCCATGAAAGCCAATATGGTCTTTACCGTAGAACCGGGGATCTATATTCCCGAAGAAGGCTTTGGCATTCGTTTGGAAGACGATGTTGTGATTCAGGAGACGGGAGAACCGTTTAACCTCATGCGAAATATTCCTATTGAAGCGGAAGAGATCGAGAGCATTATGAATGCGTAGCTATACCTAGCACCCGTTAAATGCGATGCCTATGAGCAAAGAGATTGGGTTAAAAGATGCCATTTCAATTGGGATCGGGGGAATGGTTGGTGGTGGTATATTTGCGGTTCTTGGACTCGCTGTTTCTTTGGCAAAAGGGGGAACGCCCCTTGCTTTTTCCTTTGCCGGAATAATCGCCTTGCTTACGGCGTATTCGTACGCCAAACTTTCAAAGAAATATCCACAGAATGGAGGTACGGTAGCATTTGTCAATAAGCAGTTCGGGAACGGCATCTTCGCTGGTGGCATCAACAACCTACTTTGGGTGAGCTATATCGTAATGCTTGCTCTGTATGCCTCGGCCTTTGGGTCCTACGGATCAGAGTTGTTTTCCCTAACCGGTACCAAAGAATGGGATGTGCATATATACCAATCGGCAATTTTGCTGCTTGCGTTACTGATCAACTACCTTAGCGTCAAGCTCGTTAGCGGCATCGAATCGGTGGCCGTGATTGTTAAGCTATTTATTCTGGTGGCATTTATTGGTGTTGGCTTTTATGGACTCACGGCCAACTCTGAAAATTTGACGCAATTAACTCCAAAGAATTGGGAAAACCCATTGCTTCTGCTTTCGGGAGGAATGGTAATTTTTGTAGCCTACGAAGGATTCGAATTGATTGCCAACTCGATTTCAGATTTAAAAGACAGAGAGAAAAACACAGAAAAAGCTTATTTCGGAGCCGTTGGATTTGTGATCATCCTCTATATATTAATTGCCATAGTAACGGTAGGCGCGTTGCCCTTTCAACAAATTGCAAGCGCTCAAGATTACGTTCTGGCCAAAGCTGCCGAGCCTACCTTAGGACAGGTTGGTTTTACCATTATTACCGTAACCGCCTTGATCTCCACGTTCTCTGCTATCAATGCGACGGTATTAGGTAGTGGTCGCGTAAACTATGATATTGCCGAAGACAACGAATTGCCGAGATACTTTACGCACAAATTTTGGGGGAAACCCATTGGGTTCTTAATCACAGCAATACTGTCTGTTACTCTGGTAAACCTCTTCAACCTACAGAGCATTTCCACCGCTGGAAGCTCCGGATTTTTGTTGATTTTTGCCATCGTGAATTACGTTGGCTACAAAAGGCATAAACAACTACACTCAAAGAAATGGATTCATCTCCTAGCATGTTTCCTTTGCGCGCTAGCGTTCGTAACGCTTTTAACACAACAGTTCGGAAGCAATAGAATGGGTGTCTTCATTGCGGTTGGAATCATCGCTTTCTGTTTTGTGGCCGAATGGCTTTACAAAAGAACGAACCAGAGAAAACAATAAGCTATCGGTATTTTGGTGTTACAGTACCAACACCCCATTCTCGGTAGCGCCAAAATCATTCCACCAGAATTCATCAGCTTGATCGTCGTTGGTATACGCACCATCAATGATGTAACGAAACTCGTAGGATTGATCTTTAGGCAGGTTAATGCTGCCTTTGAAATTTCCGTTCTTAAGTTTTTTCAAGGCAGTTTCTTCGGAATTCCAAGCATTGAAACTTCCTACTACTTTAACTTCTTGCGCTGCTTCGGCCGGAACCGTGAAGGTTACTTTACAGATCGGCTTGCTTTTTAAATATTGTTTCTGAATCGCCATAATTATTGCTTTTAGATCCGACTCAAATCTAGGGAAGTACCAACTTGCACCCAAGCTTCTTCTCATAAAATATGACCCCCCTATAAACTTCGGAAAATTCAAATCTCTTTATTGTGAATTCAGCAAAAAAAGAAGTTGAAACCAATAAAATTTTCACAACTTCTTCAAATTTACAACTCTTTATTTTTCAGTGTTTTATGTCGGAAACGTTTTCGAAAATAGAATGTTTATGGCTAAATGATCGAAAAACGTCAATTCGAAGGATCATTTTGAAGCCTCCCGCCTATTTTTCCGAAGCAATTGTGCTACTACAAAAGTGAATACTGCCGGCAGTAACCAACCTAAATTTTGAGAATACAATGGGATGTTTTGAAACCATCCCGGGATAGATTCCGCTAGAAGAATCGTACTTAGAAATTCAGGAATGCTAAAGAGAATGGTGACAAACACGACCGCACGAAATACTCCCTTAGTAGTAATCCGTTCCGGAAGCACATTAAGTAGGATCAAGATAATGGTCAATGGATAAATAATCATCAAGGCCGGCACCGCGATGTCAATAATATAGCCAACGTTGAATTGCCCAACGGCCACACCCAACACACAGGCAACGATAGCCGTTACGATAAACACGGTATGGGAATCTCCCAGCAACCCTTTGAGGAAATCGGCCGTACCGGTGACGATTCCTACCGCGGTGGTAAAACACGCCAAGGCAACCAATACGGCCAAAAAAGCAGCCCCAAAAGTGCCCAAGGTTTCAATACTTAAAAAGGTAAGCAGTTCGGTTCGTGTACTTCCATCAAACGCCGAAGCATATAAGGCTCCCAATGCGATCAACCCGGCATAGATCACAAAAAGACCAACCCCTGCCAAAAGTCCCGCTTTCCCGATCATGCGTTTTCTTTCTTCGTAAGTGTGCTTTCCTTGTAGAGCAAAAGAAACCACGATAACACCCCCTACTACTACACCACCAATGGCGTCAAAGGTTTGATACCCTTCTAATACTCCCATACTAAACGGACTGGAGGTTGCGGTTGCTATCATTTCGGTTTCAGTAGCTACCCCAATTCCAACAATTAACAAAAGCAACAAGATGATAAGCGGCGTTAGAAACTTTCCAATGAGGGTTAACAGTTTCGAGCGGTTCAGCACAAAAAGCAACACCAGGCAAAAGTATATTGTACTGAACCACAAAGAAGAGATTTCAAAGTAAGGAGCGATGGCCATTTCATAAGTTACCGAAGCCGTACGGGGCGATGGCAATGAAGCCGAGATCGCATAAATAATGATCGCATAGACTACGGCTGCTCCGGGAGATATTTTCTTCGCAAAATCAGTTAAATTTCCTTGCAGACGAGCATGACCATAAATAGCTAAAATAGGGATGACCACAGCAGAAACAGCAAACCCTAATGCTACCCATACCCAATTACTACCGGATTGAAATCCCAGAAAAGGAGGCAGGATCAAATTTCCTGCACCAAAAAAAAGGGAGAACAAAGCGAAAGCAGTAATTAAGGTTTGTTTGGTGTGATTCATTGCCGGATATTTGTGGTCAAGATAGGAAAAATGCAAACGGATTTTCACGGGACTCCCATTTTTTACGACCACGATGTTCGAGGGACGAAGACCCTCGTACTCTTGCACGGTTTTTTAGAAGATCGTAGCATTTGGAGTAATCTATACGACTCTTTTTCTCCTAACCTATCGCTCCTTGCTATTGATCTTCCCGGTCACGGCGAAAGTGGTCTCAGAGAAGAGGTGCTTGGTATGACCGATATGGCAGAAGTTGTTTTTCATGTAATGACCGTGACGCAGACGACATCGGCGTATGTTATGGGCCATTCTATGGGAGGGTACGTAGCATTGGCGTTCGCCGAAAAGTTTCCGCAAGCCTGTGAGGGTCTAATCTTATTGAATAGTAGTTGTGAGGCCGATTCCCCGGAACGTATTGTGAACAGGAAGCGAGCGCTTCAAGTGATCAAAAAGAACAAAGACAGTTTTATTTCGATGGCCATCACCAATTTATTTTCGCCAAGCGCTCGCAAAAGTTTTGAATCAGAAATAAAAAAGCTGATCAAAAAAGCACAGGCGATGGAGGTAAAATCGATTGAGGCCTCCATTCGTGGAATGATAGAACGAAAAGACCGCACTCAATTTTTACGGCAATGGAAACGGCCAAAATATCTTATATGTGGAGCGGAAGACCCTATTATTCCATTTTCAGCATCCAAGAATATGGCCCTACTCACCAAAACCCCATTGATTCGTTTGGACGGAAGCCATATGGGTTGGTTGGAAAACCCTTCAGAACTCAAAAAACATTTGCGTTTTATCGAATAAATATGCTTTTTGTCGATGTTTTTAAGAAATTTTTATATATTTCGATTGACAAAAACTCAAACCTATGAATGCTACCTCCCTCAAATCCAACAGTGTGGCTTCTTTATTTTGCGCTACACTAGGGCATCGCTACAAGGTCACCCGAAAAGTTACCAATCACATTAACGAATATCGCTGCAAACATTGTGGACGAGAAATGACCGACAATGTTTCGGGCTATTTAGAGCGATTGGATGCCAAATCCCGTTCCATCAACGCGGCTCTCTCTGAACTTTTCGAAAAAAAATCCAAACGCATCGCTGCTCAATAAAACGATCATGAAACACCTACGCTGTAAATTAAAAGGACATCAACTCAAGAAAATTGAGAAAGAATCGATCTTGATTCAAGAATACCGATGCACCTGTTGCGGTCAAAAATATACAACTGACGGCTACGGAACCTTAGTAAGACTCACAAAACATTGGGAACGCAACAACCTCCTTTTTGAAAATTATTTAGGAAAACGCATGGTATCGTAGCGAGATTAGTTCTCTTCTTGGCTCATACCATCCCACCCTCTTGCAATAAGCGGAATTTTTGTATTCGCCCGTGTGATCAGGTGACTTCCTTCGGAAGCTGCCGTCATATGCCCGATCACCGTAAGGTTTGGATTTCCTTTTATCTTCGGAAAATCATCGGCATCAATGGTGAATAAAAGTTCGTAATCTTCTCCTCCACTCAGCGCAATGGTGGTACTATCTAATTCAAATTCTTCACAAGTTGCCATTACTTGAGGGTCTAGTGGAATTTTTTCTTCGTACAGATTACAACCCGTTTGTGAATGTTTACATAAATGCAAGATCTCTGAAGACAATCCGTCGCTAATATCGATCATGGCGGTAGGCTGCACTTTAAGAGAATCTAACAATTTGGGAACGTCTTTTCGCGCTTCCGGCTTTAATTGACGTTCAATAAGGTAGCTGTAAGGTTCCAGATCGGGCTGGGCTTTTGGATTCACTTGAAACACTTGCTTTTCGCGTTCCAGCACCTGTAAGCCTAAGTAAGCTGCTCCTAAATCGCCCGTAAGCACCAACAGATCATTTTCTTTGGCACCACTTCGGTAGGTGATCTTTTCAGCGGGCGCACATCCTAAGGCGGTAATACTAATGACGAGTCCCGAAGTAGAAGACGTAGTATCCCCGCCAACGACATCAACCTTATATCCATTGGCGGCGGCCAGGATGCCCGCATAAAGTTCTTCTAATGCTTCTACAGGAAACCTGTTAGAAGCCGCTATCGAAACTGTTAGTTGCTTTGCTTCAGCATTCATAGCATACACGTCAGATAAATTGACCATCACCGCTTTGTACCCCAAATGTTTTAAAGGCATGTAACTTAGGTCAAAATGCACCCCTTCCACCAAGAGATCGGTTGTCACGACCCATTGTTGTTTATCTTTCGGTTGCAACACCGCAGCATCATCACCAATTCCCTTTACCGTGGTATCGTGATGTATTTTGAAATGTTTTGTAAGGTGATCTATCAGCTTGAATTCTCCCAATTCGGAAACTGGCGTTCTTGCACTATCTTTCTCTTCGAACATACGGCTAAGTTTTCAGCACAAAAATACACAGAATCTAAGAGAAACGCGATGCAATACAGAGATTTCAACCCATGAGAAAGTAGTCTCTTTTCTTTTACACAATAATTCTAAACACCTATTGTCTACACGCCACAGATTGAATACTTTTACCGTTAGGTTTTAGCATTTATTTCGACTGAAAACATCGAAGATCACAGTTAACACCTCTCAATGAAATTTTTTACCGAGAAACTCGTTCTCTACATTAAAACCCATACATGAAACACTTTCTACTTTTATTGCTTTGTATCGCCACCACGCAACTTACGGCACAAACCCCTTGTGAAGGCGGAACTGCAGGCGGCTTCGACTGTAATGATTACGATTTAATTTTTCAGGCAAGTCCTGGCGAAATGGATGCTAGCTTTGCCAACGACTCTTGGGGATGGACCGATCCTGATACGGGAATTGAATATGCACTGATAGGGCTGAATAATGGAACCGCTTTCTTTGATCTCTCCGACCCTGTGAATGCGATCTATCTCGGGAAGCTTCCAACACATACCGATTCAAGTACTTGGCGCGATATCAAGGTTTACAACAACTATGCTTTTATAGTGAGTGAAGCGTCCGGTCACGGCATGCAGATTTTCGATCTGACACGGTTACGAAACGTATCAAATCCTCCGGAAACATTTACCGAAGATGCTCATTATGACGACTTCGGAAACGCCCATAACTTAGTAATCAATACCAACACAGGCTATGCGTATGCGGTGGGAACCACAACGTTCGATGGAGGACCGCATTTTGTGAATATCCAAGATCCATTAAATCCGGTTGGAGAAGGAGGGTATACCCTAGACGGCTACAGTCACGACGGACAAGTAGTGACCTACAACGGTCCGGACACAGATTATACCGGTCGTGAAATTTTTATTGGCAGCAATGGTGCCTTTGGAAGTGATGATAAAGTTGCAATTGTTGATGTAACAGATAAAGCTGCTCCCATAGATATTTCGGATGCTACGTATTCGAATATGGGATACACCCACCAAGGGTGGTTTACGGAAGATCATCGCTATTTTATTTTGGGAGACGAATTCGACGAAAGCGACATCGGCTTTAATTCAAGAACGATCATTATTGACATGACCGATCTTGATAATCCCGTACAACACTTTGAATATTTTGGCCCGAATCCATCAATCGACCACAATGGCTATGTGAAAGGGGATCTTTACTACCTAGCAAATTATTCTTCAGGCCTTCGAGTGATCGATATTAGTGATATTGGAAGCCAAACCATGAATGAAGTTGGCTTTTTCGACACCTACCCACCGGATAATGAAGCTAGTTTTGCCGGTGCCTGGAACGTCTATCCGTTTTTTGAAAGTGATCATATCGTCATTAGTGGAGATGCTGGGTTTACCTTGGTACGGCAATCGGGTACTTTTGGAAATGGAGTTCAAGACAACCCCTCGAACATTGTTATTTTCCCGAATCCTGCACAAGAGCAATTCACTATTAGCGGAAACAAACAACCCCTTCAAAGTATTGTCATATATAATGTATTAGGACAACAGGTTTTATCTGTTACTGGAAACAAGACCGCTAGCCAAACCATTTCCGTAGCCTCATTGCCGTCGGGGTTGTACCTTGTTTCATTGAACGAAACAGACACCTACCGACTCATCAAGGAATAAATAATGATGCTCCTAAAAAAAACAGCAATATATCTTTTTACCGTAATGACAGTATCGGTCGTTAGTTTTTCTTGTAGTACTGAAGACCCTACTGCTCCTACCACTACCGACGACTCAGTGATCGACCCAGCAGATGACGACCCTGATCCCGACCCAGACCCTGAACCTGCCGATTTTGTGGTTACATTCGGTGGAAGTTTAGAAGACAGTTTTTCAGATATCCTACGAGCTACGGATGGCAACTATGTATTGGTAGGCGCTACCAAAAGTATGGACGGCGACATTGTGGATAAGGAGACAACCGACTTCGATTATTGGGTGCTAAAAGTAACGCCCGAAGGGGAAAAGATTTGGAGCAAAACCTATGGAGGCAGTGGAGACGATAAAGCGGCTTCCATTTCGCCTACGACAGACGGAGGTTACATTGTAAGCGGTTACACCTCAAGTAATGACGGCGACGTTACCGGAAATGGAGGGTTTCACGATTATTGGGTCGTTAAATTGGATGTAGAAGGAACCTTGCAATGGGAACAGAGCTTTGGCTTTTCCGGGAGCGATCAAGCCTTTCAAGTCATTCAAACAAGTGATGGAGGGTACTTCGCTACCGGCTATTTAGACGTTTCTGCCAGTGGCGGACAAGGAAATGACGATAGGAGCGGTACCCGTCATGGCGTAGGAGAATTTTGGGGAATTCGAATGGATGCCAGTGGCGCATTTCTGTGGCGTCGCTATTTTGGCGGAACAAACAACGACCGTAGTTATGATGTGGTGCAAACCTCAGATGGTGGTTTCTTGATGATGGGTGCTTCCGAAAGTGATGATTTTGATATTACCGATAGTAAAGGCAGCTACGACTACTGGGCGGTTCGCATCACCGAATCCGGAGATCTTCTTTGGACAAAATCTTTCGGCGGCAGTGGCATTGATGTAAGCTATGCCATTGTTCCTACTTCTGAAGGAAATTATATTGCCGTTGGGGATGCCCGAAGCAATGATGGAGATGTTGGAAATCCAAAAGGAAATGCAGATGTCTGGATCATCTCATTTGATGATTCAGGAACCTTACTCTGGGAAAAGAGTTTGGGGGGTAGCCAATTCGAAACGGCTCGCAGTATCGCTCCTGCCGAGAGTGGCACTTTCGTCATTGGAGGTTCTACCCGTAGTAATGATGGTGATGTTTCCTCAAAAAATGGAGAGAACGATGTTTGGATGATCACTATTGATGCCGCCGGAAATCTCCTTCGCCAAGCAAGTGCCGGGGGTTCTTCCCTGGATCTTGGCAACGGAATTCTCTATGATAACGGGATGATTTTAGTAGGAAGTACAGAAAGTTCCGACTTAGATATTTCAGAGAATAAAGGAGGAATAGATGGTTTGCTTGTAAAAAGAATAAATTAAAATATGCTATGAAAACAAATGTATTAATGCTTTTGCTTGTGTCCATCCTATTTATGGGATGTGGAAATGATGATGAAAATACAGGTCCCGAAACGACATCGGTGAATGTCTCGTTTGGAATCACGTGGGACGAGGAAACAGTTACTGTTGCCGACATGGATGACATAAAATATACCAACGCCCACGGAGAGATGATGAGTATTGACCGTTTGCGTTTCCTGATCTCAAACTTACGATTACGCAATGCTGAAGGAGAAGAAATAGCCCTTAAAGACTATCACTTGTACTCCATTACAGACCTTGAGAGTGCCATTTTTCAAACCGGTGTTGATATTCCTTTTGGCACCTACGAAGTGCTCTTTACCTTCGGTTTTAGAGCCGAAGATAATATTGATGGCGCCTATCCCGATTTGAACTTAGCCACTTGGAACGTACCTGAAATGCTGGGTGGAGGCTATCACTACATGCAACTGGAAGGAGAGTACATCAATGATGCCGATGAGGTTACGGCATATCAGTTTCACACGATCCCGGCAGCCGATACTTCTTCAGGGTCTCCGGTAGTAACCGACACCTCTTTTGAAGTGAATTTAGGTTCCTGGACCGTACAAGATAACGAGGCAGGAGGTTCATTACTAATTCTAGCTGATATTTCAGAATGGTTTGAAAATCCTATCGAATGGAACCTCAACGAACTCTACACCATGTTAATGCCCAATTACGAAGCGCAATTAATGATGGCTCAAAATGGACCCAGTGTATTTAGCAGAGGTGAAGTATTGATTCCGTAGTATGCGTTATATTCGAGCACATATATGGCTTGTAATATGTATGGTTTTTCTGAATTGCCAGTCGGACGATCGTGCGGAATACCAGGCTACTCCGTTTCAACTGGAAATTCCAAGACAATTTCAAGAAAAGCTCCCAGCACCCTTGATCCCGGAGGACAATCCCTTGACCGAAGAAGGCGTTGCGTTGGGACGTCAATTATTTTTTGACCCCATCCTCTCTGCAGACGGCACGCTGGCCTGTGCGGGTTGCCACCAACCGCAGCAAAGTTTTGACGACCCTCGACAATTTAGCATCGGGATTGATGGAGAGGCAGGCTTTCGCAATGCCATGCCCTTGATCAATCTCGCATGGAATTTTAATGAAACTTTCAATTGGGACGGAAGTGCTGCTTCCATGGAAATACAGGCCTTTGAACCCGTTACGAACCCTATTGAAATGCATAACACATGGTCTCAAGCGGTAGCATCTCTTCAAGCCCATCCTGAATATCCAAGCCTGTTTGAGCAAGCCTTTGGCAGCTCTCAAATCGACTCCACCATGGTATCCAAAGCCTTGGCGCAATTTGAGCGAACGTTGATTTCAGGAAATTCAAAATTTGATCGTTATTTGAATGGAGAAGCAACACTTTCAGAATCAGAAGCCAATGGACTCGCTGTATTTTTAGATGAAGAACGAGGAGACTGTTTCCATTGCCACGGAAATCCTAATAGTCCGCTTTGGACCGACAATATATTTCACAACAACGGACTAGACGAAACTTTTAACGACAGGGGTCGTGGAGACGTCACCGGAGATCCGCGTGATTTCGGACTGTTCAAGACGCCTACCCTTCGGAATTTGGCGTATACTGCCCCATATATGCATGATGGCCGTTTTGCCACCCTCGATGAGGTCATTGATCACTACAGCGAAGGTTTGGTCTATTCAGAAACCATCGATCCGCTGATGAAGAAAGTCGCAGAAGGAGGCGTACAACTCACTGATAAGGACAAAGCCGATCTGAAAGCCTTTCTACTTTCGCTCTCAGACCCCGAATTCATTACAAATTCAGCACATCTTCCGCCTCAATAAGTAACGACGCAAATAAAATTCGTTAATTATTGCTTAAAACTATGGCGCTATCAATCTAAAATGATGGAAGTCTATGGGAAACCGCACCATTTACCGTATATTTGCCATCGAATTTTAGAACAAATCCGATCATGATAAAAGTGAGCGACAGCGCTAAAAGTAAGCTTTCTCAGTTAATGACTGAAGAAGGGTTTAACGCACAGCAAGATTTTGTACGCGTAGGCGTGAAAAGTGGCGGTTGTTCGGGGCTTTCATATGAATTGAAATTTGATTCCGAACAAGGAGAAACAGACAAGCTTTTTGAGGATAACGCCGTAAAGATCGTGGTTGACAAGAAGAGTTTTTTATACTTGGTTGGAACCACGCTGGAATACAGTGGCGGACTCAACGGGAAAGGATTTGTTTTTAACAATCCGAATGCAAACAGAACATGCGGATGCGGCGAAAGTTTTTCGCTTTAATTAATTGCAGAAAAAGATATGGGTAAGTTTACCGAAGACGATTTAAAAAAAGAACTCGAAACAAAGGAGTACGAGTATGGGTTCTATACGGATATTGAGTCGGATACCTTCCCGGTAGGACTCAACGAAGACATTGTTCGTGCCATTTCCAAGAAAAAAGAGGAGCCGGAATGGATGACCGAATGGCGCTTGGAAGCATTTAGACAATGGCAAGAGATGGAAGAGCCTGTTTGGGCGAATGTTCACTATGAAAAACCGAACTTTCAAAATATTTCCTATTATTCTGCTCCTTCAAAAAAACCGAAATACGAAAGTCTGGATGAGGTAGATCCTGAACTATTGGAAACGTTCAATAAATTAGGCATCTCCCTGGACGAACAAAAGAAACTAGCGGGAGTCGCCGTGGATATCGTTATGGATTCGGTTTCCGTAGCAACCACATTCAAAAAGACCTTGGCAGAAAAAGGCATTATTTTTTGCTCCATTTCTGAAGCCATTAAAGAACATCCCGAACTCGTAAAAAAATATATTGGTACGGTTGTGCCGAGAACCGATAATTTCTATGCAGCGCTCAACAGTGCCGTATTTAGTGATGGTTCGTTTTGTTATATTCCGAAAGGCGTAAAGTGCCCAATGGAACTTTCTACCTATTTCCGCATCAATCAAGCGGGAACAGGACAGTTTGAACGCACCTTGGTGATTGCTGACGAAGGAAGTTACGTAAGTTATTTGGAAGGTTGTACCGCACCGATGCGCGATGAAAATCAATTGCACGCGGCTGTGGTAGAGTTGATCGCTTTAGACGATGCAGAAATTAAATATTCTACCGTTCAAAACTGGTTCCCCGGAAATAAAGAAGGAAAAGGCGGCGTATATAACTTTGTGACCAAACGCGGACTTTGCGAAACCAATTCGAAAATTTCATGGACGCAAGTTGAGACCGGAAGTGCCGTTACCTGGAAATACCCGAGTTGCATCTTGAAAGGGGATCATTCTATTGGAGAATTCTATTCCATCGCGGTTACGAACAACTATCAACAAGCCGATACCGGAACCAAGATGATTCACCTTGGTAAAAACACAAGAAGTACCATTATTTCGAAAGGTATTTCTGCAGGGAAATCGCAAAACAGTTACCGTGGACTCGTAAAGATCAATTCACGCGCTGAGAATGCTCGAAACTTCTCGCAATGTGACTCCTTACTTATGGGGAACGAATGCGGCGCGCATACCTTTCCTTACATTGAAGCGAGCAACAAGACCGCTCAAATTGAACACGAAGCAACCACGAGTAAGATCGGGGAAGACCAAATATTCTACTGTAATCAACGAGGTATTGATACTGAAAAAGCGATTGCACTTATCGTCAATGGTTTCAGTAAAGAAGTATTAAACAAGCTCCCGATGGAATTCGCAGTAGAAGCGCAAAAATTATTAGAAATCAGCCTAGAAGGCTCTGTAGGATAAGTACATCACTATGAAAAAACTTTTGTTTGTATTATTTGTAATGACTTCGGTAGTAGCTTGTAAAAACCAAACCGAAGAGAACACCGAAACAGTTTCCGAAGAAACCTCAGAAACCTTTCGGGGAGAATTTATTTACGTTGACAATGGTGCCGTCTTGAATGGCAGCGACTACATATACGGAGTAGAACTAAACGATCTTGCCAAAGATCTGGCAGCACGTGTTGATAAGGTAAAACAAGACAAGTACGATATGGTGCCGGTAATCGTAAACGGAGTCCTAAAAGACAACCCTGCCCGCCAAGAAACCGGTGAGGGATGGGAGAAAGTTGTGAGTATTACCGAAATTCTACACGTAAGTGAAAAACCTTCCGCAGCAGACATAAAGATTAAAGACACAAAAAATTAGCTATGCTACATATTAAAAACCTCCATGCCGGAGTCTCAAATAAAGATATTTTAAACGGAATCGATCTGGATGTCAATCCTGGAGAGGTTCATGCCATCATGGGCCCAAACGGTTCAGGGAAAAGCACCTTGGCCTCTGTGATTGCCGGGAAAGAAGAATTTGAAGTTACCGAAGGAGACATCTCCTTTGAGGGAGAAGACATCACAGAACTAGACCCGGAGGAACGCGCCCATAAAGGATTGTTCCTTTCGTTTCAATATCCCGTGGAAATTCCCGGGGTAACGGTGACCAACTTTATCAAAACTGCGATCAACGAAACACGAAAGGCACAAGGGTTGAAAGACATGCCCGCTGGTGAAATGTTGAAAAAAATACGCGAGAAAGCAGATCTTCTGGAAATTGACCGGAAATTCCTTTCACGTTCTTTGAATGAAGGATTTAGTGGGGGTGAGAAAAAACGTAACGAGATCTTTCAAATGGCAATGATGGAACCAAAACTCGCCATCCTTGATGAGACCGATTCCGGACTCGACATTGATGCGCTTAAGGTGGTTGCCAACGGTGTCAATAAGTTAAAAAGCAAAGACAACGCAGTCGTTGTAATTACACACTATCAACGTTTGTTGGAATACATCGTCCCAGATTACGTGCATGTATTGATGGGTGGAAAAATCGTAAAGTCGGGTGGTAAAGAGTTGGCCTATCAACTAGAAGAGAAAGGATACGACTGGATCAAAGAAGAGTTGGTATAATTACCACACTCAAAAAAGAGCAACATGAGTTTAAAAGATAAATTATTATCCTCGTACTTGGCTTTTGAAGATCATTTGGAAGCAGATTCGCCTATTCATGATCTTCGAACCGATGCGATCAAACAATTTCAGGAAGCCGGATTTCCTACGAAGAAAGAAGAGGCTTGGAAATACACTTCGTTATCGAAAGTATTAAAACAAGACTACAGCATCTTTCCTTCTCCAGAAAATAATCTGGAATTCAAGCAGGTCAAGAAATATTTCTTACATGATGTGGACACCTACAAGATCGTTTTTGTAGATGGGGTTTACAGCGCTTTCCTATCGGAAACTACCCATGATAAAGTAGATGTTTGTTTACTGTCTTCCGCGTTAAGCAAACCCAAATACAAGCCGGTCATTGAAGCTTATTTTAATAAGGCCGCAAAAAAGGATAGCCTTACTTCGTTAAATACAGCATTTGCGAAGGAAGGAGCGTACATCTATATTCCGAAGCATCGGGAAGTAGAAAAGCCTATTGAGATCATTAATTTCGCCACCGGTTCTGAGGCTGCCCTTATGGTACAGCCCCGCAATCTGGTCGTGGTTGGAGAAAATGCACATGTGCAAATTATCGAACGCCACCAAAGCTTATCTTCCAATGCGGTATTGACCAATAGTGTTACTGAAATTTTTGCTGAAAAGCGCGCCATTGTTGATTATTATAAAATTCAAAATGACGTTTCCACGGCATCTTTAATAGATTCTACCTACATCGCTCAAGAAACGCAAAGTCATTGTAAGGTTCACACCTTCTCGCTAGGCGGAAACATAACGCGCAATAATTTACAATTCATCCAAAATGGAGAACGTTGCGAATCTACGCTGAAAGGAATTACAATCTTGGAGAACAAACAGCATGTAGATCACAACACACTTGTACATCACACCCAACCGAATTGCGAAAGCCATCAGGATTACAAAGGAATCTATGCCGATACCTCAACAGGGGTGTTTAACGGAAAAGTATATGTGGATAAGATCGCACAAAAGATCGATGCCTTTCAGCAGAATAACAACATCTTGATCGATGACAAAGCAACCATCAATGCAAAACCGCAATTAGAGATTTTTGCCGATGACGTAAAATGTTCGCACGGATGTACCATTGGACAATTAGATGAAGAGGCACTATTCTATTTACGTTCCAGAGGAATTGCCAAAAAGGAGGCACGTGCCTTATTGATGTATGCTTTTGCCAATAACGTCTTAGAAAGCGTGTCGATCCCTGAATTGAAAACACGCATCAACAAGCAAATTGCCGCAAAGATTGGTGTAAGCCTAGGGTTTCAGTTATAAACCGTAAAAAACAATCCATGTCGTTTGATGTCGCTGCTATTCGAGCTGATTTTCCCATCCTCTCTCGTCAGGTTCACGGGAAGCCGTTAGTGTATTTAGATAATGCTGCCACATCGCAAAAGCCGCAGGCTGTTATTGATGCTATCGTAGATTACTACAGTAGGTATAATGCCAATATTCATCGTGGGGTGCACACCTTATCTCAAGAAGCGACCGATGCCTATGAACAGGCGCGCATCAAAATTCAGAAGCACTTCAATATCAAGAAGAAACAGGAGGTCATTTTCACTTCGGGTACTACGCATGGTATTAATCTAGTGGCGCAAGGGTTTTCAAACCTATTAACTTCGGAAGATGAAGTACTCGTCTCGGCCTTAGAACACCACAGCAATATTGTCCCTTGGCAAATGCTTTGTGAGCGCACTGGTGCTACGCTGAAGGTGCTACCGATGAATGCTGAAGGAACGCTCGCCATGGAAGAACTGGAACATGTTCTTTCGGCTAAAACAAAATTGGTGTTTGTAAATCACATTTCAAACGCTTTAGGAACTATTAATCCTATAGAAACGCTCATTGAAAAAGCGCACGCTGTGGATGCTGCGGTTCTTGTAGATGGGGCCCAAGCCTGCTCGCACATCCAACCAGACTTAGATGCCTTAGATGTTGATTTCTACGTGACCTCTGCGCACAAAATGTGTGGTCCAACCGGCGTGGGCATTTTGTATGGTAAAGAAGAATGGCTTGAAAAACTTCCTCCGTACCAGGGTGGTGGTGAGATGATCAGCGAAGTCACTTTTGAAAAAACAACCTACGCCGAGCTGCCCCATAAATTTGAAGCCGGAACTCCAAATATCGCAGGTGGTATTGCCTTTGGCGCCGCCATCGACTATTTACAGCAAATAGGTTTTGACGCTATTGCAAATTATGAAGCCGATTTACTTGCGTATGCCACCGAAGAATTGTTAAAGATCGAAGGCATGAAGATCTATGGTACCGGACCTGATAAGACATCGGTTATTTCATTCAACGTAGGAGATATACATCCTTATGACATCGGAACCATTCTCGATAAATTGGGAATTGCAGTGCGTACCGGGCATCATTGCGCACAGCCCGTAATGGCGTACTTTAATATTCCGGGAACCGTACGTGCATCTTTTGCTTTCTACAATACCAAAGAAGAGGTAGATGCCCTTGTGGTAGGCGTTCGAAAAGCGCAAATGATGCTTAGTTAACAGAGTTTTATCAGAATTGCACAAAAGTTGTAGTATCTTCGATGTATTAGTAATCATGAATTTAACGCCATGAAAAAAGTAATTTTATTCTTTGTAAGCGCCTTCCTTTTTATAGGTTGTGATGAAACTAAAAAAGTGATCGATGCTGCCGGAAATGTACAACTTTCAGGAACGTACAATATTACAAGGATTAATGGAGCGTCCCTAAGTACTCCCACCAATTCCATGAACATCACCTTTGCTCCGTTAGACACATCGGTTCGCGGAAATACGGGATGCAACAGCTTCTTTGGAGAGTACACTTTAGACTTGTACTCGTTGTCTTTCGCTGATCTGGCCGTTACGGAAAAGGCTTGCGGTGACGGGATCATGAATGATGAAAATGCTTATTTGAATGCATTGCGACAAACGGGTTCTTATGCGCTTCAGGATAAGGTATTGACACTGTATTCCAAGAATGACAGAAGTGTTCTATTACAGGCGACGAAGCAAAATGCGAACGAATAACAAACTATGAGTATTTCCGAAAGACAACAAGAAATTGTAGACGAGTTTAGCCTATTCGATGATTGGATGGATAAATACCAACACCTCATTGAAATGGGAAAAACATTGCCTTTGATTTCCCCTTCGGAAAAAACCGATGATAAACTCATCAAAGGGTGTCAAAGCAAGGTTTGGTTGCATGCTCAGCTTACGGATAATGAAGTGGTCTTCACCGCCGATAGCGATGCCGTGATCACCAAAGGGATCATTGCTATTTTAATTCGTGTATTTTCAAAACAACCTCCGGAAGCAGTCGTAAAAGCGAAAACGGATTTTATAGACGAAATCGGACTCAAAGAACATTTGTCTCCTACCCGTGCCAACGGATTGGTTTCCATGATCAAACAAATGAAGCTTTACGCCCTCGCATTTGAAACGCAACTTAATGAATAATTACTCTTATGAGCGATACAACAGTAGAAATAGATACCCAAGAACTAGGTGAAAAGATCGTAAAAGTATTGAAGACTATTTACGACCCTGAAATACCTGTGGATATTTATGAACTCGGTCTCATTTATGATGTACTGGTCAATGAAGATCAGGAAGTAAAAATCTTAATGACACTTACCACGCCAAACTGTCCCGTGGCCGAAAGTCTTCCCGCAGAAGTAGAAGATAAAGTGAAAAGTATTAAAATGGTGAAAGATGCCGAAGTAGAGATTACCTTCGATCCCCCATGGAGTCAGGATTTGATGAGTGAAGAGGCTAAACTAGAACTCGGAATGCTATAATGGAAGGAGAAATTATCAATCGCGTCGCGAATAGCAAATTGGTAACCTTTAATCTGGAAGATTTCTATCCGGAAGGCCCGAGAACCCTTCTAGACATTTCTCCATGGCTGTTGGAGGGCATTGTATTACAGGAAAAAGCCTTCCGACAGACCCTCAAAGAACACGATTGGTCACAATATGAAGGACATTACGTAGCGGTACATTGTACTACCGATGCGATCGTGCCTGCTTGGGCCTATATGCTCATCGCCACCTACCTTCAACCGTATGCTACAAAAACGGTCATTGGTACGTTGGAAACCTTAGAAACAACCTTATATGCCAGTTTGATCGAGCATATGGATGTTTCTGATTTCAAAGACAAGCCCGTTATCATCAAAGGGTGTGCGCACAAACCGGTTCCGGAGAATGCTTACTTATGGATTGCTCAGAAAATTCAGACCGTTGCCAAAAGCGTTATGTATGGGGAAGCCTGTTCGTCTGTTCCTCTTTTCAAAAAAAAGTAAAAACCTACCTCAACGTTTACTTAATTTAAAATAGTACCCTAACTTTGCGGTACAAACCAAAACACAATCTCATGAAAAAAATGCTATTCGTAGCAGTGTTGTTTACTGCTTCTTTTGCTTGGGCTCAAGAGGAAGGAACCGAAGACGATACCCCTAAAGACGGGTGGACAAAATCCGGAAACATCGGACTAATTTTTAACCAAGCTGCCTTTAATGCTGAATGGCAAGGTGGAGGTACGTCAAACTATGCGGCGAACGCTACACTTACCTACGATTTCAATTATCGCCAAGGAAAATTGACGTGGGATAACAGAATTCTAGCCGACTACGGAATTACAAAGATTAAGGATGAAGAGTTCAGCAGAAAAACAAACGACCGCTTAGAACTCAATTCCATCATTGGGCGCCAGATCAATGAAACAAATTGGTATTACTCGTTTTTTATGAATTTCAGAACGCAGTTCGCCAAAGGATATGAATTTGGTGAGGATGCTGAAGGTAATGATATTCGTACAGAAACAACTCGTTTTATGTCTCCTGGATATTTACAATTTGGTCCCGGTATGCTGTGGAAGAAAAACGATAATCTAAAGGTAAACCTGGCGCCGGCAACTGCGCGATTTATTTTTGTGAACAGCAAATTCACCGACGTTGGCACAGACCCGGCGGCGATTATGGCTTTCAATGATGCGGGGGGATATTTTGGCGTGGAAGCCAATGAAACGAGCAGATTCGAATTTGGAGCTTCGTTAAATGCCTACGCGAAATTTGCCATCATGGAAAATATTACACTAGAGAATCTTTTACTTCTGTATTCAAATTACTTAGAAGATCCGCAGAATGTTGATATTGACTACACCCTAAATCTAGTTATGAAAGTAAACGAATGGATCAACGCCACCGCTACTTTTCAAGCTATTTATGATGACAATGCCATTCAAGGATTTCAGATTAGAGAAACCTTGGGTATTGGGGTAGGATATCAATTCTAAGACAACGTATAATTTATCCATAAAAAAGCCCGCGTACATTGCGGGCTTTTTTTATGGATTCTTTTTTTCTCCGGTTTCAGAATATTCGGGATATAAGAAATTATTGTAGGGAAAACGAGTGATATGGATCTCCCGCACTTTTTCATAAACGATCTCGCGAAACGCATCCCAGTTTTCTTTATTTAAGGCGGAAATAAATATGGCATCTGCGTTCTCGCGATGCATCCAAGTTCGTTTCCAGTCGTCTAGACTGTAATGAGCAGTTGTCTTTTCGGTAACAAGATCATCTTCAGCAATAGTTTCCGCTTGGTACGCATCAATTTTATTGAATACCATTAGAGTAGGTTTATCGGCGCTTTCAATTTCATCTAAAATCTTGTTGACGGAAGCAATATGATCTTCAAAAGAAGGGTGTGAAATATCTACCACATGTAATAACAGATCAGCTTCACGAACTTCATCAAGCGTGCTCTTGAACGATTCTACTAACTGCGTTGGCAGTTTCCTGATGAATCCTACCGTATCCGAAAGTAAAAACGGTAAATTTCCAATAACCACTTTTCGGACGGTGGTGTCCAGCGTTGCAAATAATTTATTCTCTGCAAAGACGTCACTTTTGCTAAGCACATTCATCAATGTAGATTTCCCCACATTGGTATACCCTACCAACGCAACGCGTATCAATGATCCACGGTTGCCGCGCTGTACTTCCATTTGCTTATCGATCTTTTCGATCTTCTTCTTCAATAACGCAATGCGATCGCGCACGATCCGTCTATCGGTTTCGATCTCGGTTTCCCCGGGACCACGCATTCCAATACCACCACGCTGCCGCTCTAAGTGCGTCCACATTCCCGCTAAACGCGGCAATAAGTATTCGTACTGTGCTAACTCTACTTGCGTACGAGCATAGCTTGTTTGCGCCCGCTGTGCAAAAATATCTAGGATCAAATTGGTTCGGTCGATCACTTTACACCGCAGGATCTTTTCAATATTCTTTTGCTGGGCCGGCGACAATTCATCATCAAAAATAGCCGTGCCCACATCATTCTCGTTTACAAATTCTGCTACCTCTTTCATCTTTCCACTCCCTATAAAGGTTTTGGGATTGGGCATCTCTCGTTTTTGAACGAAACGCTGTAACACTTCTCCTCCGGCTGTATACGCTAAGAACTCAAGTTCATCTAAATATTCTTTCGACTTCTCTTCGTCTTGTTGTTGCGTGATCAGGCCAATAAGGACTGTTTTTTCGTATTCTATGTCGGTTTTCTCTAGCATATAATTTTTCCTATCACAAAGATACAAAAGGTTTGTCAGGGAAATTTGTATTTTACCGCTTCATACCCTGTTTATGGCATTCAAGGATCATTCTATATACACTATTGCTTTTTATAATTTGGAAAACTTGTTCGATACTGAAGATGATCCGCTTACCCTTGACGACGATTTTACCGTCAATGCTCCCCGTCAATGGAATGCAAAACGCTTTCAGAAAAAAATAAAAAAATTGGGACGGGTGATCTCGCAAATTGGGTATAACGACATCCAACATCCACCGGCCATTGTTGGGATCGCAGAAGTTGAAAACGAAACCGTAGTAAAAGCGCTCGTCGATTCTAAATTTCTAAAAGATAAAGGCTATCAATACGTTCATTTTGATTCTAGCGATGAACGTGGAATTGACACAGCCTTGCTCTACAGAAGCGATTACGTTACAATACTAGAGGCAAATACGCATACGCTTTATCTAGAGAATGCACCGGGAGTTAGAGATTATACGCGCGATATTTTACATATACGAGGAACCTTACAAGGTCAAGAAGTTCATATTTTAGTAAACCATTGGCCTTCCAGAAGACAGGGTGCAGAGGAAACGGCCTACAAACGAATTGCAGCTGCACAAAAGAACCTAGAGATTGTTCACAACATCGCTGAGGATAATCCAAAGGCTAAATGTATAATCATGGGGGATTTTAATGATGACCCTCATAGTGAAAGTCTTACCACGTTATCGAAAAACGGCTTTTTCAACCCTATGGAGACATTACTTACCCAACAACAAGGCAGTTCAACTCATAGAGGCGCTTGGAATTTATTTGATCAGATCCTCATTTCCTATAATTTCTTACAAGGTCACGAAAACACGTTTCGGTTTGATCAAGCCAAGATCTTTAACCCTAAAAAACTTCAGGAGTATAAAGGAAAGTATAAAGGCTCACCGTTTCGTACCTATGCGGGCACTAAGTATCTTGGAGGAATGAGTGATCATTTTCCGGTGTATGCTTTGTTTTCCATCAAATGAATTCATAGATTGCTTGACCGATGAAAATTTCCTGTTCGCTATTGTTCTTTTTTGGTTTTGGTGTGTGGGTGACCTCTTTTGCACAGCAGGATCCTCAGTACACACAGTATATGTACAACATGGCGCAGGTAAATCCTGCCTATGCCGGAACTAATGAACGCCTTTCGGTAACGGCAATGTATCGCAGACAATGGTCTGGTTTTGACAATGCTCCTGAGACCTTAACATTAGGCATTCACAGCCCCATTTCTGAAAAAATTGGCATTGGTCTTTCTGTAATCGAAGACCAATTAGGACCGGTACAGGAAACCAATGCGCATGTTGATTTTTCGTACGTTATTAACCTTGGATACGATTACAATATAGCATTCGGACTCAAAGCCGGAGCGGCCTTTCACAATGTAGGGCTTGCTGATCTAGAGACCATTGACGCAAATGACCCTTTTTTTTCTGAAAACATAGACAATCTATATCCAAGAGCCGGATTGGGAGTCTACCTATATAGCGATTTTTACTACCTTGGCCTCTCTGTACCCAATATATTGAGCTCTGTTCATTTAGATGAAAATGGCATTCAGTACGGAAGCGAGACCAATCACTTTTTCCTTATGGGAGGGTACGTATGGGATGCCACACAGGATTGGAAGATCAAGCCATCATTTCTTGTAAAATCGGCCTTCGGTGCTCCCCTTTCCTTTGACTTGAATGTAAATACTTTGTACAACGAGAAGTTTGAGCTTGGCGTTTCCTACCGACTAAATGATTCTTTCAGTGGCTTGGTAGGCTTTTATGTAGCGCCTAACGTACGTATTGGATATGCGTATGATCATGTGATCAGTGATCTGAACGGGGTAAGCAGTTCATCGCATGAGATTGTACTTCAATTTGATCTTGTTCGCTTTAAATATCGCGACTTACGCCGAGTACGATTTTTTTAATTTCAATTGCTGCGGAAGAAAAAAAGCCTCGCTTATTATAGCGAGGCTTTTTATTTTATGGTCTTCGGAAGAAGTGATTATTCTCCTGAAACCGATACGTTATCTACGTGATAACGTGTTGTAGCTCCTGGGTCTGCTCCTTGATAGAAGAATCCGAAGTTTACCGTACCGTCAATAAATCCTACATCGATATTTCCAATGTTTCCGAAGCCTCCAAAACCGCTAGAAGGTCCGGAAGGAATATCTACTACAAGTTGTGTCCAAGTAGCCGTGGATGCATCTCCATCGTAGTCGGTAGAATACCAAACCGTCAAGATCTCTCCATTGTCGAAAGCTACTTCTAAGTCGAATGTCAATTGCTCATTAGCAGTTCCGTCCATGTTAATGTCTGGAGTAACCAACCAAACGTCGATAGGATCTTCTCCAGAGCTAAATCCGGAAACCTGTGCATATTGATTGTTGTCGAAATTCCCTAGAATCCACTCTACGCTTCCTCCGCCAACATTTTGGCTGCTCCATCCTGCTGCTTCTACGTCACTGAAATCTCCGTATGTTTCGAAATCATCAAAGAAAAATCCTTCTAACGGATCGCAACGCTCTTCATTTACAAGGTTTACATCAGCAGCAGAATTCACCACGATGTTGAACTCTTCTCCTTCAAAGTTTTTAGTCAAAATACCGGTCACATTTCCGCTTCCAGCTGGAAGGGTCAACGCACTAAAGTCAGCAAAGGTAGAAGTACTGAATACGATTGATTCTGTACTAGCACAACTCTCTAATGTACGCTCTCCGTCGAATTCATCAAACGGTTCGCTTGCATAGGTAAGGTTGTTAGTCACTGCTTCATTTTTAGCAAACTGAACATTCTCGATGTTTACGTAAAGGTTGGTGCTTCGGAATTCGTCATCGGCGTCATCTAAGGGCCCAAGATCTTCAATACTAATATTCATGGGTACAATCTCAGCAACTTCCGCAGAACGAAGAAAAACTACAGGCTCTAGAGCAGAAGGAATTTTCTCGATAAAGCGTTCTCCGGCAATACCAAGTGTTAATACTCCATTAGAAATACCTAAGGTCAATCCGTCTAATTTGATATAGATCTTACGACCGAACTCATACTTTGGGAACAATGGATTTACATCTACGAGTACACGTAACCCCACTTCAGGATTTTCAGGCTTATCTTGAATAATAATTTCTTCGAAAAAGTTTCCAGCTTGATCGTTAGAAACTACATATCCTTCCACAAAAAGATCAGCGTCAGTATAGGTAAAGTCACCTTCTTCTTGTTCGTATTTACCGGCCAAAGCTCCTAATTGGATCACTTCACCTTCAATGACAGGCTCTTCCGCAATAACGGTGCCTGGCACATCAAAATCATCGTCTGCCACACAGGAGACAACAGCTACCGCTACAAAAAGTAGGGTGAATAGTTTATAAAAATTGAACGTTTTCATTGTATAAAAGTTTATTGTATTCAGAATTGTTTAGAATCGTACGTATAAGTTAACATAATATGTGGTACCGTACCCAAAGAAGTAACGGTTGCCAAACACCGGTCTGTTGCGGTTGTTTTCCTCTTGCAACTGAGCAAAATCGGAAATTCGCGAATCTTCAAAACCACCGGTTCTGTATTCTTGATCGAGAACGTTGTTGATGGTTGCAAAGAATCCGACATAATAATCATCGATCTTCCAAGACTTCCCTCCCACAACGTTTACCAAGAAGTAATCTTCTAGTTGTTCTTGAGTTAATAGCTCACGGGCTACATCCTCATTGTAGTTCAACAATGGTAATCCATCGGCAGCAGTTGAGAAGGCCGCCGATCTTCGTAAGGTACTAACGTCAACATAGGCATTCGAGAAGTAGTTGGTTGTAAGACCTACCCACCAGAATTCAGGATCACGGTATTCAATACCCAATTGGTATGCTTGTTCTGGCCCACCACTTACGTGATAATTTTCGATGAAGGTAGTTCCGTCACCAAACTGTAAGAAATCAAAACCATCACTGGTTAAGTATTGCTGTGCATTATCGGTATACACATTTTGACCGTAAGATCCGGCTGCTTTCAATTTCAACGTAGGCGTTACTTGGGCTTCAATACCTAGTTCAGCTCCCATTCTTCGCGTATTGATTCCGGTAATGACTTCTTGAACAAATGCATTGGTATCTTGTTGCGCGTCTGCATTCACGGCGTTTTGTGCCCCTTGCGCAGACTCTGTAAAGAAGAAATTGATATCCGTTTGATCTTCAATAGTATTATAGAACCCGGTTAAACGAGCCTTTACGATAGGAGAACGATAAATATAGCTTACGTCAAGGTTTTGGATCGTTTCACTTTCTAAGTCACGCACCACATCATTGTTTTGACGTGCGTTGCTGAAACTGTTTCTGATGTTTGGCGCTTTTGTAAAGTATCCGGCATTAATATCTACCAAGTGACGTCCGGTTACTTTGTAGGTAGCACCAGCTTTCGCTCCGTAATTGGTGAAATCCAATTTTTCGCTATCTCCAAAAGAGCGTGCTCCCGGGAAGTTTCCGTTTTCATACAAACCGGTACGTTGGTAGGTGGTTTGCGAAACCGTTCCGCCTACATAGAAATCAACCACATTGTATTTGAACTGCGCTTGTGCAAATCCGGTTACAACATCAGCGTTGATCTCATAATTGTATTTATAGCGATCTCCTTCTCCTACAATACGGTTAGGATTGTTTAAATCCGACTGTGCCGCATCAATCGACTCACCGGCTTGTGCATCCCCTGAAGCCGCCTGTGCAAAGGTATCAATGTCTAAAAACCCTGAACCTCCTAGCAAGTCTTCAATTTCTGCATAGTTCTCGCTGGTAAGTCCGCGATAGTTAACACTAGCATTTAAGCTGATGCGATCACTTAATTTTGCTCCTAAGATAGTATTGGCCGTGATCTGTGTATCTTCTACGACATCATTCTGAATGGCATAGGTAGACAACATCGGGTTTCCGTTCGCATCAAAATTTCCGAAGTACAACGACTCCCAATCTAACTGCCCGTCATTAATAAACGCTTGTTCCGCTAAGTACGCATTTTGATAATCAATGGCAGTAGGGGTTGGGTCTTGCAAGAAGAAACTTGGTAAGTTCTGATAATAGTTTGGAAGCGGGTTGCGAGCTCCCCCGGCAAAAAAGATCTGTCCGGTTGGTGTTTCAATCAACTGTGCTCCGTTGTTATCGATACGGCTGTTTTTAATGGTTCCGAATTGATATCCAATATTGGTGTTCAAACGCAAGTTGTCTGAAATATTCCAGTAGTGATTCAACATTACTACAGGCTCTTCGATCTCACGCATTCTACTGTTTCGGATCTCGCCGTCTTGGTATCCCCAGTTCGGGTTGTACGTTCTTCCTTTTAAATCACGTACCTCTTGGGTGATGGCCGTAGAACGACCTCTGCGGTTAGGAGTATAAAAAGCTGAAAGGTTAATGCTGTGTGCATCGCTTAATTTTTTCTCTACGGAAGCAAAGAATGAGTTAGCATCGTATAGCGTTCCATCAATATATCCTTCGTCTCCAAAGCGACGTGATGCTAGAATTGAATACGCCCATCCGCTTGCTGTTAATCCGCTGTTATATGAGGCCATCACACGACCTTCGTAACTACGGTTTGCCATTGCATACGAAACACGCCCTCCTTGACGGTACTGTGATGCACGCATGATGATGTTGGTCGTTCCGGCAAGATCCCCAAACGTATATTCATTGGCTTTGATTCCCATGGTAAAGTCACGGTTACGCTGGGCATCGTTCAAGCCTCCCCAGTTCCCCCATTGTGGGCGACCGTTGAATTGCTTGTTCATTTCAATCCCGTTGATCAATACTTTTCCATTGGCGTTGTCCAACCCACGAGGATTAAAAAAGGTAGCACTAAAATCGAATGCAGCAGCATTTAAAAACACATCCCGAGAGGCTTGTAGTAAGCCCGAAATGTTAAATGCGGTACCTTCGTCTTGGTTTAGTTCGTTGTCTGAAAGGCTAATAATTCCGATCTGGGCTTCTACTTCAGATAAATCGATCTCAAACAAGATCGGATCTAGATTTACAGTACTCCCTGATTGAATGGTAATGGGGATGCGTTGGGTAACATATCCACTTTTACTCAATTCAAGAATTTGCTCTCCTTGTGGAAGTTCAGCATCGCTAAAAGAAAATAGTCCTTCTGCATCCGTTTCCGTAGAAAAAATACTTTCTTGGATTATTACTTCAACGTCGGGGATGACTTCACTTGAATTGGAATCAACTACCCTTCCCTTTACGATAGCATCCTGAGCCATCGCCGAAAACGATGTCAAGATGACCATACATAAAGCAAACATGAAATTTCTCATTCCTTAGTTATTAGTTTGATAAATTAATTAATTGTTATTAATGGCGTGCAAAACTACATTTTTTATGCGAATTAATTACTTTTGGCGCGACAATTGTAACCGACTTTACACAAACTTAATACACCTATTGAAATGGAATTAAAAAAATACCTTTTTGCTTTCTTATCGGTTGCCATTATTGGCTTCGGAACCGCACAAGAAGAAAAAAGTTATAAAGTAAACACCATTGCTTTCTACAATCTTGAGAACCTTTTTGACTACGAGGATGACCCCTTAACCTTCGATGATGACAGAACCCCAACCGGAAAGGATCACTGGACGAAAGAAATTTATGAAGCCAAGCTTACTAATATGGCTAGAGTGATTTCTGAGATAGGAAGTGACCTTACTGGAACACCCCCTGCGGTGATTGGCGTATGTGAATCTGAAAATCGTCGGGTTTTAGAAGATCTTTTAAATGAAGAGGCGTTAGTGGATCACGATTACGGCATCGTTCAATTTGATTCTCCTGACAGACGTGGTATTGACGTAGCACTGCTCTATCAGAAAAAACTCTTCACGCCTACCGGAACAAAAGCACACCCCTTATATATATATGATGACAATGATCGCAGCAAACGTGTCTACACACGCGATCAATTATTGGTAAGCGGAATGTTAGATGGCGAAAAGATCCACTTTATTGTTAACCATTGGCCGTCTCGTTCGGGAGGAGAAGCGAGAAGTCGCCCGAAACGTATTAAAGCGGCACAGCTCAATCGACAGATCATTGATTCTTTGTATAGTGAAGATCCGTATGCAAAGATTATCACCATGGGCGATTTCAACGATGACCCCACCAACCCTAGTATTAAAGATTACTTGAAGACTAAAGAAGATCGTGAGGATATAGAAATTAAAGAACTGTACAATCCAATGGAAGAAATGTACAATCGCGGTTTGGGCACCTTAGCGTGGCGCGATGGTTGGAATTTGTTTGACCAAATGATCGTTTCTTCAGAATTGACCGAAAAAGATTATTCTAGTTACCGTTTCTATAAAGCGGGAATCTATAACAAAACCTATTTAGCGAATCCACGCGGACAATACAAAGGGTATCCCTACCGAAGTTTTGTAAATGGAGGTTACACCGGTGGCTACAGTGATCACTTTCCGGTTTATCTGTACCTAATTAAAGAAGTAACGTACTAAACTTCGTTGTTCTAACATAAGAAAGCCCGCAAGTTCATTGCGGGCTTTTTAATTGTGATCAACCGAGCCATTGTTGCCAAGGAATTCTGCTTAGCATCAATACCAAAGCAATGGTATAGAAAATGGCTAACGTTTTAAATTTCGGTTTTGAGGTAAGTTTCTTTTTATGTTTGGAATAGCCAATCGTTATAAAAATAATGGTCAAGATCATTACCGTGGGATGTTCTATGGCATACAACCGAAGCGTACTGTCCTTCATCACGGCGCTCATTCCGCTGTTCATAATCGATTTCATTCCCAAAGGAGAGATAAAATACAATACCAAGGCAATGAGAAATTGTATATGGGTAACAATTAACGCGAATAAAGAAATACGGAAATCTTTGGGTTGGTATTCTTTGTTTCCGAAGAAGCCTGCCAAGGCATTTAGCGTAGCGATCAAAACGACAAAAAGAACGAGATAGGCCCACCACGAATGGATAAACTGAACGGTTGTATACATAATCTGATTGTTTAGTCTTCCAAAGATACGTTATCCCATAAAAAAACCGCCCCGATGAGGGCGGTTTTACGTTACATGCTCAATGTAGGTTATTCAAAAATATAACGCAGGCCAACTTGCATTTGCCAGCGCGACGATTGAATACCACTATCGTCTAGTTGATCGATACCGTCTTCAAAACGACGTGCATCAAACGTAAAGGTGGGTTCCGGACCACCGCTTACGGTGGTTAACGGCGCTACCTCCCGCTCGAAGCTGGTAAAGCGACGTTTCCCCCAATCTTTGTTCAACAGATTAGTAAAGTTGAAGATGTCTAAAGAGGCCTGAAGAGTGTGTTTCTTTCCGCCTACATTTAGAGAAAAATCCTGTAAAAACTTCAGGTCGATAACATGCGACCATTGGAGGCGGTCTGCATTGCGCTCCACATATTGTCCACGACGGCTTCTTAAATACTCATCTCCTTCAATGAACGCATTAAATTGCTCCCACTGTTGTTCGGGCGTTGCGATGACATTTCCATCACTATCGGTAAGTGCTACAAAAGTAATCTCTTCGGCACTCGCCGGCACATAGATCAACGCATTGTCACGAGAATCGTCGTTTAACAAGTCGCGTCCTTCATTGTAAATATAGCTGAACGGCTCTCCTTCGGCACCTTCATAGAAAAGACCAATGGTTGTTTTGATGTTTTCATTCCAGGTTAATTCATACGAAAGATTTGAAGTGATTCTGTGTCCTACTGAAAAATCAGATCTGCTTGCCGGAATATCACTGTTCTTACCATTCACGGTTTGGATATTTCTCCATTGCGAACTGTTTTGAGAGGACGTTCCCTCAAATACCTTTTCAGAATCTCCGTAGGTGTATGAGATTTGACCTTGGAATCCATTTTGGAAAGGCTTGCGAAGTGAGATAGTTGCGTTGTATGCATATCCCAATCCTGTATTAGAAGCCAAGTAAATGCCTTCGTACGTCCCATCAATTACATCGCCGCGATCGTAAAAAGGCCGTTCATCGGCGCCTACTAAATTTCCAACCGGGCCCTTTAAATTTAGATTCTCATAATAGATGTCTTGGATTACGTCTGTATACAAGAAATCGGCACTGGCAATCAATCCCCAGATAGGAAGCTTTTGGTCGATCCCAATATTGTACTTCATCACCTGAGGTAATTTGAAGTCTCTTGCGAACAAATCTACGTTTCCACCCGTGGCACCACTTCCCGGCTCAGGGTCTTCTAATTGATTGTTGATATCCGGAGAGAAAGGAACATCTGTTCTAAAGATAAATCCACCGGTAACTCCGTTATTATTGTACGTTCCTCCCGGCCATACCAACGGCAAGCGGGAAGTAAAGATTCCAAGTCCTCCACGCACCTGAGTACTATTATTATTGAATACATCCCAGTTGATGCCGAGACGCGGACTAATATGTGCTTTAGGGTCAATCCCTTGCCCTACACGTGCTCCTTGTAGGTCCTTTCCGAAGGACTCCAATAACGGAACCGTACGATTGTTGAAATCATCATTCGCACGACCATCTTCCCAATAAGGGATATCTACTCGCAATCCGTAAGTGGCTTTAAAATTATCTGACAATTGAATTTCATCTTGCGCATAGAAGGCCATCTGGAATAATTCAAATTCGGAAGCTCCTGCAGATTCGTCACCGGTCACACCATCTCCCACCAAGGAATATCCGTGCTGATACACGTCTGCGTTTTGCATCGTTAAGAACTGATTCAATCCGGAAGAAACCAAGTTTCCTTCTTCATCAAACTGATCTTCGAAGGTGTAGTCTCCGTAGTTAAAAGCAAAGAATAAGTTCTTAACTTTTGAATATTCTAAGTTGGTTCCAAAGGTAAACGTATGATTTCCGGAGTATACTTCTAAGTTATCGTTGAAGGTAAAGATATCTTGATTCAATAGATTGGCAGTAGAAAACGGTTCTGATCCGAAAGAAATAAAACCATTTCCATCCTGAATATCTACGGTTGGAAACGGATCTCCGGAGGGATCACGATCATCACGAACGGAAGTATATCCAATCACCATTTTATTAGAAACCTTTGGGCTCACCGTGGAGTTCCATTCTAACGCGGTAGAATTGGTAGTAGATTCAAACGCTTCCGAACCATTGATAAATCCAAGAGAAGTTCTTCCTGAGCTTCTTGCTTCTAGATTATCCGCTTTTACCAGTCCGTGACGAAGGGAGATCTTATTGTTATCATTGATATTCCAATCGATCTTAGCAGTGACCTTATCACTTTCAAGAGTTCGCGTGTTATTGGTAAAACCACCCGGGTTGTATCCGTAATTACTGATCAAAAAGTTCGTCAAGTTATTGATGTCATCCAACGAAGAACGACCAATATAGTTGCTGAAATTGAACGGCTGTGGCGTTTCATCTTCCTGACGCTCGTAGTTCACAAAGAAGAAGAGTTTATCCTTAATGATAGGACCTCCCACGCGAACACCGTAGGTAAGCGCGGTAAATTCGGCTAGTTTTTCACGACTTTCACCCTCACCCACTAGGTCGGGTGGCGTTTTGCCGGCCAGGTCTTCATTCCGAAGAAAACTATACGCAGATGCCTCAAATTGGTTGGTACCAGAACGCGTAATCGCACTGATAGAACCTCCTGAGAATCCCGACTGGCGTACATCGAACGGTGCAATATTCACCTGAAAGCTCTCAATGGCATCAACCGAAAAAGGATTGACTCCCGTTTGCCCACCATTGGTTCCAGAGCCTGCCAAACCAAAAACATCGTTATTAACGGCACCATCAATATAGATCGCGTTGTAGCGGTTGTTTTGCCCACCAATAGAAATTGAGAATCCATCATTCCCTTCAGTAAGCTGTGCTTGTGGTGTGATTCGAACAAAGTCGGCCACCGATCGCGATGCTGCCGGTAGCGTTAAGATATCACGTTCTGTAACGGTCGTTTCGGTTCCCGTCCTGTTGCTGTCGAAAATATTATTTCGCTGTGCGGTAATGATCACTTCATCAAGTGCACTAGCGGCTTCTGCCATGTTTGCACTGATACGTTGTGAATCTCCTAACTGAAGAAATACATTCTGTCTTTCAAAATTTTCGAAACCAACATAACTTATGGTGATCGTGTAAGGTCCTCCCGGACGCATGTTCGGAACACGATAATAGCCATCAAAATCTGAGATGGCTCCATATTTTGTTCCTGATTCTACATGTAATGCGACAATGTTTGCTCCTGCGAGCGGAGCGCCTTCTGCATCGGTAATTCGACCATTAATGGACGAGGTAGTTACCCCTTGTGCCCAGGTCGTCAACGTTCCCAACGCCAAAAAGGTCATTAGAAGTAGTAGTTTTTTCATAGTCCTGTGTTTAGATTATAATGTTTGCCAAAATTAATCCCACAGGAAGCCTCGCCCTATTACTACAATGTTAAGAAAACAATAAACTAAAGATACTACTTATTTCAAAGAATAGCCGCTCATAACAATTTGACTATGAACAACTTATTAACTAGCAGGTTCTTCGATGTCTTTGAACGGAATACAGTCAATTCGTTCCTTGAGAGAGGTCATAAATTGGAAGTATTCTTGCTGATATTCAGGAGCCAAAGGTTCTGAAGCGGGTAAGTCTTGTTTAAACGGATCTACTTGTTTGCCGTGTTTCCAAAATCGATAGCACACGTGAGGTCCGCCGGTATTTCCAGTCATTCCTACCCAACCAATCACATCTCCTTGACGTACGTAATCACCTTTCCGAACATTGCGCTTGCGCATGTGTAAATATTGTGTTTCGTAGGTATCGTTGTGCTTGATTTTTACATAATTTCCGTTTCCACCGCGACGCTCGCTTTTGGTCACAACACCATCAGCCGTAGCAAGAATAGGGGTACCAATAGCAGCAGCAAAATCGGTTCCTTTGTGCGGGCGAATCTTATACCCATAATATTTGATACGTCGTTTGAGGTTATATCGTGAAGAGATGCGGTAGTTAAACTCTATGGGCGACTTTAAAAACGCCCGACGCAAGTTATTGGCTTCCAAATCAAAGAAATCAGCATTGAAAGAGTCATCACTATTTTCTGGCTTAAATTTGAACGCATAAATGGGGCGATCTCGATGCTCGAAATACGCTGCTTTTATTTCATGCAAACCAGCCGGAATGGTATCATTGATAAATTTTTCAGTGTAAATGATCTTAAAGTTATCTCCTTTCTGAAGGTGGAAGAAGTTCACGGTCCACGCATAGATATTCGCTAAGCGATCGGTCATATACGGACTCAGATCATTGTCGGCCATCGTTTGTGAAAGCGAGCTGCTAATGATTCCGGAAGCAACTTTCTCTACCACAGAGACTGGTTTGGTATCATTGTAAACGGCCACGGTATCACGAAGATCAACCACAGCGTAATCTACCTTGTTCTTTTCATAGATAAACACCTGTGTTTGTTGGGTGGTATCTTTCGCATTGAGCAACACATAAGGCTTTCCAACGACCATGCGACGCACATCAAAACTATCTCTGAAGGTAGTTGCCGCTTCAAGGATTTTTAGTTGCGACACCCCATTTTGGTCTAGAATACCACCAAAGGTGTCTCCGGGGCGGATGGTGTCTCGAATGACCTCAAAATCATTGAGAATATATCCGTACTCCTCAATAATGGCAGGCGTTACCTCTTCGTAAACCTCTTCATCTAAAATATCATCTTTCGCTGCATCGCAGGCGGTTAGCAGTACCAACGACACCATTATAAATCCTAAAATATGCTTCAATCTATTCGTTCTTTTTTTGTGTATTATCTGAATTAAATGTGTGGGTAACCCACTCTTTTCCCCAGTCGTCCTTTTCTTTCTGTGACCAAAGGGTAGGAAAAAAATGTATCTTTTGAAAGCTTGGCGGTAAAAAATCTTTCCAATTGGTGCCGCCGGTTGCTGAAATTTCTTTGCCTCGTTCTGTATTTAAGTACCGATAGGCCGCCCCCATATGCATCAACGGCCAGTCTACGTTAATTTTAACGTCTAATTTTCGCAATTCTTGTATGAGTCGCTCGTCGTTACGTTCTTTTTCGGGCAATTGTAAGTATTTATGGTGCAAGGTTTGTCCCGATACTTCTTTAATAATTCGAATAAATCGCGGCGTATAGCGATATTCAAATTGCTTTAGTGTAAGGGTTTTTTCTTTGGTTTCAGTATCGGTTGCCCCTCGTTTCCAGTAGACATTTTCAAACAAGGTTTCCATGGGATCTTCTTCGGAAAACTGTTCTCGAACCGATTCGTGTACGAGATTAATCAAAGGAGTACAGTAGAATTCGATCATCCGAAATTGCGCCGATTGAAATCCGCTTGCCGGTAATAAAGACATTCTAAATTTCAGAAACTGTTCGCGATCCATCCCTAAGATCATCACATCAAAGGAGTCAATAAGAATTCTGAAATAACGGTTGATGCGCACGGCTTTTCTTCGGAAGAAATCAGCTTGCTGCAACTTGTCATCCAATAATTGCTTGATCTCGTGAAGGATCAATTTGAAATAAATCTCGGTGATTTGATGATAGCCAATAAAGATCTCCTCGTCAGGAAAATGTGTTCTCGGGATCTGAAGGCTAAGTAGGGTATCTAAATGAATGTAGTCCCAATAGGTTAGGTAGCGATCGTACAGCAAACCGTCGAGATAAGAGCCGAGATCCTGACCCGAATTTTTAAATTTCGTTTCTAACTGCTGAATCTTCTCTGGAATGCGATCTGATTTCTTCATGCGTTGCTAGTCTGCTAATATCCGAAATGAATGCCGCAGCCCCTTGAATTCTGAGAGGCTAGCTTTTAACGAACCGACGGCTAATTCGGCTTTAATCAACATTGGCATTTTATTTTCGTCGTCAGTGACCCAAACGGTCAAACTTTCTTTCTCTTTAAACACACGTCCTGCTTGCACATAAGGCCTGAACTTTAAGCAGGGTACCTTCCCAAATTTTGTACGAAGGGTTTCTCTTCCCAAAAATTTTAGTCGGAATACGAAATTCTCCTTATCGAAGAACATGTTCATATCCATGGTATCCCCTTCTTTGAGCGAACTGACGTCCAAATTGTTGCGAAGATAATAAAAAGCAGACACCATATCTTGGGCATCCTTCGGAAATGACACTCGATCTACTGTTTCGTGTTTCTTATTGTGTACTACGGCAATGCGATTTTCCTGATCGAAATCTATTTGAATGTCTTTGGTATGCCCGCCTTCGTCGATCTTGCGAATAAAGCGATAGGGAATATCTTTGTTAATATCTACAAAAGATTGATAGTCATCTTCTACTTTAAAAAACCAACGAGAAGCTCCCACGGTTTCTCCAAACCCTTTAATATGGTAGACTTGCTTGCCACGTAATGTCGTTTGATTGACTTCTAAGGTAGCATAACCGGCGGTTACAAAACCGTAATGGACACGAAACTTGAACCACTCTCCATCGCCATAGGCTTTTTGTTGTGCCGTAGACATAGAAAAGGTCAACAATAAAAATAGTAGGCAAAAGGCTGTTCTCATTAGGGCTTCATTAAGAGTTGTCAACTATCCGTTTGCAAGTTCTGTTCCAAAAATAAAGAAACTCCACCGAAATAGACGGCGGAGTCTCAGATTCGTTACAATTTGTTTACAGTGTACCTCTCGCTTCTTGTTCTCTTTCAATCGCTTCAAACAAAGCTTTGAAGTTTCCTTTTCCGAAAGACTGGGCTCCTTTCCGCTGGATAATCTCAAAAAACATGGTAGGACGATCTAGCACGGGCTTGGTGAAAATTTGAAGCAAATACCCTTCATCATCCCGATCTATAAGCACTCCCAATTCCTTTAAAGGCTCCAAGTCTTCGTCAATTTCACCAACTCGATCTAAGACGGTGTCATAATAAGTATCGGGAACGTATAAAAATTCAACACCGCGATCTCGCAATTGCGTTACGGTCTCAATGATATTATCGGTGGCAACGGCAATGTGCTGCACGCCCGCGCCATTGTAGAACTCAATATATTCTTCGATCTGGGATTTCTTTCTTCCTTCGGCCGGTTCGTTAATGGGGAATTTGATGCGACCGTTTCCGTTGCTCATCACCTTACTCATCAAGGCCGTGTATTCCGTAGAGATATCTTTATCGTCAAAAGATACTAACTGCGCGAATCCCATTACTTTGGCATAGAACTCTACCCACTTGTTCATCTCATTCCAACCCACATTTCCTACCATATGGTCAATGTATTTGAGTCCGACGGTGTCAGTTTTGTAGGCTTTTTCAATGGCTTTATATCCGGGAAGAAAAGGCCCATCGTACTGAGATCTTTCCACGAATACATGAACGGTTTCTCCGTAGGTATGAATTCCGGAAAGTGTCACCGTACCGTTATCATCCTTGCGTTGCGTGGGCTCCATATAGGGTTTTGCACCTCGCCTGGTAGTTTCTTCAAAACTTTTGGTTGCGTCATCTACCCAAAGCGCAACGACTTTTACACCGTCGCCGTGTTGTTCGATATGGCGATTGATCTCTCCTTCGGGTTTTAAAGCAGAAGTAAGTACGAGTCGGATTTTCCCTTGTTGCATCACATACGAGACACTGTCTTTGCTTCCGGTTTCTAATCCGCGATAGGCAATTGGTTGAAAGCCCCAAGCCGTTTGATAATAATAGGCCGCTTGCTTGGCATTCCCTACATAAAGTTCTACAAAATCGGTTCCTAATAAAGGGAGAAAGTCTTCCGCTTGAGGAACCACTTTTTTAAGTTTTTGAGAAGTGGTATCGGTTGTCATGTGTTCACTATTTTTTTCTGAAAATATTCTTGTTATTTATTTTCTTCCAGCCACGATTGGAAGTAGGTTTCATCAGCGATCTTTAAGGCTTCTTCCGTCACTTGAAGCGGTGCAAAGGTATCGACCATTACGGCCAGTTCATCAGTTTGTACTTTTCCGATGCTTCGTTCGGTCGCACCGGGATGCGGGCCGTGGGGAATCCCCGCTGGATGAAGTGAAATATGTCCCGCTGCAATGTCGTTTCTGCTCATAAAGTCGCCATCTACATAATACAACACCTCATCGCTATCGATATTGCTATGATTGTAGGGAGCCGGAATGCTGTCAGGGTGATAGTCGTACAATCTCGGCACGAAGCTACAAACCACAAAAGCACTTGTTTCAAAGGTTTGATGTACCGGTGGCGGTTGGTGAATGCGCCCGGTAATAGGTTCAAAATCGTGTATCGAGAAGGCGTAGGGATAATTATAGCCGTCATAGCCTACTACATCGAAAGGATGCGAAGCATATACCATATCAAACATGACGTCTTTCTTTTTGACCTTCATCAAAAATTCGCCGCTTTCGTTGTGTGTTTCCAACTCGCTTGGCTTTCTGATGTCGCGTTCGCAAAAAGGAGCATGTTCTAATAATTGCCCAAACCAGTTTCGGTAGCGCTTTGGCGTATAAATAGGAGTTCTTGATTCTACGATAAACAATCGATTGTCAGCATCGTCAAAACGCATTTTATAGATCATTCCTCTAGGGATCACCAAATAATCTCCATATTTAAAGTCGATGTTCCCCATGTGGGTGCGCAAGGTTCCGCTTCCTTTATGGATAAAAATCAATTCGTCTGCATCGGTATTCTTATAAAAATACTCCTCTTGCGAATCTTGCGGCGCCGCTAGTATGATGCTGCAATCTTTATTGGAAAGAATGGTTTTTCGACTTTCCAGATAATCGGCCGTAGGCGGCACTTCAAATCCACGAAAGCGATACGACTGAATGTTTACTTCTTTTGCCAGTTTCGGCGTCACGTCTTGTTGGCTCTTAATTTCTTTCACCTGTGTAGGACGCTGTTCGTGGTACAAATTACTGTACATCCCGTCGAAACCTATGGTTCCGAAGAGTTGCTCGGCATATAAAGTTCCGTCCGGTTTTCTAAATTGTGTATGTCGTTTAGGGGGAATTTTTCCTAAGTGATGATAAAATGGCATAAAACAATTGTTTTCCTTACAAATATCGTAATTTTTAAGGGCAATATGACTAAGAAAACCTTAAAACCGGAAGCCTACGTTGACATAAAACTCATCGGTATTCTCCTCAGGCACATAGGCATATTGTATCGCGATAGGTCCTAAAAATGTTTCCAAGGCGTAACCAACGGCCACACCGCTATAGTTGATCCTATCGATCCATTGGCCGCGTTCGAATAATGCATCTCCCACGTTCGCAATGTTCCCTGAAAGCAACAGATGATTCTTTCTGAAAATTTCATAATCAAATACCAAACGCGACAGCAGATAGGTATCTCCGCGAAGGCTGAGTGCTTCATACCCAGAAAACGGAATAATATTGTTCAACGGCTTGAAACCATAACCTCCTACGAAAAAATCAAGCGACTGCGTTCTGCGATCGCCCCATTTAAATCCTCCTTCAGTAGAAAGCACAAACGACAATTTAGACGCGATAGGTTGTGCCCACGCTGCTTTTGCCTTTGCAATGGAGAACGGCTCAAAAGCAGTGTTCATTCCATCCGCCCACAAATACCAATGAAAATCACCGTGAAAATAGAAGCCTTCGCGCGGATAGAATTTATTATCGAACGTATCGTAGGTAAGCTTTCCGAAGGTGCTAAGGTAATTGGTGTTCTCAAAAATGGTTCTAGGAAGATCATCTTCATCGGTTCCAATAGTTTCTGAAAGATATCGTAACCATTTATGCTCCACGCCTAGCGAGAGTAAGAAGCTTCTGCGGAATAAGGTTTGCACAAAAGCGGTATTGGTAAAATCATCATAACGAAGATTCAGTTCGTTTACTTCAATGGGGGTGGTCAAAGAACTTTCATTCAAAATAAAATCATTGGCAACTTCTTTTTCAAACGAATTGAACGCAGAGGTAAGCCCAATACTCCAATAAAAGCCCTTGTCGATATAATATTCAAAATTATAGCGCAAATTATCGCCGATGATAAGGTCTAAAGAAGTTACGTCATTGTTGGTGAAAAGCCGCTTTCTAGTAATATTGACCAGTCCTGCGGAGCGAAAAAGATCATCGTAATGGACCCCTAGTCTTAATAACGTTTTCGATTCATTTTCCACCAGATCAAACTGTACGGAATAATGATTTGGTTCCTTCGGGTCCGGCACCAAACGATAATTGATTTGGTCAAAATTTCCGGTTGCAGATAAATTATTGACCCCTTCATTGAATTTTCTGTAGGAAACATTGGCCGGAGTCTGTAATTTCAGCTTTCCGAGCACATAAGAGCGCGTGTAACTTTGGAGCCCCTCGATACCCACATCGGTAATGTAAATCGAAGTATTTGTATTAAAGATTACTGTGTCTCGTTCTTTTTTTAATTGTCGAGCAGCAATGGCTTCCAAGGCTGCTTTCTTTTGCTGAGCAGCTTCTGTTCCTGACGAAATGATCTTTCTTCCTTCATCGAAGGATACCACGGTAAAATCATCAATTTTAGGGTTGATGTACACGTCGGTTTTATTTCGCTTCTCTTTCATGTCGTTGATGGTGCGATAATTATTGATCTGCACCAACACATCAATTGCAGACCGCAATGATTTTCGGTCTCTTAAACTATCCTGAACATCTACCCCAATAATAATATCGGCGCCACGAGCACGAACTTCTTCTACCGGATAATTATTTACCACGCCTCCATCGACAAAAATGGTGTCATTAATGCGCACCGGACTAAACAGTGTAGGCAGTGCCCCGCTCGCGGTAACCGCTCGCGGCAAGTACCCTTTATCGAGAATCACCTCCTGCCCCGTTTCCACATTCGTAGCCACACAAAAGAAAGGAATCTGTAATTCGCTAAAATCATCCACATCATAGACGTGCACTAACAGACGCGATAATAAATTATAGACATTTTGCCCTTTGGAAATACCGGAAGGAAACCCTAGTTTGAAGTTATCAAACGGTAGGGTAACGGCATAGGTTTCGGAATCATCTTTTTCATAGAAGGTTTTTGCGCTTCGCGGAATATCATCCTGAATGAGGGTGTCGAAATCGAGGCTTGTAAAAATAGAATCCAATTGTTGTGCATTGTACCCTGCGGCATAAAGAGAACCCACAATGGCGCCCATACTTGTTCCGCCGATGTAATCTACCCGTACTCCGGCCGCTTCCAACTCTTTCAACACCCCAATATGCGCAAGCCCTTTGGCACCGCCGCCACTCAATACAAGCCCCACTTTGGGATCGTCTGCCTCAGGAATTTCCTGAGCAAACATCCCACTGATGCTCCAAAAAAGTAAGCACGTTATCAGGATTCTCATACTATTGTAAATGGGTCATTATTTTTTTAGCCTTACTAGCTCCTACAACGGTTTCTAGTTCGTCGAAACTTGCTTTTTTAATTCGTTTGATACTTTTAAAATGCTGTAGCAAACTCACTACGGTTTTCTCACCAATTCCCGGAATGGTTTCTAAGCTGGTTTGTAACGCTTCCTTACTGCGTTTGTCGCGATGAAAGGTGATCCCAAAACGGTGCGCTTCATTTCGTAACTGCTGAATGATCTTTAACGTTTCAGATTTTTTATCTAAATACAAGGGAATTGGATCATCTGGATAGAACAATTCTTCCAATCGCTTGGCAATTCCTATGATCGCTATCTTTCCTCGCAATTCTAGTGCATCAAGACTTTTTAAGGCTGAGCTTAATTGGCCCTTCCCCCCATCTATGATGATCAATTGCGGCAAGGGTTGCTCCTCCTCTAACAATCTTTTATAACGCCGGTAGACGACCTCTTCCATAGAAGCAAAATCATCGGGCCCCTCAACGGTTTTGATATTAAACTTACGATAGTCTTTCTTGCTTGGTTTTCCATTTTTGAAAACCACACACGCTGCCACCGGGTTCGCCCCTTGAATATTACTGTTGTCAAAACATTCAATATGTCTGGGCTCTTCTGAGAGTCGGAGGTCTTTTTTCATTTGCGCCATAATTCGATTCTCATGGCGATCAGGGTCTACGATCTTGGCCTGTTTAAAGCGCTCCATTCGGTAATACTTGGCGTTGCGAAGGGAAAGATCCAGTATCTTCTTTTTATCGCCGGCTTTCGGAATATGTACTTTGATCCCTTCTTCTGTTTTTATTCGGAAGGGCACATAAATTTCTTTGGATTGGGAATGAAATCGTTGTCTAAGTTCGATCACCGCCAATTCTAATAATTCTCGATCGCTTTCGTCCAACTTCTTTTTGAGTTCTAAGGTGTGGGACCGAATGATACTTCCGAAGGAAATCTGAAGAAAATTCACATACCCATAACTCTCATCGCTTACCACGGTAAACACATCCACGTTGTTGATCTTGGGATTGACCACAGTGGACTTTACCTGATAGTTTTCCAACACATCGATCTTTTCCTTCACCCGTTGCGCATCCTCAAACCGAAGCGCTTCCGCATGTTGTTTCATTTGTTTTTTGAAACGTGAGAGTGAATCTTTAAAGTTTCCCTTAATGATGTTCCGGATCGCATCGATGTTCTCCAAATAATCCGCTTCCGAATGTTTCCCCTCACAAGGCCCTGCACAATTCCCTAAATGATACTCCAAACAGACTTTGTACTTTCCGTTACGGATCTTCTCTTCCGCCAGGTCATAATTACAGGTACGCAAAGGGTAGAGTCCGCGAATCAATTCCAACAAAGTGTGAACGGTCTTCATACTGGTATATGGGCCGTAATATTCACTGCCATCCCGAATGACCCGGCGCGTGGGAAACACACGCGGAAATCGTTCGTTCTTGATGCATAACCAAGGATATGATTTATCATCTTTCAGCATCACATTGTAACGTGGCTGATATTTCTTGATCAGGTTATTCTCTAATAACAATGCATCAGTTTCTGTGGCAACCACAATATGTTTGATCGTATGGATCTTACGAACCAACAGGCGTGTACGTGCATTGTCGTGCTTTTTTGTAAAATAGGAAGCAACCCTTTTTTTAAGGTTTTTCGCCTTCCCAACGTACAGCAGCTTCTCATTCTTATCGTAATATTGATAGACTCCCGGATCGTCGGGGAGGGTAGAGATTTGGAGTTTTACCGAAGCTTCTGCCATAGCTCAAAGATACAGGATGTAAGCCTTTTTTGAGAAAAAATCAAGCAGCAAAAAAATGTTAAAGAGCGGTTAAATAGGATGTTATTGAAATCTGACTCTGGTTAATTCGCGTACATTTCTTAAATAACAAACTTCATGCAGTCTCTTGATAGGCTTCCTACGCTCACTCATTATTCACTATTGCTGTTGATAATGCTGTATATTTTAGCGCCTGCTAAAAATATACTTGGGGATGAACTGCATCGTATTTCTCACGCTCTAAGCAATACAGATACCGCTCCTCACCGCCATAAAGGCGCTGGCATGACGCATGATCATGAGCATTCAGTACTTCAATTTTTTTCAAGGATTCTAGAGCATCAAAATGACGAAGACCCAAGTACCTTGCTCCATCTGTCTACCCTCGACAAACACCTTCCGCAACCAACAATCACGTACATATTACCAACCGTATATACGCCCCATAAGTTTCTGTATTTGGAACATAGTTCAGAGATCAACCACCCCACGCCATACCCGCCTCCACAAGTATAATTTTCATCTGTTTTAAAAAAAGCTTCTTCGCGGAAGCCATTCATACACCTAAATTATACACATGAAAACATATATATTTTGGGTGGTGGTGCTATGCGCGTCCTTCAGTTTTGGGCAAACACTTAGCGGAACCATCACCACTCCAGACGGACAACCTTTAGAAAATGTTGCCGTCTTCAATAAAAATTCGGGAGCGCACTCCCACACCAATACGCAAGGATATTTTCAACTTAAAGAAGTTTCGCTTTCCGAAGTGATCTACTTTTCACACATAGGGTACGAAACGCTTGAATACCCGGTCACTACACTCTCTGGTCTTGAAGATCAAACCTTTGTAATGCAGCCTTCAAGTGTCTCCTTGGCTCAAATCGTGATCACTCCAGAACTCAATACCTTACACCAGATCACAGACATTACCTTAAAGACACAACCCGTTAAATCTTCGCAGGAAATTCTTCGGCAAGTGCCCGGCTTGTTTATAGGGCAGCATGCAGGGGGTGGAAAAGCGGAGCAGATTTTTCTTCGCGGTTTCGATATTGACCACGGTACCGACATCAACTTGTCTGTTGACGGCTTGCCCATTAATATGGTTTCGCATGCACACGGACAAGGATACAGCGATCTACACTTTATTATTCCCGAAACGCTTGACGATATTGAATTTGGAAAAGGACCCTATTACGCAGAAAGAGGCGATTTTACGACGGCAGGTTATGTGGCTTTTCGTACCAAAGATCGTGTAGACAACAGTATGGTTTCTGTAGAGTATGGTGATTTTGATTCTTTCCGAACCGTAGGGATGTTCAATATTCTGGATACCGAGCGAAGCGATGCCTTTGTGGCTGCCTCTCTCAACACGTTTGACGGCCCCTTTGTGAGTCCGCAAAACTTTAATCGATTCAATGCCATGGGTAAATATGTCTTTACCATGCCGGGAGCACAAAAACTGGAAGTGACAGCGTCTCATTTTCAAAGCAAGTGGGATGCTTCCGGACAAATTCCGCAACGCGCCGTAGATGCCGGAATCATTGGTCGCTTTGGCGCTATTGATGATACGGAAGGTGGAAACACGCGCCGCACCAATGTATTAGTGAACCACGAAAAGCAACTAGATGGAACCAAAAAATGGACCTCTTCTGCGTACTACACCTATTACGATTTTGAGTTGTTCTCCAATTTTACCTTCTTTCTAGAAGACCCGGTCAATGGAGATCAAATTGCGCAACGCGAAAACCGAAACATCCTTGGTTTTCAAACCGCGCTATCAGAGTCATTAGCACTTGGTAGCACCGATTTTCAATATCGTGCCGGCATGGGTGTACGGTATGATGACGTGAATGATATAGAACTCTCAAACACGCGTAATCGCTATGAGATCTTAGAACGCCGTGCCTTCGGAAATGTAAATCAAATTAATGCTTTTGCCTATTTGAATACTGAATTTGATTGGGGACAATGGAAACTGAACCCCGCAGTTCGATTGGACTATTTTAAGTTTGACTATGAGAATTTCCTATCGGAAACCTATGACAACCAAAGCGAACGCAAAGCCTTTGTGAGTCCGAAACTTAATCTGATTTTTGCACCCTCAGACCGAATCCAATTCTTTTTGAAAAACGGAATTGGGTTTCATTCCAACGATGCCCGCGTCGTGGTTGCCAACAATGGCGAAGATATTCTGCCGGCAGCCTACGGAAGTGACCTCGGAAGTATTTGGAAAATAACAGATAATTTAATCTTTGATACCGCCTTATGGGTCTTATTCTTAGAGCAAGAATTTGTATATGTTGGGGACGCCGGAATTGTAGAACCTAGCGGAAAGACTAGAAGAACCGGAGTTGACATCGGCCTGCGATACGAACCGCTTTCTTGGTTGCAACTGTACACGAATGCCAATTACACCTATGCGCGGAGCACAGAAGCTCCTGAAGGAGAAGATTATATTCCGTTGGCTCCTGATTTTACCAGTGTAGGAGGAATAGCCGTGAATGACATCTATAATTTTTCAGGCGGAATCTCCTATCGCTATATCAAAGACCGACCTGCAAATGAGAATAATAGCATTGTCGCCGAAGGATATTTTGTAACCGATGCGAATGTAAATTACACATGGAATCACTGGCGCTTCGGTATAATTATTGAAAATTTGTTTGACACCGAATGGAATGAAACTCAGTTCGCTACCGAAAGTCGATTAGCAAACGAACCGGCTCCCGTGGAAGAAATTCATTTTACCCCGGGAACCCCGTTTTTTATTCGAGGAAAAGTTAGCTATCAATTCTAATGGTTAAGACTAGGCGTTTTTTGTTATCTTTCAACAGCAAAAAACGCCTACTTTCATGAATATCGCCATTCTATCTCGCGGAGAATATCTCTATTCTACGCAAAGCCTGTTACGGGCAGGAGCCGTTCGAAATCATGTCATGGAAGTGCTAGATCCTACCAAATGCAGTTTGAGTATTGAAGAGGGTGCTCCAAGACTCTATTTCTGTAATGAAGTGATCGACGATTTACATGCGGTTATCCCTAGAATTGGAGCTTCTAACACTTTTTTTGGATCGTCTTTAGTGCGTCATTTGGAGGCGATGAACGTATTTACGGTGGTCACTGCCGAGTCAATTCTGCAGTCGCGAAATAAATGGACTTCTTTTCAGCTGTTGTCAAAGGCCGGAGTGCCCGTGCCTAAGACCGTCTTGGGAAATGTCTTCGATATCGAAGAGGTGCTTGCGTCTTTTCAAAAACGTCCGGTAATTCTGAAGGTCTTGCAGGGCACCCATGGGCAAGGTGTTATTTTGGCTGAGACCTATGCGTCCGCGCTTTCTACGATTGAAACCTTACAATCTTCCGGAGTACGGTTTGTCATTCAAGAGTACATTGCCGAATCTAAAGGGTGTGATCTTCGGGCCATCGTCGTAGGCGGCAGAGTGGTAGCAGCTATGAAACGCCAAAGTAAATCCGGGGATTTTAGATCGAATTTACATCGGGGCGGCTCTTCAGAACCGATTCGGCTTTCCGAAGCAGAAAAAAGAATTGCGATCAAAGCTGCACAGGTGCTTCGGTTGGGGGTCTGCGGAGTAGATATTTTACAGGCGAACCAGGGTCCGGTCATCCTAGAAGTCAATTCCACACCCGGATTGGAAGGAATTGAAAAGACGACCGGTGTGAATATTTCAGAAAAAATTATTACCTATATAGAGCGTCAATCGCAACGATGAAGAAAAAAAAAGCAACAAACATTACCCTACTAGGAGAAACCATTCCACCCGGAAGTTCGCAAGAATTGAATTTTAGCTTCGCGAAACTTCACACCAACACCCCCATTGATGTTCCTATCATTATTGAGCGATCTCAGTATGAAGGCCCCACGGTACTGATCACCGCAGGAATTCATGGGGATGAGGTAAACGGTATCGAGATCGTACGACAGATCGTAAGCAAAGGAATTAACCGACCGAAAATAGGAACAATCATCTGTATCCCAATTATCAACATTTTCGGCTTTTTACAAAAAGTTCGAGAATTCCCCGACGGGCGCGATCTCAACCGCTCTTTTCCCGGGAGCAGAAGCGGATCGCTGGCCGGGCGTGTGGCACATCAGCTCATGAGCGATATCATTCCACATGTGCAGTATTGTTTGGATTTTCATACAGGCGGCTCGAGCCGATTCAACGCGCCACATATCCGCATTGCAAAAGGAAGCAAAGAATTAACGCAATTAGCGGATATTTTCAACGCCCCTTTTATACTCTACGCCAAAAACCTAAAAAAATCCTTCCGAAATGCTTGTCGGAAGCGAGAAGTCCCCATGTTATTGTTTGAAGGCGGAAAATCGAACAGCATCGATCCTGTAGTGAGCAATACCGGGGTCAACGGAACCAAACGCGTACTGCATCACTTAGGAATGCTACAATCAAAATTCAAGGTGTCAACACCCTCCCAAGAATCAGTAATTATCACCCATAGCAAGTGGGTTAGAGCCCAATATTCGGGTATGTTTCGTTCGTTAGTGAAAGTGGGAAGTTTTGTGAATAAAGGAGAAGTGATCGGTCAAATTACGGATCCCTACGGAAAGATCAATCACAGAGTGAGAGCTTCGAACGAAGGATATGTTTTTAACGTGAATGAAGCACCACTAATCTACCAAGGAGACGCCTTGTTTCACCTTTCCACAGAATTGCAGTAATGGAAAAGCAGCACCTCCGAAAAAAATATAAGGCTCTTCGAGCGCTCCTTTCCGAAGAACAGCGCGAAGAAAAAAGTCTCGCGATTGCCAATCAAACACTTCAATTACCAATCTGGGAAAACAGCTACTTCCATTTGTTTCTTAGCATGCCCAACAACAAGGAGGTAAACACAGAGTACCTCTTACATATTCTGCAAGGAAAAGATAAAAGCGTGGTACTGTCAAAAAGTGATTTTTCCACCTTCGAAATGGATCATTTCCTACTGCAAGAGCACACAAAAATCAAAATTTCACCTTACGGCATCCCCGAGCCTCAAGACGGGATCACAATCGCTCCAACAATGCTCGACGTGGTATTCGTGCCCTTATTGGCTTTTGACACGTCGGGACATCGCGTAGGATACGGCAAAGGATTCTATGATCGATTTTTAGCGCAATGCCGTCCTGATTGCATAAACATAGGACTTTCGTTCTTTGAAGCCGAAGCGCGTATTCTCCATGAAAACATGGATTTTCCTCTGCATTATTGTGTTACTCCTGAAAAAATCTACCGCTTTTAAAAAAACCGCTTATCTTTAAAGCATTATTGATAACACTAACTAATTAATTTATGGAAACAAGTAATACTCCAGCGGGCGCTCCACCGGATAACAATCTGGTTTGGGCTATTTTATGTACCGTATTGTGCTGCCTTCCTTTAGGGATCGTAGCGATTATCAAGTCGACGAAAGTAAAAGAATTGTGGTTACAGGGTGATCATGCCGGCGCACAAAAGGCCGCCGATGATGCCAAGAAGTACTCTATTTGGGGTGCTGCTATCGGACTCATATTTGTGGTAATCTATTTCATCCTCATGGCCGTAGGAGTTGCCGCCGGTGGATTCTAAAACACACATACCTACCGCCCTTTTGCTTCTCCTGCTATTGGGCGGTTTTTTTGTGTTCTATTTTTTTAACCCCTCTCAAAGTTCCTTTTTTCTTCCTTGCCCCTTCAAGCTGGCTACGGGCTATCATTGCCCCGGATGTGGCTCGCAACGCGCCTTGCATCACCTAGCCCACCTTAATATCTCAGGGGCGTTTTCAATGAATCCTTTAATGGTATTGTCCCTACCGCTCATTGGCTATGGCTTAGGAGTTAAGCTTTATAATAATTTCTTCGGAACCCAACACCGCGTGAACTTCTTTTACCAGAAATGGTTTATATATGGTTACTTTGGGTTGGCTGTATTGTATTGGGTGCTTCGGAATATTCCCTATGCACCGTTTACCTATTTAGCACCTACTGAAACATGCTTAGGTTGAAGCTTGTTTTGATTCCGTAGCAGAAGTTTCCTCTTGTGCTTTCGGAAAGGCTCGCTTGTTAAAGAAAATCAACAAACATACACCAATTGTTATAGCAGAATCGGCAATGTTGAATAC
>CEVM01127463.1_pt1 | contig 53108 bp, 50 predicted proteins | sample 531481 | NCBI WGS metagenome assembly CEVM01 (sample SAMEA2623649, study PRJEB7988) | marine metagenome | biome: marine biome (ENVO:00000447); feature: mesopelagic zone (ENVO:00000213) & marine oxygen minimum zone (ENVO:01000065); material: "saline water (ENVO:00002010), including plankton...
CAACCTAATGTTTTTATTGGGAATCATGTAACCATTGGAGAGGATTGTGTGATCCACCCGAATGTGACGATATACGATCATACCGTGATCGGAAATAACGTAACCATTCACGCCGGGTCTGTTTTAGGTGCAGATGCTTTTTATTACAAGAACCGCCCCGAAGGTTTTGATAAGCTGAAAAGTGGTGGTAATGTAGTCATTCAAGACCATGTAGACATTGGCGGGCTATGTACGATCGATCGAGGCGTCTCTGCCTCCACCATTATTGGGGAAGGTTCAAAGCTAGATAACCAAGTGCATGTAGGTCACGATTCCATCATAGGGAAACGTTGCTTGATTGCTTCACAGGTAGGTATTGCGGGCTGTGTGTTGATTGAAGACCAGGTAACCATCTGGGGACAGGTAGGAATCACTAGCGGTGTGACGATTGGTGAAAAAGCAATCATCTCAGCGCAAAGCGGAGTGAGCAAGTCGCTTCCGGGCCACAAATCTTATTTTGGTACGCCTGCTGATGACTTCCGAAAGAAATACAAAGAGATCGCCTCCATACGGCTGATCCCGGATATTATTGAAAAATTAGACAAACTCCATGAGTAACAGTGCAAAAGACATCGTAAAAAATTTTTATAGAACTAATTTGGTAACGGATGATTCCGTTTTGGAGGACTTCATTCATCCAGAATTGGTGTTGATTTGGAATAGTACAGACGGACTTACCATTATGCATTACGATGATATTTCAGAATTCTTTTCAGAAATAAAAAGAACCTATAATGATCTGCGAATTGAGGTCAGTCACGTCCTAGAAGACGGTAATCATGTGACCATTCGCTACAAATATTATATTCGGACTATTGAGAATCCTGATGAAGAATTGGGCATCGCTCATTTTATCGCTATTTGGGAAGTAAAAGACGGAAAACTATATCGTGGTTATCAAATTAGCCAACCGGTCACCGAAAAGGATGATACGAACAAATCCTACCATCGGGTAAAAGTGTAAATTCCTTTTTAAAACGAAGGAAATACGTTAATTTTGTGCTTTCATTTTGAACCGAAATAAAACTAATTTCAGATAAAATTCAATCAACTCCATGAGTGTTTTAGTAAATAAAAATTCAAAGATTATTGTACAAGGGTTTACCGGAAGCGAAGGAACCTTTCACGCCGAGCAAATGATCGATTACGGTACGAACGTAGTAGGAGGGGTGACCCCAGGTAAAGGAGGACAAACGCATTTGGACAAACCAGTCTTTAATACTGTAGAAGAAGCCGTTAAAGAAACGGGGGCCGATGTCACGATAATCTTTGTGCCACCGGCGTTTGCTGCAGATGCTATCATGGAAGCGGCGCATGCCGGAATCAAAGTAATTATTACCATTACCGAAGGAATTCCTGTAGCCGATATGATCAAAGCGGCCGACTATATCAAGGATAAGGATTGTCGCTTGGTGGGGCCTAACTGCCCGGGTGTGATTACACCGGGAGAAGCTAAAGTAGGGATCATGCCCGGCTTTGTCTTCAAAAAAGGAAAAGTAGGAGTGGTTTCTAAATCGGGAACGCTTACCTATGAAGCTGCAGATCAAGTGGTAAAACAAGGTCTAGGAATTACTACAGCCATTGGAATTGGAGGAGATCCTATTATTGGAACAACTACAAAACAAGCCGTAGAATTACTGATCAATGACGAGGAAACTGAAGCGGTTGTGATGATTGGTGAAATAGGTGGTCAGTTAGAGGCAGATGCTGCTAAATGGTATAAAGAAAGCGGAAGCAAGAAGCCTATTATTGGTTTCATTGCTGGTGAAACGGCACCAGCCGGACGTACGATGGGGCACGCAGGGGCTATTGTGGGAGGAAGTGATGACACAGCCCAAGCAAAAAAGAAGATCATGCGCGAATGCGGAATTCATGTGGTAGATTCTCCGGCAGAAATTGGCAAGAAAGTCGCAGAAGTCTTAGCGTCTTAACGAATTATATAATCTTTAAGCCCTGCAAATCGCAGGGCTTTTTTTATATTTGGATATTACCTTAAAGAGTCAAATTTCATGAAATTATTAGAAGGAAAAACGGCGATCATTACAGGAGGAAGTCGCGGAATCGGGAAAGGCATTGTCGAGGCTTTCGCCAAGCAAGGTGCTCACGTGGCATTTACCTATAATTCTTCCGCAGAAGCCGCAGAGGCCTTAGCGTCTGAAATCTCTAAAGAAGGCGTAATCGCAAAGGCTTATCAGAGCAACGCGGCCAGCTATGAGGAATCCCAAGCGTTGATCGATCAAGTTTTGAAGGATTTTGACAGTATTGATATTTTGATCAATAATGCGGGAATCACAAAAGATAATTTGTTGATGCGCATCTCTGAAGAAGATTTTGACAAAGTGATTGAGGTGAATCTGAAATCGGTTTTCAATATGACCAAGGCCGTACAACGCACCATGCTCAAACAACGCCAAGGCTCCATAATCAATATGAGTTCTGTGGTAGGAGTGAAGGGAAATGCGGGGCAAACCAATTACGCTGCATCGAAGGCCGGAATCATTGGATTTACGAAGTCGGTTGCCCTGGAATTAGGTTCCCGAAATATTCGATGCAATGCCATAGCTCCCGGATTTATTGAAACAGAAATGACCGGAAAGTTAGATGAGGCGACCGTTCAATCGTGGCGAGATGCCATTCCATTAAAGCGCGGTGGAAGTCCGGAAGATATTGCCAATGCCTGTATTTTCTTAGGAAGTGATCTTTCTGCTTACGTGACGGGACAGGTGCTGAATGTTGATGGCGGAATGCTCACATAATCTATGACAGCAGAAACGGTACTTTATATTATTATCGCCGGTGTGATCTCGTTTGCGCTGGCGCTTTTCATGTATGGGTATCGTTCTAAGTATCAACGCAAACTGTCTTGGATCTTTGGAACCCTCAGGTTTCTTACCCTCTTCGCTTTATTCCTGTTGCTTATCAATCCTAGCTTTAAAAGCGAGCAATTATCACTGGAGAAACCCAAACTTCCAGTGATGATCGATAACTCGTCTTCGATCTGTTATTTGGAGACTGAGAGCTTAGTCCAAGACATTACAACCCAACTACAGAACAATGAAGCGCTGAATGAACGCTTTGATGTGACTTATTATCGCTTCGGAAATACGCTAGCTTCCCTTGATTCTTTGTCTTTTTCTGAAGGAAACACGCAAATTGCAGCTGCATTGCAAAATGTCTACGAAACCTTCCGAAATCAAACAGCCCCTGTGCTGCTTATTTCAGATGGAAATCAAACCCTCGGTAGCGATTATGAGTTTCTTCGAGCGCGTGATAATCAGCCGATATTCTCCCTAATTTTAGGAGATTCCATAGAAAGTGAAGACCTTCGTATCGAACGCCTCAATAGCAATCGTTATGCGTTTCTGAAAAATGATTTTCCGGTGGAAGCCATCGTAACGTACAGCGGAGATGAGGCGGTTACTTCTTCTTTTAGCGTCACACAAGGAAACGCTACTGTCTACCAACGGGCTATTAATTTTTCCGAAGAGAACAATGCAGTGACAGTTTCTTTTACCTTGCCGGCAACTTCTGTTGGAATTCAAACCTTTACCGCACAAATTGAATCGTTACCCAACGAAAAGAATACGGTGAACAATCAAAAGCGTTTTGCGGTAGAAGTGATTGATCAAGCGACGAATATTGTCGTGGTACATTCCTTGGTGCATCCTGACCTTGGTGCGCTGCGAAAGGCCATTGCGTCTAATGAACAACGCAGTGTCACCTTCGCAACCCCGGCAGAGGCATTGGCCGATCTAGCCAAATATCAACTGGTTGTATTATACCAACCAGACCGTAGTTTTCAAGCTCTGTATGACACCTTATCCAATACTCAGCAAAATACGTGGACGCTCACTGGCATGCAAACGGATTGGAATTTTTTAAACAGAATGGAGCAGCCGTTTCAGAAAGAGCAAACCTATCAGGAAGAAGACGTGAGCGGTGAGTATAATGTGAATTATGGAACCTTTGCAGTAGAAGATATTGGGTTCGGAAATTTCCCTCCCTTGCAAACGGGTTTTGGGGAACTTTCGGTAACGGTACCGCACGAAGTATTGCTACAACAACAAGTGGCCGGGTTCGACACCGGGAGTGCCATGTTGGCCACCTGGGATAATAACGGGAGAAGAGGCGCTTTGTGGGACGGTGAGGGTTTTTGGCGATGGCGAGCACAATCTTATCTGAATACCAATTCGTTTCAGGGATTTGATAATTTTATCGGACAAATGATTCAATACCTGGCCTCGAATAATCGTAGAAGCCGACTCGAAGTAGCTCATGAGAGCTTTTATTACAGCAATCAACCCATACAGCTCACCGCACAATATTTTGATAATACGTATCAATTTGACGGGCAAGCATCGCTTCAGATTGTCCTTACCCATCAAGAAACCAAACAGACCACCACCTTTCCTTTGCTTCTGAAGAATAATTTTTATGTGGTTAATCTGAATAGCCTCCAGGCTGGCACTTATGACTTTACGGTTTCGGTGCAAGATGAGAATATTAGTCGGAGCGGACAATTTACCATTATTGACTTTCAAGTGGAGCAGCAGTTTGGAAATGCGAACGTAACGAAACTACAGCGATTGGCGACACATACACAAGGAGCGGCATATTTTGCTGCAGATCATAAAGAATTGATAGATAACTTGTTAACGGATAAAAGATTTCAAACCGTTCAGAAAAGCACACAAAAAACCGTACCTTTAATTGATTGGTATTACTTACTGATTATCATGGCAATAACTTTGAGTGCCGAATGGTTTATTAGAAAATATAACGGACTTACTTAAACATACATTATTATTATGGAACGATTACCTAAAATTGGAATACCTATAATCATTATAGCGATATTGGTTATTATCGCTTTTGCAAAATCGGCTGTGACCATTGGGTCTGGGGAAGCCGGAGTGCTTTATAAAACTTTTGGAGGCGGAGTAGTCACTGATGAGCCGCCTTTGGGGGAAGGGTTTCACCTGATAGCCCCATGGAACGATGTAATTGTCTATGAAGTACGTCAGCAAGAACTTTACGAGCAAATGAAAGTGCTATCCTCCAATGGTTTGGAAATTAAAATTGACGCTTCTGCTTGGTTTCAGCCTGTCTATGGCGATTTGGGAAGATTGCACCAAAACTTAGGGGAAAACTATTTACAGCGTGTGATTCAACCGGCGATTCGAAGTGCCGCCAGAAGCGTTGTAGGACGCTACACGCCAGAACAATTGTACAGCAGTAAGCGGGATGTAATTCAGGATGAGATCTATGCGGAAACCAAAAAAATATTGGACAATCAATTCGTTCAGCTCAATGAGGTCTTAGTACGTGATGTAACGCTTCCGAAGACCATAAAAGATGCGATCGAGCGAAAACTAAAGCAAGAACAAGAATCTTTAGAATATGAATTCCGATTAGTGACTGCGGAAAAAGAGGCTGAAAAAGTAAAGATTGAAGCACAAGGTAAAGCCGAAGCCAATAGAATTTTAAGTGCCTCCTTAACAGATAAGATTTTGCAAGACAAAGGGATCGAAGCTACGTTAGAATTGGCCAAATCACCAAACTCTAAAATTGTAGTTGTGGGCTCGGGAGACGATGGACTGCCCTTGATTCTAGGAAATAATTGATGCTTCAATAATATCAATAAACAAATGATCAAAACCGTTCTTTACTGTAAAGAGCGGTTTATTTTTTCTTCCACAGTTTAAAGATCATAAGCCCAGCAATGCACGCAATACCCCAGAGAACAGCTGCGCCTAGTATGTTTCCGTAAATAACATATCCGGTTCCGAAGAGCGCGGTGTAAACAAAAAGAATTCCTAAGAGCATAGAGCCAAGGTCAATGGTAAATCGGTCGTGACTGGATTTGAGGGTAATTCCAAGTTGTTTCGAGCTCTCCTTAAACTTTTTCCAACCAATGCCATATGGGGTCACCGCATTATAAAAGGAGGCTAGGGTAGTGGCTTGTGTCGGGCGCGTTAAAAAGGTTACTAATAACCAGCTAACCGTTGTGATAGCCACTCCAAGGACCAGTTTTTCATGATCGGCCAGACCGGTATCTACAAATTCAAACACAAGTGCTACAATAAAAGAGACCACCATTCCTGTAATCTCGCTGTAGGCGTTGATACGCCACCAAAACCAACGTAGAATAAAGATCAACCCCGTTCCGGCGCCAATTTGTAATAAAATATTGAACGTGCTCAATGCGCTACTTAAGACCAGTGCCAGTAACGCCGCCACGATCATTAAAATGACCGTTGTTAGTCGGCCTACGGTCACCAATTCTTTTTCTGAAGCCTCAGGTTGTACAAACCGTTTGTAAAAATCCAGTGAAACATAAGAAGAACCCCAATTAAGATGCGTAGAGATCGTACTCATAAAAGCAGCGATCAAAGATGCCACTACAATTCCTAGGAGTCCGGATGGCAAGCGCGTAAGCATAGCGGGATATCCTAAATCATGACCTAACACAGCATTTGGAAATTCTGAACCGATGTCTGCAAGTTGTGGGTATAATACAAGAGAGGCTAAAGCAATTAAGATCCAGGGCCATGGTCGAAGTGCGTAATGGGCAACATTGAACAACAAGGTAGCTCCAATGGCATTTTTTTCATCTTTTGCTGAAAGCATTCGTTGCGCAATATATCCTCCGCCACCCGGTTCCGCTCCGGGATACCAAACACTCCACCATTGTACGGCCAGCGGAATGATTAGTAAGACTAACAATGAATGAGTATCGTTAAAGTCGGGTAAAAAGTTGAGCTTGTCTGCCACATTAGGATGCGTCAACAACGAATTCAGCCCTCCAACTTCCGGTAGGTTTATAATGTAGATGGCGGCCCAAATAGAACCTACCATCGCTACAATGAATTGCAGGAAATCAGTCAAGATCACACCACGTAGCCCGCCGATAGAGCTATAGGCAACAGTTACTAGTGAAGCATAAAGCACGCATTCCCAAGGTGCGAGATCGAATAAGATTCCTCCTATCTTGATCGCCGCTAAACATACGGAAGCCATGATCATGATGTTGAAGAACACCCCAAGGTATAACGCTCTGAAACCTCTTAAAAAAGCAGCTTCTTTTCCGCTATAGCGCATTTCATAAAATTGCAGATCGGTTAGCACCTGACTGCGACGCCATAGTTTTGCATAGACAAAGACCGTGAGCATTCCGGTAACGAGAAAAGTCCACCAGACCCAGTTTCCTGAGATTCCGTTTTGCCGAACAATATCGGTAACGAGGTTTGGAGTATCTGCGGAAAAAGTTGTGGCTACCATGGAGATTCCCAGTAACCACCAAGGCATATTGCGGCCTGATAAGAAAAATTCTTGCGTGTCTTTTCCGGAACGTTTGGCAACCCAAATTCCGATGAACAAAAAAACCACAAAAAAGGAGAGGATAAGAACCCAGTCGAGCGTGGATAATTCCATATTAATAAACTTTTAGGGCTCTGGCTTGCCCCACCCAATTGTCACGATCAATACGCCCGGGAAAGAAGTCAATCAATTCAGTTATAGTGCGTACATCCGCTTCATCTAACCGACTGATCTGATCGAAATTAAAAATGCCGATCTCATTTAGCTTCAATTCAATATAGGGCCCAATGCCATTGATCTTGGTAAGATCATCCTTTGTCTTAGCATCGCCATAACCAAAGTTGTCAAAATTTAGTTCGGGCTTGCGTTTCGAATAGGTAACGAAGCTGGTTTTTGTTTTTGCCGCCACTTGTTCTGGAGTTGTCGAGAACTTCGGTTCAGGTTGAGTGACGTTAATTTCTTCTTGTGTTTCTTTTACGACCTTCACGATCTTGGGCTTGATCTCGGAAAACAACGTATCTATGTTATTGATTTTTTGCTTTTCGATACGAAGTTGATTCACTTCGTCTTTTAATCTTCGTGTGAGGGTGCCAAACTTGGTTTTCTGCGTCCACCAAGCAAAAAAATAACCGATGAGAAAGGTACTGAGCATCAAAAGAAAGATCTCCCAGTGGGCTGTAAATTGTCCAATAAATTCAGAAAAACTATTCATTCGTTGGTTCGAAAACCGCTTCTATTCGTCGGTTTTGTAATTTACCCTTTTCGGTTTTGTTAGTAGTAAGTGGATTTGATTCACCTTCTGACAAAGCTACTATTTTTTTTCTATCTATTCGCGCTTTATTTATGAGGTACCATCTAACTTCTCTCGCGTCCTTTAAACCCGATTGATAATTGTCCATCGCATTTCCTACATTATCGGTATGTCCAATAATTTTTAATCGCAGTTCTGGGTGATTATCGAGTATGGTCTTTGCGTCTTCACCAAATTTTTTCAGATCGGCATTTTCCAAAACGCCGCCCATAGAAAAACGGGGATAAATAATCCGAGATTCCCCAAAATACGCTTGCTCAGCCTTCTTCAGTCGAATAGAGTCTAAAGGTTTGAAAGAAAAAGAAATACCGTTTCTGGCGTAGTCGTTCTCAGAAAAACTTATGTCAGAAATAATAGATTTAATAGCGATCTTCCCGTGTGGAATTCCTGTTTGGGTCAAAATACTCTTGATCTTTCTTCCTCGTTTTATGCCGTAATTAGGATTTTCTACTTGCTCGCTAGCACTGTATTTAGAAAGAATATGAAGCTCTTGGTCGGGGTGTTCTAAGAGATAGGTGTTCAGTTTATATTTGAAATCTACAATACTGGAAGGAATTTCAAGTTCGTCGGTATTTTTCTTGAATGAAATCGTTTCAGGATATAAAAAGATAATATCCCCTTCAGCATTCAAAGCTTTGAGTCCGTCTAACTGAAACGTTTCTTCAGAGCTAGCGGTCGAAGAATCAATAACCTCAACATCTTCTTTTGCTTCTGAAACAGGGCTCACGTCACTCAGCCCTTTATCGGTAACCACTTTTGAGGTGGTTTTAGGTTGCACCCATGAGTAAAGCCAAAGCGCAAAAAAAGCCCAAATCAGAAAGACTAAAAAAGCGATGAGGAAATTCTTCATGAAGTTATGCTATACAGTAGTTTGAGTTTTGTTTCGAAAGAGAAACTGTATATCAAATCTATAAAATTAGGCGGGTTCCTTAGCAATAATTTAATATGTTTTTTAATACTCCATCAACAAAATTTAATACATTTGTCACAGATATGACAATTAACAAGCAACATCATCATACTATTTCACTCCACGCTTTGGCGAGGTGATTTAGTATTGTGTTCTTGAAAACATAACCTGAAAACCCGTTTGAGCGATGCTTAAACGGGTTTTTTTATTAACTAATATGACCGATGAAACTAAAAATTGCTGTTCAAAAATCAGGAAGATTACACGATGATTCCTTACAATTGTTAAAAGATTGTGGGATTTCAATTGACAATGGGAAGGATCAATTAAAGGCACCTGCCAAAAATTTTCCATTGGAAATTTATTATTTGAGGAACGGGGATATTCCTCAATACTTAAAAGATGGTGTGGTAGACTGTGCGATCGTGGGTGAAAATCTACTCGTTGAAAAAGGAGAAGGAATTACCCAAATGCAACGCTTAGGGTTTTCTAAGTGTCGTGTATCGATCGCAGTGTCTAAAATTTTTGAATATGATACTGTTCAAGACCTAGCCGGAAAACGTATCGCAACTTCGTACCCTGTAACACTTCAAAAATACCTTTCGAATAACGGAATTGAAGCTGATCTGCACATTATCAATGGAAGTGTAGAGATCGCACCAAATATTGGCTTGGCAGATGCTATTTGTGATATCGTAAGTAGCGGAAGTACCTTGTTTAAAAACAATCTTAAAGAAGTAGAAGTGATCCTCAATAGTGAAGCGGTACTTGCGGCATCGCCAAGAATTCCTAATGCTGTAAATACGTATTTGGAAACTTTACAGTTCCGGATTCAATCGGTTTTAAAAGGTCGCGCGTCACGTTACGTGCTATTGAATGCTCCCGATTCACAATTAGAAACCATTATAAATATTCTTCCGGGTATGAAGAGTCCTACTATCTTACCCCTGGCGAAAGAGGGGTGGAGCAGTATTCATTCCGTAGTGCAGCAAGATGAATTTTGGGAAAAAATAGAAGCCTTAAAAGAAGCCGGCGCTGAAGGAATTCTAGTATGTCCTATCGAAAAAATGGTAGTCTAAAATAACGATATGAAAAAGATTCTATACCCAAAAACCTCTGAACTGGCCACGTTACTACAACGTCCTGTTCAAAACAATGAAAGTTTACGAGCCACGGCGGAAGGCATCTTTTCTGAAATTGAACGAAACGGTGACCAAGCGGTTGCCAAGTACACCAAATTGTTTGACGGTGTTTCTCTCAATGATTTTAAGATCTCCAAGAAAGTTATAGAAACGGCCGCGAACACTATTTCAGCTAGACTGAAAGAGGCCATCACGGTCGCCTACAACAATATCACTTCCTTTCACGAAGCGCAGCAAACACCTGATGTTTCTGTGGAAACCCAACTCGGAGTGCACTGTTGGCAGGAGAAAAGAGCTATTGAAGCTGTCGGGCTTTATATTCCCGGCGGTTCGGCTCCCTTATTTTCAACGGTGATGATGTTGGCAATTCCAGCCAAAATCGCCGGATGTAAGCGCGTGATCTTATGTTCTCCGCCTAACAAAAAGGGCGAAATTGCTCCTGAGATCTTGTACACCGCTCAGTTATGCGGAGTGGAGGATATATATGCCGTAGGCGGGATTCAAGCCATTGGTGCGTTGACCTTTGGAACCCAAAGTATCCCTAAAGTAGATAAGATCTTCGGGCCCGGTAATCGTTATGTGACGGCAGCAAAACAGTTGGCATTGCAATTTGGTGTAGCCATAGATATGCCCGCAGGTCCTTCGGAAGTTATGGTTTTTGCAGACGATACGGCTATTCCAAAATTCGTAGCAGCCGATTTGTTGAGTCAGGCAGAACATGGTCCCGATAGTCAGGTTATTTTGGTGTGTACTTCGGAAAAAATAATGAATAAGGTAGCTGAATCATTAGTAGTGCAACTCGATACTTTGCCCAGGAAAGAAGTGGCTTCGAAAGCCTTAGCACATTCTCGGGCTATTGTCGTCAAAACTAATTCCGAAGCCCTCGCAATCATTAATGCCTATGCACCAGAGCATTTGATTTTAGCGGTTTCTGATGCCAAAAACATGGCGAGAAAAGTGGAACACGCAGGATCTGTGTTTTTAGGGAATTATACTCCTGAAAGCGCAGGAGATTATGCGTCGGGAACCAATCACACCTTGCCAACCTACGGTTTTGCACGGCAGTATAGTGGGGTTACCCTAGACAGCTTTACAAAGAATATTACATTTCAAGAAATAACACAACAAGGATTGCAAGCGTTGGGACCGCATGTGGCTTGTATGGCTGCCGCTGAAGGGCTTGCTGCTCACCAACGCGCCGTAAACATACGATTAGTAGATGACAAAGAATAATACCAATATCAATTCGCTGGTGGCTTCCGGGATTCTTTCTCTAGAGCCGTACCAATCTGCGCGTGATGAATGTAACGTTCAGGAAGATTCATACACTTTTTTAGATGCCAATGAGCATCCTGTTCCTAGCAAAGTGAATCGCTATCCCGACCCGTATCAAACTAATTTGCGAAAGCAAATAGCCTCGACAAAAGGGATTCCTGTGGAACAAATTTTATTAGGTAACGGCAGTGATGAGGTGTTGGATTTGATCTTTCGCGTATTTTGTGAGCCCGGTGACAATATCATTACACTTCCTCCTACATATGGCATGTACCGAGTGTTAGCAGAGGTGCATCGAGTTGCGGTACTAGAAGTGTTGCTTACAGCGGAATTTCAGCCCGATCTAGCATCGATTTTACAAAACACAAATTATAAAACCAAGCTTCTTTTCTTGTGTTCGCCAAATAACCCATCGGGTAATTTGATGGACCCAAAAATTGTTAGGGAACTATTGGATACCTTTCCAGGTATGGTAGTGATCGACGAAGCGTATATTGATTTCGCCGATGCCAAAAGTTGGTCAGCATTGTGCGGTGAATATCCAAACTTGATCGTACTACAAACGTTTTCTAAAGCATACGGTATGGCGGGCATCCGACTGGGAATGGCACTGGCAGCTCCTCAGGTCATTGGATGGCTAAAAAAGGTAAAACTTCCCTACAACGTGAATGTTCTTACTCAAGAGTTTGCCAGCAAACAGTTGTTGCAAATTGATGCTATAAAAGCATCCATAGCGCTGCTACAGAACGAACGAACAATATTGGCAGAAACGCTTAAAGAAATTTCATTCGTAGAAGAAGTGTTTCCTTCCGATGCAAATTTCTTGCTGGTACGCTTTCAACAAGCGAATGAAACTTATAAGAAACTTCTTGAAAAAGGGATCGTTGTTCGCAACAGAAGTAACCTTCCTAACTGCAGTAACTGTCTGCGCATTACCGTGGGTACGCCTGAAGAAAACAAGCACCTGATAAAAACATTAAGATCATTACAATCATGAAGCGTAAAGTATTATTTATAGATAGAGACGGAACTTTGATTCGTGAGCCTGAAGACGAGCAAATTGACTCTTTTCAGAAATTAATCTTCTATCCAAGAGCCTTGTTCAATCTCTCAAAAATTGCAGCAAGTGGTGGTTTTGAACTGGTGATGGTCACCAATCAAGATGGATTGGGAACGGAATCTTTTCCCGAAGCATCGTTTTGGCCCGTGCATAATTTAGTGCTTTCTACCTTTGAAAACGAAGGTGTGGTGTTCGATGATATTATTATTGATCGCACATTTGCGAAAGAGAAACAACCTACACGCAAACCAGGGACGGCCTTATTGCAGGACTATTTTTCTGAAACGTACGATCTAAAGAACAGTTTTGTAATTGGTGACCGACTTACCGATGTGGAACTCGCAAAGAACTTAGGAGCCAAGGCTATTTTTATAGACGACCATCCAGATCTGGGCGCTTTAGAGCTCAATGCTACAACGTCAGACCTCGATGCTGTTATTGCATTGACCACAAAAAGCTGGGATGAGATTTATTCGTTCTTAATGAATCACAATCGTATCGCAAACCTTTCCCGAAATACAAAGGAAACCAATATTGACGTCAAATTGAACCTAGATGGAACCGGTAAAAGCAGCTGCACCACCGGAATCGCATTTTTTGATCACATGTTAGATCAATTGGCGAAGCATGGAAATCTTGATCTAACTATTTCTGTGGCGGGCGATCTAGAAGTAGACGAGCATCATACCATTGAGGACACCGCCCTTGCTTTGGGTACGGCCTTTCAGCAAGCGCTAGGAGATAAAAAGGGATTGGCTCGTTACGGCTTTTGCTTGCCTATGGATGATTGTTTGGCACAAGTTGCCATTGATTTTGGGGGACGGAATTGGCTGGTGTGGGAGGCAGCATTCAAGCGTGAAATGATTGGAAAGATGCCTACGGAAATGTTTATGCATTTCTTTAAATCGTTTTCTGATGCGGCACAGTGTAATTTGAATATTAAAGCCGAAGGTACCAACGAACACCACAAGATTGAAGCCATCTTTAAAGCATTTGCGAAAGCAATTAACATGGCGGTGCAGCGGGATTTGAATTCTAATGAGCTACCCACTACAAAAGGTATGTTATGAGTACAGTAGCGATTATTGACTACGGCGCCGGAAACATCCGTAGCATACAGTTTGCCCTAGAACGTTTAGGCACTACCGGGTTGGTGACCAGCAATGCTTCGGAAATTGCAGCATCCAACCACGTGATTTTTCCCGGTGTAGGGGCAGCAGGAAAGGCAATGGAAAAGTTGCAAGCTTCAAAACTAGACCTTCTTATTCCGAAGCTAACACAACCCGTCTTAGGGATCTGCTTAGGAATGCAGTTGTTGTGTCGTTCTTCCGAAGAAAACACCACCAAAGGACTTGATATTTTTTCCGAAGATGTAACACGTTTTTCTACAGACGTTAAGATTCCACATATGGGCTGGAATACCATCACTGAGCTACGTTCGCCCTTGTTTGAAGATGTGAGGGAAGAGGCTTATGTGTATATGGTGCACAGTTATTATGTTCCGAAGAACTCACAAACAATCGCTATTACTGACTACGGACTAGCCTATGCCGCAGCAATACAAAAAGATAATTTTTTTGGCGTACAATTTCACCCTGAAAAAAGCGGTGAAGCAGGAGCCCAAGTATTACAAAACTTTTTAGCCTTATGACGATTATTCCGGCCATGGATATTATTAAGGGGAAGTGTGTTCGACTTACCCAAGGAGACTACAATCAAAAAACCGAGTACAATGCTGATCCACTGGATATGGCAAAACGATTTGAAGATGCAGGCCTAACTCATCTTCATCTTGTCGATTTGGAAGGCGCAAAAGCCAAGCACATTGTTAATTACAAAGTATTGGAGACCTTGGCCTCGAAAACAAGTTTAAAAATCGACTTTGGCGGTGGGGTAAAAACAGATGCGGCTATAAATATCGCATTTGAGTCGGGAGCGGCTCAAATTACCGCCGGGAGTGTAGCCGCTCGTAATCCTGAACAAGTGGCGCGATGGGTAGCTTCCTACGGAGCCGAACGCATCATTATTGGCGCGGATGTGAAGAATAAAATGATCGCGGTTTCGGGGTGGAAAGAAACAACTTCCTTGGCGGTCATACCTTTTATTGAGTCGTATATACCCCTAAAACTCCATCGCGTAATTTGTACTGACGTAGCGAAAGACGGAATGCTTCGAGGGCCTTCAGTAGACTTATATAAAGAACTTTTAGAGGCTATTCCTACGCTTCAATTGGTCGCCTCAGGAGGAATATCTTCTTTGAAAGACTTGGGTATTTTGGAGCAAATAGGCTGCGATGCAGCGATTATTGGAAAAGCAATTTATGAAGGTAGGTTGTCACTTTCGGAACTAGAAAAATGGAATGCCAATGCTCACTAAAAGAATCATTCCTTGTTTGGATATCAAGGACGGAAAAACAGTAAAAGGCGTGCAATTTGAAAACCTTCGGGATGCCGGTGATCCGGTTGATTTAGCAGCGCGCTATGCAAAGACGGGCGCCGATGAATTGGTTTTTTTAGATATTTCTGCTACTGAAGAAAAGCGAAAAACCCTAGCAAAATTGGTAGAGCGGGTGGCGGCGACCATCAATATTCCATTTACGGTGGGAGGTGGTGTGTCGAGTGTTGAAGATGCCTCAAACTTGCTTTATCATGGAGCCGATAAGGTAGCGATCAATTCGGCTGCTGTAAAAAGGCCAGCATTGATTGATGAATTGGCGTCATCTTTTGGTAATCAATGTGTGGTTGTGGCGATTGATGCTAAACAGATGGAGGGTGTCTGGAAGGTACATTTGGTAGGTGGCAAGCGGCCTACGTCACGAAGTTTATTCGAATGGGCCCAGGAGGCGGAACAACGAGGAGCAGGGGAGTTGTTGTTTACATCTATGAACCATGATGGAACAAAGAACGGTTTTGCGAATGACGCTTTGGCGGAACTTTCAGAACGGGTCAACATTCCGGTGATTGCTTCCGGAGGGGCAGGAAATATAGTGCAGTTCAAAGAAGCGTTTACCATTGGGAAAGCCGATGCAGCCTTAGCTGCAAGTGTTTTTCACTTTAATGAAATCGATATTTTAAAACTAAAACAAACATTGCAAGAGGAAGGAATTCCGATGCGTATTTAAAACGGACACCATGCAAGAGATCAATTTTAAACAATTAGAAAACGGACTCATCCCAGCGGTCGTTCAAGATGCTACTACACAAAAGGTGCTGATGCTAGGCTATATGAACGAAGAAGCTTTCAAAAAAACCAAAGAAACACAGCGGGTCACATTCTTTAGCAGGTCGAAACAACGGCTCTGGACCAAAGGGGAAACGAGTGGTAATTCGCTACGATTAATAACAATGAAACTAGATTGCGATCAGGATGCACTATTGGTTCAGGTACAGCCGGAAGGTCCGGTTTGTCACAAAGGAAGTGATACCTGTTGGAACGAAAAAAATCAGTCGAATTTTGGGTTTATTTCTGAACTGGAAGAAGTGATTTATTCCAGAAAGCAGCAAGGTGCTATCAAAGAATCGTATGTAGCCTCTTTATTTTCAAAAGGAATCAATAAAATTGCACAAAAAGTTGGCGAAGAAGCCGTAGAAGTAGTTATAGAGGCAAAAGACCATAACGATTTACTTTTTGTAAACGAAGCAGCCGACCTTGTTTTTCACCTTCTTATTTTGTTGCAAACCAAAGGGATGCGTTTTGAAGATGTGGTAAGTACTCTTCAGTCCAGACATAAGTAGTTACCACACCGGAAAAAATTACTACATTTAGAAGAGAGATTGAACACTATGGCAAAACGCAGACGCAAGACCAGACCGTTTCAGCGGAAGAAAAAAGGACCTACAAAAAACTTGGCACCGGGAACGGTATTGTATACGGGTAAGAAGGAAAATGTGGTCACTACCTTAGAGATCATTGACTATTCTAAAGAGCATTACGAAAAAGTAGATACGGAACGAATTGAAGATGCCTTTCAGTTTAAAGGAACTGACCATGTCACCTGGATCAATATCAACGGACTCAGTAACACCCATAATATCGAGACCCTAGGAGAACACTACCAATTACATCCGTTGATTCAGGAGGATATTGTGACCACTAACCAGCGTCCTAAGATGGATGAATTTGATGACTATTTGTTTATTGTCTTCAAGATGTTGCACTATGGAGAAGACAATCAGTTGATCAACGAACACGTAAGTTTGGTTTTCGGTAATGATTATGTACTGACCTTTCAAGAGGCTGATGGCGATGTGTTCGATTCGTTACGAGAGCGCATCGAGAATGGAAAAGGTCGCATTCGAAATGCAGGTGCTGACTATCTGATGTTTGCGCTATTAGACGCGGTGGTAGATAACTATTTTAGTGTGATCGAAACCTTAAGTGAGAAGATAGAATTTCTGGAAGATCAGCTTTTTGAAGATAAAATTGAAGAAGACATCACGCAGGATATCCAGGAGTTAAAGAAAGAGATACTACGCATTCGTAGGGCGATTGTTCCGCTGCGTGAAGTGATCAATCGTATCGAAAAAACAGATACTCCGCTTATTGAAGCACGCACGCAAAATTACATTCGCGACTTGTACGATCATATTATTCAAGTATCTGAAAGCGTGGATATCTACCGCGAAATGATTTGGGGATTGATGGATATGTACATGACTACCATCAGTAACCGCATGAACGAGGTCATGAAAGTGCTTACCATCATGGCCACGATCTTCATTCCGCTGACGTTCATGGCAGGAATTTACGGAATGAACTTTGAATACATTCCCGAACTTCAATTGAAATACGGGTATTTCTACCTATGGGGCGCAATGATCTTGGTATTCTTGCTCCTACTATGGTACTTCAAACGTAAAAAGTGGTTGTAGTCTTTTCTTTAGCGTAGCCACCCTTTCTGAACGGCACCTTTGCTATAGAAATACAGAAAAATAGCGATGGCGATCACCACCATGGGCATGATAGCGGCTTGTACTCCTAACATTTCCATTGCCTCTGTGGCAAAAAGCCAATACCCCATCTGAAATAGTACCGCTAGCATCGAGAGTAAAAATAACGGTTTTGCCGCTTTTCTTCGTAAGAGTAACAAAATGGTTCCTAAAAGTCCGGCGAACACCGCTACTGCAAAGACAATATTATACCAAGAAGGAAGGGCGTTTAGTAGTTCTAGTTCCGTTTCTCCATAGGCTTCACTTACCATGTCTTTCATTACTGTGGAAACTAAATATTGAAATACCCCCATGAGATTCCAAAGGAGTGCAACGACGGCGATGATCCAAAAAGTAGTGTTGGGTTTTGAAGTTGTCATATTGAAATTGAATTTATTGGTTGTTGAATTAAATGTAAGGAAAATTTTTAACTGTATCTTTAATCCAAATTGATGACATGACGCAACTTACGCCTGAGATCTTCTTGTTTCTGAAGGAATTAAAAGAAAACAATCACCGCGATTGGATGGATGAACACAGAAAGCGCTACAAAGCGAACGAGAAGTTATTAAAGCAGTTCTATGCGGAAGTGATGTCACGATTGAACGAAACGGATGTGATCGCAAAAACCAAAGTATTTCGCATTAATAGAGACATCCGTTTCAGCAATAATAAAACACCCTATAATTCGCATCGCAGTGTGCGGTTTATACGCTCCGGGGAAGAGCGTCGTGGTAGTTATTACCTTAGAATAGAACCCGGAAATAGCGGTATTGCGGGTGGATTCTTTCAGCCTGAACCTGCAGATTTGCTTCGCATTCGTAAAGAATTTGAAGCTGATGATGCCCCAATTCGAAACATACTTTCCGAACCGAGCTTCTCAAAAACCTTTGGAAATTTTGTAGAACGAGATCCGGTAAAAATAGCACCAAAAGGATTTAAAAAAGACGATCCAAATATTGATCTGATTCGGCATCGAAGCTTTTTCGTAGCGCATTCATATACTGACGACGAAGTATTATCTCCACATTTTCAAGATATGGTGGTAGCACATTACAAACTACTACGCCCTTTCTTTGATTATATGAGTGAGGTGTTGACGACCAATCTCAACGGAGAATCATTGCTGAACTAATGCGCAAAGGCGTATTCTAGCAACTGCACGTTACTTTTAAGGCGTTCTTTTACAATATTCATCATGCGCTTGTTGAGTGCTGAAGAATTTTCAATGTAAGTGGTGTATTCTTCAATAGTGAATTGCCCAATGATAATACCTTTCAACGAGTTCCGGAACTTCATGTCCTTATGAATGGCATTTTCTATGTAGTCTAATCGTTTCTCAATGGAAAGATCATAGAATACATTTTTATGCTTCCGAACGTAATTTCTGAATACTTCGATCAATAACTCATTCTGCAACTTTGCTACCGGTCGCAAGGTTTCATTCTGAAAGCGTTCTTCAGAAGACATATTATCAAAAACTAGTGCGGAAGGTATTTCTGGTCGGAGTTCCAATAATACAGTATCTCTGGATTCCATAAGTAGTGTGTTTGAATAAAGGTATAAAAATGACGCTTGGTGAACGTCAACCACATCGATAGTTATGCACAAGACTATTAACAAAAAAAGCTACCCCAAAGAGTAGCTTTCTTAAAAAACATGTTTTTATTTAGTTCACCTTGAAGGTAACTCTGCGCACTAACTGTCGAGCACCCGAAGACGATTTATCAACGCTGTTGTCTTCTCCTCCCGCAGTCACAGTAATTCTGCTCTGGCTAATACCGGCAGCTACTAAGATATCACGGACTTTGTTAGCTCTTCGTTCAGAAAGTCGTTGATTATAGGCTTCATTTCCAATTTCATCAGCATACCCAATAAGTTCGGCGTTTTTACCTGGGTTCTCTTTCATGTAGAGCGTCAAGTAATTGATCGCATCAAGAGAATAGGTTTCGGGAACGTCACTATTAAATCGGAAGTATACATTTACATATCCGTCATTCAGCAATTTCTTGACATTCACCCCGTACGCATCATCACTCGTTTTATAATCTTCAAGCTTCAAATATCTGGCGTCCAATCCGGCTTCGATCTCATCCGGAATTCCGTTTTCGTTCTTATCTACTGCGATACCTTTAGTGTTTACCGCAACACCCGACATCGTATTGGGTTCGCGATCTAAGTAATCTGGCACGCCGTCTTGATCTGAATCAATCAGGTCAGTTTCTACTTTTTCCAATCGCTCGCTTAATTCCGTTAGCTTATCTTCATATGCCTTTTCTTCAGAATACCAATCGGCATGCTTTCCGTGAGGTCCAATATAGATATTGAAACCGGCAGATACGTTATAGAGCAATCCATCATCAATTCTTCTGTTAAAAGAGGAGATCACTTCTGTTCCGTCCCAGCTTCGTTCCATTCCAACATTCGCAATTAGCGATACATCAGCAAAGAATGCAATGCGATCACTAATTCTAAATTGTGGGGTAATACCGGCACTTACATTAAAAGCAGTATCTCGTTCGTCCAGTTCTACAGGAGCTTCATGATTTATAACCGAATACCCTCCACCTAAATGGAACAACAATCCAAAACGATCGGTCCAATCGGCAAAATCCAGTACATTTCCTACATTGGCAACTCCCTCTAGCGTAGCTCGGTAGTAGGAAGTTTCAAAAGGAAGACTTCCTTCCTCTTCTTGCAAACTGTTATAGTTAAAGATTCCTCTGATCCCAAACTTTTCGTTCATCATGTAACGTACTCCCAATGAAACTTGATAGGGAGAGATCCCTTCAACTCGATATCCGTCACCAAAAGGTGAGGAAGGCTTTGTAAATCCTCCACTTACTTCAATAGAGAATTTATTGAATTGGTTAAATTCTGTTTCTTCTTCCTGTGAAAAAGCAATGGTTGTTAGGAATACCATTGCTAATAGTGTAGTAATCTTCTTCATATTTTATTATTTGGTTTGAAGCTCTAAAGTACAGCGAACCCACAAGCTATATACAGTTCATTTTGACTTTAGAATAAGATTAACGGAAGTGTTAAATTCTCTGTTTTTCTACTTTTTATACGGGAAAGAATAACTGATTGAAATGTATTGTTTTGCAATATTTTGTTAGGGTAGGTTTGCAATTTTTTCCCAAAATTTAGAAAAGGATGAACGTTATTTTTTTAACATCTGAAAGACACAATCCTTAGAACGGTCTGGGTGCGAGTCAGATTCAGCCTAAGCGATCTCAATACCAAGGGTTGCTGCCGTTAAACTATTCTTAATCGCTTCCCACTTACTAATGGTTTGGTTACATTTAAAAGAAAACATTAGATATGGCTACTAAATACTCCATAAATCCGTATTCAGGCGAAGAAATTGCTTTCTATAAGACCCATACCAAAAAAGAAATAGAAACTATCATTGAACACGCACAGCAGCGGTTTGAAGCGTGGCGAACGGTCTCTTTTTCTGAAAAGCAAACCTTGATGAAAGCGGCAGCTTCCGAGCTTAAAAAAAATAAGGAAGAATATGCGGAAACCATGGTGAAAGAGATGGGCAAGCCGATCTCTCAAGCGATGGCTGAAATTGAAAAATGTGCTTGGGTGTGTGATTATTATGCTGAAAATGCTTCTCAATATCTCGCCGATGAAACGATAGAGACGGATGCCTCAAAAAGCTATGTTTCTTACGAGCCCATGGGGGTTGTACTGGCCGTCATGCCTTGGAACTATCCTTATTGGCAGGTATTTCGATTTGCAGCACCGGCACTTATGGCGGGCAATGTAGGGGTGTTGAAACATGCTTCTAATGTTTTTGGTTGTGCGTTAAATATCGAAAAGGTCTTTAAGCGAGCGGGCTTTCCGAAACATTGCTTTACCACGCTCTTAGCAGGAAGTGATGCTATTGAAGCAGTACTTGAAAACCCAATTGTAAAAGCGGTTACCTTAACAGGAAGCGGTCCTGCGGGGGCTGCGGTGGCCAAAAAAGCCGGAAGTCAGATCAAGAAGTCAGTATTAGAATTAGGAGGGAACAACGCTTTGGTGGTATTAAAAGATTGCAATATTGAGGAAACCGTCGCCACATGTGTACAGGCCAGATTTCAAAATACGGGTCAGAGTTGCATCGCAGGGAAACGCCTTCTATTGGATGCCGCTATCGCAGAACCGTTTATAGAGCAATTGGTGGTCGCCGTTCGAGAATTAAAAAGTGGTGATCCTTCTGAAAAAGATACGTACATAGGAACCTTAGCGCGTGAAGATTTGGCCAAGGATATAGAAGAACAAGTAAAAGCTTCGGTTAAAAAAGGAGCTACCCTCTTGTTGGGTGGTAAACGGCAGAACGCTTATTTCGAGCCTACACTCGTGAAAGATGTGACCCCAGATATGCCAATGTTCGAACAGGAAACCTTCGGCCCGGCACTTTCTATCACTACCTTTAGCAGCATTGAAGAAGCCATTGCGTTATCAAATAATTCTAAGTTTGGATTGGGGGTTTCTATTTTTTCCGAAGATACAGACGCCGCAGAAAAATTAGTTCCTCTTTTCGAGGAAGGTGCGGTTTTTATCAATGAATTAGTGAAGAGCGATCCACGTTTGCCGTTCGGGGGCGTTAAACAGAGTGGCTATGGGCGCGAATTAAGCGCGCATGGTATTCGGGAATTCTGCAACCGAAAAACCGTATATATCAAATAAAAAAAGCCCTGTAATTTCACAGGGCTTTTCTGTATGTTTCGCAGAAACCGCTATTTGGCGTCGAGGAAATCCGCTTTTGAATCGACTTTAGGAGCTTCCATGTCATTCTTCTCTAAGTATTTCATGAATTTTTCTCCTTCTTTCTTCTGAATATTCGCGTAGCGCTGTTTCGCTTCGGAAAATTCGGTATTGATCACTTCATAATTCTGCATCTGTGCGCCGCTCACGCGATCATAGCTACTTGCGATATTGGCATACAATTCGCCCATACGCTCTCGTAGTTCCGGTTCCGCGGAAGCGACATAGTTATCACCGGTGGTGATCACGAGATCCTTACGAAGGGCTTCCAGCGCATTATAATATTTCTCAGCTACCTTTTTACCTTTAGGATCATTCTCCATCACTTCATTGGCTTTTTCTTGCATTTGACCAATTTCATATACCAAATACGCCAAGTCTTCTACCATCGTAAACATGGTCTTGGTCATTTCTTCCTGCTTTTTACGCTCAGCCAGTGTGGTCAACGCAGTCTTATCATAATTAAGATCAAGCGTATGCTCGTAAGTATCTTTTCCTTTTGTTAGGATCACTTTATATTTTCCAGCAGGAACTCTTGGAGAGGTAAATCCTCCAAACGAAATCGTCTTTGCTTCGGCCATCTTAGGAGCTTTCATGTTGAAATCCCAGTTCACAATATTGATCCCTTTTGATTTCTCAGGAACAAGCGTTGCTACTTTATTTCCGTCCATATCCTGAATTTCCATAGACATCTTTCCAAAAGTGTGACGTTTCTTCAAATAATAAGCGATTCGAGCTGACGTAGGTTTGTTTTGTCCAACAAACTGAGTCTCTCCACCAAAACTTCCGCTAAAGCCGCTTTCTTCAGACATGGTAAAAGCTTCTGTGTTAAAGAAATGAACGTCTTTTGCTAAGACCTCTTGGTTTAATTCGCGCAACGGACTAATATCATCGATAATGATTACGCCGCGACCGTGCGTACCCATCACCAGGTCATTGGTCTGTTTTTGAAGATCGATAAAATGAACCGCTACGGAAGGCATGTTATTCGTGAATTTCGACCAATTACTTCCGCCGTCAATCGTTACATATAGACCCATTTCCGTTCCGAGGAACAAAAGATCTTCATTTTCATAATCTTCTTGAATGTTTCTTACAAAAGCATTTTGCTGAATATCATCTGAAATAATCGAGGTCCATGTTTTACCATAATCAGTAGTTTTCATGGCATACTGTTTCATATCACCGGCCGTATGACCATCAAACACAGCATAAGCAGTACCTTTTCCGTGTACACTGGCTTCGATGTGATAGACCCAAGTATTCTTCGGAATGCCGGTTAAATTGGCAGTAACGTTGTTCCAGTTTTTACCGCCGTCTGTAGTTACTTGTACGTTTCCGTCGTCAGTTCCCACCCAAACAATATTTGCATCTAAAGGAGATTCTGCAATGGTAAAGATCGTTGTGTGATTCTCAGCGCCACTATTGTCTACAGAAAGTCCGCCTGACTTCGACTGGTCTTGTTTCGCGGGATCGTTAGTGGTAAGATCAGGAGAAATAATGGTCCAAGTGTCTCCCATATCATCAGATTTGTGAAGAAACTGACTTCCCATATAGAAACGGTCTGGAACATGTGCACTCACTGCCATAGGAGCATTCCAGTTAAAACGAAGTTCGGCATCTCCTTTTTGCGGTAGCGGTTGGATGGTCTTGGTTTTATTTCTTTCTACATCGTAGCGCCATACATTATCGGCCCCTTGCATTTCAGAATAAATAATATTCTTAGTAGGGTGTTTCAATACGCGAAACCCATCTCCGGCTCCCACGCTATTCCAATCTCTAGCGTTTACTCCTCCCGGAGAAGAAGAAGGGCCATACCAGCTTCCGTTGTCTTGCAGTCCGCCATATACATTGTACGGTTCTGCGTCATCTACACTGATATGATAGAATTGTGATAACGGCAAGTCTTCTACGATCTCAAAGGTGGTTCCTCCATTCCAAGAACGATAGACTCCACCGTCAGTACCAGAATAGATAATATCACTGTCGTTGATGTGGAAAACGATATCGTGAATATCACTGTGCATGTTTCCAAGCGGTTTAAATGTTTTTCCGCCATCGCGACTAATAGAACCGGTTAATCCGCCTTTTACAACAACGTCAGGATCTCGAGGGTCTACTGTAATTCTTGAGAAGTAAAAAGGTCGCACTGTGAGTCCGAAGTCGTTATTAAGATGCTCCCAGCTTTTACCGGCATCTGACGATTTCCAGAGTCCGTTTTTCGACTTGTCTTCTGTTTCCAGTACAGCGTATAGAATGTTTCCATCACTCGGTGCTACGGCAACAGCAATACGACCGAGTTTTCCTTCCGGGAATCCATTGTGAATTTTGTTCCAAGTAGCACCGCCATCGGTAGATTTGTATAAACCGCTGTTTTCACCTCCGGAATTGAAGCCCCATCCTGTTCTGCGGAACTGCCACATAGAAGCATAGAGAACATTTGGATTTTTAGGATCCATGATCACATCACCCGCACCTGTAGAAGGACCGATGTACAATACTTTTTTCCAGGTTGTGCCTCCGTCGGTTGATTTGTAGACACCGCGGTCTTCGCTGTCGCCCCACAAGGCACCTAGAACACCTACATACACTACATCAGTATTATTTGGATTGATAACGATGGATGCGATGCGTTCGCTATTTTCGAATCCGGGAATCTCTTTCCAGTTTGATCCGCCGTCTGTTGATTTGTAAAGTCCGTCTCCAACAGAAACCGAATTACGCGTCCAAGTCTCTCCGGTTCCTACCCAAATCGTTTTATCGGGATCCTTTGGATCGAGGGTGACCACACCAATCGACTGTACATGGTCATCAAAAATAGGGGAGAAGGTGGCACCCCCATCATTTGTTTTCCATACGCCTCCACCTGCAGAACCTGCATAGAATATACGTGTATTGGTGGGGTGGGTTTCTAGATCGTTAATACGACCACTCATTAGGGCAGGGCCAATATGACGCGCCTGCATGCCGCCGAAAAGCTCCTTGCCTTGCAAAGAAATCTCTTCTTGAGCAGAAATCTGACTCAGCGGGATGAGTGCCAGCGCCAGAAATGTAAGTACTAGCTTTTTCATGTTTTTGGTTTTTGGTTAAAAAAAATCCCCGGCACAATACAGGGGATTTTTTACAGATATTGAAGTATTAATTTTTTTCAGGCATTTCGAAAATGCTCTCATCGATATCAGGATTGATCTCGATATTTTCGATAGTGATGGATTGACCTACCTGCCCATTGAATTTTTGTGTAATGTTGAACGGCATGTATACATCACCTGCTTCAAGGTATTCACTGAAAACAGTTTGTGTGGTCATTCCCTTTTGAGGACCTGCATTGATAGTTGTTTCTGAAGCAATAGGTACAAAATTTTCTTTGTCGAAGTAATAGATGCTTACGCTCTCTTCTTCTTTACCGTCCACCATGATCGGGTTCTTGGTAAGTTTGATTTTAAAAACTTCAGTACCTTCAATAGTGTCATCGTCCATTTTTTCGATGGTGTATCCCTTGTCTTTGTAATTTAAGAATACGTCGGGCATGTCTTTCGCCTCGTTCTTTTTGTAATTTTCTGAAGTTTCAGAATCTTGTGCTTCTGCTTGCATGGACTGGAAGTTGGTTCCCCACATATTCTCTCCATCAAACGCTTGCGGCGTTAATTCTTGTCCTTGAAGTGAGATGGTTACCGCCATACGACCGTCTTCCATCATATATTGCGTAAATGGAAATTCTTGAGGTCCGAAGGAAGCTTTCCCGGTAGATTTGATGGATTTGATTTTTTCCCAGTTGGCTTTTCCGCCTGTGTTTTCAAAATACGTATCGATGATTTCATCAGCGGTTTGGGCAGATGCCATCGGTGCCATGGCAACTAATAGCATGGCAATAAATAAAGTTCTTGCGATTTTCATTGTAATCTTATTATGGTTTTATGTAAAGGTATGTCTTATTGACCACTTTTATGTTACAGAAATGTTTCAATTTTTCTTCTGTTTTAACATTTTAAAAGTAATACCTTTATAAAAACGAAGTTTATGAAATTTGGAAAGGTTGCCGATCCCAGCGGTATCGATTTCTCATTGCCGGAAGACCATCCGGGTACCGCATCAGTACTTTCTTCCTTTGAAAAGCCACAAAAACCTACACTATACGTAGGTTGTGCCAAGTGGAACAGAGCCGATTTAAAAGGGTTTTACCCACGGGGAACGAAAGACGAGCTCACCTATTATAGTACGCAATTTAATAGCATCGAATTGAACGCAACTTTCTATCGTATTTTTCCTGCGGAAGTGTTTGAAGGATGGTATGAAAAAACGCCTGATAATTTTAGATTCTTTCCGAAAGTGTTTCAAGGGGTCACCCATTGGAAGCGCTTGAACGATTTTGAAGCCTACCTCAATGATTATTTGCTGAATGCTTCAAATCTAAAAGAGAAACTGGAACTATTTTTTGTACAAATGCACGGAACCTTCGGCCCCAAAAATATAGACCGTCTGGAACCTTTCTTTCAAGCGTTCCCCAGAGATATACGTATTGCAGTAGAGTTTCGACATACTGATTGGTTCAATGATCCCTCAGTAGCCAAAGCGCTCTATGCACTGTTAGAAAAATATCAGGTGACCAACATTATCGTGGACACCGCCGGAAGAAGAGACCTCATGCATATGCGACTCACATCTCCTAGTGCTTTTATTCGGTATAACGGTGCGAATCATTCAAGTGATTACGACCGACTCGATGATTGGATCGATCGCCTTGAATCATGGGTTGATCAAGGATTGCAACACATTTACTTCTTTATTCATCAAAACATAGAAAGAGCCTCACCCTTACTGGCAGCACACTTTATCAAAGCAGCCAACGATCGTTTTGGAACTGATCTGCATATTCCGAATTCAAACAATCCAAAAAACAAATATTAGCATGCGTTTCCACACTAGAAAATGGATCAAACCTGAAGACCTAAACCCCAACGGAACACTTTTTGGCGGGCGATTATTGGAATGGATTGATGAGGAAGCGGCGCTGTATGCGATCATTCAATTAGAAAACCCGCGTACCGTCACAAAATTCATGAGTGAGATCAATTTTATAAGTTCGGCCCGTCAAGGCGACATCGTAGAAATTGGGATTGATGTGTTACACTTCGGAAAAAGTTCATTGACCCTTTCCTGTGAAGTACGCAATAAAATGACCCGAGAGGTGATCATTACGATTGATAAGATTATTATGGTGGGATTGTCTGAAGATGGGAGTCCGATGCCACACGGAAAAACCCAAATTGAATTTGTAAAAGACCGACTCGATCCTTCTACTGAAGCAGATCAATCGAAAGATTAAAATTATTTCCTTCAATTTGTTCTTGTGCATCCTTTAATTCCTGCTGTGTAGGCGGTTCCGGGGCCTGCTCTTTTGCACCTTCAGGCTCTAAACTGATCTTGGCATAGATAGGAAAATGATCTGAATGAATGTCTTTTCCTTGTTCGATCGCGATCACTCTAAATTCCTTCGAAACAAATAAATGATCTAGTGGCCAGCGCAGTAAGGGATTGTTAGCATTGTATGTATTATAGAAACCGCGTCCTTTTCGAGGATCTAACAGCTCACTTACATTTTGAAAAAGCCGCGTTGTTTGCGACCAGGCTACATCGTTAAAATCCCCGATTACAACAACGGGTAATTTTGAAGTGCGTGCCAAGGAAGCCGTTAACATCATTTCTTTGTCACGATCAGTAGACATAGGATTGTGCATAGGCATAGGAGGCGTTGGGTGAATTGCATACAGTTGAATCAATTCGTTATTTTCCAATCGAACTTTCGCATGAATAGAAGGGATGCTGTCATCAACCATGAATTTGACTTCAGGATTAAGAAGTTCTTTTTTTGAATACAACAACATACCGTAGGTGTTGTCCAGAGGGTATTCTACTCGAAAGCGATAGGAATCTGGAACTACAGCACTGATCTCCGTCTGCCATTGCGTATCTGTTTCCATAAACAATAGAATATCAGCATTCAGTTCTGGGATTTGTTGGAGTAGGGGTTCTCTCTTTTCGTTTTTCTGAAGCACATTTGCCGCATAGAAAGAAAGTTGTTGATTAGGGTTTTCCTCGGTATTTTCTAGCACTTCAAAAGAAGCTATTGGAGTAAAGGGAATGATCCTTACCAATTGATAGATAAAGCAGCCTGCTAACATCAGAACGAAAACATAGTCTTTTTTCCAGGTTCTATCAAACCTCAAGAAGTAGGTAGCCAGTGCTACGCCAACAAGCACGGTTAATTGGACGTGAGGGAAGTCGAACATACGCACCCACCAGTAGTCCAAAGCAATAAACCGAAAGAGTGTCAGCACAATGGCAAGTCCGCCAAAGAATTGAAGAAATATTCTAAGCATTTTATTTGGGTTGACGTTTCGAAGGTACCGAAATTAATTCTATTGATGATTTTAACTTCGAAAACTATAAATTTATATTTAACCTAAAATTAACATCCCAGCGCTTCGGGACTTTCTTGTTTTTCGCATTTTTACTATAGATTTTTTTGGTATTAGCTCCCCGCTAACTTAATAATCTCAAATTATTATGAAAAAAATCTATTATTTATCGATTGCGATTTTAGCTTTTTCGTTATTAATCTATTGTTCTCCTGATCCTACAAATGCTTCGTTATCTCACAATGGAGAATCTCAAGAATTTAGTTTTTCAATGAGTGACAAACAGTATATTCAAACAGCGCCATTAGACGAAAAACTAGATTATAAACGTCACCATCTCAATAATTTGGCCGACTGGCTTCTAGACAATAATGATGAATTCACTGAAATCGTTCTTGATGAAATATCCAATGGAAATGATCGCATACCCATTGATACGATCTATTCTCGGATGAATAACATTCAGCCATCATCTGTTAGCATAGTTGATTTTGAATTAGCCTTAGATGCATTTACTGAGCTTGATAGTATCGATTATTATCCGGCTATTTCAGTATACGATGTCCAAAAATTTACCAATGCAACGACTAAGCCAATTTACGCAATTGAAGATTATGATGAGGAAAATCAAATTGAAAGGGCTGTAGCGTATGGAGAAGATGCCCGAGGGAATTTTTCTCAAATTGCTCAATCTATGGATGAGACAACTCATGGAAATGAAAATATAGTACGCCTTGTTGTAGTTGCCTGCGAGGGTCTAAGTGTGAACTACAAATCTCCCACTCGCAGTTGTAATGGGTCCGGTGGCTCTTCTGGTGGAGGTGGAACTACTTTTTTCAAGTTGAGAGTTAACAAGATGACTATTAAAGACCTAAAAGAAATTTGGCCATTTCGTTCAGATATTCATATTAAGGGATATAAGTTTTATGGGTTACCTACTGGAAGTGGACAATGTGGGCTTCCTGTAATTGGCGGTTCTAATTGCTATAGCTATGACGGGAACAGAATCGTTAAATGGAAACGATCTTGGCAAAACACAGAACGAACTCAAAACTATACATTAGCAAATTTCGCGTCTTCTTCAGATGTTAATCAAACGATTTTCTATGTAATATTTGAAAATGATGTTTGGCCGGCCCCAAAAAAAACAGCTCAATATAATTTTCCCAATGGTCACTATAGACAGATCGAATTTAACTCGTATGAGTCATCATACTCACAAGAGATACTCTCAATGGATCAAAACAATACATACGGATTTTCCTACGCAAAAACGTTCTCTACTGATCAGAATGATATCAAATACAATCTAAATTTTGGGTTATAAATAATTTACCTTAGTAATGAACCATCGTGATGCCGTGGTATTGCGGTGGTTATTTGACTAAATCATATGAAACAACAACTTCTCCTTTTTTTTGCATTTTATTTACCATTGCCTCAAATGCCCAATCAGAAAACGACACTCGTAAAGGCAGCTTATTATTTAATATAGGTTCTGAGTATCGTATAACACCGCTTCCTTACGAAGCCGAGTTCTCTTTGAAAGGCCTTGTTACGAATGTAGATGGACAAAATTCCGGTGTCGCGTTTCACTACGGCCTTGATTATTTTATTACTAAGAATTTAAAATTCGGCTTTGCAAATTCGTTTCGATACGATTTGTTGGTAGGCAGTATTGATAATATAGACTTTTTAGTAGGGGTGCAAGGGGCGAAACAAACACTCATTATAGGCTATCATTTTCATTTGGACTATTACTTCCCTGTATTTAAGAATAGTGAATTGTTTATAAGAGCCGGGAGATCGTTACTCAACACCAATACCGATACAAATACCAAACAAACATTTTTTGATGAAGACGGCGAAATAGTCGCTGTAAGTTCAGAATCAGGAAATTATGCATTCGCAGCTTGGAATATTGCAGTAGGCTATAAAAAAGAACGTTTTGGCATTAGTATAGGTATATATTCTTCTTCCGTAACCGATTATTTTGTGGAAACAACCACCTTAAATATTCCTTATATTAATTTAACCTATACAATAGGAAAAATATTCTAGTTTTTTCCAGCCTCGTTGTTGCTCTGAAAGGTCGTAAGTTTATGAAAATCACTTCCGGAAGGCACTTCGTGCAATTCAAGGTCGAAGTAGGGAATGGCTGCGATCAAATGATCAAATATATCGGCCTGAATATGCTCGTAGTTCTCCCAACGCTTGTCGTAACTGAAGCAAAAGATCTCGATAGGGATACCTTCAGAAGTAGGAGGTAGATGCCGTACCATTAAAAACATGTCCTTGTTGATCGCGGGATTTTCATGAAGAAATGCATCTGCATATTTTCGAAAGACGCCTAAGTTGGTTTGATTTCTTCCGTTGATTAAAAGCGACTTATCTGCTTCGGTCGCTCGATTATATTTATTGACATCTCGTTCACGATGTTCTAAATACGGTTTTATGAGCTGAATCTTTTTTAAATTCTCAATTTCTTCCGAAGAAAGAAACTTTACCGAACGCTGTTTGATGAATAAAGAGCGTTTGATACGACGTCCCGGCGAATCTTGCATACCACGCCAGTTCTGAAAAGAATCAGCAATAAGGCTATAGGTAGGGATGGTGGTGTAGGTATTGTCGAAGTTCTGAACCTTCACCGTAGCCAAGTTAATATTAGTTACGTATCCATCGGCGCCGTATTTGCTAAACGTGATCCAATCACCAATACGCACAATATCATTCACCGAGATCTGAATACTCGCCACGAAGCCTAAGATCGTGTCTTTAAATATTAGAAGCAAAACGGCAGAAGCGGCCCCTAAGGTTGCTAGACTCTTGATGCTATACCCCGTCAATAAGTTCACAAAAAAGAATACGCCTACACCCCAAGCAAAGATCATCAGCACCTGCACATAGCTTTCTAGCGGCTTGTCGCTGTAACTTTCTTTGCTGTACCGCAAGTAATTGTTCAATGTTCGTAAAATACTTCGGAAAACGAGAATACAAAGCACTACTAAGTACAATTGCAGTACGATGTCAAGTACTTTTTGGATCGTAGGATACGCTTCAAATAAGATAGGCAGCAACCACCAAATGATCGTCAAGGGAATAAAATGAGCGATAAATCTGGGGAAGTTGCTCTTTACCAAAAAATCATCGAAAGAGGTCTTGGTTTTATTGCTGAAAGCTTTAAAGGTTTGTACAATGATCTTTCGGGTGACAATATCAAGTACTGTGGCGATCAAAGCGACCAGTACGGTAACCACTAAGGTGTTAATGATCATTGCCCAATACGAATTCATCCCTTGGTCGAGAAGGAGTTCATATCCCCATTGCACATATGTTTTTGCAGCTTCTCGCTCCATTACAAATACTTTTTCTCAGCGTAAAAAGGTCCAAATGGCAGTACAGAACACACCGCAACGATCATCAGCGTTTTCCAATTCCATTGTAATTTTTCCTTCATAAAATATGCACCAACGAGATACGCGATAAACAGGATTCCGTGGGCCATACCTACCACCCGAACCATTTGCGGTAAGTCCCAAATATATTTTAAAGGCATAGCGATGCCCAATAATACAAGGAAAGAGATGGCCTCTAGGGTGCTTATTATCTTGAAGGCGCGTACCGATATGTCCATGAAAAATTTTTTTGCAAAGATACCATATGAAATCAATGAGGCGTAATTTTAAGACTATTTTAAGCCGAAACTTATGGATAAGGCTGTAATTTTAGAAGATACATTACTACCATGCAAGAATCAAATACCAGCGAACGCCTCAGTCAGTCGGTAGAAGACTATTACCAACATTTTATAGAAGTACTGCCCAGGATCGCGTTAGGGATATTTGTGATTGTTGCCGGAATACTTTTAGCACAACTTATCACTAATTTCTTTAAGAAACGATTCTTAAAAAAAGCCGAAGATCCACTTATGGCTCGTTTTTTGGCGCAGGCAGTAAAGATCATTTTAATTCTTGTTGTGATCATGTTGGCGTTAGATGTTGCCGGTTTAAGAGGGGTAGCTACGGGAATTCTCACAGCTGCAGGAGGTGCTGCCATCATTTTAGGGTTTGCCTTTCAGGATATTGGAAAAAACTTCTTGGCCGGAATTATTTTAGCGTTTAATCGCCCATTTTCCATCAATGATACCATTTTAGTGACCGATCATTTTGGAAAAGTAAAGGCTTTGAATTTTCGGTATACTCATATCAAGACCCCTGATGGGCGTGATATTTATATTCCCAATAGCGACGTGCTTACCACTCCGGTTGAAAACTATACCGCTGATGGTTTTTTTCGCGTTGACTTTGTCGTGGGAATTGGATATGAAGACCCTATAGAAGATGCGAAAGTGCTGATACAACAAATATTAGACAGCCACCCCGAAATTGTACAGGATGAGGTACATGATAATTTTGTGATCGAAGATGAACTCGCCGCAAGTACCGTCAACTTAAAAGTACTGTTTTGGGTACATACGGTGGATTATCGAATGGCTTCTCGTGTGCTGCGAGGGCGTGTGATTCAGAAGGTGAAACAAGCCTTAGAGGAAGCCGACTTTAACCTGCCGGCCGATATTACCGAATTGAAACTGTATAAAAGTGAGCGTGATATTCCGTTGCGTCTCCGGCAAGATGATACCTCTAATTAATCGCAAGGGAGCGGTTCGTTGAGGGTAGGGTAGGCGTAGTTTTTTTGATAACTGAAATGCCACCATTCCGTACGGATCGTTTGAAACCCAAATTGTTGCATGCCTTCCGCTAAAAGCTTCCGATGCTGTAAGATCTCTTCCGAAAAGTTCATATTGTCAATATGTGCTTCCTTTCCGAAGTAATCATAATCACTACCCATCTCTACATAACAGCCCTCGAGCGTAACAAGTGTGATGTCTACAGCGGCGCCTTTGTTATGTATGGACCCTTTGTCATACGGATTGGCTACATAAGCTGCGTTAGGCACTTTTTCCCACATCATTTTCTGGATGTCCTCAGGACGATAACAATCATAAATCTTAATGCGATATCCTTTTTTACAAAAATATTCGTTGGCTTGATGCAGCGCTTTGGCAACTTCCGGTTGTAAGATGCACACCGCACATGGATACAGGGTTTCTTTCATGAAATTGTTAGGGGTGGCGTAGCGAATTTCAAAGGCGAATTCAGAAGAAAGTTCGGTTATATTCTGAAGCTGTGGCTGCGCTATTGTCATTCCGAAGCAACAAAATAAATAAAGAGCCAAGGCGTATCTCATAGGTTAAATTTAAGGATAATTTAGCAAGTAAAGCGTAGGCTTCCTGTTACCTTTGAAAAAAACAGGAATATGAGTTCACTACAAGGAAAGGTCGCATTTATTACCGGCGGCACCAAAGGAATTGGGTATGGTATTGCGGAGGCGCTTTTAAAGCAAGGGGTTCACGTGGCTATTACCAGTAGAAGTGATGCGGCTGCGCAAGAGGCAGTTCGGACCTTAAATAGCTTCGGAAACGAATCGGTTTACGCTAAAGGATATGAAGCAGATGTACGAAACCTTGAGAGTCAGCAAAAAGCTGTTTCTCAAGCAATTCAGGAGTTTGGAGCCATCGATTTCGTGATCGCCAATGCCGGATTGGGGCATTTCGCTAGTGTGGAAGAACTTACCTCTGAACAATGGCAAGAAACCATTGATACCAATTTAACAGGTGTTTTTTATACCCTTAAAGCTACTTTAGATGCTTTAAAGAAGAGTGAAGGATACTTTATAACAATTTCAAGTCTTGCAGGAACCAATTTCTTTGCAGGAGGCGCTGCTTATAATGCAAGTAAGTTTGGTGTTACCGGATTTACGCAAGCTGCCATGTTGGATCTACGAGGGTACAATATAAAAACGACGACGATTATGCCCGGAAGTGTTGCTACCCATTTTAACGGAAATGAACCGGATGATGGGGATGCGTGGAAAATTCAAATTGAAGATATCGGGCAGATGGTGGTCCAACTGCTGAACCTCCCGCCACGTACGCTACCAAGTAAGATTGAAGTTCGTCCAACACGACCGCCTTCTTCCTAACATTAGTATTATTAGTTGAGGGTCGATTTGTTCCAGGGGAGCGATATTTCTGCGAGTACGATGAAAGAATCTTCTTTGAATGTAAGTCGGCAATAATCATCTTTATCACAGATCAAGGTTTCTTTGGCCTTCATAAGTTCTTTTCCAACTTGTAAGGTTCCATGTAGCACATAGGCGATGACAATATTCGTGTCCTTTTTTTTCTGAAACGTATGCACGTAATCTTTGTTGAAATTACCTACGTAAACATCGTAGCCCACGGTAAGCGGTGCTTTTTTGGGTTTCGTACGAATAATATTTTTCAGGCAATTGTGTAGTGTAGCTGTTTCGTACAGCAGGCTTGTGGTATGTTCGTTAGAAGGATTAGAGAACTCAAGTTCTAAGCATTTCACTGACTGGTGATTAGACCGATTGTATTCATAATGTTGGATGCCATTTCCGGCACGGATAACATTCACCATTCCTTTTTCAATGATGAAATTCTCCCCTTTGCTATTGACGCGCTCTAAGGATCCCTGAAGCGGAATAGTAATAAGGTCCATGTGCTTGTGGGAGTGAGGGAGAAAACCCATTCCGGGTTTGATAGAGATCTCAGTAACCTTTAGAATTCCTTCTAAAATTTCTTTCATGCCCGGTTGATCAGACACGTACCGCAGATGTGCAAAACCCATAGGATTTTCAATCCTGATGTTTGATTGGATAACTCTCGATGCCATATATTTTTAATTTTTTGGGGCTCAATACTAAATTGATGGCTGTCTCGATGGTTGGTTTCACTAATTTATGAATATTATGTTAAAAAACCTAATTCCTTGAATTATTTTAATTACGAAAACGTTTTAGTTTGATTAAAGGTGTCATCTTTTAAGAATTATGAAGTTCGACCTGCGATTCTTTGAATGCATGGTTTCATCACAAGAAATCCCATCGCTACATTCATTCAATAATTGCGATTCTCCAAAACCTATAGCGCTAACAATGCGGTTGGTAGCAACTCCTTGAGCATATAGATAATCGCGAGTGGCCTTGGCTCTTCTGTCTGAAAGGGATCTATTGTATTCGGCACTACCTCGAGCATCGGTATGTGCTTCGATTTTAATAATCATCTCCGGGTATTTTTTCATCAAGTTTACGGCTTCATCTAATACGGCGGCCGCTTTGGAGGTCACTTCCGATTTATCATATTCAAAGAAAATAGCCGCTAGATCAATTTTTTCTTCCCCAGTATTGGCATCTTGAATGATTTTTTCTTCGGCGTTTTTCATCCAAATATCAATGCCCTCTGTTTTTCCATCATTTTCCTTTCCGGTATAGGCTCTTTCTTCAGATTCGTAATAACCGTTTTTTGAAGCGACAATCACTACGGGCTCTTCGCATGGCTGACTAAATATAAAATCCCCAGCGGCGTCTGTTACGGTAGTTTCTACCGTATTTCCTATGGAATCCTTCGCCACCACGGTTACGTTGAAAATAGGACGCTGGGTGGTGATGTCTTTCACGTTTCCGATGACCCATTGATTACATTCGGGTGGAACACGATTAAAATGGTAAATATCGTCATCACCCATTCCCGAGACACGATTTGAAGAAACATACCCGGTATTGGTTTCAGAATTCAGTATAAACCCAAAATCATCTCCCACGCTATTGATATTCTTACCTAAGTTTTTAGGAATTCCCAACCCTATATTCGGCGTGAATGAGACCTCGTAAAGATCCAGTCCGCCGAAACCAACATGTCCGTCCGAAGCAAAAAACAACATATCATCCACAACATAGGGAAAAAAATCATTGCCCCAAGTGTTAATGTCACTGCCTGCATTCACAGGGTCTGAGATCATACCATCTTCATAAATACGGCAATAGTAGATATCGGCTCCGCCAAATCCGCCAGGCATATCAGAGGCGAACAAAAGATATTTTCCATCCGAACTTACTGCCGGATGTCCTACCGAGTAGGTGTTGCTGTTGAAATGTAATTCCTCTTTTTCTACGATCTTATTGTCACTCATACGTCCCCGATAGATCTTAAAATTATTGGTTCTTCCCGCATCCAAAATCAATTTGTTCTTTTTGACATTACTAGAGGTAAAGAACACTTCGTCAGAATTGGGCACGAAGGCCAATGTTGCATCGTGAAATTGCGTTCCTATTTGCTTTGAGAATACACGAACTTCTTCTAAGTTCCCTTCTTCGTTCTCATTGGCAACGAATAAACTCAGGTAGGGTTGTCGGTTCCAAGCGTATAATTCTTTTGAGGCGCCCGGACGAGAAGAAGAAAAAATGATCCCTTCCTTATAGAAGACCGGGGCAAATTCAGAATATTCTGTGTTAATATCTAAATTTCGCAAACTGTACTGTGAAGGGGTTGCATCGTTCCGTAAGGAATCAAACTGTTGTACCGCATTTTCATATTGTGCCAATGCATCACTCTTGTCTTGGTCCAATAAGAATTTTCGGTAGAGCGCATCGGCTTTTTCATATTCTCGAAGCCCTCGAAGCGACTGATAGTATCTGTAGAGAAAGGGCGCTCCCAAATCTTTGTCATTTTTATTATACGCTTTCTCGTACAATTGAGCCGCCTGTCTTGGCTCTTTGATATAATGATATGTATCTGCCGCTTGCAGAAGGGTTTCGAGGTCTAGTTCAGTATTATCCGCTAATAATTCTCCATATACTTCAGCAGCACTGGTATAGGCTTTTGTTTGAAAGAGGCGATTTGCTTTCTTGACCGCACTTTGACTGAAACAGAGGGTACTTGAAAATACTAATAGGAGTAGGGTATATGGTTTCATAAGAATGACTTTTAAAAGAATCGAGGTGAATTAATACGTTTACTTTGTTTGACTAGGGTGAACCGCAGTACGATTTCATGCGTTCCATCATTGAAGTCTCCCAAATCAGTAAGGGTATAGTCATAGGAATATCCCACAAAAACACTTGGAATGATTTGAAATCCTACCACACCGCTAATTGCGTCTTCATACCGGTACGAAACGCCAAAGGTGATTCGTTCGCGATACAGAACATTTGCGGAAACATCTACGACAATAGGAGTATTTCTAAGGTATTTTAGTAAAAAGGCAGGTTTCAGTCGGAAATCCGTACTCAAATCAAAAACATAGCCACCAATTAGATAGTATTGCAGTTCTTCTTCGGAAATAGATTGGTCCATGTTATCATAGAAGGAATCAGTAATGAAATCAGGAACCGAAAGTCCTAAATACCAATTGTTGGAATATAGATAGGCCCCTGTTCCCAACGTAAGTGTCGTGCGGTTGTCGACATTGGTATTCAACACTGGATCATTCGGGTCCTGAAATTGTCCTTCTGAGAAATCAACATTTAAAAAGTTGACACCAGCTTTGAGTCCGAGACCTAATTTCAAGGTCGGACTCAATTGTAGTTTGTATGAAAAGTTACCATTGATTAATACTTCTCTGGAAGGACCTAAGCGATCGTGAGAAATGTTAATCCCCAAACCGATGCGGTCATTTCTAAGCGGAGTGTGAATCCCGAGATTTTGTGTATTAGGAGCACCATCGATGCCTACCCATTGATCGCGGTAGGTGCCTACTACATCCAGTGCTTCTAAAGAGCCCGCATAAGCGGGGTTAATACTCATGGTGTTGTACAAATATTGAGTGTATTGGGGGTCTTGTTGCGCTTTGGCTGTGGGTGTGAACCACAGTAGCATCACTGCAAATAGAACGATATAGGTAGGATATAAGGATTTCATAGGAATAGATTTAAATGAACAATGCATGGAATTACTTCATCAGGTATAACCAACCGGTTTGTGCTTCGGTAGTATTATCCAGCTTCAATATGTAATAGTATGTACCCGCCGGGAGGCCGTCACTGGAAGCATTTGCTCCTGCGACATTTGAAGTTCCATCCCATTGGTTTTGATACCCTTGTTGTTGGAACACCAGACTTCCGTAGCGATTAAACACTTGAAGTTCATTGTTCGGATAATTCTCAATACAGGTGATGGTGAATCGATCATTAAACCCGTCATCGTTGGGTGAAAACTCATTGTAAACAGTGAGACATTGTGGTTCTACGGTGATCTCTGCGGAATTATTTGAGTCATCATCCAGAGGCTGTGAACTAATGATCGTAGCGATATTCGTGTAGTTACCGCTACCCAGCACTTCCACCATGACACTGAGTTGAGCCATTTCTTCTGCCGGAAGCAGGTCTATTAACCATAATCCGGTATTTGGATCGTAGGTGCCTAATGTGGTCTCAAAATCAATGAGCTCAAATCCTGAGGGGATGTTTTCTGAAACTCTTAATCCTTCAAAATCATTGGGGCCATTATTGTTAACGGTGACGTAGAAGGTGATGCGTTCTCCTACACGAGGCGTTGGATCGTCAACGGTCTTGGTGATCGTAATATCAGCACAGACTAGAATTTCTTCGGAAAAGGTTACTTCCGCACCCGAATTACATTCGCTTATCGGAGTGTATGAAACCGAAACGTTCGTATTTTCCAGCTGTGTCCAACGGATTGCAATAAAATTATCATTAGTACTACCGCCATCAGTAACAATCCCTCCATTGATGTTCCATATATACGAATCTTGACCGGCTTCAGTAGTGTAGATGACTACCGTTTCTAAACAGGCAGGGCCACTGCTTTCGGAAACGATTGTTGGGTCGGAAGCCGGGTCGAAAACCACAGTTACCGCGAGTCGCTCTGTACTTTCACAACCTGTGGCGTTCGTGGCGGTAGCGTAATAGATAGTACCATCTATCAATAAATCGCCAGGATCATAGGGGGTTCCACCGGAAGGCATATCATACCAAATGATGTTGGGGCCATCCGCTTGCAAATCGGATACCGTGGCCTCTTCCGTACTACAAAAATGTTGTGTTGTTTCTTCTGTGGTAGGTGCAGGGGTGTCATTTAACTCCACGGCTACGGCAAGTCGGTTTGCGCTTTCGCATCCGGAAGCATCGGTAGCCGTTGCATAGTATGTGGTACCGTCCATAAGTAGGTCGGTTGGGTCATAAGGGGTTCCGCCGGAAGGCATATCATACCAAACAATATTGGGGCCGGTTGCCTGAAGATCTGCTACTTTAGGTTCGTCTATTTGACAGAACTCCTGAGTACTATTGTCTGTTGTTGGGGCATCAGTATCTTCGATGGTTGCCAATACGGAAAGTCGTTCTGAACTTTCACAACCGGTGGCGTTCGTGGCAGTTGCATAATACGTATTTCCTGAAACCAATGGTTCGGATGGGTCTAATGGCACGCCTCCTGTCGCTACGTCATACCATTGGATATTTTCGCCTTCGGCTTGTAGATTTGCCACGGTAGGAAGGTCAATGACACAAAACGTTTGCGTAGAGTTATCGGTGGTGGGGGCATCGGTGTCTAAAATTGACGCCAGTACCTCCAAACGTTCACTGCTTTCACATCCGTTAGCATCAGTCGCTGTCGCATAATAGATTTGACCGTCTACTAATGGATCTGTGGGGTCATATGCTGTTCCTCCGGTAGGCATATCATACCATGTAATTGTGCCGCCCGTTGCTTGTAGGTCTGCTACTGTTGGAGCGTCAACAACACAAAACTCTTGCGTCGTGTTATCTGTGGTAGGGGCATCAGGGTCATTGAGCAAGGCTAGTACTTCCAAACGTTCCACACTTTCACATCCGGAAGCGTCTGTCGCTGTAGCGTAGTAGGTCGTGTTGTTTGTAAGGGCTGTCGTTGGCGCTAAGGGTGCGCCTCCGGTAGCATCAAGATACCATTGAATAGAGGGTCCGTCTGCTTGTAAATCGGCAACAGTAGGGGCATCACTTAAGCAGAATTGCTGAGTACTGTTGTCTGTTGTTGGTGTAGGTGTATTGTTGATTGTCACGGCTACTTCCAAACGATTTATACTTTCACAACCATTGGTGCCAGTTGCCGTCGCATAGTAGGTTGCTCCATCTGTTAGCGGTTCTGTAGGTTCTAGCGGCGTTCCGCCAGATTCAGTATCGTACCACTGTATGGAAGGACCATCCGCTTGTAAGTCGGAAACAGTAGGGGTATCAATCTGACAAAAATCTTGATTTGCATCGCTGGTGGTAGGAGTGTCTGTGTTATTCAGGGAAACACTTACTTCTAAGCGAGTAGCGCTTTCACATCCGGAAGCATCCGTAGCAGAAGCGAAATACGTTTCCCCGTCTACAAGAATATCTGTGGGGAGGTATGGCGTTCCGTCTTCGGGAGCGTCATACCACACAATCATAGGGCCTTCCGCTTCAAGATCGGCAATCGTGGGTGTGTCAACCAAACAGAAACTTTGTGTTGCGTCTGAAGTCGTTGGAGTAGGGGTGTCTGCTATCACTACGGAAACTTCCAATCGATTTGCGCTTTCACAACCATTGGTTCCGGTGGCGGTGGCAAAGTAGGTTTCCCCATCCATAAGTGCTTCGCTGGGAGCTAAAGGTGTTCCTCCTGTAGGTTCCAAATACCACTGAATTGTAGGGCCTTCGGCTTGAAGGTCTGCTATGGTGGGCGCATCAATCAAGCAAAATTCTTGGGTGTCGTCAGAAGTGGTAGGCGTATCGGTATCGTTTACTGAAATGGTTACGGCAAGTCGCTCTTCACTTTCGCAACCTTCAACGCGTTGTGCCCCATAATAGGTCGCACCGTCCGTCAACGGATCTGTTGGTGCATAAGGAGTTCCAGCCATAGGTGTGTCATACCAAATCACATCAGGTTCATTAACATCTATATCGGCTACGGTAGGTTCGTCGACCAAACAGAAGGACTGATTATCGTCACTGGTGGTAGGTGTGGCAGGTCCGGTAATACTAACTCCATACAGGTCTAGCGATTGTGAGAGACTAACACCGATCAAGGAATTGAGGCGAACCGTGATGCGATCGAAGGCAACCCCAGGTTCAATAGGGATGGTAGCCTGTTCTCCATTTTGCAGTAGCGTCAATAGATCGGCGGTAAGCAAGGTGTTAATATCACTGTAAAAAGTAAGGGCTCCCTTATCAAAAGCCAACACTTCCACTTCATTTAAAATACCCAGCGTCACTAAGGTAGGTTCTGTTTGTAGTGTGATTTCTAGGGTTTCAGAAGGGCTATAGGTTTTCGGAAAATAAATGTTTTGCTCCATAGAAGCAGCTACGCCAATAATTCCCAAGCTAATTTCAGAAAAATTGGTAGTGTCTTGATCAATGGCATGATGTGGGTTGGTTACTCCGGCTCCCCCTAAATCTAGCAGGTCAACCGTTAGTCCATTTCCGTCAAAATCAGTAAACAAGGGATCGATAGCACAATCGGCTTCTGCATAGTAGAACGCCTTGTATACATTCATGCTATTAAAGGTGCCCAGCAGTAAAGCATCTGTATTGTCTTCAATATAAATTCTGTCATAGGGCTGATTAGGAGTAATGGCGATATAGAAGTTAGCTTCATCATCTTGTACAATTCTAAAGCGCCAGTTATCTGGCGGAACTATGGATGATTTGTTTAACACGGTATCGCTTCCGTTTCTCGCTTCTACATTGAAGTAGTGATTGCCAAAAACGATGGTTCCAACCACATCGGCAAGTAGTGTGCCTAAACTTCCGCCGAGGAGTGCATTCAAGATATCTTCATCAAAATCGATTCGGATATAGGTGGTAGTATTGGCAGGAACTTGTTCAGGAAAGGCAAGCTCTAATTCTCCTGAAAAGCTTCCGCCACCCAGAATATCTCCACCATACGAATTAAGTACGGCGAATTCTTCATTGTCTTCAGTGGCGTTTTCGGGGTCATCCACATGATTGCTAAGGGTTACTTGATTAGCTAAAGTTGGGGTCTGACTCATCAACAGGGTCGTACTGCTGTGATAGATTAAAAAGATCAAGAGACAGACAAACGGATTAGGTAGAAATCGTATCATATATTCGGGGCTTTGAAGTTCTTCTTATGTGCAACGAATAATCGTTACTTCTAACGAACAAGTAGTAATTACTACAAGGTGAGGATTCGCTCGCGATGAAAGTCTAGAATCATCGATATATGGTCTAAGTTATAAAAATAAATCTTAAAAATATGTTAAATATTCTCAATAAGAGAGTTCTCATTTTGAGATGAGTCTAAGAAAAAACCATGAAGACCCTATGAATATTGCAGTCTTAAAGCTTACGATCAAGGGGAAGAAACGTTAACATTTTCTTATTTTTAATTAGAAGTTGTTACAAAAATGTTGGAATTTGAATTTAAACTTGACTTATTTGCAAATAATGGTATCTTTATTCGAGTTAACTCCCTAATTAAAAGTTGCTTTTATTCTCCAGAAGGTGTTTAAAAGTGATCTGTAACATACCTCCCCAATGTTGGGCATGTATTAGTAAAAAGTGATATATGGCACAATCGGCTATTACCGTAATCGAAAGAATAAAAAATGAACTTCTACTTACCTCAGATAAAGCACTCTGTAAACTTTTAGATATAAAACCCAATACACTTTCTACTTGGAAAAAAAGGGATACGCTTGATTTTAATAAGGTAATCGCACTTTGTAACGAGCGTCAATTGAATCTAAATTATATTTTCTTTGGAGAAGAACGAGAAACTCAACCGACAGAAGATGTAACATTGAAGTCGGATTCACATCAACAAAAACGACTTTTAGTGGTTGAGTCGGATGTACGCAAGCTAAAATTAGTAAATACCAACCGAAATATTATCGTTTTAAAGATAGAAGAGTCTACCCATCCGTCTGTCGCCAAAGGCAGTGTTGTGGTGGGGCAGAAGATTCGGAAGAATAAAATTAAAGAAGCGACCGCATACATCATAAAATTTCAGAATAATGTATGCGTCATTGATGAGTTGTATAGCAGTGATACAAATGACAACTGTTATCATTTAAAATATCAGAGAATTTCAGACCTTCAAGAGATTGAGCCCGAAAAGGATATTTCAGATATTTATCAACTTGTTGAAGCGCTGGAAGAATTTCCTGCTGTATCAGGGTAACATTGAATTCTGCTAATAGCGGAAAAATGCTTTTGCCCATTGAACAGCGTCGTCAAGATTCTCAAAAAAGGCAAAACTATTATCGTACAGCGATTGTTCCTGTAAAGCTCGGTCTCGTTCACCTGGTGTCTTTGAAACAACGGCAACACCCTTTAGGGTTGGTATTTTCGGGCCTTTGTAGATATTTAGATCTATTTGGTATTGATGACTTCGATCGGAGATTAATACAAATTCACTGGCCTTAAAATGTGCTGCAAACATTTTTTGAAGCGCTTTTACTTTTTTAGAATCCATCAATTGATTCTCAAATGTCTTAAGAATCGCATACCGGTCAAAGAGATGTAATTCACAGAAATCGGTAAGATGTTGTAACGCCATGATCATAGATATATGGCAACAAATCTAGTCTATTTATCAATTCCTTTAACAAAACATTAAGATTTTAACACTACTTATTTTTATCTTATCCCTTTTTGCGTCTTTTGTTTCTTGAAGAAAGCGATAGTGCCCAATCTATGGCAGCTTCGAGTGTTTCAAATTGGCGAAGGTTTGAGGTAAAGAATAATTTCTCGATAAGTACATTCTTAAAGGTAATTTTGTTATAAGTAACTATTCCGAAGCCATTGATATAGTGGTTATTCTTAAAAAATTTTATCCAGTCTTGTGGATGTAATGAATAGGAGTGTATACGGTTTGAAATATAAGTCACATCAATATCTCTGGATCCAAAATACTCATATACTTCTTCAATCACCTCAATGGCAAGATCCCAATTGTAATGTACCCCTTCAGAAATTTCACCAATCACAAAATCGGGGAATATAAAAAATTCACCAAATGGTTTTTTGATGGTATGAAGACAATCAGCGTAGAAAGGTGAATTTATAACCTGCATAACGTGGGGGTCTAGATACGGGCAATCATCGTACGGTTACTTAAAGATACATAATTTGAGATCAAGAAATAAAAAAAGCGGCTTCAGGAGCCGCTTTTTATTCTTTCAAAAGAGTTGCAAATCTTAGTTAGCTGATAACAGCGCTAAGAATTTATCTAAGTTTGGTAGAATGACAATACGTGTTCTACGGTTTTTTGAGCGTCCATCGGCAGTTTCATTATCTGCAACAGGATTGTAACTACTACGCCCGGCCGCGATTAATTTCTCAGGTGCTACGTTAAATTTGTCTTGCAGGGTTCTAATCACTGCAGTAGAACGTTCCACACTCAACTCCCAATTATCTTTAATATAGGCTCCGTTTTTCACAGTGCGAGCATCGGTATGTCCTTCGATCATTACCTCTAAAGCAGGTTCACTATTAATGATTTCAGCAAGTCGGCCCAATAAATCATTAGCTTTAGGGTTTACACGGTAACTTCCGGAATTAAATAATAGCTTATCGGAAATATTGATCATTACAACGGTATCATCTATATCGATGTTAATATCATCCTCTTCACCGTCGGCTACAAGATTGTTGTCTAAGTTTTTCTTCAAGTTATAAGAAATGATCAAATTCATACTGTCCTGAAGAGTTTGCGCTTGAGCCAACTCTTGTTGATCTACATTTGCCAACGCTTTTTTCATCTGTTCCTTTTCTTTATTCGAAAGGACCACATTCTCATACTTTCTCAAGCTGTTCATCTCAAGATCTTCGTTGGTATCAGAAAGGGATTTGATTTTCGCGTTGTAGTTGGCAACACGTTCTTCGATGGCGGCATATTTTGCCTCGATCTTTTCTTTTTCGACCTGAGTCTTCATCAAAGCTGATTGCGACTCATTGTATTGGTCTTGTAATTCTACATATTTCTTTTTTGAAACACAGGAAGTAAAAATTAAGGCTCCTGCGATTAGGGGAAGTGCAAGTTTCATTTTCATGATTATTTAGTTTAATAGGTTTGTTGAGTACAAATAAAGGGTGGTATCCTTAAAGTTTTTCCCTAAGGAATGCTATTGTTTTGTTAAAAGTCTGATAACGTAATTTTTAAGAGGCTGATAATGAATAAAAAAGAGGGTTGTTTTCCAACCCTCTTTTTTTCTTGATGCAAAAAGATTTGATTTATGACGTTCCGTTTCCAGAATGTTTCGAAACCATTTGCAACTGATTTTTGCCAAAATCCAAGGTGCGAATCGGGAAGGGGATATTGACTCCTTCGGCATCGAAACGTTTTTTAATGAGCATAATGGCTTTATGTTTTGCAGCCAATTTGGGTTTTGGTTTCGTACTGTTAATCCAGAATCGCGTCACAAAATTGATAGAGCTATCACCAAATTCCGTAAAAAAGAATTCAACACCCTCTCCTTCAAGCTGCTCAAAATTCTGATCGATCACTTCTGTCACTAGGCGCTCTACTTTTTCTAAATCATCTTCATAACCCACGCCGCAGGCAACATCAATACGAGAACGTTCGGTCCACGAATAGTTTGTGAATGGGTTGTCTACAAACGTGGAATTTGGAATAATGACATATTCATTATCGGTTTGACGGATTACAATATTCCGAAGGCTAATTTCAGTAACATATCCTTTTTTATCGCCTGTTTCTATAAAATCACCAATACGTACCTTCGGCAGGAAGGAAAGTACCAATCCTGAAACCGTGTTGCCTAAGGTTCCTTGGAGGGCCAGACCGATTGCCAGTCCAACGACACCTGCTCCGGCTAAGATAGAGGTAAGCGCTTTGTCGAGCTCTAGTATTCCGAGGGCAATAAAAAACCCTACCAATAAGATGACTGCAAAAAGAATCTTGGTAAGCATCTGCTTAATGGATTCCTGTTTGATTCCTTTAAAAGCGATTTTCTTGGTAAATCGACTCACGTACTTGGCCAGGAAATAAAATAGGATCATCACCAGAATAGCGACTACCATATTGGGTAATTTCAGAATAATAGCGTCTAACCAGCCATCAAGTTTTTCCCATAAATTATTAATGGCGTCGTTTATTGAAAATTCCATAACGTTTTGTTTTGTTGGTTTATAATAAGGTGGATAGTAATAAGGTTCCTACTGCCCAAAGGACAATTGATAAGATGCCTCCTATCCATAAAAAGTGTTTAAATTTATAAATACCCATACCATATATCAATGTATTGGTTTGATATCCCATGGGCGTGAAAAAGCTAAAATTCGCACCAAAAAGCACCGCAAGCAAAAATGGCATTAAGGATAACTCTAGTCCGGTTGCCACGGCAATGGCGATGGGCGTCATGATGATCGCGGTGGCATTATTGCTGATGATCCCGCTCATGAGCATCGTCACCAAAAATATGAGTCCGATAATAAACATACTCGATTGACCGCTCATGATTGTCATAAGCTGTTCAGAGATCCAAACGTCTGCTCCCGTATTATGCATGGCCACCCCTAAAGGGATCATTCCGGCCAATAAAAAGATAACTTGCCAGTTCACGCGGTGGTACACATTGTTCAGTGAAATGCAACCAGTAAGTAATAATAGGGAAACCCCTAATAGAGAACTTATTAAAATTGACAGAACTCCAGACGCTGCCAGTCCGATGACTGATAGTAGAATTCCAAATCCTAAATAGCGTTTGGTTCCGGAAGGATTTTCTATCGCTTCCATTTCCCGCAAGACTGCAATGTTTGTTAATTGATACAAACTTTCAAGTTCATTTTCAGGGACGTTTACTAAAAGACGGTCGCCCGGTTTTAAATTGATCTTCTCAAAATCTTTTCGAATCAAGCGTTCTCTCGTGTTTCTAATATTTCTTCGTTTTTGAACACCAATCGGCGTTGCGTCTCCAATGTTTTCGCTCCGAAGGTCTCGTAAGTTCTTTCCGATGAGATCAGAACCCGGTAAGATCAATAACTCTACAAATTCAACAGGAACTTCCGTTTCGGGAACTTCTGAGATGGCCTCCATCGCTTCTTCCGGAATCTTATGTAAATGCTGCTTTTCGTGTACACTCAAATGATTGGCCTGATGCAATCGCACCAAATTTTCAAAATCACACATGAGGATCAACTTATCATGTTGTTGCAATTGAATGTACTTTCCAGGAGCATTGGTAACCACGCCTTTTCGAATCAGTTTTAGGACAGCGATATTTTTATTTCCGAAGAGAAAGGTGTCCTGAATCTTTTTATCGATTAATTCGGAATCCTCTAAAATATGCACCGTAGTAACATAATCTTCTAATTTATATTCTTCTTCCAGGCTCGGCGAACTTTCTTTCGGAAGCCATCGAGAAGCAATTGTCACCACCACAACAGCAATGACAAGAAAGATAAGACCGTAGAGCGAGAATTCAAAAAAACTGAAGCGTTCTGCCCCAAGCTTTTGTGCGGTACTGTTTACCAGCAGGTTGGTAGAGGTTCCCATCAATGTACAACTACCTCCCATGATTCCTGCGAAAGAAATAGGCATCAATAACTTAGAGCGAGGAATATCAAATCGTTTGCTTAACTCTCCAATGATCTTAATGAATACGATCACCACCGCAGTAGTACTAATAAATGCTGAAATACCCGCTGTGATAAACATAAAGGCCGGCACTAGTAATAATAGTGGAAGGGCATGCAGCTTATTGAGAAACCGGGCTAAGGTGGCGATCACACCCGTATCTTCCATACCTAACGCCAAAATCATCAATGCCAGAATGGTGATGGTGGCGGTGTTTGAAAATCCGGAAATCGCTTCTTCCGGACTTACGAGTCCCGAAAGGCTTAAGGCTACAATTAATAAGATGGCAACCTTATCAACCGGAAAGATCTCGATGGCAAATAAGATAATTGTTGCCAATAAGATGCCAAACACTAAAATTATTTCTCCTGTCATATAGCGCGGTTAGTCACCCCTAAAGATATAGGGCAAAGTCCTAGCGAATGACTAAGGAAATCATAAAAAATAGTGAGATGATCGAGTTGTTATCCTAAATACTTCTTTAGAATATGACTTTTGGATTCTCTACGAAGATTACGAATGGCTTTTTCTCTAATCTGGCGTACACGCTCTCGACTCAAATCAAAATCATCTCCAATTTCTTGAAGTGTCTTTGCAGGCTGTCCTTCCAATCCAAAATTCAACTTGATGATATTCGCTTCTTTCTCTGAAAGGGTATTCAACGCGCGGTTGATCTCCGTTTTCAAAGAGTCCATCAACAAGGTTTTGTCTGGTTTTGGAGACTCGCCACTACTAATAACATCATAAAGGTTGTTATCGTTCTCACCTTCCTGAAAAGGAGCGTCCATCGATAAACTTCGATTACTGTTTTTGAGTGCTAACTTCACTTTGCTTTCTGTGATATCCAATTCTTGCGCGATCTCCTTTGCAGTAGGAACGCGTTCGTATACTTGTTGCAAGTGATTGGAAGCTTTTCGTATTTTATTGATCTCGCCAATTTTATTAAGGGGAAGTCGCACCACACGTGCATGCTCAGCGATGGCTTGTAAAATCGATTGACGGATCCACCATACAGCATACGAAATGAACTTAAAACCACGAGTTTCATCAAATCGTTTTGCTGCCTTTACCAATCCTACGTTTCCTTCATTAATCAAATCGGGGAGTCGTAATCCTTGGTTCTGGTATTGTTTCGCTACGGAAATAACAAAGCGTAAATTTGCTTTGGTTAATCGGTTTAGTGCTACTTGATCGCCTTCCTTAATTTTTCTTGCCAACTCTACCTCTTCATCTGCTGAAATCATTTCAATTTTACTAACATCTTGTAGGTAATTGTTCAACGATTTCGTTTCACGGTTTGTAACCTGCTTGGTAATTTTGAGTTGTCTCATATAATCCTATTTCATTTTGTTTAACCCTCTATAGTAACCCTTAGATTTGACAATTCCAAAACCTTAACACAAATTGTTAAAAATTGGCGCGAAAAATACGCTTTCTGTACCTTCAAGAGAAAATTAGAGCGCTATGCACACTTTCACAGCAGTTATTGGATTTTTCTTACAAATTCCTGAAAATGTACCGCATCCAGATAATAATACGCCCATCGATCTATCAGATCCGGCCGACCTTATTATCTATGTGATCTTGCCCATTGTTGCTGTTATTTTGGTGTTGTTGTGGATGCGAAAAAGAAAACAAGACAAAAGAAACTAAGAACATGCAATACAAAAAACTTGGAAGCACCGATCTGTCTATTTCTCCCATTATTTTTGGAGGGAATGTATTTGGGTGGACACTCAACGAAAAAGAATCTTTCGCCATCTTAGATTTGATGTTTGATATGGGAATTCAAACCATTGATACAGCAGATGTCTACTCAAGATGGGCTCCCGGCAATGAAGGCGGAGAGAGTGAGTCCATCCTTGGGAAGTGGATGAAAGAACGCGGCAATCGCAACGACCTTATAATTTGTACCAAAGTGGGTATGGATATGGGGCAAGGAAAGATCGACCTTTCAAAATCACATATCCGTGCATCAGTGGAAGATTCGTTACGCCGACTTCAAACAGACTACATCGACTTATATTATAGTCACAAAGATGATGAGACAACTACGCCAAAGGAAACCCTTTCGGTCTACCAAGAGTTGATGGACGAAGGAAAAGTACGTTTTGTTGGAGCCTCGAATTTTTCGGTTGACCGATTGAAAGAATCTGAACAAATAGCCGCTGAGCACGGCCTTCCGAAGTATCAGGTCGTGCAACCGGAGTACAATCTCTTGTCGCGTAATTCTTTTGAAGGCGAATTACAAAACTATTGTAAACAACACCAACTTGGAGTAGCGTCTTACTTTTCGCTCGCAAGCGGATTGCTTTCCGGAAAATACCGAAATGAAAAAGACTTAGAGAATTCTTCCCGAACCGATTACGTGAAAAAGCACTGGAATGCAGATACCAAAAAACTCTTGATGGTGTTGGAAGACATCGCAAATCATCAACAAACTACATCGGCTGCCATTGCCTTGGCGTGGGTGATGCACCAACCTGGAATCTCAGCGCCTATTGCAAGTGCGACAAAAGAGGAACACTTACAAGCCTTCAAAGATGCTATTCAAATGGAGCTGTCGAAAGAAGAACTTCGTAAACTAAACGAAATGAGCACATTTTAAAATTCGTTATTTTTGGCTCGAATTTTGACACATGAATATGGAAATTGAGTGTTATGAAAATTTTCTTTCTATTTTTTAGCATCGTGCTTCTAACGACCAGCGCTACCGCGCAAATCGAAACCGGAAATAACACGGTTCGTTTTGAAGCGGTTGATAATAATGCTAATGATCCTACAGGGTTGGAGTTGCCCGCTATCAAACAACCCAACATTTCAAACCTAGAGAATAAAAAGTATAATTTTAATACCGATTCTGATTTAGGGAAAGAGGAAGAAAAGCCTTTTGAGATGAATCAAGATGATGGTCTTTTAGACACGCCCATGGCAAAAGGACCTAAATTCTTCGAAGAAAAGAAAAAAGAAGAAGAAACTATGGCGCGAGATCAAGTCTTGGGAGAGGTGAGAACCAAAACCGGATTTGTTCGGGTGATGTTTCGCGATCATCAGTATGTGGATGGAGACCGAATTCGCGTGTACGTCAACGAAGATATTGTACAATCAGACATCTCCCTAACGGCAAGTTTTCAAGGCATTACGATTAGTTTAGACGATGGCCCTAATATCATCAGTTTTCAAGCCCTGAACCAAGGCGATTCGGGTCCCAATACTGCCGAGCTCCACGTTTATGACGAAGAGGGTCGTATCATTTCTGCCAAAGGATGGAATCTGCTCACCGGCTATAAAGCGAATATCACCGTAATTAAGGAATAAACAAGAGACGCCCCGGTCAACATTTAAGTTTTTCACAAATGTAAAGTGTGTTTTACAAAAATATATGTATATTTGTCATATTGTAAAACAAACTAAACTGTTTCAGATGACAATTAAAAAAATTATTGAGTGGGATCGAAAGGCGTTTCAACGATTGCGAAACTTTCAATTGCCGCATTATTTTAAACGAATCGGACTCGCATTATTCTTAGTCGTCCTTGCGACCATGTTTGCGCTAAAGTTTACAGAGGCGGAACCTTTCTGGCTCCGAAATTTATTGCGAAACTTTTTGTTAATCGGACTCCTAATGATCTCAGTCTCGAAGGAAAGGGTAGAGGATGAAATGATGGGGGCACTACGCGCACAATCCTACGCAATCGCTTTTGTCTTAGGGGTCGTCTACGCGCTCATACAACCCTATATTGATTATGTAGTCGCCTTGGTGGTTGATTCCGGCGACGCCGTTTTGGATGTTAGTTATTTTCAAGTGCTTGCCTTTATGCTATTGGTGCAACTCTTGTTCTTTCGCATGATGGTAAAAAAATGTACTGTATGAAGAATACGTTAAAAGTAGAACGCGCCATTCTCAATCTAACACAACAAGAACTGGCCGAACGTATCGGGGTGTCCCGTCAGACCATACATTCAATAGAAGCGAGTCGGTATGTACCTTCTACCGTATTGGCATTAAAACTTTCAGAGGTTTTCGGTAAACCTGTAAATGATTTTTTCAGCTTAGAAACCAAGGATTAAACCTCTTTCCTTCAAAATTATAACATGGTTTTAAGGAAAGGAAGGAGGCAATTTGTGTATTTTTCCGAAGGAAAAACAACAAGCGCTTTGAAAACAATCTATACTGTTTATCTGTTAGGAATTATCATTGGAATGCCCTTTATCTCCTGTGCTCAGGAAGAGGTTGCTGCCGTAGATAATTCCTTCGGAATAGATCACAAAAACCAACTTATTGTCTGGAATCCTTCCGCGGAACGAATGGGGATTCGTCCGAAAGTGTTGCGCTTTGACGCCGCTTTTCAAAATACAAAAGAAGGAAGCATTGATCCCAAAAACAAGGTATCACTTCAATCAAATGGTAAAGAATATCAATTATTTACCACCACCTATCCCGTTGTGCAAATCTCCTATGAAGCAGATACGTTAAAAAAGCACCCAAGGGTTCCGGCGCGATTTTCCTACTACGATTCAGATACCACTTTTACCCAGCCCATCACGATGCGTTTACGCGGAAATATCTCTTTACAGTTTCCGAAGAAGAACTTTGATATCGAATTTCAAGAGCATGTAGATTCTACAGATACGGAAGACGTCCTGCTAAAGAATCTCAGGGAAGATGATGATTATGTGCTGGATGGGATGTACAATGAATCTCTTCGGTTGCGAGCAAAAACGGCCTTAGCCCTATGGCAGGAGCAACGCCCATGGACGTACAGCCGCAAAGGGAAGTCGGGTCCGGAAGGTTTTTATGTGGATCTTTTTGTGAACGGAACCTATCGAGGTATTTATTATCTAGGAGAACAGGTAGACCGTAAATTGATGAAGCTCAAAAAGAAGGAGGGTGACACCGTACGAGGTGAACTCTTTAAGGCGGGTTATTATGCGGATGGTACCAAGTTTATGGCGGCACCCGACTTTAAAAATGCATTGCCCACTTGGGCAGGCTTTGAGATGG
>CEVM01068565.1_pt1 | contig 50850 bp, 52 predicted proteins | sample 531481 | NCBI WGS metagenome assembly CEVM01 (sample SAMEA2623649, study PRJEB7988) | marine metagenome | biome: marine biome (ENVO:00000447); feature: mesopelagic zone (ENVO:00000213) & marine oxygen minimum zone (ENVO:01000065); material: "saline water (ENVO:00002010), including plankton...
CAAGAAGAATTAGTAAGGCATACAGAAGATATGAACAATATATTGGACCATATGGATCTGTTAAACGAAGTAGATACAGAAGATGTAGATGAGTTAGTGAATGTGCATGATATGAAGAGTCCACTAAGAGAGGATGCATTTGAAGACTCTTTAGATAGAGATTCCGTGATTGAAAATAGCCCAGAATCATCGAAGGATTATATCGAAGTTCCTTTAGTCCTGAAAAAGGCAAGTAAGTGAATTTAGGCGTTATTCCTGGTCGATTAAATTCCACTAGATTCCCAAAAAAGATTGTCTACCCCCTGAATGGAAAATCAGTGATTCAGCATGTTTATGATAATGCTAAAGAATCTAAGTTGCTCAATCATTTAGTAATTGCTATTGACTCTATGGAAACGCTATCCCATTTAAATAAAAATTGTGAGACTGTCTTAACATCGCAAAGACATGAGTCTGGTACAGATAGGGTGGCAGAAGTTGCAGGAAAAATCAATTGTAATATTATTGTAAACATTCAAGGAGATGAACCAAACATTGATGCTGACATTATTGATAATCTCATTCGATTATTTGATGATCCTAATGTTGAGATGGCATCGGTAGCATCTACTGATTTAAATGAAAAGGATTTAGATAATTCTAATGTGGTGAAAGTATCTTTAGATAAAGAGAATAATGCCAAGACATTTGAGAGATCTAGCAATAATAAAAATGCAGAATATTTTCGTCATATTGGAATTTATGCATATAGAAAAAAAACATTAGAAAAATTTACTAATCTTGAACAGTCAGAAAATGAAAGAAAATTGAAGCTAGAACAATTGAGAGCATTGGATAATAATATTGCAATTAAACTATTAATTACTGACTTTCAACATAGAAGTATTGATGTAAAAGAAGACTTAAAATACTATGAAATCTAAAACAAAATTTATATTTGTACTTGGCGGAGTTATGTCTGGTCTTGGAAAAGGTATTTCTGCTTCTTCAATTGGGTATCTTCTCAAAAGCGCTGGATTAAAAGTAAATATTCTAAAATTAGACCCTTATTTAAATATTGATCCAGGCACTATGAACCCTTATCAGCATGGAGAGGTATTTGTTTTAGATGATGGATCTGAAACTGATTTAGATTTAGGACATTATGAGAGATTTATTGATGAAAATATGTCAAAGCATAATAATGCTACTTCTGGACAAATTTATAGTACTGTATTAGATAAAGAGCGTTCTGGTCAATATCTAGGAGAGACAGTCCAAGTCATTCCTCATGTAACGGATGAAATTAAACAGCGTATTAATAATTTAGCAGATAGTAAACAATATGATGTGATTATTTGTGAAGTAGGCGGTACAGTAGGAGATATTGAGAGCCTACCTTTTTTAGAAGCTATTAGACAATTTTCTTTAGATGTAGGATATTTTAATTCGCTTATTATTCATCTAACCTTATTACCATACATTTTTGCAAGTGGCGAGATTAAAACAAAACCAACACAACATTCGGTAATGAAATTAAGAGAAATTGGCTTATCTCCAGATTTTATTTTTTGTAGAACATCGTATAAAATCAACCAAGATATAAAGGATAAGTTAGCTTTGTTCTGTAGTGTTAAATCTGACCATGTTATTGAGAATAAAGATGTATCAAGTATTTATGAAGTACCTTTATTATTAGAGAAACAAAATATTACAAAAATGATTTGCGATAGATTGCAGTTAAAAAATAAACCATCTATTAAAAAGTTACAAAATTTTGTTGATACATATAAAAATCCAGATTATAGTGTTAAAATTGCCATGTGTGGTAAGTATACAGAGTTGTATGATGCATACAAGAGTATAACTGAGGCATTTGTTCATGCTGGAGTAGAAAATAATACCACAGTAGAAGTGGTATGGGTTAATACTGAAAAAATTAAAAATGATAAAGACGCCGCAAAGACTTTTAATGATATAGATGGCATTTTAATACCAGGAGGATTTGGATCTAGAGGAGCAGAAGGTAAAATATTAGCTTCGAAGTTTGCTAGAGAAAATAATGTTCCATTTTTAGGAATTTGCTTAGGTCTGCAATGCGTCATTATAGATTTTGCAAGACATGTTTGTGGGATAAAAGATGCTAATAGCACAGAATTTGATAGTAAATCTCCAAATCCAGTGATTAATTTAATGGAATCTCAAAAAGCTATTAAAGTTAAGGGAGGAACAATGCGATTAGGTTCTTATGATTGTGATATTCTTCCAAACACAAAAGCTTCAAAGATTTATAAGAAAAAAACTATTTCAGAGCGTCATCGTCATAGATGGGAAGTAAATAATAAATTTGTTAAAAAAATGGAATTAAATGGTTTAGTATTTTCTGGAATGAATAAAGATTTAGGAGTGGTAGAAATTGTAGAGTTAGCTGATCATCCTTGGTTTGTAGGGTGTCAATTTCATCCAGAATTAAAAAGTAGGGTAGATAAAGCCCATCCACTCTTTAGAGAATTTGTGAAAGCATCATTAAAGGAAAAACAAAATGGCACAAAATAAAGTTTCTTGTATGGATATTGTTTTTGGCGATCAAAAAATTCCATTTATTGGCGGTCCTTGCGTTATTGAAAGTAGAGACCATAGTTTAAAAATGGCAGAAGAAATTCTGAAGATTACAGATAAGCTAGATATTCCATTCATCTTTAAAAGTTCTTTTGATAAAGCTAACAGAACTTCTATTAACTCTTTTAGAGGGAATGGTCTAGATGAAGGGTTAAAAATACTAGAAGAAGTAAAAGATACATTCAATGTGCCTGTATTAACAGATATTCACCATCCAGAACAAGCAAAGATAGTTTCTGGCGTAGTAGATATTCTTCAAATTCCAGCATTTTTATGCAGACAAACAGATTTATTAGTAGCTGCTGCAGAAACTGGTAAAGTAGTCAATATTAAAAAAGGGCAATTTCTATCACCTTATAAAGTAAAAAATATTATTGATAAAGTTGTCGCTACTGGAAATAAAAATATTTTAGTTACTGAAAGAGGAAATTCTTTTGGGTATGATAGTTTAACATCAGATATGCGTTCTATTCAAATTATGAAAGAATTTGGCTTTCCAGTCATTTATGATGCTACACATAGTGCTCAAATTCCTGGAAATTTTGAAGAAACTACTTCAGGAAATAGACAATTTATTCCTGGTCAAATTTATTCTGCTATAGCAACAGGTTGTGATGGCATATTTATGGAAGTACATGATAATGTAGATCAAGCGCTAAGCGATGCTAGCACACAATGGCCTTTAGATCAGTTAGAGTCTGTGCTTGTATCAATGTTAGCATTCAGAGAAACCTATTTAAATCATGGAAAGAAGAATGGATAAAAATCTGAAAAATATTAAACTATTTATTTGTGACGTAGACGGTATTCTTACGGATGGACAATTTATTAAAGATACTGCAGGTGAAGAATCAAAAAGCTTCAATGTTCTAGATGGAGTTGGATTTGTAATGCTACGACTTTTAGATCTTGGTATTAAGACAGCATGGATTACTGGAAGAGAATCCGCTACTACAGAGTCTAGGGCAGAAGAATTACAAATTGATGATGTGTATAATGGAGTGATTAGGAAGATTGATTCGTATAATGAATTAAAGAAAAAGCATAATCTAGAAGATGATGAAATTTGTTTTATGGGAGATGATATTATTGATATCCCTATCTTAGAAAAAGTTGGTTTTGCTGTTTCTGTTCCAAATGCCCCTGAATATGTTGCAAGCTGCGCACATTATATAACCAAAAAAACTGGTGGCAAAGGAGCGGTCAGAGAAGTAATTGACTTGCTTATTGCATCAAGAGGAGATTTTGACCAATTGCTAGATCAGCTACTTTCTGAGTTGCGATGAATTATTATTTAATACTATTTTTTATTTTGATTAGTTGTTCTAGGTCTTATCAGGTTGAGGAATCTTTAGATGATATACACGATCAACTCTCTGTTGATGTAGAGATTACATTAACTGAACAAGGCAATATTAAAGCCATTATTAAATCAAAACTCTTAGAACGTAATAATGAGAATTTAGAATTAAGATTAACGGATGAGGTTAATGTAGATCTTTATGATGATAGCTATCAGCATACATCACTTATTACTTCCAACTATGCGTTTGTAAGTGAAAAAGAGAATAAAATCAATGCATTCGGAGATGTGGTAGTTGCAGCTGATAATGGGCAACAGCTGTGGACAGATTCATTGCTTTGGGATAATAAAGCGGATAAAATTTTTACCGATGCAAGTCTAACTTTTATCTCTGGAAATTTTGATACACTATACGGTACAGGATTTGAATCTAATATTGATTTAACAAATTGGAAAATTACAAAACCAAGAGGCTCTATTAACAGTGAGTAAAATATTAAGCGCAAAAAATTTGAAAAAAAAATATTCTCAAAAGGATGTTGTAAACAATATTGATATCCATTTAGAAAAAGGAGAAATCGTTGGCTTGCTAGGTCCTAATGGAGCCGGGAAAACTACCACCTTCTATATGATTACAGGGATGATTCGACCTTCATCTGGTACTATATTGTTAGATAATGTGAACATCACAAATCTTCCAATGTATAAGCGTGCAAGAATGGGTATTGGATATTTAGCTCAAGAGCCATCTATTTTTGGAAAGTTGACGGTAGAGAATAATCTTAAAATTGTTCTAGAAACAGTTTTACCAAAAGATATTGAGCAAAATAATTTAATTGATGAATTGTTAGATCAATTCAATATTAATCATCTAAGAAAAAGTTTAGGTTCAAGTTTATCTGGTGGAGAAAGAAGGCGCGTTGAAATATGTCGTACTTTAGCTTTAAAGCCTGATTTTGTACTTTTAGATGAGCCATTTGCTGGGGTAGATCCAATTGCAGTAGAAGATATTCAGCAGATGATTATGTCATTAAAAAAGAAAAATATAGGTGTATTAATTACTGATCATAATGTCAGGGAAACTTTATCTATTACAGATAGATCCTATTTGTTACATAGTGGAGAAATTTTAAAATCTGGAGATGCAGAAACACTTGCAAATGACGAAGAAGTCAGAAGAATTTATCTAGGAAAAAAATTTAGATTAGATTGATGAATAAGCTTTCTACCAAGATTAGACAAAAGCAGTCTATAATACCAAAACAAATACTCCAATCTAGTTTTTTAGAGCTTGGGCTGGATGATATCGAGAAAGAATTAGAGAATGAAATTCAAAAAAATCCCGTTTTAATTGAAAAGAATATAGAAGATTTTAAAGATAAGGATTATGAAAGCTATGGTCTTGATAATCAACAAAATTATGATTTATTTTTATCTAATTTACCAGAAGATAAGAATGTCATTGATAATCTTATAAGCCAAATTGATCAGTCTGAACTTGATAAGCTATCAAAAGAAATAGCCCAACAAATTATATTGAATGTGGACAATAGCGGTTTCTTAGATTCAGAATTAGAGTTAATTGCAGATAGTACTGATTCTAGCATGGAGGACGTAGAAAGCATCTTAGAATTTGTTAAAACATTGAATCCGAAAGGAGTAGGTTGTAAAAATTTACAGGAATATCTCATATTGCAAATGAATCAAGAAGAAAAGATAGCATTGAAGATTATTAGCAATCATTTTGACGAATTCCTTAATCAGAAATTTTTAGATATTAAATCTTCCTTATCTTGCTCAGATACTGATTTTGATAATGCATTAAGTATTATTTCTTCAAAAAATTTTGCACCTATAGTAGATCTCAATGTGGAAAATCAACAAATCAACCCAGATGTTATTTTAAAAATGAAAGATGAAGAATGGATTATTCTAATTAACGATAGACATCTCAATAGATTTAAAATATCCAATGAGTATTTAAATGCAGCAATGAATGCAGCAACTCCCAAAGAAGAGAAAAAATTTATTGATGACCACATTAGTAGCGCACAGAATTTATTAGATACAATCTTATTTCGATCAAATACCTTAAGAAAAGTGGTAAATGAGATTATTCACATACAGCATGATTATTTGTCTGAAAAACAACAGCATCCAAATCCTTTGAAATTAGAAGATATTGCTAAAAAAATTGATATGGACATATCAAGTATCAGCAGAACTGTAAAAAATAAATATATTGATAGCCCGCTAGGGATATTAAGTTTGAAAAGTTTTTTTACTAGCAAAATAATAAAAAAATCTGGTAAAATAGTGGGAGCAGAAGAATTAAAAACTGCTATAAAAAATATTGTAGAATCAGAAGATAAAAATCAGCCTTTATCTGATTTAGAGATTGTACAATTATTAGACGCCAAAGACTTTTCAATTGCAAGAAGAACTGTAGCAAAATATAGAGAGTCAATGAATATACTAAATACTAAAAAAAGGAAATTAAAATGAGTCTTAGACACTGTATTAAAGTTGATGATTTTTCAAAAAATGAAATAATTGATTTATTTCATTTGACTGCTGAGTTAAAGCATAAATACAGAACAAAAGAGAATTTTAAACCTTTTAAAAATCATTCTATGGCAATGATTTTTGCAAAACCTTCCGCTAGAACAAGAGTATCTTTTGAAACAGGATTCTCTTGGATGGGCGGCCATGCAATTTATTTAGCTCCCCAAGATATTGGGTTAGGAAAAAGAGAAAGTGCTTCAGATTTAGCCCAATTATTTAGTCGATATAATGATATGATTATGGCAAGAGTTTTCAGCCATAGTGATATGTTAGATTTTGAACAACATGCTACGGTTCCTGTTATTAATGGATTAACCAATTATAATCATCCTTGCCAGATTTTAACGGACATGTTTACAGTATGGGAACAAAAGAAAGATTCTTTTGATAATCTGAAGATAGTCTATCTAGGTGATGGAAATAATATTGTTAATTCTTGGATCAGGTTGGCGGCTGTACTTCCTTTTGAATTTATTTGTGTGTGCCCTGAAGGATATTCTCCTGATGCAGATACGATTAAATTTGCAAATGATGCTGGCATTTCTAATATCTCTGTATCTCACTCGCTTGATTCTGTTCACAACGCAGATGTGATTTATACAGATGTATGGGCATCCATGGGTCAAAAAGAAGAAATTGATGAACGCATCAAAATCTTTTCTCCATTCCAAGTGAATTCAGAGTTAGTAAAGAATGCCAAAGACGATTATTTGTTTATGCATTGTTTACCAGCAGAGCGAGGCAGGGAAGTTACTGACAATGTAATTGATTCAGACAATTCAATCGTATTTGAACAGGCAGAAAATAGATTGCATACACAAAATGCAATTATGCTTACATTATGTAAAAAGGAGTTATAATGGCAAAACTTATTATTAACACCATTTAACGGAGAATGGAATTATATTAAAGAAACAACAAAGAAATAAGGAAGTAAACAATGATTAAATTTGAATACATATCAGCTCCAAATACCAAGTTATTTTATTCTAAAATAGATAATAAAGCTGTCCTAGAAAGATTTGATGATTCAGATTACGATTCTTATGTTTGTATTTCGATAGATCATTGGCTAATGAATGGGCTGAAAGTAATGGAAGGTAGGGATGGAAAACTCAAAAAAGATATGATCGGAATGTATTCAGGGCCTGTATTGTTTTTAAGTAGATTTTCAAAGATTGATTATGAATCAAAAACTATTTCTATCATTGGTGAATATGACAAGTACGACGAATATGATGACAGCTACATATATTTCGAACCTGGCAAACATGAACATATTGACGATGCAATATGCAATTGTTTTGATAACTATAGTTTTGATGTAGAAGAGGATCTTTGTGGAGCAATAAACCAGTTAACAGAAATGTACGAAATTACTTGGGAGAAAAAATCTCTATTGGATAAAAATAAAAAAGATTTATCCTAATCTCGATACTATGAAAGCATTTATCTAAAAGAAATTCTTTATTTCCAATTTATCACCATCAAAAACAGCATAATTATAATTCTCTTCATTGCATTCACCTAAAAGAATTAATTCTCCATTATTTAACTTTTTTTGATACGAATGATGATAATGACCCATAATCACATACTTAAAACCTTGATTAATTTTTTGTTGAGCAAAACTATCTAGCTCATCATGAATTTTATTAAGCTTTTTTTGATTTATATTGTGTGAATCCTTTCTTTCATAAGATATTTTATTTGCAATTTTTAGTGCAACACTCTTTGGAAGGAGAGAATAGATTTTAATAAATAGATTACTTCGAAGTGCTTTTTTTAAGAGTCGATATGATTGATCCCAAGATAAAATCCCATCTCCATGAGTGATGTATAAATTGTTACTATTGTTTGATACCATTGTATCATCTAAGAAAGCTTCAGTGATATGTTTTTTGAAATAATCTCCAATCCAATAATCATGATTACCAGCTATAAAATAGATTTCAAAGCCTTTATTTTTAATTTCTTCAATTTTAGTAAATATTTTTTCATAATCGCTAGAGGCTTGATTCTTGTATTCAAAATAATAATCAAAAAAATCTCCCATAATAAATAAAGACCCTTTTGTATTATCTTTAGAGATAGAATCTAGAAATTGTGAAAATTTTTCCACCTTTTTATTTTCTTGATTTGACTTTGAGAACTTGAAATGGGTATCTCCAAAGAAATAGATTGGTAACTGCATCGCAAAAATTACTCTTTAAACTAAGCTTGTTCAATATTAATATTATTGGTATGAAATTCATCATAATATATCTTTTATGTAGTCAAGTAGTTTTTGGTCAAAATTTTGGTCAAAATAAAGTTCAATATGACACTTTTGATTGGGAATATATTGTGAGTCCTAATTTCAATGTCTACTATTATGGAGACAATCATGACTTGGCTATTTTTACCTCTAAAGTTGCAGAGGAGTCATTAGATCAAATCGGTAAACATTTAAGATGGAGAAGCAAGAAGCCAGTAAAGATTATTGTTTATACATCGCATAACGACTTTCAACAAACCAATATTGTAAATACATATATGCCTGAGGGTGTTGGTGGAGTAACTGAATTATATAAGAATCGAATTGTCATTCCATTCGAAGGATCTTATGAGCAGTTTAAGCATGTGATTCATCATGAGTTAGTGCATGCTTCAATTAATGATATGGTTTATGGAGGAAATGCTCAAGGGTTAATCAGCGGAAGGATACTTTTACAAGTACCGCTATGGGCTAATGAAGGATTAGCAGAATTTTTATCGGTTGATTGGGATACTAATTCAGATATGGTTTTACGTGATTTAGCTATTGAAGAAAGATTGCCAAAAATTGAAGAATTAAACTATTCTATATTAGCGTATAAAGGCGGACAATCCGTATGGCAATATATTACCAAAAAATATGGCAGAGAAAAAGTAGGTGAAATATTTCAGCAAATGAAACGAACTCAAAATGCAGAAAAAGGATTTAAAAATGCACTGGGCGTAGATTTTGAACAGCTAACTGATGATTGGCATGACTATTTAAAAAAAGAATATTGGTCTGATATTAATGAGAGAGAAAAAATTACTGACTTTGCAGAAAAAATTACTGATAGATCAAAAACGAAAAACTTTTATAATGTTAGCCCTTCATTTTCTCCCGACGGCAATACGGTAGCTTACTTTACAGATCAGGCTGGGTATATGGATTTAATACTCTACAATCTTGATTCGGGTAAGCAAAAAAAGCGACTCATTCGAGGGAATACTAGCCCAGATTTTGAAGAATTAAAATGGTTGCAGCCAGGATTGTCTTGGTCTCCAGATGGAAAGCATATTGCCTTTGCTTCTAAGAGTGGGAAAGAAGACTCTATTATTATTGTTGATGTTAAAAATGGAGACTATAAAAAAATATCTATTCCATTAGATGGAGTTTTTACTACTGCATGGCATCCTACTTACAATAAAATTGTATTTATAGGTCATAAAGATGATGCAAGTGATTTATATGTAATAAATATAGATACACAAGAATTAACAAATTTAACAAATGATACTTTTTCAGACTTTTCTCCAGCATGGTCATCAAGCGGAGATCAAATCATATTTAGTTCCGATAGAGGAGCCAGCAAAGGTTCTCCTAACATGTTTGATATAGATTTTTCTCAAACAGATTTATTCATGTATGATTTCTCCAATGAAAAAATTATACAAATTACAGATACCTCTTACAATGAGAATTATCCGGTATTAACTAAAGATAATGTATTGTTTTATACTGCAGATTATAATGGCGTATATAATATTTTTAGACATAAAATAGGTAGTGAAATTTTTTCTCCTATTACCAATGCCATAGCAGGCATTCAGCAAATAGATGTTGATACTATTGGGAATAAATTAATTTTTTCTGGCTACTCTGAAAGAGGATGGGATTTATTTGTAATGAATCAACCTCAGAACAGAGAAGAGAAGATAATCCCGGAGACCAAATTTTATAGCGAAAGAAATCAAGTAGATACTTTTGAAGACTTACGTTTTGTCAAAACTGCAATCCCTAGTGAAGAGTCTCAAGACTATTCACAATATATCTTTGCTAGGAATTATAGAAGATTTAATGATACTGATAAAGAGACTGATGATCAAGATACAGAAATAGATTCATTGCGTTTTGCTGATGGATATACATCTAAGCCATATAAAACAGATTTTTCTATAGACTATATAGCCACAAGAGCTTCTATTGATAATCTTTTTGGCACTCGGGCACTGGCAAATCTTGCTTGGAGCGATGTTATGGGCGATCATCAAATTATGATGGGCACAAACCTAGTATTGGATTTAGAGAATAGTGATGTAATAATTAGTTATGCTTATTTGAAAAATAGGATGAACTATTATGGTACATTATTTCAGCAAGCCAACACCTTTTCATTAGGCTACAGTCTTACTTCTGACTATATAGGAAAATTGAGAGATTATGGTATAGGATTTTTTGCACAATATCCTTTTTCCAAGTTTAGTCGTATTGATTTTGGAGGGACTTTTAGATCAGTCAATTATGAGGTTAAAGAATTTGATATATACAATCTGACTTATGATTCTATATATACAGAGAATCTCACAGCAATGATGCCAATGGTGAGTTGGATTTTTGATAATACTACAAATACATATACAGGGCCAAACGACGGATTGAAGCAGTATCTTACTGTTCAATTTAGCCCTGATCTCGGAGAAGATTCTATTCCTTTTCAGACTATCAAATTTGATATTAGAAAGTATTTTAAAATTAGTAGAAACTATAGCATAGCAACACGATTAATGTTAGGAAAGAGCATAGGAGATAATCCACAAAGATTCTTTTTAGGCGGCAATTCTCAAATGACCATTATATCAGACACTCAAACAGAAGGGCGAGATGATTCAGGTTTTTATGCGGAAAGAGTTCTAGAATATGATAATTCTTCTATATTGCAGGATGTGTATTTTAGTGAATATGTTTTCCCGATAAGAGGTGCAAGATACAGAGAACGTACTGGAGAAAATGTCGCAGTTGCAAATTTTGAGTTTAGATTCCCTTTTATTAATTATGTAGATGTAAGCTTCCCTGCAAGAATTAGATTTGGAAATATTTTTGGGCACATATTTGTTGATGTTGGTGCTGCATGGGATTCAAGTGAAGAATTTGATGATAGCGCTTTAGTAAGAGCAAAATATGGCTTATCTGATCCAGAGGCTTCTCCCATTATTTCTACATTTGGTATTGGAATGAAGATGTTTACTCCTTGGGCTTTGATAAGGATTGATACTGCATGGGATCGCTATCCAAATGGCGATTATTCAAAACCCCAATATATTTTATCTATAGGGTACGATTGGTAATTTTTTGAAGTTTACAATTCAATCTGAAGATAAACATTCATTAGCGAGGGTAGGTAAAATAGAAACTAATCATTCTACAATAGAGACCCCTGTCTTTATGCCAGTTGGTACTCATGGGGTAGTTAAATCAATATCTCCAAATGAATTATATGATATTAACACTCAAATTATGCTGTCTAATACCTACCATCTCTATTTAAGGCCTGGCACAGATATTATAGAGAAGAATGGAGGGCTACATAAATTTATGAACTGGTCAAATAGTATTCTAACTGACAGTGGAGGATATCAAGTTTTCTCATTGAGTAATATGAATGAAATTACAGATAATGGAGTAAACTTTAAGTCGCATCTAGATGGAAGTATGCATTTTTTTACACCAGAAACTTCGATGGAAGTACAAAGAAAGTTAGGATCTGACATCATTATGGCTTTTGATTATTGCCCTGCCGCAGATTGTTCAAAGAAAGAATTAAAACGCGCTTCTAGATTAACAGAAGATTGGACAAAGAGAGCGTATGAATATCTAAATGATCAATTGCCTTTATATGGCCATAGCCAAACATTATTCCCAATTATTCAAGGAGGAATTGATAAAGAAGAGCGCGTAAAATGTTTAGATCAGATGCTTCCATTTTCTACATGCGGTTTAGCTATTGGCGGACTATCTGTAGGAGAAAAAAAAGATCCTATGTTTGATATCGTAAATATGTTAGGAACACATATGCCAAAAGATCAGCCTCGTTATTTGATGGGAGTGGGTAAGCCTGTAGATATCGTAAAATCAATTTTGTCTGGGATAGATATGTTCGATTGTGTATTACCAACTCGCAATGCCAGGAATGGACAAATTTTTACTCATGAAGGATCAATTAATATTTTAAATAGTAAATATAAAGATGACACATCTCCTATTGATAAAAAAAGTAGTATTGTATTTGCTCAAGAACATTCTAAATCTTATTTGAGACATTTATTTAAAGTAAACGAAATGTTTGGTATCCGTATTGCGACATTAATGAATATTGCATATTACTTTGACTTAATTACTGAAATTAAATTTGAAATTAACAATAATAGTTTTGTAAAATGGTCTGAAGATTATTTAAAGAGATATGAAAAATAAACATCATTCAATGACTAAATTTTTATTTATTATAGCAATCATTATATTAAATAATTGTGCATCTGTTAGAAGCCCAGAGGGAGGGTCTTTAGATGAAATTCCTCCAACACTTTTAGGAACCAAACCAGCAGTATTAAACAATATTAAACCTGAACAAAAAATTACTATTCGTTTCAGTGAATATTTAAAAGAAAGTTCAATTAAAAGTGCTATTAATGTTTATCCAATGCATACAGATAAGGTCAAATATGAATTTAAAGGAGATAAAATTGATGTATGGCTGCCAAACAACCTTCAGAATGATACTACATATATGATTGTTTTAGATACCAGTTTTTCTGATGAGCATGGAGTAACAATTGAGAAAGATATTAGCATTCCATTTTCTATGGATTCCATATTTACTTCTTCCACAATAGAAGGCAATGTGTATGGTGATAGTGATCAGTCAACTCTTTTATTGTGGAGAGGATTGCTCAATCATGACGATATGCGGAGTACAGATCCAGACTACATTGCAAATACAACAAGCGACTCTGAATATATTTTTAATTATTTACCAGCAGATGATTTTTCTATTCTTGCGGTAGAGCAGTATGGATCAAATATTGATTATTCAAAAGGGCAGTATGCACTTTATCATGAAAGTTTATTATCAACTAAAAAGGCTAATCTAAAAAATATTGATTTCTTTATACATAAAGCTTCTGAATCAGAGGAATTAGATACAGATAGCTTGGATGTAGCTCCAGACAGTAATAGTGATATGGTAAAAACAGCTGACATATCAGGAACAGTGACAGGAAAATTTCTACATCCTATCAAGATGTTATTACAAAATAGTTTATATTCTTATGTTGAGGCCGTCAATCTAGATGGCTCCTATGTTATTAATGATGTGATAGGAGGTAAATATCAATTGTTAATATATGAAGATAGAAATAATAGCAATAGATTAGATACGGGCTCTTTTGTAGAGAAAGAACAATCAGAAGAATTTTATGTTTATCCTGACTCTCTATCTTGTCGAGCAAATTGGGAGCTAGAATTACCTTCTTGGAACTATCAAAAGGAGACTACGCAGTGAAAGTTGTAGCAGTGAGCGGATATTTTGATCCAATCCATGTAGGACATTTAGAGTATCTAAAAATGGCTAAAAGCTTAGGAGATAAATTAGTTGTGATTGTGAATAGCGATTATCAAGCAGGATTGAAAAAAGGTAAATCATTTATGCCAGAGCAGGATCGATTAGAAATTGTTGGTGCATTACGCTGCGTTGATGAAGTTTTTTTGAGTATTGACAAAGATAAGAGTGTTTGTAAAAGTTTAGAATATATACAGCCAGATATCTTTGCTAATGGCGGTGATAGAAGTCTTGAAGAAGTTCCTGAGACAGTTGTGATGAAAAAATATAATATTGAAATGGTAGACGGTTTAGGCGAGAAAATTAGAAGCAGTAGTGCAATTACAGGAATCAAGTGTGACGTATAAGAAAAAAAATAAAAAATACCAACAGCTTCTTGATGATTTTATTGAATTAAGTCATAAATTTGATATTAAAATTATTCAAGATAAAGGTAATTTTAATGGAGATAGTTGTATGTTATTTTCTGATAATATTGTGGTAATTAATAAACATAAACCGCTAGAACAACGGTTGCATATATTAGCAAAATGTTTTAGCAAGATGAATCTGGACAACCTATATATTAAACCAGTATTAAGAGATTTAATTGATAATATTGAATTGGAGAATGAATATGTCGCATAAAAAACATTTATGGGCTCCTTGGAAAATGGAATACATCAAAAATAAAGATGAATCCCAGAAAATATTTTCTGATAAACCCAATGAAGGTAATGATAGAGAGAATTTTATTCTGTATCGCGGGAAAACATGCTATGTAATTATGAATTATTATCCATATAATAACGGGCATCTTATGGTGGTTCCATATGAAGAAAAAAATGCCATAGAAGATTTAGAAGATGATACTTTATCAGACGTTATGCAAGTAACAAAAAAAACAATGGCTATCTTAAGAACTCATTTACACTGTGAAGGGTTTAATTTTGGAGCTAATATAGGCAAGGGATCAGGTGCATCTATTGAAAGCCACTTACATTTTCATATTGTACCACGATGGTCTTCAGATACAAGTTTTATGCCGGTAGTAGGATCAACTAAAGTTGTAGCACAAGGCTTGCATGATACTTATGATTTACTAAAACCATTTTTTGAGGAACTAGGATAGTGGATTTATTTTCGCATTCATGGCTCCCTTTTATTTACCAGTATAGTTTTGGACTATTAATTTTTGGTGGAGGTCTTTTTGCAATTTTTAAAGCTTATGGATCTCAAAAGTTTTGGGCTGAATATAAAACATGGGTGCTAGTATTAATTTGGGGATTCATTTATGTATCTTCTATTCATCTACTGATGACAATTGCTGCATTAAATAATACCCCACAACTCTATCTAGTTATTCTGTCTGGATATCTTTTAACAACATTAATTTTAAGTAGGTATGTTCGATGACTCCTGAAATTGCTACAAGTCCACTTTTTTGGGGTATCTTAATATTCTATGTAGCATTTGTATTAGGTGCAGGATTATTTTTTGCGCGTAATAATCAGTCTACAGAAGACTTTTTCTTTGGTGGAAGACGATTCTCATGGTGGTTAATTGGAATGTCTATGTTGGCTACGGGAGTTGGATCGCATAGTTTTGCAAAGTACGCATCAAAAGGATTTGAATATGGCTTTTCTTCAACCATGACCTATATGAATGATTGGTTTTTTATGCCCTTACTTCTCTTTGGCTGGATTCCCATTATTTATTATATGAAAGTAAACTCTATTCCAGAATATTTTGAACGACGTTTTAATTCTACGGTAAGAAATTTATCAACCTTTACAATGATATTATACTTAATAGGTTATATTGGAATTGGTTTATTAGCATTAGGGTCATTATTGCAACCTATTCTAGGATGGGAGATCGAAACGATCATTATTGTGATTGCATTGATTGCTGGTATCTATGTTTCTTTAGGTGGTCAGACAGCAATTATATTTACTGACTTTATACAAGGAGTAGTATTGTTATTTGCTGGACTCCTAATTTTTGGACTTGGGATTGCTTATCTAGGAGGATTTGATATATTCTGGAATGCACTCTCTACAACCAATAAATTGCCGTTAGCTGATTTTAATTCTCCACCTGATTTTAATTTTGTTGGTGTATTCTGGCAAGATGGAATAGTCGGATCTGTTGGATTTGCTTTTATGAATCAAGCAGTTATTATGCGTTTTCTATCTTCGCGTTCTGTGGTGCATGCTCGTCGAGCAACTATGATGAACGTATTAGTGTTTTTACCGATTGGTACTGTTGCTGTATCTAATGCTGGTTGGGTAGCAAGAGCAATTACAAATACGTCAACTGGGGTGATTGCAGAAACGACAAATCCAAATACTATTTTTACCGTAGTAGCAGGAATTGTAGCATCTTCAGAAGCGGTGTTTGCATTTTTAGTAGCTGCAGTTGTAGCAGCCTTAATGTCTAGTCTTGATTCTCAGATTAATGCATCAGCTGCAGTTGTAGTAAATGATATATATACACCTCGAGCAAAAAATCCTTCAGAAAAAACTCGTTTGAGAGTGTCCATGTTAACATCTGCAATAGTAACAGTTGTAGGAATTGGAGCCGCATTTTTATTCGCACAATATGGTACCATTTATGAAGCGCATGGAGCGTTCCATAGTGTGGTAACTCCACCAATGGTGACAATTATATTTTTAGGAATATTCTGGCCACGTTTTTCTTCGCAAGCAGCTGTTTTAAGTTTTGTAATAGGCTCTGTATTTATTGTTCTAGGATTGATATATCCTTTTGAACTAATTAGCCCCTTTGCACATGGGATTGAATTTGTCGAAGAAAAACCATATTCTTATATCAGAGCATTATACAATCTTGTAGCATGTGTGTCTATTGGAGTGATTGTGACCTTATTCACAAAGCCACCAAAAAATTATGACGATATTAAGGGATTAACTCTTTGGACGATTAAAGATGGAGCTGAATATTTTAAAGGTTCTAAAGTAAATCCAAATGCTGGAATTACTATTACAGTTCCTGGAAGTGAGATTAGAGTGTCTGAAGATAAAAATAATAAAGTGTGCTTACCGAAAAGATATATGGATGAAATTAAAGGGAACCCAGGAGATCTGATCTATATTAGTGATAAGCGTTGGTACTTAGGTGGATTAAAATCTACACATGCTAATCTTGGATCAGTAACTAAGTTTGATGGAGTCATTATATCAAAAGATGTATATAAGCATGCACAATTTAATTTATCGAAAGATTTAATTATTGAGCTTGAGGTGTAATATTCCTTGTTTTTTCGATAATAATATTAAAAATTCCAAATCATATTCCGGAGTAGCTCAGTTGGTAGAGCGAGTGACTGTTAATCACCAGGTCGGGAGTTCGAGTCTCTCCTCCGGAGCAAAGTAAAATGAGTCAAAAAATAAAAATATTAGCGTTATTTTGGTTGACAAAAAAATAATGTTTAATAAATTTATTATATTAGTTCAACTTAATTAACAGGAAATAAGATGGATTTTCTTACACTTTGGTCTTTACTTGGATTTCTTTTTGCTGTCTATGCAGTTACAGCTAACGATAGTATTCAAACATTAGGAACTTATATTTCATCCAATAATGATGTCAAATGGTATTGGATGTTTGCATATATGGGATCTATTTTTTTAATAACTATGCTACAAGGTTTTAATGCTGGTGATCCAACTTTTGGCAGATTAGATAAGTTTCCAGAAATCGATATACAATGGTATCATGCAGTAGCTCCATTAGCTCTAGTGGCATTGACGCGATTAAAAATACCCGTATCAACTACGTTTTTAGTCTTATCAGTATTTGCATCATCGGTTGTAATGGAAAAAATGTTGCTAAAAAGTTTTTTAGGTTATGCAGTCTCTTTTGTTTTTGCTTGGGGATCTTGGTATCTCATTAGTAAGTATTTTTTAAATGAAGGGGAAAAAGGTAAAAATAAATATAATAACTATTGGAGAGTAGGCCAATGGGTGACTACTGGTTGGTTATGGGCAACATGGCTGAAACATGATTTGGCAAATATTATGGTATTTTTACCAAGATATTCTTCTGTTGAAAACACTAATTTTCAATTCTTTGTTGTTGGTACGATGCTTTTAGGATTAGCATTCATGTTTTATGAGCGCGGTGGAAAGATACAGGAAATTGTCTTATCAAAAACCAATACAAGATATGTCCGATCTGCTACGCTGATTGACTTAGTGTATTGTTTTGTATTGTACTATTTTAAAGAAGTGAACAACATACCTATGAGTACTACATTTGTTTTTATGGGAATGTTGGCCGGTAGAGAGCTTGGAATTTGGATGTCTCTTGGTTATGGGGAATTAACATATACCAGTCGACACAAAAAAGCTATCTTCCCAATGCTATATAAAGATTTCCTTAGATTGATGTTAGGATTGATGATTAGTGTCTCCCTTGCATATAGTATACAATGGTATAGTGCACTTTAAATAAAATGATGTATTGCAGCCCTCGCCACTATTGATGATATTATTATAGATATGAATCTTAAAAATAAAATTGTGTTAGTGACTGGAGCTGCCAAAGGTATTGGGCTTGCCACTGTTAAACGACTACTCAAAAAGAATGCCAAAGTTATTCTGTGGGATTTTCAGCCAAATGATTTAGATGATGCTGTTCAATCTCTAAAAAATGAAGGACATGATGTATTTTCTCAAGTCTGTGATGTTACCAATAAAGAACAAGTCTATCGCAATGCAGCAATCATTAAAAAAGATATCGGCGATGTTGATATTCTAATTAATAATGCTGGAACAGTATATACGGGGTATATGCTGGATCGTTCAGATGAAGAATTAGAAAATATGATTAATGTTAATTTTACATCGATGATTTATACTATTAGATCTTTTATGCCTGCGATGTTAGAAAAAAATAAAGGACATATTATTAATATATCATCTGCATCTTCATTGATTGGTGCTCCTAAATTAGCAATATACGCTGCAACAAAATGGGCTGTAATGGGCTTAACAGAATCTTTAAGACTGGAAGCAATTAAGATGGGTAAAAAGGGAGTAAGATTCTCTTCTATTCACCCCAACTTTTTGAAGAAAGGTTTATTTGAAGGAACAAAACTAAATATTCTAGGTACAATATTTGCGCCAGGTGTTAAATCTCATGATGCTGTTGCAAAAGTTATCATCAATAGAGCGATTCGTTTTGGATTCCATTCACCTAAAATCCCATGGATTATGAATCAATCTGTATTATTAAGAGCCCTGCTCCCAAGTTCTTTATTAGTGAAGTTTGGGAATTTATATGGATTAAATAGTATGATGGATGAATATACAGGCTATAAGGATGGCCGTTAATTTTTTTCTTTACTATGAGTATCCATAATAATTAGAATAAGCTCATGAATAATGCGATAAAAATATTAATTATCATATGCAGTTTAGTGCTTTTCACAAATTGTGATAATTCGTCTAATACAACACAAGATGAAAAATTACTCATAGTAACTTTTGAGGATTCATTAAGTTATTCTCTCGGTGTTAACATCGGAAAAAATTTACCTGACGCACAATTTAATAAAGATCTTATGAAGGAAGGATTAGATGATTATTGGAATAAAAAAGAACCAAGATTAAATAATGCAGACAGGCAAACAATATTACGAGAGTTCAATGTAAGAAATTCAGCAATAGAAAGAGATCAAATGCAATCATCCTCAGAAGAGGCCAGAGAATTATCTAGAACAAATAAAATAATAGGACAAGAATTTTTAGAGCAAAATAAAACAAAAAAAGGTGTACTCGTTCGTCAACGTAGTGGATTACAATATAAGATCATCGAAGAAGGTTTTGGTAAAGTCCCAGACTATGACGATGAAATTACTATACATTATAATGGATACTTGGTTGATGGACATAAATTTGATAGTAGCTATGATAAAGGCAAACCAATAACGCTTCGAGTCGATGGTTTTATTCCAGGCTGGCAGGAAGCATTGCTTATGATGCCTGTTGGATCAAAATGGGAAGTTTATGTGCCTTATAATCTAGCTTATGGAGAACAAGGAATTAAAGGTTCAAAGTTGGGAGAATATGTTATTCCACCTTCTTCCACTCTTATTTTTGAGATGGAATTATTAGATATTAGTCAATAATTCTAACATGTTTCTAATATTAGCTTTCCAATTCTAATATGATATATAGCCTTAAAAAAACGATAAATATGTTTCTTCTATCGATAGCAATGCTATTGACATATAGTTGTCAGTATAATGATAAAATGATATTGTCTGATGCATTATTCTATACTGATCCAATGCCAAATACTGGTATTGATAGTATAGGATTTCTTATGAGAAAACATGTCATAGTGGTAACAGGCAAAGATGCTAATCAATTGTATGTATACAATGCAATGAATGGAGAATTAAAACAAACAATTGAAAGACCTGATGCATATCCTAATGGTGTCAATGTGATTAATGATGCATTAGTCTTGATTACTGAAAGGGATACGCATCAGGTATCTGTTTTTAATACTTCAATGGAATTTCTTGGTACTTTTGGAACTGATATTTTGCGTCAGCCATATGGAATTACAAGCTATAAGAAATCAGATGGTGTGTATAAAATTTTTATCACAGATAGTTACGAATATGATACACCAAAAAATGATAGAATTGTCTCTTTTGAACTATTTTATAAAGAGGATTCATTTTCTATAATCTCTTTTACAACATTTGGAGAGGAGACGCTATATCAAGTAGAAAGTATCATGGTTGACCCTTCTAATAATACATTATTAGTAGCAGATGAAAATAAAGAACATTATAAAATTGCTGTTCTTGATTTAAATAGCGGTGAAAACATAGGTGCAAAGCTCCAAGACTTTATATTTATAACAGATCCTGAAGGGATAGCACTGGTGAAAACATCCAAAACCTCTGGTTATTGGATTGCTACCGAACAAAGCAAGACTGATAATAAGTTTCATTTATTTGATAGAGAATCATTTGAATATTTAAACACGCTATATTTAGAAGGTGTGTCTAATACTGATGGGATTACCACGGCTTATATGCATGGACATTGGTATTTATATGCAGTTGACAATGATCGTCGAGTTGCAGCATTTCAATTACCAGAAATCAACTAGTGTTTCGTCATAATTTCATCTAGATTTATTGGATTATGGCTCATCCAATGACAAACATAACAAAGTTTATGCATCAAGAGACATTGGACGCATTAAATCGTTCGTGATATGTTATATGTTTCTATAGCCATGCTTTTACTTATTCTTATACTCTACATTATCAGGAATAGTATTATACTCAATATTTATAAGCTTCCATTGATTAGAAAGTCATGGCAATTACCAGCTATGGCCGCAGACACATTTGATCTTGAACCTGATAATGATAAGCCAGTTGTTGTATGCTGTGGTGACAGTATCACTCATGGACACATTGGATATGATTGGGTGAGCACTCTAAGAAAGGAAGATAAATCAAAGATATATATTAATGCAGGAATCAATGCAGATTTAACATGGAACTTGAATCAACGTGTAGATGATATTATTAAACATAATCCCGACTATATTACTATCTTAATTGGGACAAATGATGCCATAGGTAGCCAAAATATTAAACATATTCAAGATTACTATGTATCTACTAAAGGATTGCCACAATTACCTCATATTGATTGGTATGCATCAGAACTAGAAAAATTCATTATAGAGATTAAAAGTAAAACAAATGCTAAAATTGCAATTAGTACATTACCTTGGCTAGGCGAGCAACCTAAGGCTGAAATCATAAGCGTTGTAAAATTGCACAATAATATCATAAGAACATTATCTGATAAATATGAGTTAACCCTTATAGACTTATTTAAACAGTTCGATGAAATAATCGATATTAATAATAGTGTACCATACACTACTAGCGAATGGAGAAGGTTAAGAGGATTAAGAGCTGTTATCTTGCATTATGTCTTTGGGTGGAGTTGGAGTCGTATTGGCAGAAAATATAAATTAAAATTATTGTGTGATCATATTCACTTAAATGAAAAAGCTGGAGCAATGTTACAGCAATCGATGAAAGAATTTATTGGTAGAGGAGAGTACCCCGGACAGGATTTGAACCTGTGACCTACGGATTAGAAATCCGTTGCTCTATCCAGCTGAGCTACCGGGGCATGGAGAGAATTTAGTTAATTAAAAAAATATTTAAAGACCTTTTTTCTATTTATTTATAGACGAGGTCCCGAGGGAGAAATTTCTTGCAATAATTCATGTTTAGCTGTAGTATAGAGGAGATTACAATAAAAAAGATATTTTCAATTAAATTTTCAAGGAGAAAATCATGGCTGAAAAAGTAAAAACAACAGGCGTTAGTAAAGAAAGTGGTTACTTATACTATTTAGGTAAGGACGGTAATGTATGGAGATCAGGTATGTCACGAGGCGGATCTGGTGGCGGAAATGCAGAAAAAGTTGCTGATGCGGGCGTTACACGTGAAAGCGGATTTTTATACTTCATCGATAAACAAGGAGATGTATCTCGCGCACCTATGGCTAGAGGTAGAGGTTAATCTTAACATTTATCTTTTAGATATTTAAAGTAAAAAAGGAGCATTTATTGCTCCTTTTTTACTTAATAATTGAATTTTTATTATTCGAAACAATCCCACTAGACACAATCATTCTAAATCCTTCTTCTACATTTACTCCAGCATCTGATGTATCTTCTTTAGGAATAATTAAGAAAACTCCAGAGGTAGGATTTGGGGTTGTAGGTACGAATAAATGATAGAATTCTTCGTTTAATTGATTAGTAGACTCGCTTGTTACAAATCCTAGTGTCCATATATTTTTTCTTGGATATTGAATGTAGACCACTTTTTCAAAAGAATGAGCACCTCCACCAGATATAGACTCCATAATTTGTTTGGTAGTGGTATAGATCATGCCAATTAATGGAATGTTCTTGAACATACTTTCTAACCATTTAACCACTCTTTTGCCTAATACATTTCTTGCCAATGCACCAACAAGAATTAAAGCGATTATGACAAAAATTAAACCAATAATTGAGCTTAATAGATTAAATCCAGGAAATGTAACATCTACAAATTGTTTTAGAGGTTCTGATACTTTTCCACCTAATGTGATTGTTATCTTTAAGATAACCTGGAGCACGTAAACTGTCAATGCGACCGGAACAATAGTTGCTAAACCAGCTAAAAATGAATTTTTTATTTTATTTCCCATATCTATATCAATTTATGTAAAATTCTAATTTACTTCCTATATATAAGTACAGAACTACCCAAAATAAACATTGTACCAATAATCTCTTTTGCGCTTAGTACTTCATTGAGAAATATCCATCCTAAAGTAATAGCAACAATTGGAGGAAAGATAGCGACATAAGTTACTTGGGTTACGCTCAAATATTGATAAAGCCAAAAATAGATTCCCCAAGATATCACTCCTCCAAAAACTATCAGATATAGACTTGCTAATATTAATTGATTATCCCAAACTATGGGAGAAAGATCTTCTTTAAACAAATAGGACAATGAAAGCATGATAACACCTGTTAGCACTTGGCAGACAGCATTCATTTGATATGGACCAACCACATCGTTATGTTTTTTATATAGTACGCTGGGCCAGGCTGCGATTATAATAGCTCCTACCAGTACCATAATAGGAAGCAATGACTGTGACTCTAAATCAATTACTTGACTAGATCCAATAAAAATCATTCCTATAAGCCCTACAAATAATGCAAGTAGTTTATTCGTAGTCAACTTTTCATTTTTATCTTCTGGAATCATAAAATGAGCCATGATGCTAGTAAACAAGGGGAACAAGCCCCATAAAATAGATGAAATGCTCGAGTAAACATACTGTGTTGCCCAATAAGTAATCCCATATGAAAGAGCAAAATTTAATAATCCAAACGATAAATAGAGCTTGATCGCTTGTTTATTAAAAGGAATTGATTCTTTTTTGAAAAAGATAATTAAGAAAAATAAAAGGCCAGATATAAAAAATCTAAATCCTACTCCAAAAAAAGGAGGAACTCCAGCATTTAAAGAAATTTTGATAAAATACCATGTAGATCCCCAAATCAAACATAATGCGATAAAAGGGAAAAGAAGTTTATTATTCATTAATTAGATGACTTATAAATAGTGGCAAGCAAGGCACTTGCAATATATATACTTGAATATGTACCTATAATGACACCTACAAACATTGTAAATGCAAAAGGACGTATCACTTCACCGCCGTATATTAACAGCACTACAATAACAAATAATGTTGTTAATGAAGTAATCAAAGTTCTACTTAGTGATTGATTAATACTTTTATTGATAGTTGATTCAAACAATACAGTTCCTGATGATTTCATATTTTCTCTCACTCTGTCAAGAATAACGATAGTATCATTTAGTGAATAACCAACAATCGTTAAGAATGCAGCTACAGTACTTAGTGTAATTTCATATCCAGTTAGAGAGAATATTCCAAGAGTGATAATAATATCATGAACAAGAGCAAGTATTGCGCCAATTGCAAATTTGAATTCAAATCTAATAGAGATATAAAAAAGAATAAGAACAAGAGCAGAAATAATAGACCAAAATGCTTTACCACTTAATTCTGACCCTACTTTTGGGCTAACAGCTCCAAGAGAAAGTACAAACATATTTTTATCTTGTGGAACTTTGGTTGGCATAGATTCATAGATATGATTTACAATACCTTGGCCAAAATTTTCAGGTGTATTATCCTGACTGTTAATCTTAATCATCACATCTTTATTGCTACCAAAATATTTTATTTCTTCTTTACTAAGATCAAATTCTTGATCTTGAACAGATACAGATTGCATAATAGTTCTTATTTCTTGAATACTTACTTCTTCAGTAAAGCTTAATCCAATAGCAGTCCCTCCTTTGAAATCAATCCCGAGATTAAGTCCAAGCATTAATAAGAAGAGCGATCCAGCTCCAAGAGTAGCCGATAGTGCAAAACCTGCTTTCTTGAAGGACATAAACTTAATTTTTGTATTTTCTATAAATTTCATAATTATATACTCAATTCTTCTATATTTCTCTTTGAAATCACATAATCAAAAATAAATCGTGTTACAATGATTGCTGTAAACATACTGACAATAATACCCCAGAACAATACAGTTGCAAATCCTTTGATTGGACCACTTCCATATTGATATAATACTGCTGCAGCTATACCAGTGGTTAGGTTAGCATCAACAATAGTAGTAATTGCTCTTTGATAACCTGCATCAATAGCAGATCGTACAGACCTTCCATTTCTTAATTCTTCTTTAATTCTTTCAAAAATAATTACATTAGCATCTACAGACATACCTACCGTTAAAATTAACCCAGCAATTCCCGGTAGAGTCAATGTTGCTCCCAGCAATGCTAGGATGCCTAGTAATAAGATTAATGTCCATATAACTGCAAAACTCGCAATAAGACCCGACAGTCTATAATAGAATATGATAAATAATATTACAATCAATAATCCTATTAACATAGAGTATGCTCCACTGCTGACAGAGTCTGCACCAAGTGATGCCCCCACAGTTCTTTCTTCTTGGATTGTAACTGGAACAGGTAAAGATCCTGCGCGTAATACAATCGCAATATCTTCTGCCTCTTGAATAGAATCTAAACCTTCAATAACGGTGCCCCCACCAAAAATTTGACTTCTAATCACTGGAGCCATGTGTACTTTTTTATCTAATACAATTGCAATTCTTTTATTGATGTTAGACCCAGTAATTCTTGCCCACTCTCTTGACCCTTCATTGTTCATTTCCACTTGCACTGTAGCTTGTCCAGCGCTAACACCAGACTGGCTCAATCTCATTTGTGCATCTTCTATTACACCACCTGTTAGCTCTGCATTATCTACTAAATGATAGAGCAAGTAGACTTCTTCTTCTTCACCAAAATCGTTTATTAAGGTTGCAGCAGAATTACTAGTAAGAAATAGACTACCAGTTGCATCTAATACTTGCTTAACATTATCTTGATTTAAAATATTTTGTAGCTTAGATAAATTACTTGTAGATATAGCTAGATCACTACCAACAGATATCAATAATGAAGAAAATCCTAAGCTATTTTTGTCAGAATTGTTTGTATCGAATAATTGATCGACATCATCATTAGTTTTTTCGACATCCATTGAGGTCAGATTATCGATTTGTCTTACAATTGTATTAGTGCTCTCTACATCTTTTACAATCATAAGTTCGAGCAAAGCAGTGCTTTGCAGTAAATCTCTGGCTCTTTCAGCGTCTTGCACACCTGCAAGCTCAACAATTACCCTATTATTACCTTGTTTTTGAATTGTAGGTTCTGATACACCGAATTGATCCACACGATTTTGAATAATTTCAATAATTCGATTAATTGAATCTGCTGATTGAAGATTCAATTGCTCAATGATTTGATCTTTTGTCTTACCATAGCTAATGAAATATCTAGGTAATTTTAAATCTTTTTCTAAAGCTTTTTCCTCAAATAAGGTAAAAAAGTCAGTACTACTATTTTTATATTCCTCACTTAATTCATCTAAAAATTTATCAAAATTTTTATCTTTATTTTTAGCGAGAGTATTAACAAGCTGAGGTAGGTCTACTTCGAGAACAATATATATACCACCTTTTAAATCAAGACCTTGTTTGATACTTTTTGATTCAAAGTATGCTAACTCATCTTTTGATAAGTTATTTTTTGCGTCATCACTTAACAATTGATATCTAATCGATGGTAAAAGGGCATAAATCCCTAACCCAAAAATAAATAGAATTGATAGTAATCGTGTTCTTAATGTATTGTTCATAGCTTCTTTACTTTAAAGTGAAAAGAATTTAATACTTTCAAATACTTTTTCACTATTTTTTTAAATTATATTTAACTCTGTTCCAACACTATGAAAAGCATGCAATGCATAGTCAAGCTGTTCTTGAGTATGATTTGCAGAAATCTGAACCCTAATTCTTGCTTCACCTTTGGCTACCACTGGAGATGAGAATGCTATCACATATATATTTTTTTTCAGTAAATCTTCAGACATTTTAACAGCCTTCTTTTCATCATAAATCATAATAGGTATAATAGGATGATCAAATCCTTTTATGTCAAAACCATGCTCTTTAATTTTTTCTCGAAAATACAGTGTATTTTTTTCTAATCTTTTTTTATAGCTATAATCATTTTGAATAATATCGAATACTTTAATACATGCTGCGACTAAAGGGGGAGCAAGGCTATTTGAAAATAAATAAGGTCTAGATTTTTGTCTTAGAGTTTCAATAATTTCTTTTGAAGCACATACAAATCCTCCAGAAGCTCCACCTAATGCTTTTCCAAATGTTGATGTAATAATATCAATATCATTTAAGACATTATGATAATCTGCACTACCTTTACCTTCATTGCCTAAGAAGCCTGTTGCGTGACAGTCATCAATCATTATCATAGCATCATATTTCTTTGCTAATACAACAATATCTTTTAATGGAGCTACAACTCCATCCATACTAAATACACCATCTGTTGCAATTAATTTTAATCTAGCATTCGAATTTTTCAGTAGCTTTTCTAAGTGATCCATATCTGCATGTCTGTATCGATTTTTTTCTGCCTTACATAGTCTTATGCCATCTATGATAGATGCATGATTTAATTCATCGGAGAATACAGCATCTTCTTTCGATAAAATAGTTTCAAATAATCCTCCATTAGCATCAAAGCACGAAGAGTAGAGGATAGAATCTTCTTTTTCATGAAATTTACTGACCATGTTTTCTAACTCTTTATGGATTGTTTGAGTACCGCAAATAAATCTAACAGAGCTTAGTCCAAATCCCCATTCATCAATTGCTTGAATAGCTGCTTTTTTTATATCAATATTATTAGATAGTCCTAAATAATTATTGGCACAAAAATTAATAACTGTTTCTCCAAGTACATCTATTGCTGTTTCTTGCGGGGTTTGAATTATACGTTCGCTTTTAAACGTACCATCTTGCTTCATTTTTTCAAGCTGACTTCCTAGAATATTTTTAATGTTTGCCATAATGCTTTTTGATTTCTGGTATTAGATATTCTTCAAAAATTATATTTTTATTTTGATTATTTACAAAATTCCATTTTTTTGTGGCCTCATCACAATTTAAGTTTTCAGGCCACGTATCTGCAATAGATTGAAATTTAGAATCTATATCATAATCTACAATAAATTTTGGAAATTCCTTTTGTAGTTCTGCAATAATTTCTTTGGGGTTCAAGTTCGTTTCTTGCACATTAAATGCTCTGAGTTTTGAGTCAATATTTGGAATAACCATAATTTGTAAAATAGCCTCAACTGCATTCTTAATCCCTAGAAAAGGAAGCGTTGTTGCTGAATCTACTTTACAGGTATATCTTTCATTATTGTATGCTGCATGTAGCATTTGTGGAGCAAAATCGGTTGTACCTCCAGATGGTATAGTATATGGACTAATAATTCCAGGAAATCGCAAACATCTAAAATCAATGCCGAATCCCAGTTCAATACTTTCTTCATGTCTTTGAGTACCAAATTGTTCTATAGCGAGTTTATTACATCCATATATTGTTTGAGGTTTTATAATATCTAGTTCTTTTGCATTTTTTAATTTTCTTGGTCCATATACTGCAATCGAACTAGGAAAAAAAATTTTGATAAATGATTCATTTTTTATGCCATGGCTCATAGCGGAGTTGATTATTAATTGTGAGCCTTCCTCATTTACTTCATGAGCTAATTCCGGATTATTATTGGCAGATTGACTTAACAAGGCAGCGAAATGATACACTTCAATAATATTATAATCGTTAAAGATAGAGGTTATAACACTTTGATTAAGAATACTGTCTTTGATATATACAACATTATTATACTTTATATCAGACTCATTAATATCTAAAGCAATAATAGGAATTTCTTTTTTAGATAAAGACAAGAGTGTTTGCCTACCTATCTCACCATTGAATCCCGTAATTAAAATTGCATTATCCACATTGTAAATTAACTCAATTGTGATGATTTTTTAAAAACTTTGTATTAAGGGTGAATACCAATTAAATTTTTTTGCTCAAATGAAAAAGACTATCGCAATTATTAATCAAAAAGGTGGTGTTGGTAAAACTACCACAGCCATTAATTTAGCTGCCAGCTTAGCTATCTTAGAAAAGAAAACTTTGCTAATTGATTTTGATCCTCAAGCAAATGCAACAACTGGGTTGTCAGACTTTGGAATTGATAGCAGTCATTCTATTTACGATGCGTTAAGCGGTAATCAAACCATGAGCAATGTTATTTCCAGCACAAATCTAGAGTACCTAGACTTTATTAGATCAGATAATAACTTGGTGGGGTGTGAAGTAGAATTAGTTGGAGTTCAAAACAGAGAGAAACAATTATTACGATTGATTAATAAAGTGAAAAAAGATTATGACTTTATTTTAATAGATTGCCCTCCATCGTTGGGATTATTGACATTAAATGTTCTAGTAGCATCGAATAATGTTCTTATTCCTATTCAAAGTGAATTTTTTGCCCTAGAAGGGCTAAAAAACTTACAAGAAACTATTAGATTAGTTCAAGATAATATCAATAAGGATTTAAAGATACTTGGAATACTTGTTACTATGCATACAAAGAGATTGCGTTTAGCAAAAAAAGTAATAAATCTATTGAAAGCAAATTTTAAAAATAAGTTGCTTAAGACAAAAATTAGCAGAAATATTAGATTGGCTGAAGCTCCAGACGATGGAAAGCCAGCTATTATGTATGATGTTGATTGTGCTGGAGCAAAAAACTATATGGAGTTAGCATTAGAAATTTTAAATGAAAAAAAATAATCAAATAGGGAAAGGAATTGGTGCATTGCTTACACCAAATAAATCTTCTGACAATGTAGCTCAGAACAATATATTGATAAGTAGAATTACTCCTAATCCAAATCAGCCTAGAAAAGTTTTTGATGAAAAAGCATTAAAGCAATTAGCTCAGTCGATTGATGAAAAAGGTTTAATCAGTCCTATAACAGTTAAAGAGTCAAATAATAAATATATTATTGTTGCCGGAGAAAGAAGATTGAGGGCCCATCAATTATTAAAAAGAAAAAGAATATTAGCATATATAATAGATGCAGATTCTAATAAAGATATAATGTATATGGCATTAATTGAAAATATACAAAGAGAAGACTTAAATGCAATAGAGCAAGCAAAAGCATATCAATATTTGAAAGATAATCTAGCTAGTTCCATTACTGAGATTGCAAAAACAGTCGGTAAATCACGTCCAGCAGTTTCTAATTCATTAAGACTATTAAATTTACCTACAGAAATTCAAGACAGCATTTTAAAGAATGAAATTAATGCGGGTCAAGCAAGAGCAATATTACAAAAAAAGACCACACAAGGTATGATTCTTCTTTGGAGACGGTTACTAAAAGAAAAAATGTCTGTAAGAAAAGTAGAAGCAGCAGCTTCAAATAATACGAAATGGAATCAACAGATCAATCAAATTGAGAGTAAAATCGCAAGAATTATTGGAACCAAAGTAACTATCAATAATAATAAAAAAACAAAAAAAGGATTTGTAAAAATCCATTTTGATTCAAAAACGTGGAATCGTGTGATTGATAAGCTTAAAAGCATAAAGTCAGATTTTGAATAGTATGTTGATTTAAGGAATAAAGGCATTGATGAAATTTAAAAAATATAAAATATTATTTCTTTCCCCTTTCAATGATAAAACGTGGCAATCTGAATTTAATCGACCTACTCTTATAGTAGGAGTATCTTTAATTACTTTTTCTTTTATTGCGTCTTTATTCTTGATTCTGCTTTCTGTACCTATTGTAAAAGAGTATTTTAAGATTACTGCTATTAATAAAAAGATTGAGCAACAACAAGAGATTATAGACAATATCAGTGAAACTTTAGATGATATAGGTTTAATGAAATCTTATATCGAAAATATTATTGGCTCAGATAACCAAAGTACCTTAGCAGACAATAATATTAGATTTATGGTGACAGATAACATTCCAGATATTCAACCTACCGATGGAATTATCAGTAATGAGTTTAATTTAAATACTTTGCATTTCGGAATAGACATTGTAAGTGATCAATCTACGCCTATTGTTGCAATTGCTGATGGAGTAGTAATTTATAGCGATTACTCTAAAGAGCTTGGGAACGGAGTGGTAATTGATCATCGGAATGGATACTACTCTCATTATTATCATAATGAAGAAAATTTTGTGAAAAAAAATGAAAAGATAGATCGAGGAATGCTGATTGCAAAAATTGGAAATACGGGAGTTTCTACAGGTCCTCATTTACATTTTGAGATATGGAAAGATGGATCGCCAGTAGATCCATTAATTTTTTTCCCTGATTTCTCAAAAAAATCTGATAAATTTGAACAGGAATCTAATGAATAACAAATCAATTAATAGTCAGACAATTATAGCTGAAGATGTACAAATCGACGGTGATATGATTTTAAGTGGTAATATTACTATCTATGGAGAAATAAGAGGGTCAGTCTCGACAGATGGAGCAATTCAATTAGCAAAAAAAGGAAAAATCTTTGGAGATGTTAAGGCTTCAACAATTCAAATCAATGGCTATATTCAAGGAGATGTTTTTATTAATGGTTCTGCTGAGTTATTAGGAAAATGTGAGCTAGTTGGAGATTTAAACTATAAAGTATTAACGATACAGGATGGAGCTCAATTCTCTGGACGCTGTGAAATCATTGAAGATGATTTTGATTTATAGATGAAAACCTCTAAAAGATCGTTAAGCTCAATTATGTCCGAAAGTTACTCTATATATTTTGAGTTTTTTGGCATTATTATTGCTTGGATTTTATGTGGATATTTTATTATTGGAGATGTATCGCTATTTTCTATTATTGGTGGAGTTATTCATGCTTCTATAACAATATATAAGCATGTAATGAAGAATAATTAAGAATGAGATATTTTTGCTATTTTCAGATTGATTTTTTTTTATTAGGTTCAGGCGATGTTAATTGATAAAACTGATACTAGTCATAGCAAAGATCCCGCCGACGTTGCAATAGATCATGTTGCAAATTCTTATGATCATATTTTATTACATCTCCCATCATTTGGAGTTTTTGATTTTTCTATTACAAAACATGTTTTTTTGTTAATCCTAGTAGGATTTATTACCGTTTCATCAATGGTTTTTTTGGTGCAAAGATATATTTCTAGTAGAACAAAAGTGCCAGGAAAAACAATGAATTTTATCGAAATGATTATTCTTTATATCAGAGAGAATGTTTTAAAAAGTTTTATTGGTGAAAAACATTATAAAGATTGGGATGCTCTTGTATACACAATATTTTTCTTTGTTCTTATTGGTAATTTTTTGGGTTTAATACCTATTTTTGATTTACTAGGTTTTATTAATTATTTAGCTGGAGGAATTCCTGTAGTAAAAGATTTAATACATGGAGGTAATACTGTAACAGCCAATATCAATTTAAATTTTGCCTTAGCAACTATTACTTTTTGTGCATTTACTATTGCAGGAATAAAAAAATATGGATTTTTTCACCATTGGAAAAATTTAGCCCCAGCAGGATTAGCATGGCCACTATACTTTATTGTTGTACCAATTGAGGTTATGGCGATGCTTATTAGACCTATCTCTTTGACTCTTAGGTTAGCAGGGAATATGATGGGCGGTCATTTAGCTCTAATAATTTTTACACAAATATTTATTATTGAAATTGCCAAAAATTATGGTATTTTTGCTGCACTTGGTGGTAGTATATTTTCGGTTTCTCTATCAATTGGAGTAATTCTTTTAGAAATTATAGTAGCATTTATACAAGCATATGTATTTGCTTTATTAACAGCTGTTTATATAGGAATGGCTGTGAACGTTGATCACTAACAAAAAAGGAGTATGAAATGGGAGCAGGTTTAGCAGCAATCGGTGCTGGCATAGGTATCGGTTTAATTGGTATGGGAGTTGCAGGTGCAATTGCTAGACAACCAGATGCCAAGGATGAAATCAGAGGCCAAACGTTTATTTTGGCAATTTTGGTAGAAGGAACAGCTATTTTATTAGGGTTGTTATCTTTATTTATTGGTTAATAGGTAGAAAGAAAAGGAAATATGGATAATCCATTGTTTACAATTGATCCAGGTTTATTTATCTGGTCAATAATAATCTTTTTATTAGTTTTGCTTATCTTGAAACGATATGCATGGACACCTTTACTCGATTTTATCGATGAAAGAGAAAAAGAAATTTCTGATTCTTTAGCGATGGCAGAAAGTGCTAAAGCTGATCTTGAGAAAATAAAAGATGAATCAGAAAAAATCCTAGACGAAGCAAAAAAACAAGGGAAAGTTATTGTTGGTGATAGCAAGCAAAAAGCTGAGCAATCAGCCAATAACATCCTCAACAAAGCACAGGAAAAATCTAATGAATTTCTTGTTGACGCAAAATCTAAGATTGATCTTGAGAAGAAGAGAGCAATTAAAGAAATAAAAGAAGAAGTTGTTGAACTTAGTCTTGATTTAGCATCACAGGTATTGCAAAGAAATGTTAAAGATGATGATAATAATAAATTTATACAATCATCACTTAAAGCAGTGAAAACGGATGAAGCAAAATCATAAAAAGATAAAAATATATTCCGAGTCGTTATGCTCTTCTGCTGATACTTTTGAAAATTTTCAAAGTATTAAAAGAACATTACAAGACTTAATTGTTTTATCTAAAAAGGATTTAACTATTAATACATTTTTAAAATCTAAATTAATCGATTCAAGCCAAAAAATGGATATTTTTAAGAAAGCTTTTAACGAAGCTTTTAATAAAAATTTATTAGATATCTTATTGGTAATGATTGAGCATGATGATATAAATTTATTAGTAGAGGTAAATAAGAGTTTTGTCACATTAGTAAAGAAAAAACTCAATATTGCATATGTTGAAGTCACATCACCATTTACTATGGATAATAGTGATCAGGATAATCTAGCAAAAGAATTGAGTGATATTACTAATAAACAAATTGATGTTAATTTTTCCGTTAATAAAGAATTAATCGGGGGATTAAAAATTAAAATTGATGACATGCTATTTGACAGTAGCTTGAAAACTAAATTAGAAAACGCAAAATCAAAATTAATAGAGGTATAAATGGATATTAAAATTAATCAAATTGGCAATTTATTACGTGACCAAATAAAGAATATCGACAATAATGTTGATGTCAATGAAGTTGGTGAAGTTTTAGAGATTGGAGATGGAGTTGCTAGAACTAGTGGTCTAGGTAATGTTATGAGTTCTGAGCTTGTAGAATTTCCAAATAATGTATTTGGTATGGCATTAAATCTAGAAGAAGAAAATGTCGGTGTTGTACTGTTTGGAGATAGTAGTCTAGTAAAAGAAGGCGATACTGTAAAGAGAACTGGAAAAGTGGTAGAGGTTCCTGTAGGAAAAGAACTATTAGGTAGAGTGATAAGTCCTTTAGGAGTGCCTATGGATGGTAAAGGTCCAATTAATGCAAAACATACTTTACCAATCGAAAGAAAAGCATTGGGAGTTATGCAACGATTTCCAGTAAAAGAACCTTTGCAAACAGGTCTAAAATCAATCGATAGTATGATTCCAATCGGTAGAGGTCAAAGAGAATTAATTATTGGAGATAGACAGACAGGAAAATCTGCTATTGCTACAGATACCATTATTAATCAAAAATCTACTCATAATGGTGATAGTCCAGTGTATTGTGTTTATGTTGCGATTGGTCAAAAAGCATCTACAGTTGCAAAACTGGTTGGTGAACTTGAGGCAAATGGTGCAATGGAATATACTACAGTAGTAGTTGCAAATGCATCTGATCCTGCTCCTCTGCAATATATAGCACCGTATTCTGGATGCGCAATAGGAGAATATTATAGAGATAATGGTATGCATGGTTTAATTGTTTATGACGACTTATCTAAGCAAGCAACAGCCTACAGACAAATGTCATTAGTATTAAGACGACCTCCAGGTAGAGAAGCTTTCCCTGGAGATGTATTTTATTTGCATAGCAGATTATTAGAGAGATCTTCAAAATTATCTGAAGATTTAGGTTCAGGTTCATTAACTGCATTGCCAGTTATTGAAACTCAAGAAGGAGATGTATCAGCATATATCCCAACCAATGTGATCTCTATTACTGATGGACAGATATATTTAGATACTAATCTATTTAATGGTGGAGTTAGACCTGCAGTAGATGTAGGATTGTCTGTATCTAGAGTTGGAGGAAATGCACAAATTAAAGCAATGAAAAAAATTGCTGGTAAATTAAGATTAGACCTAGCACAGTTTAGAGAATTAGAAGCATTCGCGAAATTTGCTTCTGATTTAGATGAAGCGACAGCAGCACAAATTACTAGAGGACGTCGTATGGTAGAAATATTGAAGCAGAATCAATATGTACCAATGTCTACAGCGAATCAAGTAGTAATTATTTATGCAGCTAGTCAGGGATATCTTGATGACATTGAGCTTGAATCTGTCAAAGAGTTTGAAGTTGGCTTGTTAGAGCACTTTGAATCTAAGGCTCCAGAATGTATAAAAGACATTGATGATACAGGAGATATTGGAGATGACTTAGCCGATAAAATGAATAAGACAATCGAGGAATTTAAAAAGAGCTTCTAATATGGCTAATCTTAAAAATCTTCAAGAACGTATAAAATCTGTCAGTAGTATTCAGCAGGTTACAAAAGCTATGAAAATGGTTGCTGCAGCTAAAGTGAAAAAAGCGCAAGAAAAAATGGAAATTTCAAGACCATACTCAAGAAATACACAAGACTTGATATGTAGAATTTTACCACAAGTTGCTAACGATAACATTTCATTGATTTCTAAAAGAGATGTCAAAAATAAAGCTATAATCATTATTACTAGCGATAGAGGTTTTGCAGGGTCTTTTAATTCTAGTGTAATTCGATTAGCTGAAAAAGAAATCGAAAAATTTGGCAAAGATAAAGTACAATTGTTTTGTTTAGGTAAAAAAGCTTCAGAGTATTTTAGTAAAAGAGACTACAATGTTGTACAATCTTTCTATGACTTTTGGAAGGATATGACATTTGATACAGCATCTGATATTTCTGAAACATTTATTACAGCGTTTAATAATTTTGAAGTAGATGAAGTGCATGTGATTTATAATCGATTTAGAACATTGGCATCGCAAGATTTGATGATGGGAAAAGTATTGCCAATTGATTTTACTGAAGATTATAATGTAAAAAATTATAATTATGATTATGAGCCAAATCAAGAAAGAATTGTAGAATCATTATTACCAAAACATCTGAAAGTACAAATGTGGCAACAGATGTTAGAGTCTTATAGTAGTGAAGAAGCTGCTCGAATGATCGCAATGGATAATGCTACAGAAAATGCAAAAGAAATCATTAAAGAATTAAAACTAGAATTTAACAAAGCGCGTCAAGCAGCAATTACTACAGAAATGCTAGAAATTGTTGGTGGGGCAGAAGCGCTAGTCGATTAAGGGAACGTAAAATGAATAATGAGGGTAAAATATTACAAATAACTGGTGCAGTGGTTGATGTAAAATTCACTGAAGGGCATTTACCAAAGATTTTGAATGCTTTAAGTATTAAAAGAAAAGATGGGTCAGACCTAGTATTAGAAACTGCTCAGCACATAGGTCAAGGTGTTGTTAGAACCATTGCTATGGATTCTACAGATGGTCTTGTAAGAGGTACAACAGTTTCCGATATGGGTCAGCCAATTTCTGTTCCTGTAGGAGAGAAGACATTGGGAAGAATGTTTGATGTTCTTGGAAAGCCAATTGATCAAAAAGGAGAGGTGGGTAATACAAAGACATCACCAATTCATAGACCTGCTCCATTACAAGAAGATTTAACAACGACATCTGAGATGTTTGAAACCGGTATTAAGGTTGTTGATTTAATGGAACCTTATACTAGGGGTGGAAAAACAGGTCTATTTGGAGGAGCTGGAGTTGGAAAAACAGTTTTAATTCAAGAGCTTATTAGAAATATTGCAACCGAACATGGTGGATTCTCTGTTTTTGCTGGAGTGGGAGAAAGAACTAGAGAAGGAAATGATCTTTATGCTGAAATGATAGAATCAGGCGTTATTGATAAAACAGCGCTTGTTTTTGGACAAATGAACGAACCTCCAGGTGCACGTTTAAGAGTTGGATTAAGCGCATTAACAATGGCTGAGCATTTCCGCGATGAGGAAGGTAAAGATGTACTACTGTTTGTAGATAACATTTTTAGATTCACTCAAGCCGGTTCAGAAGTATCGGCATTATTAGGAAGAATGCCTTCAGCGGTAGGATATCAACCTACATTATCAACAGAGATGGGAGATTTACAAGAAAGAATTACATCTACCAAGAAAGGATCCATTACATCTGTACAAGCAATTTATGTACCAGCAGATGATTTAACTGATCCAGCACCTGCAACAGCATTTGCACACTTAGATGCTACTTCAGTACTAGAAAGAAAAATTGCTGAATTAGGAATCTATCCTGCTATTGATCCGCTTACATCAACATCTCGAATTTTAGATCCAAGAGTTGTTGGAGATAGACATTATAATGTGGCACGATCTGTGCAAACAACTTTGCAGCAGTATAAAGATTTACAAGATATTATTGCTATTCTTGGTATGGATGAATTATCTGACGAAGATAAATTGGTTGTATCTAGAGCAAGAAAAATGCAAAAATTTATGTCTCAACCTTTCTTCGTAGCAGAACAATTTACAGGTTTAGAAGGTCGTTATGTAAAACTAGAAGATTCTATTGCAGGGTTTGAAGCAATACTTAATGGAGAAGCAGATGAGCTTCCTGAAAATGCTTTTTCATACGTAGGATCAATCGATGAAGCAATTGAAAAGGTTAAAAAGTCTGACTCTAAAAAAGTGATAAAAAAGGCTGAAAAGTGACAAAAGTTTTTAGCTTAGATATCGTAACACCAACAAATTCATTTAGTTTTGATAATGTGACTTATGTGCAATGTCCTGGTACAGAAGGTTATTTTGGGGTTATGAAAAATCATACTAACTCTATCCTAAATTTAAAGGAAGGAGTAATATCAGTAAAAACAGAAGAAAAAGAGATACAATTTTCTTGTTCCGCTGGGATTGCTGATATTAATTCTGACTCTACTGATGATATTCCAGATAAGGTATTATTGCTTGTCGAAAATGCACAAGAATTAGAAAAATAATTATTACATTGATACTATATGAATTCTAGAACACACAATTGTGGCGAATTAACTAAAAAAAATATTGATAAAAATGTTCGATTGTTTGGATGGATCAATTCCACTCGTACACATGGCAAGATTATTTTCATTGATATCAGAGATCGATTTGGAAAAACACAGATTATTTTAAACACAGATTCTTTGATAGAAAAAGGAAAGACTTTATCGAATGAGGATGTAATATCAGTGTCTGGTACTGTTATAGCTAGATCAGCAGACTTAGTAAATAAGAATATTACAACAGGAGAAATTGAAGTCGTTGCAGAGCAGATAAAGATCTTGAATGTATCTGCTCCACTTCCAATGTCTATTCATGATCGCGAAGCGTCTACTGAAGAGCATAGACTAAAATATCGTTATTTAGAATTAAGAAATTCTGAATTACAAAATAATTTAATTCTTAGAAATAAAACAACTCAAGTAGTTAGAAATTTTTTAAATGAACAAGATTTTATTGAAATTGAAACCCCTGTATTGACTAAATCTACACCTGAAGGTGCAAGAGATTATTTAGTGCCAAGTAGAGTGCACAATGGAAAATTTTATGCTCTACCTCAATCTCCTCAGATGTATAAGCAGCTATTCATGATTTCTGGTTTAGATAGATATTTTCAGATTGTAAAATGTTTTAGAGATGAAGATTTAAGATCAGACAGACAGCCTGAATTTACTCAAATTGATTTAGAGATGAGCTTTGTAGATGAAGAGCATGTAAGGGATATGGTAGAACAGCTTATTGCAACGGTATTCGATGAGGTGAACAATGTGAAGATGCAGACTCCATTTCCTACTTTATCTTATGAAGAGGCAATGAAAAGATTTGGTACTGATAAGCCTGATCTTAGATATTCAATTGAGATACAAGATTTCAAAAAGTTCTCTGATCAGTCTGATTTCCAGGCATTTAAAAATTCAGAATCTGTTCAGATGATTAATGTCCATAATTCAGAATTCTTCTCTAGAAAGATTATTTCTGAATTGGATTCTTATGCTCAATCACTTGGAGCTAAAGGACTAGCATGGATGAAGTACAATGATAGTATTTTTGAAAGTGGAATATCAAAATTTTTTAATAAAAATCTTCAATCTAATATTGCATCAGATTGTAATATAAAAAATGGTTCGATATGTTTTATGATTGCTGATAGCTCTGAAATATCTTTAAAAGTATTAGGGAAGATAAGAGTTAAAGTGGCAGATATGTTAAGTTTATATGACGATTCAGTATTTAAGCCCGTTTGGATTGTAGATTTTCCATTATTTAATTGGGATGAAGACAACCAACGCTTTGATTCTGTTCATCATCCTTTTGTAGCACCAAAAGATCAAGATATTAAAACTGCAATTTCAGAACCTGAAAAAGCTATATCAAAAGGATATGATATTGTAATTAATGGTTATGAAATAGCAGGGGGATCTATTAGAATTCATGATCAAAAGCTACAGCAGAAAATCTTTGAAACAATGAATCTTACTAAGAAAGATATTCAGAGTAAATTCGGTTTTTTCATTGATGCTCTAAAATTTGGAACTCCTCCTCATGGCGGTATTGCATTTGGGCTAGATAGACTGGTTATGTTATTAGCTGGTGTTAATAATATAAGAGATGTAATTGCATTCCCAAAAACTACTTCAGCCTCCGCTCTCATGGAAGATTCCCCTAATACTGTATCAGATGAACAGTTAGATGATTTAGGTATAGGTATTAAAAAGAATGAAAAAAAAGTTTGAAATAACAGGGATTGATCTAACAGAACTTTATGGCATTGGTGATCAAAATATCCTTTTCCTTGAAGAATCTCTTCCATTAAATATTAATATTCGCGGCAATAATCTTTTCTGCCAAGGCTTAAAAAAAGATTTAGATTATTTTTCGATTATATTAGGTCATATGGTTGATTCAATTAAAAAAGGCAATAACCTTCATACTAAAGATATCAACCAATTATTAGCAATGAATATGCAGAAGACTTTAGATCGTAGAAAGTCTATTAGTAATGTTATTTTCTATGGTAAAAAAGGACCAGTACACGCTAAAACAGATGGACAGAAAAAATTATTAGACTCTTTATGTAAGAATGATATTGTTATATCTATAGGGCCTGCTGGTACAGGAAAAACATTTTTAGCGGTTGCTTATGCATTATCTTTATTAGAAAAGCATGAAATTGAAAAGATTATATTCTGTAGGCCTGCAGTAGAAGCGGGAGAAAGTTTGGGATTTCTTCCGGGAGATTTAAAAGATAAGATTGATCCATATCTAGCACCCTTATATGACGCATTACATGAATTATTACCAAAAAGTAAAATCCAAATGCTTCTTAGTAAAGGTGTTATAGAAATTATTCCATTAGCTTATATGAGAGGAAGAACAATTAATAGATCTATAATGATTTTAGATGAAGCTCAAAATGCTTCTACTATTCAAATGAAAATGTTTCTCACTAGGCTAGGCATAGATTCTAGAGCAATTATTACTGGAGATATATCTCAAATTGATTTACCAAAGAAATCTCACTCAGGACTAGTTAGTGTTTTAAATATTTTAAAAAATATAAAAGATATTGGAATTGTAGAATTAAATGAACATGATGTTGCTAGGCATTATTTAGTGAAACATATCATTAATGCATATTCAAAATCGAAAGGATAAAAGGAAAAATTATGGTTAAAGGCGTATTGAAACGAATTAGTGAAACCGATCATGAGCAAGTGGTTTATTGTAATGATTCAAGCTCTGGATTGAAAGCAATTATAGCAATTCATAATACAGTTTTAGGTCCTGCATTAGGAGGATGTAGAATGTATCCTTACAAAAGTGAGAAAGATGCATTAGTTGATGTATTGAGACTTTCTAGGGGCATGACATATAAAGCTTCAATAGCAAATTTAAATTTAGGTGGAGGAAAAGCAGTAATTATTGGAGATCCCAATTCTGATAAATCAGAAGTTCTCTTAAGATCTTTTGGAAGCTTTGTAGAAAGTCTTAATGGAAAATATATTACAGCAGAAGATGTTGGGATGTCGGTGCATGATATGGAGTTCATTAGAATGGAGACTAACCATGTTACTGGAATTAAGAGAGCTATGGGTGGAAGTGGAGATCCTTCTATATTAACTGCATATGGTGTATTTGTTGGTATGCAAGCTGCGTTGAAGAAAAAGTTAGGCATAACTTCGCTGAGAGATTTGAGAGTTGGAATACAAGGATTTGGAAAAGTAGGATACTATTTATGTAGTCGTCTGCACAAAGAAGGTGCCATTATTTATGGATATGATATTGATCAAAGTAAATTAGATACAGTAGTAGATGAATTTGGTGTAATTCCTGTTTCAAATGAAGAATTGATTAACCTAGATTTAGATATATTTTCACCTTGTGCTTTAGGAGCTGTCATTAATCCAACAACAATTAAAAAAATGAAATGTTCTATTATTGCAGGGGCTGCAAATAATCAATTAGAAAAAGAATCTAGAGATTCAAAATTATTACTTAGTAAGAAAATAATGTATGTACCAGATTATGTGATTAACGCTGGGGGATTAATGAATGTTGCAAGCGAGCTTCAAGGATACAACAAAGATAAAGCTCGCTATCAAGTAGAAGGTATATATTATATTCTTATGAGAATATTTGATTATGCACTCGCAAATAATATTTCAACACTTGAGGCATCAAATTTACTTGCAGAAAGAAGAATAAATGAATTCGCTAAATGGCATCACTAATGCGTGAAAAACAACATAGAAAAAAAGCAAGAGAAGCAGTGTTACAAGCTTTATATGCAAAGCATCTTTCAAATGAAGATGAAAAAAAAGTTTTGCATGATATCAATGAAAGATATCAGTTTGATAAACCGACAAAAAAATTTGTGGGTAAGCTATTTAAATCCACAATAAAAAATCAAAGTATGTTAGACAAAAAAATTGAAGCTTCATTAGAAAATTGGACACTTGAAAGAGTCAATATTATTGACAGATTAATTATGCAAATGTCGATATGTGAAATGTCATTTATGCAGGACTATGATATATCACACAAAGTAACTATTAGTTCTGCAATAGAGAATGCTAAAAAGTTTAGTTCGGAGGATAGTACTGCATTTGTAAATGGAGTGTTAGACTCGGTCTATAAAACATTATAATTTATATGAGTTTACTAACAAACATATTTGGTACAAAATCTAGTAGAGAGATTAAAAAGATTAAACCTTTTGTTGATCAAATTAATGCTCTATATGATGCACTTGAAGGAAAGAATGAATCATACCTAACAGAAAGAACTCGTCAGTTACAGCAGGTTGTACAAGAAAAAATTCACACTATAGAAAATAAACAATTAAAAGATGTTACTGATAGAAAAGAAATACAAAAGATACGTACAGTAATTGAAAAAGAAGTACTTGATGATATTTTAGTAGAAGCATTTGCTTTAGTGAAACATGCTTCTCGATTATTATGCGGAAAAGAGTGGCTAGCCGTTGGTCAAAAAATTCAATGGGAAATGATTCCTTATGATGAACAATTGATTGGCGGAGTTGTTCTTCATCAGGGAAAAATATCTGAAATGAAAACTGGAGAAGGAAAAACTCTGGTTGCAACAATGCCTATTTATCTAAATGCTTTATCTGGTAGAGGAGTTCATGTTGTCACTGTTAATGATTATTTAGCACAACGAGATTCAGAGTGGATGGGCAAAGTTTTTGAAATGTTAGGTATGTCTGTTGGCCATATTCTGAACTCAATGAATCCAGACCAAAGAAAAGAAGCATATAATTGCGATATAACCTATGGAACAAACAATGAGTTTGGATTTGACTATTTAAGAGATAATATGACAATTGATGCTGAATATTTAGTACAAAGACCCCATCATTATGCTATAGTAGATGAAGTAGATAGTGTCCTAGTAGATGAGGCCAGAACTCCTTTAATTATTTCTGGTCCCGTAGAAACTAAAATTAATCAATCTTATGTAGATTTAAGTGCGCCTGTTAAATCTTTAGTTAGACAGCAGAAAGAATTAGTATCTGAATTAGTAAATCAAGCAGAGAAAATTTTAAAAATAGATTCACCATCAGAAGATCAACTTTATGATGCTGGACTGCTTTTGTTAAAAGCGAAAAAGGGTTTGCCTAAGGATAATACATTGCAAGCATTATTCCAAGAGCAAGGAACTTTAAAGTTAATGAATAGTGTTGAATCTGAATATATTGCAGATAAGAAATTGCATGAGCTTGATGAAGATTTATATTTTGCTATCGATGAGCAATCAAATAGTGTAGATCTTTCAGATAAAGGTAGAGTAGCTTTATCTCCAGATAATATGGAAGCATTTACTATTCCTGATTTAGGAGAAATGTTAAGTGATATCGATGAAAGCAATCTATCTGATGATCAAAAAAAATTAAATAAAGAGAAAGCTTATCAATTGCATTCTCAAAGAAGTAGTAAGATTCATTATCTAAACCAATTGCTTAAAGCGTATACATTATTTGATAAAGACGTAGAGTATGTAGTGCAAAATGGACAAGTCTTGATTGTTGACGAATTCACTGGAAGAGTTTTACCGGGACGAAGATTTAGTGGAGGGCTTCATCAGGCATTAGAAGCAAAAGAGAATGTTAAAATTGAAAAAGAAACTCAAACATTGGCCTCAATTACTATTCAAAACTATTTTAGAATGTACGATAAATTGTCTGGAATGACAGGTACCGCTGACACTGAAGCAGCAGAATTTGAAAAGATTTATAATCTTGGCGTTACTGTAATTCCGACACACCGTCCAATCGTTAGAAAAGATTTTAATGATGCGATTTATAAGTCAATGCATTCTAAGTATAAAGCCGTTATAAATGAGGTAAGTGATTACTTCAAAAAAGGACAACCAGTTTTAATCGGAACGATTTCAGTAGAAGTTTCAGAATTATTATCAAAGATGTTAAAACAAAAAGGAATACCACATAATGTCTTAAATGCTAAGCAGCATCAAAGCGAGGCTGAGATTGTAGCGCAAGCAGGGCTAAAAAATGCTATTACTATTGCAACTAATATGGCAGGAAGAGGAACTGATATAAAATTAGGTCCAGGAGTAGAAGAGTTAGGTGGTTTGCATATTATTGGTACTGCACGACATGAATCAAGACGTATTGATTTACAGTTGCGAGGTCGATCTGGTAGACAAGGAGATAATGGTTCATCAAAATTCTATATTTCATTAGAAGATGATTTAATGCGACTATTTAATATGGATAAGCTTGCTTCTTATATGGATAGACTTGCAATGGAGGAAGATCAAGAATTGAGTGCTGGTATGTTAAATCGTGGTGTAAGTAACGCTCAAAAGAAAGTTGAAGAAAGAAATTTTGGTATGCGTAAACATCTCCTTGAATATGATGATGTTTTAAATCAGCAAAGAGAAATTATTTATGAATTAAGAAACAAGGCGTTATTATCAGATTCAATCAAATCTTCAATTGATGAATTTATTGATGATTTTATTTATGATTTATTTGAGCCACTAGATGTTAAAAATATAAAAGACTGGGATTGGCCAGCACTAAATCAAGAACTTAATGCACACTTATTGATTGCGGTGAATCAATCTGATTTTGAAGGAAAAAGTAATAAAGAAGAAATACTAACTACTATTTTAGATAAAGCCTTAGAATACTATAATAAAAAAGAAGAGATTATACCGGAAGAACTACTCCGTAAGCTTGAAAAATTTGTTGTGTTACGCACTATTGATGAAAAGTGGCGTAATCATTTATTAGGAATGGATCAATTAAGAGAAGGAATTGGACTAAGAGCGTTTGGACAAAAAAATCCTTTAATAGAATATAAAGCAGAGGCATATAATTTTTTTCAAGATTTAATGGCTAGCTTACGAGCGTCAATTGTACAACGTGTTTATCATGCACAGATTAGTGAGAATGTTCGTCCACAAGAGACAGCACCTCTTCAGAAAAATATTCAATTAACTCATCCAGATGTTTCACCTGACGCGCCATCAGAACCAATAAATATCCCTGAGAATAATGTAGAAAAAAAAATTGGTAGAAATGATAAAATCAAAGTACTATCTCCAGAAGGAGAAGAGGTAGACATTAAATTCAAAAAATTAGAATCTTACTTATTGAAAGGTTATACACGTGTCTGATAAAAAAAATAAATTACATTTTTCAACAAAATCTATTCATGTTGGTAATAAAATTGATGAAACTGGAGCTGCTGTTACTCCAATTCATTTTACATCTACTTTTAGACAACCTTCTTTTTCTAGTACAGAAAAATATGTTTATTCAAGAGTTGGAAGTCCGACATTAGCAGCTTTAGAAGAAAATTTAGCTATGTTAGAAAATGCTAAATATGCTTATGCATTTTCTTCTGGAATGGCAGCAATGACTGCAATTTTTATGATGTTCAAGCCAGGAGATCATGTTTTAATTTCACGCAATGTATACGGAGGTGTTTTCAGGTTAGTAACCAAAGTTCTAAACGATAATAAAGTAGACTTTGAATTTATTGATACAACCAACCTAGATACAGTTGCTGACGCAATGAAAGATAATACAAAATTAATTCATCTCGAAACTCCAAGTAATCCTTTGTTAGAGTTAGCTGATATAGAAAAAATCTCAACTTTAGCACATAAAAATAATGTTTTAGTCAGTGTTGATAATACCTTTATGGGTTCTTATGGACAAAGACCATTAGATCTAGGTGCAGATATTGTAATGCATAGTACAACAAAGTTTTTGAGTGGACATTCTGATGTATTAAGTGGAGCATTAATGATTAATAATGATACAGTATCTGAAAAAATAACATTAATTCAGAATACTGGAGGGGCACTTCCTAGCCCATTTGATGCATGGCTACTTTTGAGGTCAGTAAAGACGTTATCTGTTAGGGTAGAAAAACAGTTTGAGAATGCTGGTAAAATTGCTAGATGGTTAGATGAAAACTCTAAGGTTACAAGGGTGATTTATCCAGGATTAGAATCTCATAAACAATTTGATTTAGCAACAAAGCAGCATTCTTCACCAGATGGTGATCCGGTATACGGGAGTATGATTTCTTTTGAGCTAGATCAATCAATAAATCTCGATAGTTTTGCAAAACAATTAAGTATTATTACATTAGCTGAAAGTTTAGGTGGAGTTAAAAGTTTAATATCTTGCCCCTATTCTATGACTCATGCTTCTGTACCAGATAATGAAAAAATGAACTTAGGAATAACGCCTAATTTATTAAGGTTTTCTGTTGGTATTGAGCATGTAGATGATTTAATTTCAGAACTTGATTTTGCAATGAATCTATAATTAACGCTTTTTTTAGTTAATTCTTTTTATATTATTAAAAATATATGCCGTGGTGGCGGAATTGGTAGACGCGCTGGTCTTAGGAACCAGTATCGTAAGATGTGAAGGTTCGAGTCCTTTCCACGGTACTTATGGAAATTATATTCCTAGTTGTTATAATTCTGACAGCACTAGTGCTTTTTATTACAGAATTATTTCCAATAGATGTGACAGCTCTTTTAGTTCTTGGGCTGTTATTAGTCCTCGGACTTGTTAGTCCAGCTGAGAGTCTTGCGGGATTTTCTAATCCTGCTGTTATGACAATTGCATGTCTTTTTATAATGAGTTATGCATTGCAGAAGTCTCATATCTTAGAATATGTTATTATTAGCGTTAATAAGTTAATTGATAAATCTAGAATTCTAGGAATGATTGCATATTTATTCTTTATTGGGATTGCCTCTGCCGTTGTAAATAATACAGCAATTGTAGCAATCTTCATGCCGGTTACTATCCGACTAGCAGATAAATATGATATCAGTCCTTCTAAGGTATTGATTCCATTAAGCTATGCAGCTATTCTAGGTGGAACGCTAACGCTAGTAGGAACTTCTACAAATCTAATTGTTAATTCTATATTAGTAGAGACTTCTGGAGGAGCAGTATCATTAGGAATGCTCGAGTTCGCAAAATTTGGAATTATAAAATTTGCAATAGGCTTAGTATATATTTTTACAATTGGCTATAAATTGCTTCCTTCAAGAGTGGCAAGATCTTCCAGTATTGAAAATTATAGTCTAGATGGATATCTAACAGAGTTTCGAGTGAATGAAAATTCTCCTTTATGCGGTAAGACATTATTAGATAGAAAAATTAATGAGAATTATGATGTTATTGTTTTAGATGTATTAAGAGGCGGTGAGATTATTACTTCTAATCTTAGAGGCTTGTTATTACAAAAAGATGATGTATTATTTGTAAAAGGTTCTTTCGATAATTTTCAACGTTTAAAAGAAATTGAAAATCTCGCACTTTTAACTGATGAAAAACTTACACAAGAAGAGTTAGAGCAAGAAGATCATATATTAGCAGAATGCTTGATTACTGATAATTCAGAATTAATAGGCCAAACTCTTCAGGACGCAAATTTTAGAAGAACTTTCGGTAGTTTTGTATTAGCAATTCGCAGAGAAGGCGAAGTCATTAGACGAAAATTAGCACATTTTATTTTAAAGCCATTTGATACTTTATTAGTATATGGACCTAAAGATCGAATTAATCAACTTGCTTCTAAAGAAGGATTTATTGTGCTTGGTAAGGCAGATGCTAATCTTGATAGCCATCCATTATGGTGGCTCAGTATAGCTACAATTTTATGCGCTGTAGGGTTAGCTATCTTTAACATAGTACCTATTGTAGTAGGGGTAATACTTGGAGTAATTACTCTGTTATTAGCGAGGATTATCACACCTAATGAGGCTTATTCCTCTATTCACTGGCAGGTTATTATCGTTATTGCAGCCTTCTTACCAATGGGAGTTGCTATTCAGCGTACAGGACTAGATGTTATTATAGGTAATGGAATAGGAAGTATAGTTAATTTATTTCCTGAACATCTCACTCCATATTTTCTTTTAGCTATTATTTATTTGATTACAATGATATTAACAGAAATTGCATCTAATGCAGCTACTGCAATTATTATGACACCAATTACTTTAACATTAGCAGCAAGCTTTGGATTTGATCCAAAGCCATTTATTTTTGCTGTATGTTATGCTGCTTCAGCATCCTTTATTACTCCAGTAGGATATCAAACAAATTTGATGGTATATGGTCCTGGAGGGTATAGATACTCTGACTATATTAAGGTAGGACTTCCCTTAGGAGTTATTTTATGGATTGTTTCTGTATTGGTTATTCCAATGATTTGGCCTTTCTAATGTTTAAAGATTTAGAGAATTGGCAATATGAGAATAAAGCTATTTCAAGAACATTTGAGTTCCAATCATATTTATCTGGTGTAAATTTTCTTAATAAGGTGGCTTCCTTAGCTGAGGAAGCCAATCATCATCCAGATATGACATTAAGTTGGTGTAAGGTGCATGTAGTGCTCACAACGCATGATAGTGGCGATGTAACAGATAAAGATGTGGCATTAGCTAAGTTATGTGATCAACATTTCAAGTTAGATTAAATAATTATGTCAGTTTCAGTTCAAATCAGTAGTCCAATGGATTGACTAATTTTTTTGCGTCTGCTTTTGATACATTTTTCTTGCAGCATTTGTCATAACTATACCAAGCAGACCTTTAAATGCAACCACAATACGCATTTGCCATGGGAAAATAAACACCTTCTTCTTTTTATTAAGTGCATTTACAATTTTTTTTGCAGCAATGTCTGTTTTAATAATAAATGGTTTCCATTTCGCTTTCTGTGTCATTTCGCTTTCAACAAAACCTGGACAAATAAGTGTTACATCTATAGTTGTTGGTAATGTTTTTCTCCAGCTTTCACTCAAAGCTCTTACTGCAAATTTTGATGCAGCATACGCTCCTCCACCAACCCAGGCTATATGGCTTGCGACTGATCCTACAAGAGCAATATGCCCGCTTTCCTGTTTTAGCATTATTGGAATAAATGGAAGTACGGTATTCTGGACCCCAATAACATTGACCTTGATTACTTCGTTAATTATTGTTGGATCTCCTTTATGAAGCGCATCTAGTTCGCCACGACCTGCATTCGCAATCACTAAATCAATTTTGGTAATCTTTGATAAAAAATCATCTATTGATTCTTTTGTAGAGTGTTGATCGGTAACATCGATAGAATAAGTTGTAACTTCAGCGCCCATTTGACGGCATTTATTAGCAATATCATCTAATTTTTCTTTTCTTCTAGCACATAGAGCTAAATGAGCACCACGTTTAGCATATTCATACGCAATATATTCTCCTATGCCGCTACTTGCACCTGTTATGTAAATATTCATAGAGATAATTCTACAAATTTATCAGTCATAATTCCACCAAAACTAATTATATTCATTCATATATGGATAAAAGTAAAATAAATGGTTTAGCTCAAGCAATTCTTGAAAATGGATCGCGTCAGTTAAATAATGTTGCAAAACAAATCGACCAAGATATTGTGAAAGCTTCAGAGCTCATTATAAGCAATAATGGTAAGTTAGTAATCTGTGGCTTAGGAAAGTCTGGATTGATTGGGCAAAAGATTGTTGCTACACTATGTAGCACTGGTACAAAAAGTGTATTTGTGCATGCAGCAGAAGCGTTGCATGGAGATTTAGGTATTTATAATCCAGGAGATCCTACGCTTCTTATTTCAAAGAGTGGAAACACCGAAGAATTAGTACGATTAATTCCAATTTTACGTGAATTTCAATCACCATTAATTGCTTTAATAGGTAATATGGATTCTTATATGGCAAAAAATGTAGATATTGTGTTAAATGGAACCATTGAAAGTGAGATTGATCCCCTTGGTATTGTTCCTACTACAAGCGCATTAGCTGCTTTAGCTATTGGAGATGCTCTTGCATCCGTATTAATGGTTAAGAGAGGATTTAATGAAGAAGATTTTGCCCGATATCATCCTGGTGGAGAATTAGGAAAACAATTAGGATTAACTGTGAATCATTTAATTCATTCTTTAGATGATGTTGCTGTTATCAATGAAGATAGTTCATTAAAAGATATTGCATCTGCAATGACTGAGAAGCCTTTAGGCGCAGCATTGATTATAAATAATAAAGAATTAGCAGGGATTATCACAGAAGGGGACCTAAGAAAAGCCATTGTATCCAATAATTCTTTATCAGATTCTATGGAAGGATTGATTAATAGAAATCCTATTTCTGTTTCTCCTGCGTTACCAATTCACGATGCTATGAAGCTAATGGAAGATCGTGATTCACAAATTTCTGTACTACCTGTAGTGAATGAATCTAAAGAATGTTTAGGTTTAATTAGGCTACATGACTTGTATCAAACTAAACTAGTTT
>CEVM01002488.1_pt1 | contig 49905 bp, 48 predicted proteins | sample 531481 | NCBI WGS metagenome assembly CEVM01 (sample SAMEA2623649, study PRJEB7988) | marine metagenome | biome: marine biome (ENVO:00000447); feature: mesopelagic zone (ENVO:00000213) & marine oxygen minimum zone (ENVO:01000065); material: "saline water (ENVO:00002010), including plankton...
AGTAATAATACTCATTGGAGCTTCACGCTTTTTAAGATAATTAATTTTTTTTATACCCAAATCGTTGTCTATATCTGTACCGATACCATAGATTGTATCGGTTGGGTATACAATCACTTGATTTTGTTTTAATGCTAATAATGCTATGTTGATAGCATCTGGATGATCTATTGGTATCCTTTTCATTTTAGTGATGAGATGTTTTCCATCGTTTATGAAACCAAAAATATTGTTCTGGGCTTTTTTTAATCGCGTTTTCTAATTCGAAGGTGTATTCTTGTATAATTTGATCAATATTTAATGTGTTAGAAGCATTGATCTTTTTGAAGTCTACATCATATTGATCCTTATTCTGTGTAATCGAGAAGAAAACAATAGGTGAGTTCATTCGTTTATGCAATATAGCTGCTCCCGCTGGAGTGGATGAAGGAATATCAAAAAAGTTAACAAATTTTCCTCTCCCTCTCGCGTCTTGATCGCTTAGTAGAACTAATATTTCATTATTTTTTAATGCTGTTTTAAGGTCTGTGCTTGAACCGCCCTTATAAAGTTGTCTTTGCATATATTTTTCTCTGATGTTTTTAAAGAATTGATCTGCATTACCGTCATTTTGTTTATATGCTACTCCGCAGAGAGGGTATCCTTTGCGGGATAGGCCATAAAGCAGTTTATCGAAAGATCCAAAGTGCCCGCTAACAAAAATTACCCCCTTATTTTCTTTTAATGCATCATCTAATATCTCAAGATTGTTAAAATGTATTTTTTCAGTATTAAAATATCTTGGGAAAGAAAGAAACTCTAAAAAATCTTCTACATAAAACTTATAGCATCGTGTAGCAATATTATTATACCAACTTTTCTCCTTATCAGGGAATGCTCTTTCTAAGTTCTCTAATACTACTTTCCGTCTTATTCTTAGTAAATGGAATAGTAGATTATAAACACATTTATAGGTAAATTTATTTAAGAATGTTGGAACAATTCTTAGAGAGAATGAAAGCATTTTTAAAAATATATACATTTAGTAAATGTAAATCTTTGTATCAGTAATGAAAACAAAATTTAAACACATCTGGCTATTTATTTTATTGCTCACTTTGGGGAGCAGTGTGGCCGAAGAAACTAAAAAAAATATTTATATAGTGCCTATACAAGATACGATTGATTTAGGTATCCCAAGTTTTGTAAAGCGTGCTATTGACATCGCAGAATCGGATAACGGTGAATTAATTATTTTTGATATTGATACTTTTGGAGGTCGCGTTGATGCTGCTACTCAAATTAAAGATGCTATATCAGCTACAAGCATTACAACTATAGCTTTTATTAATCGCAGAGCAATTTCAGCTGGTTCTTTAATCTCTTTATCTTGTGATAAAATTTATATGACAGATGGGGCAACTATTGGAGCAACAAGCGTTGTAGATATGACAGGATCAAAACAGTCAGAGAAATCTCAAAGTTATATGAGAGAAGAAATGGCGGCTACTGCAGAAAAAACAGGGAAGAATACCACCATCGCTAGAGGAATGGTTGATGAAGAACTAAGTTTTGAATTTTTAGTTATTAATGGAGACTCGTTACAGGTTGATGATATAGAAGGAAGAAAAGAAGGAAAACTTATTACATTGACTACAGAGCTAGCATTAAAATATAGTATTGCTGACGGTAAAAGCGAATCAGTAGAAGAAATTTTATCTAATCTCGGTATAGAAAATTATAATATTATTACTTTGAATGAAAATTGGTCTGAAGATGTAGTTCGTTTTTTGACAGATCCCACTATTTCTTCATTATTGACTACCTTTGGTACTATTGGTATTATTTCTGAATTGTATAGTGCTGGTTGGGGGATTGGAGGAACGATTGGCATTGTCTGTCTAACCTTAGCGCTAGGAGCAAGTTATTTAACTCAATTAGCATCTTCCACAGACTTATTAATTATTATGAGCGGTTTATTACTACTGGTAATAGAATTTATAGCAATTCCTGGGTTTGGATTTTTTGGTATTGCAGGAATTGGTGTTTTATTTTACGGACTATATTTGTTGTTAATTCCTGATATCCCCGTAAGCGATGAAATATATTCACAAGCATTAGATGGTTTTTCATGGGGAATTGTTGGAGGGATTATAGCATTAATGATGGTGATCCACTTATTATTAAAATCAAAATTTTTAGAAAAATTTATTACTAAAGACTCTAATACAGCCAACCTTAAAAAGAATTATAAAAAAAGAGGGAAGGTGTAGTATTATATGAGAGTTTATTAATAAATTGTAGAAGATTTTTATAAACAAAAAGGAGGAGTAATGGGACTTTATGTTGCCTTGCCGCTAATAGTATGTATTTTATTGTTGTTATGGGTCGTACCAGTAGGATTATGGCTACAAGCCATATTTAGTATTGGAAGTGGCCACGTCACTATTTTTAATTTGATTGGAATGCGATTCAGGCGAGTACCTCCAGGTATTATTGTCAATGGATTAATTGCATCTCGTAAAGCAGGAATTATTGTGAAAAGCGATGATTTAGAAGTGCATTTCATGGCGGGTGGAGATGTAGATAAGGTTGTTGATGCACTCATTGCTGCCTCAAAAGCAGGGATTGAACTGACTTTTGAAATTGCAACTGCCATTGATTTAGCGGGACGTGATGTTTTGTCTGCAGTACAAACAAGTGTATATCCAAAAGTTATTGATGCTCCAGTAGATGGAAAATTATCTGCTGTTTCAAAAGATGGTATTGAAGTAAGAGCCAGAGCAAGAGTTACTGTAAGAACTGATATCCCTAATTTAGTAGGAGGAGCAACTGAAGATACTATTATTGCAAGAGTTGGAGAAGGAATTGTGAGTGCGATTGGTTCTAAAGAATCCTATGAAGCAGTATTAGAAAATCCAGATTCAATTTCTAGGAATGTGCTTGATAAAGGCTTAAATCAGGGAACAGCCTTTGAAATACTTTCAATTGATATTGCCGATATTGATGTAGGTAAAAATATTGGTGCTCAATTACAAGCAGATCAAGCGGAAGCAGATTTAAGAGTAGCGCAAGCAAAGGCAGAAACTAGAAGAGCGATGGCCGTAGCGCTTGAGCAAGAAATGAAAGCAAAAGTTGTAGAGGCAGAATCTGAAGTACCTAAAGCTATGGCTCAGGCATTCAGAGAGGGTAATTTAGGAGTGCTAGATTACTATAAGCTTGATAATATTGCTTCTGATACTAGTATGAGACAATCTATTGCTGGCACAGGAGAAGAACCAAAAGACGATTCAGAGGGTTAAATTTGGAAGAACTACTTTATTGGGGAGCGATACTAGGCTTTTATCTTTGGTCTGCGTATAGAAGTAAGAAAAAAAAGGCTGAGCGATTGATGCCCCAACCTCAACAAACACCATCTCAAAAGGAAGCAGACAGTCCTCAAATACCTAACAATCAAAAAATCAATGTCCTAGATTTTTTGAATAAAGCATTTGAAGAATCTATATCTGATAAAGTAGTACGTGAGCCAAAGGTGTTAAAAAAGACAAAAGACCATTCTGCTAAAAGTACATTTGTAGAACACTTTGATACCGAGCATGATTTAAGCAAGATTGATGATCGTCATTTAAAACATATTAAGAAAGAAAATCAGAACTTAGGTTATATACAATCACGATTACACACCAAGACCAACCATTCAATTAACAATAAAAATTTGTTGTTGTTAGTTCAACAAAAATATAAAAACCATCCTACTAAGCTTGCAATCACCATGCAGGCAATTTTTGAATCACCAAAAGCAATGCAGTAGATGAGAAAACTTTTAATAATGGGGCCACCAGGGGCAGGAAAAGGAACGCAGGCTAAAATACTTGCAGAAAAATATAATCTTTTACATTTATCAACCGGTGATATTTTAAGAAGTGAGATACAAAAGAAAACTGTCACTGGGTTAGAAGCACAGTCTTATATGGATGCGGGAAATTTAGTACCAGACACTGTAATGCTATCTATGATGGAAAGCACACTAACAGAACTGAAAAATGGAGGTATTATTTTAGACGGCTTTCCAAGAACAGTTCCACAAGCGAAAGGATTAAATAAAATTTTTGAAAAACTTAATTCAAAAATAGATTACGTATTAAATATTCACGTACAAGACACAATATTAATAAAGAGATTAATTGAGAGAGCTCAAAATTCTGGTCGTAAAGATGATACAGAAGAAGTAATTATTAATCGCCAGCAAGTATATACAAAATTAACAGCCCCATTAATTGATTTTTATAACAATGAAATTATTCATATTAATGGAGATGGATCTATCAATCAGGTAACACAACATATTCTAGAAAAACTTCAATAATGATTGTTGTTGGGGTAACTGGAGGGATAGCTTCTGGTAAAAGCACAGTATCCAATATTTTTAAAGAAGAATACAATGCATATATTTTTGATGCAGATAAAGAGGCAAAGCTTCTTTTGCTCAATCAGGAAATATCAGAAGAGATTCTCAAAACTTTTCCAGAGCTAGAAAGCGCTGATCCACTATCTATAAGCAAAATAGTATTTAAAAATGAAGAGAATCAGAAAAAATTAAATGCAATTCTTCATCCAGCTGTAAATGTAGAACTTTTAAAAAGAATTGAAAAGATTGGTCATAAAAAGAAGTATCCGATATTTATTGTTGATGCCGCACTTATTATTGAGAGTGGTTCTTATAAATATTATCATGAATCTGGAGCATATCTTATATTATTAACTAGCTTAAAAGCTACACGTATTCAACGCGCTTTATCTAGAGGTAACTTATCAGAAGAATCGATTAAAGAACGCATGGACCTACAATGGGCTGATGAAAAAAAGAAAGACTATGCAGACTATATTCTTGAGAATAATGGTTCTTTAGATCAACTAAAATCTTCAATTACATTTTTAGTTAAAGAGATAAAAGAAACCTTCATAAGTACACATTAATTGATTTAGTCAAATTATTAACCATAACATATGTAATTTCCACAATGCAAAGATTAGCTAAAATTTTACTCTTCTTATTAATCATTGGATGTGGATCTAATGCAGGATCCCAGATAATAACATCTAGCGGGGACATAGACCCTAATACTGGCAACGGGAATGGTAATAATGGAGGGAATGGTGGAGATAATACTATTCCAGATCTTACGGTAGAATTGATTTCTTATTATAATGATGATACTGCATCTTTTTCTACAGTATTTGGTAATTATATGCGCAGTTTTATTGTTCATACTCCACCTAACTACGATCCAAATAATGGCCCGCTTCCATTACTATTTGTATTGCATGGCTATACAAGTCAAGCGCCTATTATACGAAACTATTCTAGGTTTGATACCATTGCAGATGAGGAAAATTTTATAGTGGTTTATGTACAAGGAGTAACCGATGTCACGGGTACCACTGGTTGGAATGTGGATGTGGTTTCTACCTTTGATCAAGTAGATGATGTCGGATTATTTGCTGCGTTGATAAAATATTTTAAAGCAAACTATAATATCGCTAATGATAAGATTTTTTCTACTGGAATGTCTTTAGGCGGATTTATGAGCTATAGACTTGCATGCGAATTAGATGAAATAAATAGCATTGGGTCTGTTACAGGTTCAATGGCAGTGTACTATAATTGCGTACCGCCAAATCAAAAAAGTATTATTCATCTTCATGGAACATCTGATACAGTAGTGCCTTACAGCGGAAATTTTTGGACCTATAGTGTAGAGGATGCACATTCATTCTGGGCGAACTATAATAATTGCCAAAATCAGTCTGAAGTTACTGTTCCAGATTTCAATGGAGACGGAGTCTATTCTACACAACTTACTTCATATGACTGTGATGGGAGCCGAGAAGTAATTCTATATAGTATTCAAAACGCAGGTCATGTATGGTTTACAAAAGAGGGGGGTTATGATGTAGACACTTCAGCATTGATTTGGGAATTTTTTAAAGATAAATAACTAAAATAATTCATTAGTAAGACAGTGCACTGAACCTCCGCTCAAATTGAATTGAGATACATTGGATACGTGCATATGAATATTATTTTGATGAGCGAAATCTATAACTTGTTCATTGTTAATTGGGCTTGTACCTACTAATAATCCTGGTAAGGTTAAACAATTCATAGCCGATCTTGCTTCTAAAGATTTTTTCATATCACGATTCTCAATATCTAATAATTCCCAACTATACTTTTTACATATATCTTTTAAAATATGATAGTTCTTATCATCAAACACTTCTTTCGCACAATTAATACCTACACAATCATATTCATCGTTGAATATGGGACAAATTGCTGTATCAAGATGATATCCATCTGATTCAATGATATGTAATTGGTCTACTTCCATTAATTCTGCCATTGATTCAGCACCTTTAAGATTATTACGGCATAAACCTGATAATAAAATATTTTCTTTGGATAGATAAAAGAATTCTCCGCCTTCTGCTAAACAGTCTTGTGTTGGTAGATAGTTCACTGTATGGCCAGATTGTTTCATTGTTTCGATTGCAAATTTTCCTTCATTTAAACGCTCTTCAAGACGCATATTGCACATTACAATTTTTTTATTTTTATTACATAAAAAATGATCTCTCATAAAAATAAAATCAAATTTTCCTTCTTTTTCTAGAGTATTTGAGAATGGGACTATGACAGTTTCTAGCCCTAAACGTTCTATAAGTGATACTAGTTTTTGGTATTCATGTTCTAGGACAGATTGATTGGGTATAGCACCATCTACCATCATATCATTATCTGGATATGCAACAATACCAGAGCCCCACCAATCATTTTTTGGTAAAGCACTCAAGGCAATTTTGATTTTATGTGCATGTATCAAGATAATAAACTTACAATTTTTAAATTAACTTTATAAGACTAAATTCTAACTATCATGCAGAATGAAATACTTACCGTAAAAGATTTGAATCGTTATTTGCCTGCTATAAAGACAAATGAAGATATGATGTTTACAAACAAGCTGCATGAAGGACTATTTTTATCAGACCCTATTGATGGTTTAGCAAATATTCCTGATGAATCTATCGATTTGATTGTCACAGAGCCTACACTGCAACCAAAAAATAATAGCTTATCTGGTAAAAGTCCTACATTTACAAATTATATAGATTGGGTAAATGGATGGTTAGAAGAATCTAAAAGAGTGTTAACAACAAATGGATCAATTTATATTATTTGTCCTTGGAAATCTTCTTCAATGTATCATTCAATCTTAGATCAAAAATTTAGTATTCAATCTAGAATCACTACAGAAAGCACATCTGAACAAGAAGGTTTATCTCAATGGAAAAATACAATATCTGATATTTGGTTTGCTACTAAGACCAATGATTATATTTTTAACCAAAATTATATTGTAGATGGGAAAAATATTAATAATCCGCATCCAGAAGAGATTAAAAATAATTTATGGTTTCATTTAGACTACGATGAAATTATTCATCGGATTGTAAAGGCAAGTAGCTTCAAGTTAAATTGGATATTAGACCCATTTATGGGAATTGGCAGTGTCGGATCCGTAGCAAAAAAAAGAGGCAGACGATTTATTGGATTTGAATCCAATCAAGATCAGTTGTTATTGGCGATGAAAACTATTAATGAAGGAAAATAAATTTATGTTAGATCAAATCGAAAATGATTTAAAAGTAGCATTAAAAAGTCAAGACAAAACAAAGGTAGGCGTTTTACGTATTGTAATTTCTAAATGTAGGAATAAGTCTATTGCAACGGGGAAATCGCTAGAAGACAGCGAGGTAATGAAAGTTTTGCAAACTGCTGCTAAGCAACATAAAGAATCTATTAAGCTATACAATCAGGGCGGAAGGAATGATCTTGTAGAGCAAGAAACTTTAGAGCTTAATATTGTAGAGGCTTATTTGCCTTCCATGATGACAGAAGATGAAATCAAATTGATTGTAGTATCTGTCATTGAAAAAACTGGAGCATCTAGTATGGCAGATTTTGGTAAAGTAATGCCTCAGGTGATGAAAGAAGGTGCCGGTAAAATTGATGGAGGGGTGGCACAAACTCTTTTAAAAGAATTATTATCTTAATATGGTTATAGATATTCTTTTTTGTTTGTTAATAGGGCTTAATGCTATCTTAGGTATTAAAAAAGGACTTTTAGATGCTATATTTGAATTTATAGATATTGGCATAGGGCTATTCTTTGCTCTTTCTTTCTACTTTGATTTAACAGTATTCTTATCATCGTTTTTGGATATCAGTACCAGATGGATATTCTTTATTTCTGCAGTGTTTATATTCTTTTTCTCTATTATAATTTCCAGGTTTATTACTAGCGTATTATTATTTCTATTTCGCGGATCAACCTCTTTTATTTTAACAGATAAAGTGTTTGGATTTTTCTTTGGAGGTTTAAAAACACTTGTGTTATTGACCGTGTTTATTTGGTTTTTTGATACTTTTATATCTAGTAACATATATAACATTCTTTATAGCGAATCACAAATTCTTGTTTTACTGGACCCTTTCAAAGATTATATTAGTCAATCAATGTCACGTTCGATGCCTATATGAGAAGAATAGCACAAGAAACTATTAATCGTGTTTTAGAAGAAGTAGATATACTTGATGCCATTTCTCAATATGTGGACTTAAAAAAAAGAGGTCAAAACTACTTTGGTTTAAGTCCTTTTAGATCAGAAACTAAACCTTCCTTCAGTGTAGCGCCTGATAAAAATATGTGGTATGACTTTGGCTCAGGTCAAGGAGGAAATGTAGTACAATTCTTAATCGAATATGAAAAAATTAGTTTTCCAGAAGCGATACGTTCTTTAGCTGAGAAATATGGTATTGAAATTATAGAGTTAGGGGATCAAGAACAGAATAATTTATATGATCAATTATATGAAATCCATGAACTAGCATGTATCTATTTTGAAAATAACGTACAAACTAAACCTGGGAATAAAGCAACAACATATTTAAAAGATAGAGATTTTGATACCAATATTATTAATAAGTTTAGAGTTGGATTTGCTCAAGATAGTTGGGATAGTCTTTTAAAAGAGGTCAAAGGAAAGTTTGATAATGATATTTTAAAGAAATCTGGTTTATTTTCAGAGTCAAAAAAAGGGCCACTTATTGATCGTTTTCGTAATCGTATTATGTTTCCTTTCTTTAGCTTATCAGGTAAAATTATTGGGTTTAGCGGTAGAAGTTTATCAGAAAAAGAAGATGTTAAGTACTTAAACTCGCCCGAAACATTATTATTCGAAAAAAGTAAGATTTTTTATGGGTCTTATCAAACACTACCAAATATTCGCAAGCAAAATTTTGCTATTTTAGTAGAAGGACAAACTGATTTTTTACGTCTAGTGGAACAAGGATTTGACAATGTACTTGCTACATCGGGAACGGCATTTTCGAGCAAGCATGCAATTGCACTAAAGAAATATACTAATAGAGTAATTTTGTGTTATGATTCAGATAATGCAGGTATTAATGCCGCTATTCGTACAAGCTATGTTTTATTACAGCATGGTATTGAAACAAGAGTGTTGTATTTAGGTAATGGCGATGATCCAGATGATTTTTTCAAAAAAGATAGTACTACAAAAGAAGATTTCAGAACACTGATTAAAACAGCAGCACATCCTATTAGTTTTATTATTAGACATAAAGATATTTTAAGCCAAGGCGCTGCAGACCAATCAAAATTTTTAAATGAATGTATTGGTGAAATACAATTAGTACCAGACGTAATGATCCGAAATGATTTGATTCGTAAGCTATCCAATGCATTGGGGGTAGTAGAGGCTGAGATATTTGATCGTTTTAGTTCACTGAAACAAAAAAGATATAATGTCTCAAATGAAGAAGATACAAGCACTACAGCTGCTACCCATTACAACTCATCTGCAGATAAAGCACAATTAGAGCTCATCAAATTAGCGCTACACTCTCCACAGCTTGCTACGAAGATGCCTATAGCACTATTTACAAACAAATTACTGCATAATGTTTTGAAAGTTCTAATTGATAATAGTGATAAAGAGTATAATCCAGGCCAGATTCTTGAATTAATAAGAGGGTCATCAGAGGAACGTAATTTAATTGCATCTTTAGCTATAGAAGTGCCCGCTAAGGAATATGAAGCTACTATTTTAAATGATTGTATTGCTACCTTAGAACGTGAGCCTATCAAAAAAGACATTGCAGGACTTAGAGATCAAATTCGCAGACTAGAAGAAGAAGATTCTATACCAGATAAAGCGCTCCTTGAAGAATTGAGTGCTCTCCAAAAAAAACTACAATAAAAAACCCTCCAAAAAATTGAAGGGTTTTTTATTTAATACTAATCTATAATAAAATGAGATTAATAGTTAATTGTCACTCCGACGTTATATGATCTTGGTTGACCGACACGAACTCTTAAATTCGCAACGTCTCCAGAACCATCATACGCATCAACAAAGTCACCAACATATAATTCATCCAATGCATTGAACACTGATGCACTTAAAGTAACATCTTTGCCCATTAGCTCGGTTGTATAGCTGCTAACTAAGTTTACTAGGGTTGTGCTGCCCGTAACATAAGCATCTTCAGCAAAGGTATTTCCTTCACCTAATAAGAAGCCTAAGTCTTGAATAGCTCCATCATAACCCCATCTTGGGTACTGTTTAGAGAATGATTCAGCTTCAGCAGATACTTTTAATCTGTTGAAGAAACCAGTTACTATTAGAACAGTTTGTGATTGTGGTGCACCAGAAATCATTATGTCTTTAACATAAAGACTTAATGTTTCTTCACTAGATGGATCACCTTCGACTTCATTATAAGAATAATCTAAGTCATCAGTAAATCTCCAATCACTTTCATGACCTCTAATATCAAGTCTCAATACTGGAATTGGTTGCCAAGCAATAGAGTATTCGAACCCAGAGTGCTTTTCATTTAATCCAGTAATACTAAAGAATGATTCAGTCCCATCAAGTGATTCCGAAGTACCACTTTGATTTCTATCAGACCATAATGCATAGTAATAATTCATACTACCAGCCCATTCGCCGTTAGCTGATTTAAATCTAGCACCCACATCAAACCATGTAGCTTTTTCATTTTCAAAGCCTGAATTGACTGTGTTGTTGTAATCATTAATTAGTTTATCAAGAGAAGGTGTCATTGCAGAGTAACTTACATTACCGAATAATTGCCATGTGTCGCTTAATGCACGACTTCCACCAGCTTTCATTTGATATCCTAGCTCAGCGTCTGCTTCGATTTTATTATTATCAAGTGTGAAATGATCTTGGTTAGTATAGCTAGCTGAAGTTGCTCCAAACATAGCGAAACCATTAGTACCATCCCCATCATCAAAGTTTGCTTGAGCGTAACCACCCATCCAGTCTACAGTATTAGTGTAGTCATAGAATACCTTGTCACCAAGAGTTCTGTGACGTGCGTCTTCTGACCAGTTTGGGTTAGATGAGTTATAGTAGAAGTCACCACCTAATAGGTTGTATACTTCACGATAGTGCTCAACCTTTGCGGTTCTAACATCTACACCAAAAGTCAGTGACATCGTGTCACTTACTTCCATGTCTAATTTAGAAACTACACCAAAAGTATGTTGATTATTTCTACTTGCTCTTAGGATACCTGCTGATTGATAGCCATAGCCATCGACATAATTATCAGTTTGGTTTCTTAAGATTGTACCGTCATAGTCTCTGTGACCATCGCTACCCCATTTGATAGAACCAGCAGAACCGGAACCACCACCTTCACCACCTGAAAAGTAAAGTGAAGAAGCTAAAGTCATTGTATCATTTAGCTTGTTGTATGAGTTTAATTGTACAATTGGTTTGTGAAAGAAGTTTTCTCTTTCATTAATTAATGTACTGGAATACATGTCAGCTGAACGATTGTTCCAGCCGTCAAATGGTAACCAACTAGCAGTAGCTTTTTGACCTGTAAAAGGCGTATCTAGATAATCTGCTCTAGGGTTAAAATCCATTCCGTATTCAGTTCTTAAATCTTCCTCTGCAACACCCATATCGCGGGCTAGTTCATGACTGTAGTTTGAAACACGGTTGTTCCAAAAATTGTGTCCATGAATCTGAGGTGATCCAAGTGCAACAAATTCAAGACGATTATCTGTATCAAAGGCATAAGACGCATTGAAATAATACGAATATGCTTCTGAGTAGGTACCTCTTGCGAATAGTTTGTCAGCAGTTCTTTTAGACGCTGATGCCAGTATCGCAAGTTTACCATCCATCAATAGACCGGTGTTAATAGTAATACCAGTTTTTGAGTAAGAATGTTGTCCTGCTTGTTGTTTAAATACAACACTTGGCTCAGAAGATGCTGGCATACTCATAAAGTTTACCACACCACCTAAACTAGGTGTTGCTAAATTAACAGATCCTGCTCCTCTTTGAACTTGTACTACTGATGCAACATCAGCTAATACACTCCAGTTAGAGAAGTATAAATTACCATTTTCCATGTCATTCATAGGGATACCATTAATCAGATAAGATGTATAACGATCGTCAAAACCACGAACATATACATTTTCATCGTCCCAACCACCACCATTTTCAACGTAAACGTTTGGTAGGGTTGATAATGCTTTTGGCAATCCACGACCACCTAATCTGAAATCAATTTCAGCTTTGGTATAGTCATCATAAGGGATTGCGGAGGTATTGTCTACACGATCAGCTAGTACTTCAACTCCGCCTAACGCGACGGAAGATGATGCTAAAGAAAAGCTTGCAGACGCGTTAGAATCTGAAACCTTTACAGTTGTACTTTCTGATGTATAACCCACTACACTAGCAGTTATTGTGTATGTACCATTAGGAACGCTTACTGAGTAAGATCCGCTAAGCGTAGCAGCTGCACCCAATGCAGTTCCTTCAACTACAACATTTGCTCCTGGTAAGGCATCTCCGTCTGCATCTGTAACAGTTCCAGACACGGTGCCTTGACCAAAGAGAGCGCTAGAAATCATTACAATTCCAAATAGCGCACCAAGAATCGTTCGATTCATAGTTAACTCCTTTTTCTCGGTTATCTTCATATATTAATATATTAACGTAAGAGTACAAGCTATGTACTCTGCGTAAATTTGGGCCATTTACGTTAGAACCGCAACTATTAATTGCTATCTCAATAAAACTCATACATTTTTAATCAAATTTTATTATAAATATCATATTATTTTTTATCTTTCCAGTGATAATTGTATTAATTTTATATTAATCAAATGGAATTTTTAGACTTAAAAACACAACAAAAAAGAATTCGAAAATCTCTTGAGAAGAGATTAGGTACTATTTTAGATCATGGTGCTTATATCATGGGACCTGAAGTATATGAATTAGAGGGAAAATTAGCAGATTATTGTGGAGTAAAACATGCGATTTCATGTTCATCGGGAACAGATGCATTGTTAATCCCTTTAATGGCATGGGGCATAGGTCCTGGAGATGCCGTATTTACTACACCCTTTACGTATGTTGCTACCGCAGAAGTAATCGCTTTATTGGGCGCAACCCCTGTTTTTGTTGATGTTTACGACTCTACTTTTAATATTGACTGTGAAAAATTAGAAAGTGCGATTAAAAATACTATAAAAGATGGAAAATTAACGCCTAAAGCAATTATCCCCGTTGATTTGTTTGGAGTTTCTGCTCGTTATCGTGTCATTGAAGACATAGCAAAAAAATATAATTTAAAAGTGATTGAAGATGCCGCTCAAAGCTTTGGCGGATCAATTGGTAATCAAAAAGTAGGTACATTTGGAGATGTTGCTGCTACCTCATTTTATCCAGCAAAACCATTAGGTTGCTATGGAGATGGAGGAGCTATTTTTACCAATAATGACGATTTAGCAGAACAATGTAAAGCAATTCGTATTCATGGTACAAATTCAGATAAATATAATAGTGAAATGATAGGACTTAATGGACGATTAGATAGTATGCAAGCAGCAGTATTGCTAGAAAAACTTACAATTTTTGATGAAGAGCTAGAAATGAGAAATAAGGTAAATGATTATTATAGGAAGTATTTGAATAATGCACAGTATATACCAAAAAATTATCATTCAGCGCATGCATTGTTTTCAGTTACATTAGGTTCTCACGATAAAAGAGATCAAATGATTTATAGATTAAATGAAAATAATATTCCTACGGTTGTTTATTATAAATACCCTATTCATTTAATGAAAGGTTTTGCATATTTAGAATATGATAAAGGAGATTTTCCAGTTTCTGAAAAACTATCAAATACTATTGTAAGCTTGCCTATGCATCCGTATTTAAATCATGACGACATTGATTTGATAATTAAAACATTAAAAGATAAATAATGAAATATGTAGTAACTGGCGGTGCTGGTTTTATCGGTTCACACTTAGTAGATGCACTGGTTGATCAAAAGCACGAAGTCCATGTAATAGATAATTTTTCTACTGGTAAAAAAGAAAATTGTAATACAAATGCCATATATCATAATTATGATATATCCGATACTGCAAAAAATAAAAATTTTATTAAAATTATGGAAGGTGCAGATAGTATATTTCATTGTGCAGCATTAGCAAGAGTGCAACCCTCTATTAATAATCCTGTTAAATATGAAATGAATAATACAATAGGTACAATGAATATGCTTAAGGGAGCAAGTGATGCAAAAGTCAGAAGATTTATTTATAGTGCGTCTTCAGCAGTATATGGCTCAACAACCATCCTACCATCCTTTGAACATCATTTACCCAACCCAAGTTCTCCCTATGGAAGTCAAAAATACTATGGAGAAATTTGTTGTAAAATGTTTTCTAAGGTCTATAATCTTGAAACTGTGTCTTTAAGATATTTTAATGTATATGGAGAGAGACAAGATTTAGGTGGAGCTTATGCGACAGTAATTGGTATTTTTATTAAGCAATGTTTAAATGATACTCCAATGACAATTAATGGCGATGGAAGTCAAAGGAGAGATTTTACTTATGTTGGAGATGTAGTAAAGGCAAATATTTTATCTGCACAATCTGATAAAGTTGGTGATGGAGAATCAATTAATATTGGTAGTGGAAAGAATATTTCTATTAAAAATCTTGCAAATTTCATTGGCAATGATATTATCTATAGAGATCCTGTAAACGAGCCATTTGCTAATTTAGCTGATGTTACTAAAGCAAAAAAATTATTAGATTGGGAACCTATAGTAGAATTAACAGATTGGATAGTAGATTATAAATCTAAAATAGGATTGAATTAATATAATGAGTAAAACAATACTAATTACTGGCGGCGCAGGCTTTATAGCACATCATGCTATTAATAAGATTTTATCTGAAACAGATTGGAAAATTGTTACTTTAGATAGATTGGATTTTAGCGGTAACCTTAATCGACTAAAAGAGGTTGTCGATACCTTCCCATTATCAGAGCAAAAAAGAGTTCAAGTAGTATATCATGATTTAAAAGCAGAATTGAATCCAGAAATTGCTGCTACTATTGGTAAGGTAGATTATATAGCTCATCTAGCGGCAGGATCTCACGTTGATAGATCAATATCTTATCCTTTAGAATTTGTAATGGATAATGTAGTAGGGACTGCACATATTTTAGATTATGCGAGAAAGTTAGATAGTTTAGAAAGATTTGCATATTTCAGTACAGACGAAGTATTTGGACCAGCACCAGGAGATATTAAGTATAAAGAAAACGATAGATACAATTCTACAAATCCATATTCTGCAACAAAAGCAGGTGGAGAAGAATTGGTAGTTGCTTTTGAAAATACTTATGGTCTTCCTTCTATAATTACCCATACTATGAATGTGTTTGGTGAGAGGCAAAATCCCGAAAAATATATTCCAATGGTTATCAAGAGAGTAAGAGACGGTGAAAAAGTTACAGTTCATGCAAACAGTGAAAAGACTGTTGCTGGATCTAGGCATTATATTCATGCTGAGGATGTTTCAGGCGCATTATTATTTTTATTAAACTATAATATGTCTCAAATGCAACCAGATGTTACAGGAGCTAAATGTCAAAAATTCAATATTGTAGGTAAGGATGAAATAGATAATTTACAATTGGCACAGTTTATTGCTGAAACACAGAACAAAGAATTAGATTATGAAATGGTTGATTTTCACTCTCAAAGGCCTGGTCATGATTTGAGGTATGCTTTAGATGGGTCAAAGATGGTTAATATGGGCTGGAGTCCTCAATCTGCCTTTAATAGATTAGAAAGCACAATAAAATGGACACTGAAGAATAATAGATGGCTAGCAATATAATATATTTGTAAAGACTCTATTTAAAACTATATTCAAAATATGAAAAAGATATATATTATGTTTTTACTTTCTTTAAGCGCAGTTTTTGCTCAAGTATCAATGAGCGATATTAATAAGCTGAGTAATCAACAATTAGATGCGATCAAGGCAGAGTTGCAAGCTAGTACAGAAACAACTATAATGGAAAGTGTACCAGCTTCAACGTCATCTGAATCGAATTCTGTTTCACTTACATCAACTACTGCGGCATTAATGACAGGAGATTATTTTGGGTATAATTATCTGAGAAAAGATATATCATTTTTTGATAATATTCCTACTCCAGCTGATTATAGATTAGGCCCGGGAGATGAGATTATTATATCATTATGGGGTGAAACAAATTCTAGAGAAAATTTGGTCATCAATAAAGATGGAATGATTTTTTATAATAATGTCGGATTTATCAATTTATCTAATCATACTCTTGAATCTGCAGAGCTAATGCTAAAAGAAGAACTCTCTCGAATTTATTCAACTTTAAAAGACGAAGACAATCCGACCAAGTTAATGCTATCGCTCGGGAAATTAAAATCCATGAATATTTATTTTTCTGGACAGATTGAAAATCCAGGTATTAATCTTGTACATCCTTTTTCTGATATTTTTACAGCTATCATCCAAGCAGGAGGAATAAACGAAAATGGTTCTTTGAGAGAATTGCAATTAATACGAAATGATACAATAATTGCTAAGGTAGATTTTTACTCTTTTTTTATGGATGGAAAAAATCAATTTTCTAATATAAAACTTATTGATGGTGATATAATACATGTTCCAACTATTAAAAAGCGTGTTTCTATATCAGGTGAAGTAAAGAGACCTTCTTCTTATGAATTATTGAATAATGATACATTAACAGATTTAGTAAATTATGCTTCTGGATTTACTAGCAATGCATCATCCAATCTTATTCTAGATAAAATTATACCTGTAGATCAAAGATCTTCTGATGATAATGCCAAATCTAGTATGAATATAAATTTTAAAAATGCCAAATTAGTAACTTTGAATAATGGCGATCGTGTACGGGTATTTTCTCTAAGTAATGTTAATTCAAAAGTACAAGTTTTGGGGCACATAAAAAATCCAGGACAATATTCAGCTATTAATTCTACATTACTGAATGTTTTAGATATCGCAGGAGGTTTTGATGACCCTGTATATAAACAAACGATTATCGATCCCGTTGTAGTATTGCGTAAAGATGCTAATCAATTTTATAGCGAAGAAATACATATACGATATGAAGATGCGGGGAAGTTTAAACTAGAGGTAGACGATAAGATATTTGTTTATGAAAATACTAATTATAAACATTCTTTTACTTATCGTATCGAAGGTGAAGTCGCTAAGCCTGGTACTTATGTTATACACTCTTCTGGTCTAACAATAAGACAAGCTTTAGAATTAGCTGGAGGCTTAACAGAGTTAGGTTCCGAAAGCACTCTTACTATACAACAAGAATTTACTTCCATTGATGAGTCCGGGAATACAGTCACCGATTCAGAAACTGTAAATAATGCTACTCTAGATTTTGAAATAGGGATTAATTCAGTAATTATCGCTGCGCCTCTTGAAAATGTTGTTCGAATACAAGGGAATGTATATAACCCAGGTCTAATTACATTTAAATCAGGAGTAAGATTACCAGAGTATATTCAACTTGCTGGAGGCTATAAACCAGACACTCTGGCAGGAAAGGTTTATATCAAAAGAGCAAATGGTAATATAGAAAGAACCAGTAGGTTCTATCTTTTTGGAAAAAAGATTTATGCAGGTGATACAATTATAGTTCCTTTAGATCCAAACCCAACTAAGTTTGATACAGCAACATTTACTGCTGACATATTAAGTGTTCTGGCAAATCTTGTAGCCATAGTGGCTATAGCTGATAACAACAATTAGTAATCATGAAATTAATTCTTCTCCGTCATGGTGAAAGTCAATGGAACCTTGAAAATAGATTTACGGGATGGAAAGACGTTGATTTAACTGAAGACGGAATTAATGAAGCTAAATTTTCAGCCCAACAACTTCTTAAAAAGAATATTACTATAGATACCTTACATACATCATTACTTCTAAGATCAACCAATACGGCTAAAATTATAGCAGATATAATCAGTTTTAATAAAGAGAATATCAAATATGATTGGCGTCTGAATGAAAGGCACTATGGTGCTTTAGAAGGATTAAATAAATCCGAAACAGCAGCCAAATATGGTGAAGAACAAGTTCATATATGGAGAAGAAGTTATGATATATCACCACCATTGCTTCAAGAGGATGATGATAGACATCCAAGATTTAATAAAAAATTCAAAAATATTGATGGGAAACTACCTAAGGGTGAAAGTTTAAAAAATGTTATTGATAGGTTAAACCCATTTTGGAAACAATACATAGATCACATAAAGAAAAATACAGGTAATCATTTAATTATTGCTCACAGCAATTCATTGAGGGCTATTATAAAAATATTAGATAAATTATCAGATGAAGCAATTATCTCAGTGAATATTCCTACTGGTGTTCCTTTAGTTTATACATTAGATAAAAATTTAAATGTTATAAATAAAGAATATTTAATGGATGAGGATGAATTAAAAACAAAACAAAAAATAGTAGTAAATCAAGGAAAGGCAAAATGAATTTAGATTTTTCAGATATTAAAGTTCTATTAATTGGCGATTTTATGATAGATCATTATATCTTCGGTACATCTACTAGAATGTCACCAGAAGCACCAGTGCCTGTAATAATTCCAGAAAAAGAATATTCAATTCCAGGAGGAGCTGGAAATGTAGCTATGAATTTAGCTGCATTAGGCGCAGATATAACATGTTTAGGGTGTGTTGGTAATGATATTTGGGGCAAAAGTCTACTTTCAATATTAGAAAACAAAGGCATTAAAACTGAAAAGATAGAAATAATTGACAACTATCCCACTACCTTAAAACAAAGGATTTATTTAGATGATAAACAGGTTACTAGGCTAGATACTGAAAAGATAATTAATTGGAAGCTTGATGATATCGACACCAGAAACTTGGTCAAAAAATATGATATTATGATATTATCAGATTATAATAAAGGAGTCTTAAACTTTGAGTCGTTTCTTATCAATATTGAACGTTCATATGAAAGTCGTTTAAAACATATAATTGTTGATCCTAAAAAAGATGATTTTAGTTATTATACTGGAGCAAATATTATTACTCCAAATTTAAATGAGCTTGCAAAAGCTACGACAATAAAAATTCATGATAACCAATCAATTGTAGCGGCCTGCAAACATTTAATTGAAGAACATTCTTTTGAATATATAGTTGCCAAAAAAGGTGACAAAGGGATGATAGTTGTAGGTAAAGATAATTTTATAAAACATATAGATGCTCATTTTGTCAGTACCCCAGATGTTACAGGAGCGGGGGATACTGTAATTTCTGCTTTATCACTTGCATACGCTCAAACTAATGACATAGAGTTTGCATGTAATATTGCTAATGCAGCAGCAGCTATTGCTGTAAGAAAACCTGGTACTAATACCGTTACTATTAAAGAAATAAAAGAATTATTGGCTAAATAATTTCTTTCTAATTTTTGTAGCAGAAATTTCACCAATATCAGAAGGAGGAACATGTTCAATAATATCATAACCTACACCTCTTCCATAATTTACAGACTCAATATCTGGTATAATTATTACTCTTACTCTTTTAGCGTCAATTAGATCTTTTAATTCTTTTTCAACATTGGCTTTAACATCTTGAGGGTTGTAGGGATTACTATCATTTTTACTTACCTCTCTGACACATATTAATATATTTTTATTTTGATTAAGACGCTGGTCAATTAGCCATCTATGTCCATCATGCCATGGTTGCCACCTACCTATAAACATTGAGTATTTCATTATAATTTATCTCCCTTTTTTTGTTTTAAAAGCTTCGTGAAATTACGAGCCCTGTACCTATTTTTTTATTATCATTTGCTATAAATAATCCAATATTGAAATTATTATTTATTTCTTTACCAATAGAGATTTGATATTGAAAACTATCACTAATACTAGTTCTTCTTCCAAATTTTATTTCATAATAATTGGATAGAATTTCACCATTAATACCAAAATGTATTACATCAACTTTTTCAAGTGGCCAATTTGGATAGTCTTCTGGAACAGGCAATTTAATATATGGATTACCTAATATATAATTATTGTAACTCCATCCTAATTTATAATGATAATGATAATAATATAATTTCTCAAAATGATTCGGATTTCTAAATTGATTTGATGTGACTAAATATTCAATCAAAAGATTAGTTTTCGGAATATAGTTTATTAACTCTAAACCCCATAGACCATCAAATCTATTTTTAAATCTTAATCCGCTAGTATCTTCAAAAATATGTTGATAGTAAAACTTGGTTAACCTTTCATTGTTTGTTTTTTCAAATATAAAATCCCATATCGCAACATGATTTCCTAGTGCATTTTGATGTGATCCTTCATGTGAATCAAATCCATCTCCTGCTGTAAATATTTTTAAAAAATCTTTAAAAGAGTGAGAAAAAGTTCGACCATCATAACCATCTCCATCTGAATATGCACCACCCCACATTGCTTCATGAACCAATCCCAAGCTAATTCTATAGTTATTATTTTTTATGTGCATATAAATAAATTTCTCGTGAAGCAACGGAGCTTTAGTATAATAGTTTTCTTTTTCAAAAAAACCATGTGCTATTCCACCTTCAAATGTTAGTTTGTTAAACTTTTCTATATTTTTTGATGTCACAAGACCAATTTTTGGCATAGGTCTTGCGTTGTGGCTTATCAACATATGCCCAGAACTAAGGTTGTCATTTAAATAATTACTAAAATCTCTATAATATCTTCCCATGCGTAAAAATGTTTTATCTGAAAAATTGTATTTAATAAATGATTCATTAAGATAAATTTTTTCTGAATCATCTTGAGCAAGAATATTAATTACATAAGTAGTTTTTGATGTTTTTAATTTCCAACTACCTCGAAAATCAAAATTAGCAGGTTTTATTCCAAAGTTATTTTTTTCTAACCACCAATAATCTGAATCTGTAGGATTTGATTTGATTTTAAATGTTAGTTTTTGTTCCTGAGCTACTAATGTTGTATTTAATACTAAAATCAACATTATTAGAAATGAGATTTGATTATTTTTTCTAATTAACATTGACTTTAATTTAACTGTTTATAGCAATCTATAATTTTAGTAGTACATTCTTGGATTGTGAGTAGACCAGTATCTATTTTTACAGTCTTTGGATCGGTAGGCATTTCATAATCTTTTGCAAAATAATCTTCTCTACCTCTTATTTCTGAAGTATGTAAATAAATTTCTAAAAAAGGAAACTCATTTTTTAGCTCATCTCGTAAAAATTTGTATGGTGCAACGATAGAAACTACACAAAGATAATTTTTATTTGCTAAAAATCTCATAATAGAAATCGCAGTAGATATATTTTTAATTCTACCTTCTTTAGAATAATCCTTATTCTTATTTATACTTCTCAAATCATCGCCATCTAAATTAATAACATCCAAATCTGGTTCTTCTTTTTGAATAGATTTTATAAAAGAATTAGCCAGCGTAGTTTTCCCACTTCCAGGTTGGCCTGTTAACCAAATAATCATACTATTCTCCTTTCTGATATAAAATTATCAACACAGTATTTAATTCCATCTTCTAGTGATGTAAAATTTGTAAATCCAGCTTTTTTAATTTTTGTCATATCTCCCTCAGTAAAATTTTGATATTTACCAATAAATCTACCAGCCCCTGTAATTAAAATCATAATAATTTCACTTTAATAAACTATTATTTGAATCTTGTTTTTTTATATAAAATTTCCAATCCATAACTTCAATAGCTGTATGTTTTCTGATATCAAAGGATTGAAATTCTTGATTAGGTAAAACTCTTTTTTCAATGCCGTTTACTAATAAACCCATTGGCATAATAAAATTATCATTGACATTATTCCATTTGTAATAAAAGCTTGAATCTGTTTGATAATATTCAAGTGCAGGTTGATTTGGGGTATAAAAATATTGTTCTGAAAAATATGAATAGTCATCGCCGGTTTTCTCTTTAACTTTATCAAAGAAATCTTCTGTGCTTACATGACCTTTTGCATTTTCAACCATAAATTCTTTTAGTATTGCAAACCAAGCAGGGTCATCATTTATAACACTTCTTAAAGTATGCATTACCCAAGCACCTTTCATATAAGTATCACCATTTAAAGCCCAATAATTTTCATTTTCTGGACCTACAATAGGTATTTTGTTTTGAATCCTTGCTTTAATACTCTTTAAGTAATCAACACTTACTGGATAGCTATTGAATTTATCTTCAAAATATAATGCTTCAGAATAGACTTGTAATCCTTCATGAATCCAAATATGTGTTGGATCGATTGCAGTAACACTGTTTCCAAACCATTCATGCCCACTCTCATGTATAATTAAGGGATCAATCACTCCATACATAGCCCAACTGTCGCTCCTGACACCATTATAAATACTAAATCCGTTGCCATAGGTTACAGCCGACTGATGCTCCATGCCTAGATATGGTGCTTCAATCAGTTTATATCCATCATCCCACCATTGGTAGTCCCCAAAATATTTTTCATAGAAACGAATAATTTCTTTTGATTGCACGAAGTAGTTTTGTGCAACTTCTTCATTATAGTCTAAAACATAATGGTTCATATAATGCGTTGTATCTTCTTTTATAAATGTATCTTGAACAGCAACATAATTTCCAATTTGAACAGAGATATTATAATTATTAATCGGATTGCTAACAAACCACTCATAGGTAGTTTTATTATTTTCTTTTTCTATCACACTCTTTAGTTGACCATTAGCAACGCTCACTAAATTAGATGGTACAGTAAAAGCCATTCTAACGCTATCTGGCTCTTCAGAAATATGATCTTTATTAGGCCACCAAATTCTTGCCCCTTCACCCTCACAAGAAACTGCTACCCAATCTCTATCATTCTTATCTTTAGCCCATGTAAATCCTCCTGACCAAGGTGGATTGTCAGCGCTTTGAGGTGTCCCATTATAATGAACTGTGAAATCAAATAATGTATCTTTATTTATAGGCTGGTTAAAGACTACCATCACAGCATCTTCTTCTCGACTATATTCAACAGAACTGTTTTGATGAATAATTTTTGTAATATTTAAATTTTTAGCTAGATCTACTTGTAAAGTATCAATATCATTAAGGCTTTTTGCTTTGATTGTTACAAATCCATCGATTGATTTTTTTTCAATATCAAAATCTATATTAATATCATAATATGTTACATCGTATGAGCTACGATATTCATTTAAAAACCCCATCAAATAATTATTGCGAGTTAATTCAGGTGTATCTGTCTGAGAGCCATGAGGCCTAGATTCATTTGTAATCGAATTGAGCTGATAATTAGCTAATAGCGCAATGACTGCATAGCCAATTACCATAAAGATAATTATTTTATATTTTTTTTTCATAATAGGTAGTTGATTGGAACATATTTTTAGCAAAAATAATATAGTACAGCAGAATACAAAATAAAAACCAAAGAACTATAGCAAAAGCTTCCTTTATTACAAATAATATATAGGCAATAGCAAAATATACTATCCATTTTATCCAGTTAGGTTGGTTCCATAGCTTTAATAATAAATTCATCGTTCTGCAAAATAATACAATTTGTTATAATAATCTAATGCTTCATCATAAATTGATTGATATTTTTTATCTAACTCGCTTTGATTTGCTGAAAACTTCTGAAAATGAGTCGTGGTAATAACATTATCATACCAATGCTTCCACCAAATACCATCTTGAGGATGATTTCCTTTCTGCCATTTCAACATAGAAATATCAAATTCTAAATTAATACTTCTGCACCACTGCGATAATATTTTTTCAGGGTTATTAAGTAGAATATTGGAATCAACCACAATAAATTTTTTACCAATACTATCTAAATATCTCATGATTTTATATTGCTGAGGATATCCCAGCTCATCTACATGATTGAGAGTATTTTTCTTCACATAAGAGTTTATTACATCTTTAGGATGGCGAATTAAAATACAGTTTTCAAAATTTTTAATCCAATGGATGTTATTTAAGTCAATTAAATGATGTGCCATATGTTTCTGATACCAATGTTCTTTGCCATTAGGTATTTCAGAACTAAGACTTGTAACTACATCATCATATTTATTAGGATAATGCTCAATAATTTCTTTATACATTGGATGTTTTAACTCCTGCTCTTTAAGGTAATAAGCATAAAAAGGTTCATCTGAAACAAATGAATCACTTCTAGATGACCAAGATCTCATAAGTGCAGTAGATATATTTCTTGGGCCTGACCAACAAGCAATTTTCATGTTAACCTATATAGTTTTGAATTTCTTTATTGTACAGCATTCTAATTTTATTAACCAAAGAATCAGAATTAGTCGATTCTAATTTTCTGCCTTCTAATTGTGAGACAGGAATAATACCTGCAAAGGTACCTGTTACAAAAGCCTCATTACAGTTTTTAATATCTTCGAATGTAAAATTAGTTTCAGAACATGCTATATTATTTTGATTACATACTAAAATAGCTTTTCCTCTTGTAATTCCATTTAAACAATACTCTCCGGTAGAAGTTAAAACTCTATCATTTTTAATAAAAAATAGATTAGTAGAATTGCATGTACTAATATTACCATTCATATCATTCATTATTCCTTCATCGTATCCAAGCTTATTTGCCTCTATGCTTGCTAAAATACAATTCAGTTTGCTTAGAGTATTATAGTGTGGACTTAATATACTCTCATTAGGTCTAATATTGGGAACTCTACCGATATTTACACCCTTTATATATGTGTTCGGGTCTGTTTGTTTATATTCAGGAATAATTACCAAATTAATTGGGCCTACATTTGCATTAGGATTCTGATATGGAGTAATTTTATCTCCTCTAGATACAACTAAACGAATGTGTATTTGATCATCCATCTTATTCTTATCTAAGACTTTATTTATTTCATAAATTATTTCTTGTTTTGAGTAAGGGATATCTAATGAGATACCTTGTGCACTTGCAAATAATCTATCTAAGTGATCTTCAATAAACACTAGTTTTGATTGATGAAGTCTAATACCTTCCCAAACACCATCTCCTAGTAAAAATCCACTATCAAAAACAGAAATTTTTGCTTCGCTTCTATGGAATAATTGTCCATTAATATTTATATAGATAGCCTGGTTAGCAGGGTTTGATATGTAAGAATGTGAGCCCATCACTAAGCTATGTTTGAAAAATTATTTCTTAGTCTGATTTTTGATCCATTCAAATGTATGTTTCATACCTCTATCTAAAGGGTAGTTAGGCTCCCAACCTATGTTTTCTTTAAAGAGTTTATTATCTGAATTTCTACCTCTAACCCCTTCTGGGACAGGAAATCCATACTTCTCTTCAAATGCTTCACCTTGCAAGTTATTGATTTTGATATCTTTTTCAGATAAATCTATAGCTATTTGAGCTAGCTCATTAATCTGAACCATTTCTTCAGAACCAATATTTACAGGATCGGTAAAATCTGATTTCATAAGCCTTTGAACAGCTTCGATACATTCATCTATATAAAGAAATGATCGTGTTTGTAAACCATCCCCCCAGACTTCAACTGAAGAATTTTCATCACACAGTATTGCTTTTCTACACATAGCAGCCGGAGCTTTTTCTTTTCCTCCATCCCATGTGCCTTCTGGACCAAAAATATTATGGAATCTTCCAATCCTAATATTAAGGCCATAATTTCTAGCAAAAGCCATATATAGTCTTTCACTAAATAATTTTTCCCAACCATATTCACTGTCAGGTGCTGCAGGATATGCACTATCTTCAGCACACATTGGATTATCTGGATCTTCTTGATTGTGAGCTGGATACATACACGCAGAAGAAGAATAAAAGATTTTCTTTACACCTTTTTTTAGTGATTCGTGAACAGTATTTAAATTAATTAATCCAGAATTATGCATTACATTGGCATCATTATCCCCTGTAAAAATATATCCTGCTCCGCCCATATCAGCTGCAAATTGATATAATAAATCCATATCTTTTTCAATGACTTTTTCTACCACTTTAGGGTCTCGTAGGTCTCCAATTACAAAATCATCAGCATGAGTTTCTGAAAATTCTGTATGTTTTAAGTCAACTCCTCTAACCCAAAACCCTTCAGATTTTAATCTCTTCACCATATGACTACCAATAAAGCCTCCAGCGCCCATTACAATAGCTTTTTTCACAATACTCTCCTTATTTTATTTTTAAAACAAATTCTTTCAAGACTAGAATAATAAATTTTGGCACCATTTCAAAATATCTTTTATATAATCTTTTTGGCTCTAGAATTAATCTAAAAAACCACTCTAAGCCCATTTTCTGAATTAGTTTTGGAGCTACTATTATACTACCTGTATGATAGTCAAAAGCTGCGCCAACCCCAAACATTAGCTTACAATCAAGCTGATTTATCCATTCATTCATAAAAAGTTCTTGCTTAGGAGTACTTAAGCCAACCCAGATTATATCTGGGGTTTTTTGTTTAATTAGATTTCTTAATTCCTCATCTTCTTTTTTATTTAAAGGCCTAAAAGGGGGACAATATGTACCCACAATATTTGCATTAAATTTATTTTCAAAATTTGATTTCAGTTTTTCTGCAACACCTTCATTACCTCCATAAAAAAAATGTCTGAAGTTTGATTTTGATGTTTTCTTAAAAAATTCATACATCATTTCAGGACCAAAACATCTTTTAATTGATTCAGACCCTTTTGATTTTGAATACCAAACAAGAGGAGTACCGTCCGGTATTGATAGATACGAGTTATTGTGAGCTTTTGCTACATTTTTATTTTTTTGAGATTCAATAACTCCATGTACGCCAGTAACTGTAATAAACCCTTTTATATCATTTGCCAATAGTTTGATTTCTAAGTGGCTAATTAATTTAGAGATAGATGTTTGAGCAATCTTAACACCATAAATGTCTATTGTTTTTAAATCAGATAGTTTGTCCAGTTTCAAAATATTCCCTAGATCCGATTTCTAATGTTGATTTTTAAACTGTCTTAGGGAAGATCCAACAATTAATCTTAAGAAATCAAGAGGCAAATGAATTAAGAAAAACTTTATTCCGAAAGATTTATATATGTATACAGCTCTTTTTAATAAAAAATGAGGAGACCTTCTTGTAAAAAAAGAATAGATAAATTGACTAAATGATAATTTTCTTAATTCATTATTAAGGCCTGTATTCTTCATATGAGTATAAACAGGAGCATCATAGCAAACAATAGGTTGTACACTATTTTTTCCTGCTCTAAATCCAAATTCATAATCAGCAAAATATTGTGGTAACATTTCATCAAATAAACCAATTTTTTTAATAATAGGAATTGGAATTAAAATACCTCTCCCTGGAAGAGTACTGCTTTTAATAGTCATATTATGAGTGTTTTTACAGACGTTATCATAATTTTCATTATGATTAATTCTTTGGTATTTGGCTGTCCATTTATTAACAATCACTCCTCCAAACTTTATTAAGTTTGAATCTAAATCAACAGTAACTGATCCAATTAGATTATTGGGATTCTTTTTATTACAGATTAAAAGATTATTTAAATAATCTTTCTTAACAATTGTATCACAATTAATTGTTAAAATAAAATCATTTTCGGTAGCATTTTTTAATGCATGCTGAATACCAGCATTTGTTGATTTTGTCCACCAATAACTTTCATCATTTAAAACTAAATCAACATAAGGATATTTTTTTACAATCATATTGTCTGTGCCATCGGAAGACCCATTATCTGAAATAATAATTTTAAAATCAGATACAGTTTGATCGTTTAATTTCTCAATTAATTCTTTAATAAATTTTTTTTCATTAAATGTTGGTATAACGATATAAATCATTTCTTATTTATTATTGTTCATTTGCAGTTTATCATAAATGCTTTTTTCATTTGTAAGATTTAAAGATTGATTAATGCAAAATATAAATACAATTCTTCACTATTAAAATTAAATATTCAAACTCTCTGTGGGCCCACAGGGACTTGAACCCCGAACCTGCGGATTATGAGTCCGTTGCTCTAACCAATTGAGCTATGGGCCCTCTGATTATATTTTTAGAAACCTTTTTCAAACACTTCAAGCATAATATGAGATAAAGTAACATGAGACTCTTGAATTCGAGCAGTATCATTTGATGGGACACAGATATTTATATCTGCTATATTCTTACATAAACCTCCATTTTCTCCGGTAAAAATGATTGATGTTATACCTATTTTTTTAGCCATTTTTAGTGCATTAACTACACTTTCAGAATTACCCGAAGTACTATATGCAATCAATATATCTCCCTTTGAACCCATACCAGATAGTTCTCTAGAAAAAACATCATCATAGCCATAATCATTTGCTATTGCTGTCATAGAACTAAGGTTCGATCCCAAAACAACACCTTTTAAAGATTTCCGTTCAATTTTAAATCTTCCTGTTAATTCCGCAGCAATATGCTGCGCATCAGCCGCACTTCCACCATTACCACAAAAAAAGATAAAATTATTGTTTTTAATAGCTAGGCTTATAGATTGAATTGCTTTGGATAAATTTTTAATAATCTCTTCATTTTGAAGGATTTCCTCTTTAACTGAAATAGAGGTCTTAAGAAGAATTTTAATAGTATTAATATCGTTCATTTTTAAATTTATAAAGAATAAGAGATTTCTCCTACAGGCTATTTATGATTCTAGCAATGTATCTATGCTTGAGAACACTTCCTCAAAATTATTGTATAAATCATCATTCAATAGGAAGACTTTTTTCATATTGCTTGAAGGGAAAGAATCGGGATAGGGTAAAAAGCGATTATAAGTAATTGATTGTTTTTTAAACATTATAGTTTTGCAATCAAGCATGTTACTTACATGGACCATGAATGTATCATTAGTAATTACCTTTTTACATGAGCTAGCAATATCAAATATGTCTGGGATGCTAGTTTTCCCATGTAAATTTACAATTTTATCACCAAATTTTTCTTCTATCCTATTACATATATGTTTTTCATATAAAGAATGTCCAGTTAAGATTATCTTTTGGCTGCTGTTTGATAAAATGTATTTAATTATTTTGTAGTAATAAATTTCTGGTAGATTCCTGCTCTTTTTTCTAGAGCCACAATTAACTATAATATGATTACTGTAATCAATATTTCCCCACTTAAAAAAGAAAGTATCAAGATTTATAGAAGAATGATAAAGTGTAGCCGATGAATTTGTAGTTAGCTTAATAATTTCATGATTTAAATGAAAGTCATGTATACTTTCATTGTGATTGATTTGAAGAAGTTGGTCATAAAATTTATTTCCTATATAATTAAAGAAAGGTGAGGAGTTTTCTAAATTTCCCAAAACACCAATTTTATTTTTTGATCTAATAAATCGTACTACCGAATCTTCCAAAAGAATTTCTTTTGAAAAAACAGGATTAATAATTTCATCACACTGCATTCTATTAATTTGTGACAGTATTTTAAATCTATAAAAAATATTTATTTTGAATTTTACCCTATCAATAACAAAATAATGTTTTACATTTTTAAGATTTTTGACAAAACTTTCTTGAAGATTTGAAACTATATATAATACCTCGTCTTTATTATTGGCATTTATGTAGTCAATAAATATTATTGCATCTCCTAAACCATCTAAGCGGACACAAACCTTTTTAATAGTTTTTTTATTTTTTAAGGGTATGATTTTTAAAACAGCCAAGAGAAGGCTATCACAAATTAAAAAAATTAGTTCATTAATTTTTTTTAACACTCGCTTGACAGAATCTTTTAGCCTATCTACGATAAAGCGTGCACCATTATCTGAATTTATTTTATTTGTTTGCTTCATTTTTTATCATCGTATTATAACATATTTAATAGTATTATTAAACAAAACAATCCTAAAAATATAAAGATGTTTTCATTATCAAAAATCAAAATTGCTTTTCAGTGGTCTTTTATGAGGACTTTTGTGCAGCAATTTCTAATTCCTTTTTTAAGATTATTTATTATACCAATTGTAGGTCCTTCTAATTATGGAGTTGTCGCAATAACATTTCTTTATTTCCGCTTTATTGAAATCCTTTTTCCTTTTGGTGTTCGAGACTTTATTCTAAGTAGAGATATAGATACAAAGAAGCAGATTGAGATGTTGCATTCTTTATCCTTTATTTTATCTTTATGTGCATTTTTTTTATGTCTAGCTCTATCATTTCTTTTGCCTTATTTTTATGACTCGAATCAAATTGCTTCAGCACTGTTTGCAACCAGTTTTTTGTTTCCCTTCATAGGTATTGGTTTAGTTCCACAGACTATTATTGAAAAAAAATTAGATATAAAATATTTATTCTATATCAATTTGATTCCATGTTTAACATCAATATTTGTAGCAATTCCACTTGCTATATATGGGTATGGATTTTGGGCAATACTAACTAGTCATATCTTGAATTATAGCCTAAGTAATATGATTTATTTTTTATTAAATCCGGTTTCTTTTGTTCTTCCATCAAAAGATTTACTCTCTAAACTTTTTTCTTTTGGTAAATGGAATACAGCTGAAAAGTCTTCAGAGTATTTTATTGGATGGATTGATTTATTTTTTGTTTCATTCTTAGGTATAGAAATCGCGGGTATATATAGTTTTGGTAAAAATTTTGCTGTTATACTGTTTACTTTAATCAGCAGCCCAATTGTGAATATTATTTTACCCATTTTTTCTTCTATGAAAAATAATATTAAAAAATTATTATCTTTTTTTATAGATATAATAGGTATATCTATATTAGTTAATATTTTCTTTGGATTTATTGCTTCTATTGTTTCATATTATTTATTTCAAGTATTCTTAACTAGCTGGCAAAATTTAAACATAGTGTGTTTGTATCTATTTATTAGTTCAATATTTGCAAGAAGTTATACATTATTAAGAGAGTATTTAAAAGTTCAAAATAAGATTAAGCCATATCCAATATTAATGATATGTTCAGGAGTAATTTTTGTACTCTCTTTTTTAATTATAGAGCCATCAACAATCATTGATTTTTTAAAATTAAAATTATTAAATGATATGTTATATGCTTTGTTAATGACAATATTACTAATAAATACAATTAAGAATTTTAGTTCTTCTTTAAGGCATTTTTTATCCTACGGAGTAAAATTTTTATTTTTATTATCGTTTAATTTTTTACTAATATTGATTTCTATTAATGATTGGTTTTTATCGAATAATCTGTATTATGATATGGGATTAATATTTCTTATGATATGCGTTAATATTTTAGTATTATATCGATTATTGATAGTAAAATATCCAGAAATTATGACTTACTATAATAACTAAATTTTTAAGTAACTATTTAACTATATAAAATGAAAAAAATTATTATTGCTGGGGGAGCAGGTTTTATAGGATCACATCTTTGTGAATTTTTGGTGGAAGAGAAAAATAATTTTATTTATTGTATCGATAATTTATTAACTGGTTCAGAAAAAAATATCTCTCATCTAATTGAGAAAAAAAATTTTGAATTTATCAATCAAGATATTTGCTCTAAAATTAATTTAGAAGTCGACCAAATATATAACCTCGCATGCCCAGCTTCTCCAATACAATATCAAAACCATCCAATAGAAACAATAAATGCATGTATAGATGGAACTAGAAACCTTCTTGATTTAGCAAGAAAATATAATGCTACTATTCTACAAGCATCTACAAGCGAAGTGTATGGTGACCCACTAGAGCATCCTCAAAGTGAATCTTATCATGGAAATGTAAATCTTAATGGTCCTAGATCATGTTATGATGAGGGTAAAAGGGTAGCAGAGACTATATTTTATAACTATAAAACCCAATTTAATGTTGATATAAGAATTGCAAGGATATTTAATACTTATGGACCAAGAATGCAAATCAATGATGGAAGAGTAGTATCTAACTTTATTAATCAGTCAATTAATAATGCAGATATAACTATTTATGGAGATGGATCTCAAACCAGATCATTTTGCTATATCATAGATATGATTGCTGGTTTAGTGAAATTAATGGATAGCGACTATCAAAATCCAATGAACCTTGGTAACGATGAAGAATACTCGATATTAGATATTGCAAATCAAATTGTAAAAAACATGAACTCAGATTCAAAAATTATTTTTGAAGATCTTCCAGAAAATGATCCTTTAAAAAGGAAGCCAAACCTATCACTAGCAAAAGAGATAATAAATTATAATCCAAAAATTCTTTTTTCTATCGGTTTAACTGATACAATATTATATTTTAAAAGCTTATATGAATAATCATTCATCAGGACCTTATACAAATATTGAGACTAATAATTTTCTTTCAGTTTTTAAATCTGAAATTAACACTAGTATTAAAATCACATCTTTATTTGCAGCATTTGGATTAATTTTTCTATTATTTTTTTATCCAGCTAATTTCAAATCAAGCGCTACTATTGTTCATAACGGAACTTCAATGAATTCAAGTCAATTTGCTTCTGGAATAATTTCTTCACTCGGACTTCCTGGTTCATCTGGAATGTCTAGTACATCACCGTCTGAAATTTCTTTTCAAATTTTGAAAAGTCATTCTTTTGCTAATGAAATGCTTTTTACAAAATTTTATTATTCTAAGTTTGACAAAAAGATTGAATTATTTAAAATTTTATTAGATGATGAAAAGATTCAGGTCTTTGATCAAGAAAATAAAATGACTGATGAAGGAAGACAGGATATTTATAGTGCAAAGAAGTACTTTTTAGAAGAAATATTTTCTGTAGAAAAAAATCGTATTACTAATGTAATAAATTTTTCTATAGTCTCCCCTGAAGCAAACTTGTCATATAATATTGCCAATACTACCATCGATTATCTTAATAGTAGATTTAACGAAATAGACATCTTTAGAGCTAAACAAAAAAAAGATTTTCTTGATACTAGATTAAAAACAATAGAGGAAGAACTTCTATTATTAGAGAAAGATTATATTGACTTTAAGAACCAAAATAAATTTATAAGTCAATCACCCTTATTGGAAATTGAAGAGAAAACTTTATCAAGAAAGGTTGAGCTACATACATATTTATTATCATCTCTAAGGCAGCAATCAGAGCTAATAGAAATGGAAGTATATGACCACATTAATGAATTGGCTGTTATAAGCTATCCAGAGATTCCTGCCTATAGAAATAATAGAAGAATTTTTCTTCTGATTGGATTTGTTGTATTAGGGTTGTTCCTATCAATTACTAATCTTTTCCGAATACTTCTATTACATGATAAAAAAACATAGTTTATGCTTGAAATATTATTAGTATTTAGCATAATATTTTTCCTGATATCAACTTTATTTTTAAAAACTGAACTATTTTTTTTCCTCTATATACTCCTAAATTTTTTTCAAGACATACTGATAGTTTCTAATGAAAATTTTTCTTTAGAAGTGATGGGTACAGCTCTTTATACAAATGACTTCTTTTTTTTAGCACAAATTTTATATTCATTCCAGTATTTAATCACAAATTTTCTATTGAAAAAAAATAGCAAGCTTTCTGCAACGCAATTTTGGGTGTTATTATTATTTTTACTTACTATACTTAAAATCTTTTATTCATATTTTATTTTTGGCACTCTTGCGTTTGTAACTTCGAGGGCGATTTTATATTTTTTAGGTAATATCTTATTCTTTTCTCTTGGTATTATGAGTCCTAAAAGAATATTAAAGTTTTTTCAGATAATATTCTTTTTTTCATTTATTTATTTATTTGTTGCATTGTTTAGATATTTAGGTCTCTTACCTAGTCTTTATTATGGTATTGATTTTATGGTTTGGGAGGATGATTTTTCTTCAAATCGTTTATTAGATAAAGATCAATTAATGTTTATTCTATTTGGTTCTATTTTTTCACTTTCATCGTTCTATCATCAGCCAGGTTCCTTCAGGAAGATATATTTACTCTTTTTCATTCTTTTTTCTTTATTAATTGTATTTTCTAATACAAGATCAATTATCTTAGTATATCTTTTAGGAATGACTTATTTCTTAATAGTTAATAACATTTTTAATATCAAATTTCTTTTCATATCAATAGTAACAACAATACTCCTTTTAGGATCTATTTCATTCTTTGATATAGCATTGTTTGAAACATATTTTTCTGGCTTTACATATGAAAATTTATTTAGTGAAAATTCAACATTTTTTTGGAGAGGTTTGGTGAGTCTTGGGTATTTATCTAATATGACTTTTGCTGCCTACTTTATAGGAATGTCTTTCGGGAATATACCCATTATATTTGTCGAACAATTTACATCTATGACAGGGGGTACTGCCGGGCTACATAATTTTTATGTTCAAATATTCTATTACTATGGATTGCCAATTACCTTAATGATATTTGGTTTTATTATGAAAATTTTTATTAAAATGCATAGTTTGACACATTTATTAGATGATGACATAAAGAACATACATATTATTAATATGATGATATTTCAAATTTTTATTTGCTATCTAGCATGGCCTTCTCATATTTTGGAAGCTATCATAATTGGCTTATCTATATGTATGTTCAGCCATTATGAAAAAATTAAAGACATTCGTCAATTAAAAATAAGTAAATAAAAATGATTATATTTTTACAGCCAACAATTGCACACTACAGAAAAGAATTTTATGAAAATATTGCTTATCCATTTACTATGTTATCAGCTAATGACGGTAAAGATTTAAAAATTATTAATAAAAAAGAAACAATTCTTGTAAAGAAAACTCAATTTTTCAGATTAAAATATTATCATATTTTTAAGGCCTTATTTCAAATTAAACCAAAATTGGTTATTACTTTTGGTGAGGTTAAATTGATCAATAATTTTATTTTTATTTTTTTTAAGTATTTTTTTGGTTTTAAGGTCATTTTTTGGTCTCAAGGATTACAGTTTAATAGAGGGCTAAGAACACCATTTTTAAAGTTTCTTTTTGATTTTTCTGATGGAGTTATGTTTTATACAAAGGAATGTTATGATCTTTCTAATATAAAAGCTCCGTCGACATATCTAAATAATACAGTTTCTATTGATAGTAAATATATTTCTGCTAAGAAAAGCAAAAACACACAAACTATAAATGGATTATTTATATCGCGTTTTTCAAAAAAGAAAAAACCGGATCAGCTGCATCATTTAATGAAAAAAATTTACTCTATTAATAGTACAATAAATTTTAACATTATAGGATCGGGAGACTTAAAACCTGTCTTTAGGGAAAGCTTTATTATAGATCATGGAAAGGTCTATGATTTTTCTTTGAAAAAAGAAATTTTTGAAAATTCAGATTTTTTATTTATGCCATATTTTATCGGATTAAGTGTAGTGGAATGTTTTGCAAATGGCCTTCCAGTTTTAACACTTTCAAAAGATATTCAACTTCATAGCGTAGAATATTCATATATAAAAAATAATTATAATGGAAAGATATTTGACTCAGAAGAAGAGTTAATTAATTTTTTAAAAAATGTTTCTATAGAAGAGCTTGAAGAACTAGGAAAGAATGCAAGAAATTTTTATAATACACACTTACAAATTGATCATATGTATTCTCAAGCAAATAAATTTATAAATGAAATTATATCAGAATGAAGACTATGTATAAAAATACTGTAGTTATTGGATCGAATTCAATTAGTAGCGAGTTGATTCAGTCTAGAATCAATCCTCAAGAATCATACTATATAATTATAGTAGGAGATGAAGCTGAAATCGAAAGTGATCTGAATATTGATTTTTATCATGGATTGAATTCAATAAAAGATATTTTATCTATTACAAAAATTGATTCGGTTTTTTATTGTTTTGAATCTTTTAATAAAGAAGAAATGTTGTTAATTGCTCAGATATGTAGAGAAAATGAACTAAATTTTTATACTGCATCTCGAAAAGAAGCAGTTGCACAAAAAAGCTTTTTAGATCTCAGAGATATTAATCAGTTATTGTTAAAGAGACCTAAAAGCTACTTTTTTACAAAAAGAATTTTTGATATTATAATTAGTATCATTACTATTACTATTTTGTTCCCTATTTTTTGTATCATTGCTATCTTGATTCCAATAGAATCTGGCTTTCCTATTTTATTTAAACAAAATAGAATTGGTACTCAACAAAAGATCTTCTCAATGTATAAATTTAGATCTTTGTATAATGCCAGCAATCAACATGAAAAATCTCCATCTCATTCCAATGATAAGAGAATTACTAAAATTGGGAGATATATCAGAAAAACTAGTCTTGATGAATTACCTCAATTTTTTAATGTTCTAATAGGTGATATGTCTATTGTTGGCCCTAGGCCAGAAATGGAATTTATTGTTTCTCAGTACAATAAATTTGAAAACTTAAGACTCATCTCTCAGCCTGGAATTACTGGTTTATGGCAACTTAGTGATACCAGGAATCAGCCAATTCATTTCAATATTGACTATGATTTAAAATATCTATCTAGGCCATCTATAATAAGTGATTTGTTTTATATAATAAAAACATTATTTTTTGGTTTTAAAGGCATATGAAAAAAATAGGAATTATCGGATTTGGATTTGTTGGAACTGCAATTTATGAGTTCTTTAAAGATTTGATAGACGTAAAAGTCTATGATATCAATAAAAAAGATATTTCTGTAGATAGCTTAGAGGATTTATTAGATAATCGAATTTTATTTCTATGCTTACCTACCCCTATGAAAAAAACAGGAGAATGTGATATATCAATTCTATCATCGACCTTAGATAAGTTGAATAATCTTAGCTCTAAAGGTAAGATACCAATTATCATTAAATCTACAATACCTCCAGGTAGTACAACCTCATTTATTGATCAATATAAAAATCTAAGAATTTGTTTTAATCCTGAATTTTTAACAGAAGAAAATTTTATAGACGACTTTAAAAATCAAGATAGAATAATTCTTGGCACATATGAAAAAGAATATTTTGATATGATTCACTCTGTCTATCGAATAGGTTTTCCTGATATTAAAATTATTCATATTAAGCCAGTTGAAGCAGAGATGGTTAAATACGTTGCCAATACATTTCTTGCGACAAAAGTATCTTTTGCTAATGAAATACATAATATTTGTCAGTTTCTAGATGTAGAATATGACAACGTCATTGAGATCGCTAAACTAGATTCTAGATTAGGAAATAGCCACTGGAAGGTGCCTGGCCCCGATGGTAAGAAAGGTTTTGGAGGCAGTTGTTTTCCAAAAGATATTAATGCATTGATATATTTTTGTAAGAAAAATGATATTTCAATTCAAACTCTAATTGGTGCATGGGATACTAATTTAAAAGTAAGACCAGAAGAAGATTGGAAAAAACTAAAGGGTAGAGCTGTTTCCGTTGACTAAGCATAAAAAATAGAAAATCTTGCATGTCATTATTAAATAAAATCAGAAAAAAGTTTTGGAAAATTAATATTAATGTTGAACGTTTTTCATCTTTGAAGAATTATCTTTCAAGAAGAATACAACTATTAAATTATTATAATATCGATATAGTATTAGACATAGGTGCCAACATAGGTCAATATGGCTCAGAATTGAGAGATTTAGGTTATAAAAATGAAATAATTTCTTTTGAGCCCTTAGAGTCTGCTTATAAGGATTTAGAAAAAAAATCTCACTTAGATTCAAAATGGAATGCATTTAACTATGGATTAGGTTCAAAAGAAGGTTCAATGCAGATCAATATTGCTGAAAATTCTTATAGCAGCTCTATATTAGAAATCTTACCAAAGCATACTGATATTTCTCCCACATCTAACTATGTTAGTCGTGAATCAATAAAAATTAAAACACTAGATTCCGTTTTTAATAATTTTTGTGATTCAAGTAGCAATATATATATGAAAATTGATACTCAAGGTTTTGAAAAAGAAGTCCTATCGGGAGCGAAAGCTTCATTGAAAAAAATCAATCTTTTACAGATAGAAATGTCATTAGTCCCTTTATATAAAAATGAAGCTTCATTTAATGAAATGTTAGAATTTTTAACAAAGAATCATTATCAGCTAATTGGATTTGAAAGTGGATTTGTTGATCATACTTCTGGAGAGCTATTGCAGGTGGATGGCTTATTTAAGCGCATCTAAAAAAGTTAAAAAAATGAATAATATAAAACTCAGATCTCATACTTTATTTAATATTTTAAGAATAAAATCGCATGAAGATTTCCATAATTATCTATTTGATGAAAGCATTAATAGATATATCAATCATAGGAAAGCTAAGAATGCTTCTTTGGGTAGCGTTTTAGCTATATGTGCAAACTATAGAGAAGCAGAATGTTTAAGCAAGTTCTCATTTGAGAAAATTCATTTATCTGGAATTGGTATTCCGGATCAAAATTTTTTGAATTTGATAGATGCAGATTCAAGAATGATTTATTCTGAAGTCAATGCGGAGTGCACAGACATACCTTCAAAATCCTTTGATCTAGTTTTAGTAAAGGAAGGGTTGCACCATCTTGCAAGACCGATATTAGGACTTTATGAGATGTTGAGAATCACCAATGACGCTTCTATTGTTATTGAGCCAGCAGATACTTTTTTAGGAAGAATATTTGAAAAAATTGGTTTGACAAATATATATGAAATTAATCAAGAAAATATCTCTAAAGAAAAAAATAATGATGGACAAGCAATACGGTATAGAGATAATTATGTTTTTAGATGGACACCAAAAATCTTTGATGAAATATTAAAGAGCTATTATCTAGATTCTGGATATAAGATTGATATTACTGTAGGATGGATGACTTCTAAGTGGAATGGTAATAGAAATACTATAGTTAGAATCCTTACCACTTTAGTCGGCAGGTTCCTAAGCTTTATACCAGGATCAAGAGGTAATTATATGTCTGCATTAATTACTACAGGCAATGATATACCAGACGATCCTTTGAAGTTATAATTTTTTATTTCTACGAATCTCTTATTATATCTTTATTAAAAAGAATTAATATCTATATTCATCTTTCTTAAAAGGTCCTTCAACCTTAACACCAATATAATCTGCTTGATCTTTTGTTAAGACTGTCAAATCTGCATCAAGATGTTCTAAATGCAACCTAGCTACTTCTTCATCTAGTTCTTTAGGCAACTTATATAATTTGACTGCAGGTTTTTCTTTAGCTAAAAATAGCTGTGCCAATACTTGATTAGAAAATGAATTTGACATAACAAAGCTTGCATGTCCTGTAGCACATCCTAAATTAACTAATCTGCCTTCTGCTAGAAGGAATATTTCTTTGCCATCAGGAAAAGTATATCTATCGTATTGAGGTTTAATTTGTTCTTTTTTTGCATCGGAGTCATTTAAAGCATCTACTTGAATTTCATTGTCAAAGTGACCAATATTACAAACGATAGCTTGATCTCTCATTTTTCTGATATCTTCAAGGGTAATGATATCTTTGTTTCCTGTAGTGGTAACAAATAAATGACCTTTATTTAATACACTTTCGAGAGTTCGGACTTCATACCCTTCCATCGCTGCCTGCAAGGCGCATATAGGGTCTATTTCAGTAACAATGACCTTACATCCATAAGACTTCATAGATTGAGCGCAGCCTTTACCGACATCCCCATATCCACAGACTACAACAGTTTTACCCGCCATCATTACTTCTGTAGCACGCTTGATACCATCTACTAATGATTCACGACATCCATAAAGATTGTCAAATTTTGATTTAGTTGCAGAATCATTAACATTGAAAGCAGCAAATAGAAGTTCATTATCTTGTTCCATTTGTATTAAGCGAGCAACACCGGTAGTAGTTTCTTCTGAAACACCAATAATATCAGGCACAATATTATGCCAATGATTTCCATTAAGCTTATGTACTTTTCTGATCAATTTTTCAATAACTAACTCTTCTGGATTCGTTGTTGTTATTTCAGGATAATCTCCATGCTCATTAAAATAATTTTCTAGTTGATATCCTTTGTGGATAAGAAGCGTAGCATCACCACCATCATCAACAAGTAAGTTTGGACCTAAATTTCCATCGAAGGTTAATGCTTGTAGAGTACAGTCCCAATATTCTTCTAACGTTTCACCTTTCCATGCATAAACAGGCGTACCAGTTTCTGCAATTGCTGCTGCTGCTTCATCTTGAGTTGAAAAGATATTACAGCTTGCCCATCTAACATCAGCTCCTAAGTCTTTTAATGTTTCAATAAGAATAGCAGTTTCTTTGGTCATATGTAAAGAGCCAGTTAATCTAAAACCTTTCAAAGGTTGTTTGTCAGTATACTGTTTTCTTAGAGACATTAGCCCTGGCATTTCTTTCTCAGCAATATCAATTTTATGTCTACCCAGAGGTGCGAGACTCATATCTTTTACCTGATTTGGTAAGATCTTTACTACATTTTCCATATTTTTTCCACTGTTTTTAACTACTTTTTTTGTCGTAGCATTATTTTCACTATTTAAATTTACTACTCTCATAAATCAATTCCCCCATTTATGTCTATTTAATTTTCCAGTAATATATTGGCTAAATCTGTTTTTTCCCAAGTAAAATTAATACCACTTCTTCCAAAGTGTCCATAGGCTGCTGTATCTTGGTAAATAGGTCTTTTTAGTTGTAGTGCATTAATGAGATTCTTTGGTCTTAAGTCAAAGTGTTTTCTTACTAATGACTCAAGTTCTTTTGCTGACATCTTACTTGTTCCAAAAGTATCTATGCTTATAGATGTCGGTTCAGCTACTCCTATAGCATATGAAACTTGAATTTCACAATAATCAGCTAATCCTGCTGCAACAATATTTTTAGCAACATATCGTGAGGCATAGGCAGCAGATCTATCTACTTTAGATGGATCTTTTCCAGAAAAAGCTCCACCACCATGTCTTGCCATCCCACCATAGGTATCAACTATAATTTTTCTTCCAGTTAGACCGCAATCACCTACAGGCCCACCAATGACAAAGTTTCCAGTAGGGTTGATAAAGATTTTTGTTTCAGATGTAATCCAATCACTAGGAACTATAGGTGTAATGATATGCTTAAATACCTCATCATAAATTTCTTGATGAGTGATATCTTCATCGTGTTGCGTAGAAAGGACAATAGCAGAAAGTCCTTTAATTGTTTTTCCATTATCTCCATATGACACACTAACTTGACTCTTTGCATCAGGTCTTAACCATGGAAGGAGTCCACTTTTTCTTACTTCTGATTGTTTTTTAACTAGTTGATGAGATAGATCAATAGGAGCTGGCATTAAAGATTCTGTTTCTTTACATGCATAGCCAAACATCAATCCTTGATCTCCTGCGCCTTGGTTTAAATCTTCTCCTTCACCTTCATTGACACCTTGAGCGATATCTGGAGATTGTTTTGTAATATGATTTTCAAATTTACAGGTGCTGCCATTAAATCCTAAAACATCATCATTATAACCGATTTCATTTATGACATTTCTTACAACACGTTCCAAATCAGGATTGCCTTTTGAAGTAATTTCTCCAGCAATAACAACTAGATTATTTTTTACCAATGTTTCGCAAGCGACACGACTATCTGGATCTTCTTTTAAGTATGCATCTAGTACAGCATCAGACACTTGATCACATACTTTATCTGGATGTCCTTCTGATACTGATTCTGATGTAAATATATAGTCTTTCATTTTTTTCTCCTATTTATGTAAATGATTTAATATGTTTAACATGCAGGAGGTATTATTCATCAAGTAATAGTGAATGACAGGTACACCCGCATTAATTAATTCTTCAGATTGTTTTATAGCCCAACGAGTTCCTATTTCTTGAATATGCTCAATATTTTCTAGCGCCTCGCTATGTAATTCGTCTGGCAATTCAATATTAAACAGTTTTGGTAGGATATCAATCTGTCTTGGTTTATCCAATATTTTAATTCCTGGAATAATTGGAATGGTGATATTTTCTTTTCTACATCGATCAACAAATGCAAAATACTTACTATTATCAAAGAACATTTGAGTCACAGCATAAGATGCTCCTGCTGCAATTTTTTGTTTTAATAAATCAATTTCTTGATCAAAATCACTTGAAAAAGCATGTTGTTCTGGGTAGCACCCAACACCCATGCACATATCGATTGTAGATGAGTTAGCAATTTCGTGTAAATAATCCCCTTTAGATAAATTTTTAATTTGATGTATCAATTCAAGTGAGTTTTTATTGATACTTTTCCCAGCTTGGATAATTTTTTTAGGATTTCCATCTCCGCTAATAGCTAGTATATTTGTAATACCTAGAAAACTTAATTCTATCAATGCATCTTCTGTTTCTTCTTTGGTAAATCCATTACATACTAAATGAGCTACAGTATCAATATTGAATCGATTTTGTATAATTCCACATATACTGATTGTCCCAGGCCTTTTTCTCTTCAGGACTGTTTGACCATTTTGAAATTTTTGCGCTGATGATGAATGGCTTGTCACATCAATAAAGGGAGGATTAAATTTTTTTAAATCTTCAATCATATCTATAATAATCTTTATTCCCTTTCCTCTTAGAGGGGGAATAATCTCATAACTAAATTGAGTATCAGTTGAGTTGTTGATATGTTCAATTACTTTCATAAATCAATTACCTGAGGAAAAATTTTAATTAGTTGTTCTTTTTCCATCTTTTTTCTTTTTGAATAATCTATTAACTGTTCTTTTGTAATGCGAGATATTCCAAAATATTTCGATTCAGGATGAGAAAAATACCAACCGCTAACAGAAGATGCCGGATAAACTGCATATGACTCGGTCAATTGTAGTTTAGAATTATTTTTAATATCTAATAGATTAAAAAGAGCAAGTTTTTCACTGTGATCTGGACAGGAGGGATATCCTGGCGCTGGTCTAATGCCGATATATTTTTCTTTAATTAAATCTTCATTTTTTAAATCTTCATTTTTTGTATATCCCCATAATTCAGTTCTGACTTTCTCATGCATTTTTTCCGCTAAAGCTTCAGCGATTCTATCGCCTAACACTTTTATCATAATGCTTTTATAATCATCATTATTATCAGCAAAATCTTGTCCAATTTTTTCTACATTGAATCCAGCTGTCACTGCAAATCCTCCAATCCAATCTTGTTTGTTAGAATCAATAGGTGCAATAAAATCAGATAAGCAATAATTAGGCTTATTTCTACTTTTCGATGTTTGTTGCCTCAAATTATATAAATTAAATTTTTCATTGTGTAAAATAATGTCATCTTCAGATGAGTTAGCAGGGAAGAACCCTATAGTAGCCTTGGCATCAAACCATTTTTCTTTGATTGCTTGATTTAAGAGAATTTTTCCATCGTCGAATAGTTTTTGAGCTTCATTCTTAGTTTCTTTGTTTTCAAGAACTCTAGGATAGGATTTTTTAAAACCCCATGCATTAAAAAATGGAGTCCAATCAATATAGTCGATTAATTCTTCTACTGGGATATTGTCAAAAAATTTAACACCTTCAAATGTTGGTTTAGTAGGTATATATCTATCCCAATCACATGTAAATTTGTTTTGTCTGGCTTGATTAAGACTAATTAAATTGTCAGACTTATTATTATTATAATTTTTTCTTAATAATTTATATTCTTGATCTATTTCATCTTTAAAAATAGATTTTCCATCCCCCATTAATTTTTGTGATACAGATACGCTTTTTGATGCATCATGTACATGTATGACTCCATTGCTATATTCGGGATTAATTTTTATTGCAGTATGTTTTTTTGAGGTTGTAGCACCACCAATAAGAATAGGAACATTAAATTTTTGATTCTGCATTTCTTTTGCTACATCAATCATTTCGTCTAGAGAAGGTGTAATCAAACCGCTCAATCCAATCATATCGACGTTTTCTTTTTTTGCTGTATCAAGTATAATATTCCCAGGCACCATTACTCCTAAATCAATTATTTCAAATCCATTGCATTCCAATACAACTTTAACAATATTTTTACCTATATCATGGACATCACCCTTAACTGTTGCCAGTAATATTTTCTTACTTTTCCTAGTTGTCTTTTTATCGATAAATGGGGTTAAATGATTTACTGCTTTTTTCATAACTCGTGCGCTTTTTACTACTTGTGGTAAAAACATTTTTCCTTTTCCAAAAAGGTCTCCGACAACATTCATTCCATTCATTAATGGACCTTCGATAACATCTATAGCATTCTTTAAGCTCAGGCGAGCTTCTTCAGCATCTTCATCAATATATTCATCAATACCTTCCACCAATGCGTATTCAATCCTTTTTTCGATATTATAAGATCGCCATTCTTGAGTAGTTTTCTTCTTTTTGTAATCCTGTTTAAATGATTGAGAAAATTCTAATAATTTCTCTGTGCCTTCTGAATCCTTATTGAAAATAATATCTGTAATAAGCTTACTTAATTCTTTATCAATTTTATCATAAATAACAATTTGCCCTGCATTCACAATACCCATATCCATTCCCGCATTAATGGCATGATATAAAAAAATAGAATGCATTGCTTCTCTTACAGCATTATTCCCTCTAAAAGAAAAAGATAGATTACTAACCCCTCCACTAATATGTGCTTCTGGGCATTGTATTTTAATTTCTTTGCATGCTTCAATATAATTGAGAGCAAATGGATTATGTTCTTCAATCCCCGTAGCTACTGCGAAGATATTAGGATCAAAAATAATATCTCTAGGATCAAAGTCTACCTGATTTACTAAAACGTCATAAGCTCTTTTACAAATACGTACTTTTTTATCAATTGTGTCTGCCTGACCTTTTTCATCAAAAGCCATCACAATAACAGCTGCTCCAAATTGCTTAACTTTTTTTGCATGGTTGATAAATTCATTTTCACCTTCTTTCAAGCTAATAGAATTCACAATCGGTTTTCCTTGTATATTTTTTAATCCTTCCTCTAAGACACTCCACTTAGATGAGTCTATCATTATAGGTACTTTCGATATATTAGGATCTGCAGATATAAATCTTAAGAATTTTTCCATAGCTTGTTCAGAATCAAGCATTCCTTCATCCATATTTACATCAATAATTTGTGCACCATTATCTATTTGTTCTTTGGCAACATTCAGTGCTTTTTCGTAGTTATTGCTTAAAATTAATTTTTTAAAGACAGAGGATCCTGTAACGTTGGTACGTTCTCCAATATTAACAAAATTGAGATTATCTCTAAAAATAAGTGGCTCTAAGCCCGTAAATGATGTTTGATAATTAATATTAGGAATTACTCTTGGACTCTTATCTTTAATGACATTTTTTATCGCTTTGATATGTTCGGGGCTTGTTCCACAACAACCCCCTACAATATTTAAATATCCTTTGGATACTAATTCAGATATTTCTTTTGCCATAAAATCAGGACTATCATCATATTCTCCTAATTCATTTGGGAGTCCCGCATTGGGATGCGCAGATACTGAAGTGTTGGCAATTTTTGATAATTCAGCGATATAATATTTCATATCTGTAATGCCTAGCGCACAATTAATACCAATACTTAATGGTTTGCTATATTTGATAGTATGCCAAAATGCCTCCAACGTTTGTCCTGAAAGAGTTCTACCACTTTTATCCACTATTGTTACAGAAATCATCAATGGAATATCAACATCATTGTCATTTAAATAGTCATTAATGGCAATGATGGCAGCTTTGCAATTTAACGTATCAAAAATAGTTTCAATCATTAGTACATCAACGCCACCTTTGACTAATCCATCTACTTGTTCATAATAAGCATTATAGAGCTCATCAAAAGTAACATTTCTAAATGAAAGATCTTCTACCTTAGGAGATAGAGAAGCCGTTCTATTGGTTGGACCAATACTACCACATACAAACTTCTCGCTTTTATTATTTTTATTGAATCGCTTTACAGCATTTTTTGCTATTTGAGCAGATTGAAAATTCATTTCAAATACATAATCTTCTAAATCATAGTCTGATTGTGAAATGCTATTAGCATTAAATGTATTAGTTTCAATTATATCTGATCCAGCCTCTAAATATTGAAAATGAATATCTTCAATAATTTTCGGTTGAGTGATAGAGAGTAAGTCGTTATTACCTTTTAGGCTTGATGTATAATCAGAGAATTTCTCTCCTCTATAGCCATTTTCATCAAGCTTATAGTCTTGAATCATTGTGCCCATAGCACCATCTAAGATTAAAATCTTATTGTTTAATATTTGTCTTATATCTTTCATATACAAAAAAACCAGCTACTAAGCTGGCTTTTGTTTTCCATTTTAGCATATTTTTTAACGTCGCAGCAATACTGATCTAAATCACGACCATTAACGCATTATAAGGGTATTTTTTGTAAATAATAAATGTTTTTTTTAATATGTAATTGGGATATATTCGCATCAGAAATGAAGAACATATACCGCCTAAGAAATAAAACGTAATTATGAGCGTAATTGACCAAATAATTCTATTGCAAGATGTCGATAATAAATTATTTGAAATCAATAAGCTATTAGGTGATTTACCGAAACAAGTTCAAGAATTAACCGACCAAGAAGAATTCACTAAGAATTCTCTATCAGAAAAAGAAGAAAAATTAAAAGTTACAACTGTGGATATGCATAGTTCAGAAACACTCATTGCTACTACGCAAGAAAAAGTAGACGGACTCAAAGATAAATTGATTGATGGCTCTATTAGCAATAACAAAGAATATGATGCTATGATGGAAACCATTGATTATGAAAAGAATATTATCTTTGAAAAAGAAAATGAATTATTAGTTCTTATGGAAACCAAAGAAACTCTATCGAAAGAAATTGATGAAGATAAAGCGGCTCTAGACGGAATTATTGAAGAATTAAATACTAAAAAAGAAGCATTAAACAAAAAAGTAGAAGACGTATCAGAAGAAAAAAATGCGCTTACAAAAGAGCATGATGGTATTGTTGTTGATATCGATAAAGATACGTTAGATAAGTATACGCAAATCTATGAAGCCAGATCTGGGGTTGCATGCTCAGAAATTCTTGACAGTAATTGTGAGGGCTGTGGCGGTTATATTCCTCCACAAGTTGTGAATGAAGCTCTTGCAAAAAGTATTGTATATTGTGGTACTTGCAGTCGTTTTTTACATAAATCTGAAAATTAATTTTTTTCTTCTTAATTCAACTTCTATCCCTTATTATATCTGAATGAGCTGATTGGATGATTACTCAATTTATTTGAGAGGAAAGTCCGGGCACCGTAGAGCATAGTGCCACCTAACGGGTGGGATTCGTGAGAATATGGATAGTGCAGCAGAGAATAGACCGCCATTTATTTGGCAAGGGTGAAACGGAGGTGTAAGAGACCCCCAGTAGTAGTGGTAACATTACTAGCTTGTAAACCCCACTAGGTGCAAGATCAAGTAGTTCCAAGATACTGCTCGTATCATTGAGGGACGGGTAGATTGCTAGAGTTCTATAGCGATATAGGATAGAGAGGAATGATCATCGCATTGAAAAATGTACAAAACCCGGCTTATAGATCGGCTCAAAAAATTAGTATTACATAAAAGAGTATAACAGAGAATGAATAGGTCAAAAATAGCAGGTATCGGGTTTAATGTCCCCGACAATATTGTCACCAATCATGACCTTGAAGAGATGATGGATACTTCAGATGAATGGATTCAGACGAGGAGCGGAATCAAGGAAAGACGTTGGGTGCAAGCGGGCATGGCTAATTCTGATATGGCATTACCAGCATGCATACAAGCAATTGACGCTGCTGGTATTACTGCAAATGATATCGATGCTATTATCGTGGGAACAGTGACTCCTGATTATAATTTCCCAGGGATAGGGCCCATCTTGCAACAAAAGTTAGAGATTACTAAACATATTCCGGCATATGACATTAGTGCAGCATGTTCTGCATTTATTTATTTACTTGAAATGGGCGACCAATTTATTCAAAGCGGTAAATATCAGAATATTTTATTGGTTGGATCTGATGTAATGTCCTGTATCATTGATAAATCTCCTGAAGGGAGAGCTACAGGCGTATTATTTGGTGATGGCGCTGGTGCTGTAGTGTTACAAGCTGCAACAGGTGAGAGTTGTATTTTATCTACCCATTTATATGCAGATGGAAAAGGAATGGAGCATTTAAATGCAAAAGCTCCCGGCTCTATGTTTTATCCTGATCGCATTAACGCAGACATTATTGCGGAGAGACATCATTTCCCACATCAAAATGGAAGAGAAGTCTTTAAAAATGCCGTCACAAGAATGCCAGAATCAGTAGATGTTGCAATGAAGCATAATAATTGGTCTCTCGATGACGTAACATTGGTTATTGCGCATCAGGCTAATTATCGCATTCTAGAAACCTGCGCTAAACGTATGGGGATATCTATGGACAAAATGTATATTAATATTCAAAAATATGGAAACACAACAGCAGCAACTATTCCAATAGCAATGTGTGAAGCATTAGCAGAAGGAAAGTTTAGCAAAGGAGACAATATTATTCTCACCGCATTTGGCGGTGGATATACGTGGGCTTCTGCTGCAATTCGTTGGTAATTAAATGTTTAATTTTTCTCATCTTAAAAAGATAATTAAAGAGAATCAATTTCCTTTATTGATTTTTTTTGCTCTATCAATAGCGCTATCGTTAACATTTCCAACAGGTTTTTCTATTCGCTATGCCTATCAATTAGATGATATTGCTACAGAGCCTATTATTGCACCCTTTGATTTTGGAATTTTAAAAACAGAGCAAAAACTTGATAAAGATTTAAACGAAGCTAAACAATCTGTTCCATATAGTTTTACGCGAGACCAAGACTTTGTTAATCAACAGATTTCACAAATTGATACTTTTTTTGTGTATTTAAGCGATATTGATAATTCTCATAATCAATATGTTGCATCACAAGATTCATTGTATAAATATAGATATGAACCTGAGTTTGACAGTTTCCAAACTAGCTTCATAGCAGATAGTACAACATATGTGACGCTTTATAGTGCATTTCTAAATCAATATTCTTTTCAAATAGATAGGAATCAATGGGATCAGCTATTAGGTGTCACTGGTGAGCTAGCAGAGCCTATTAATTTAGAATTTTTTAAAAATTCAATTAAACAAATATGTTTAAATCGTTGGGCTGAAGGACTATTAGACGAACCACTGCAAAATATTGAAAGTATAGATATTAGTATTGTGCAGGGTGGAGAGCTAGTTATTGGTCCGGTTAAGCATTATAATGATATAGAATCTGCATGG